>Ga0187827_10002590_pt1 | contig 24440 bp, 21 predicted proteins | sample ETNtaG_39_FD_167969 | JGI IMG/M metagenome (GOLD analysis project Ga0187827, IMG submission 167969) | Marine microbial and viral communities from oxygen minimum zone, Eastern Pacific Ocean - ETNP2014_SV_150_PacBio MetaG (Illumina Assembly) | ecosystem: Environmental > Aquatic > Marine > Hypoxic... | reverse complement strand
CGGGTGCAGCGGGTCTCTCAGCGTTTAGATGCAAGGCGCTTTTGCGCCGTCGTAGCCTGCGCTCCATCAAGCGAAAGCAACGCAGCAGATGAACGCTGAGAGGCCCGCCCTTCGGGAGTTCACCAGACTGCCCATTGTGGCGTTGCAGCAACTTGACTTAGCGGTGCTAGGCCTGCGTTACTGCGCCTAACGCTGAACAGTCTGGTGAACTCTGCACTCCAAAATTAACCCTGGTCGAGGTACTAGGTGACAAACAATTAAACTCGTCGTTCTTTCTTGCTATTGATGGCTATGGTTCGATCTGATTCCTGCCTGCTTTGTCTACCTGTTTCACAAAAAACGACATGAAGCGAGCCATTCTCTCCAAACCTGGAACTGAAATGGCAGACAGCACTTCGCCACTGGTGTGATACAAAGGAGGCGCTTGCATGGTTGTGACAATGGGTACTCCGGCGCTGCGATAGCCGCCCCCTTCTCCGCTGGCCATAGTCGAGGCCCCCGATACAAAATTGGTACCATAACGTTGCACGCCAAGCCGGAATAATTCTTCCAGATATGGCGACTGGTTGGTTATCCCGGCGACGATAGGCGCCTCGCCTGAGTCGGCAACAAATTCCCTGTACCCGTCATCAAACAGACTTCTGGCTGGCACGAGATTACGCTGCGCCACATGTTCAAGATTAAACACCAACAGGGCATTGGTAAAGATGTCAGGGTTCATACTAACTGCGTTTCTGGGACCATTCAGCCCCGAGCTATGATGTCCTGCACTAATGACCAAAGCCAATGTACGCTCTAATTGGTTTTCCGGTTTGGCGAAATGTTTAGCCAGGCTCAGCAGTACTGCCAACCCATCGCCATTGTCTCCAGCACCATCGAACCAGGCATCGGCATGAGCGTTTAGTACGATGGTTTCTGCACTACCAGAACCGGCGATTATCCCGATGGCATTCTTTGCGCTAAGTCCGGAGTGGGATCGGGTTTGCAGACTGATTTGCATTTGCAATTCAGCTAGCGAGCCAGCTGCCTGTGCCGCATTCATCACCGATTCCAGAAACCAGCCATCGCGCCCCCCGAGATTGAAACAGGGACTACCACAATTGCTGAAATCACGCGCTCGCTCATTGCCCGGCTGATCCACAGCGTTCAACACCGCTACCGCACCTCGTGCCATCAGTTCCTGCGCCCGAGGCACCGCCTTGCTGCGCTCGAACACCATGTGCGCCTGGGGAGTTATATGCTGTACCGCGATCTTGCCGCGCACATCGATGTACTGTAGCTCAGCTATGCTGGCTGTGCCGACAAAGACAACTGGGGCGGTTAGTTGTCCGGAAACGATGTTAGAAGGTGCCAGCGCCATCGCTGTTTCAAGCACTACATCCTGACTGCCTGGCCCATAGAGCTCATTTCCCAGCAGGCGAACTTCCCAATTTTCCGGCAACCACAGCGCGGCATCTTCCTGCTGGGATAGTTCCTGTACTCTTACCTCGGCTACGCCGGCGTTACGCAATTGGGTAGCGCCCCATTCAACTACTCTGTCACCGGATGGAAAACCACTGACCCGCCCCCACAACTGCTCACCACCGAGTTCCTGGCTCTCACGACTGGCCCGAGAGAATGCCACGATTGTTTCCAGATCCCGGATGATTTCCTGACCACTCAGCTCGGTGAAATTCTCTTCTCCTGCTGGTACTACCGCCGGTGCCGGGCCCCGGGTACCAATTATGGCGGGGTTATTGTGCGGCGTGAATCCTGGAGGCAGCGGAATTCCGAACCAGGCCTGGTCCTGTCCGTTGAGCTGAAGCGGTAACAACGCAATGCAAAACAGAACAACTGATCCAGCGAAAATTGCTAACACATTGCATCGGGCAATTATCTGTTGTAGTGCAATTTGCATCGGGCTCACCTCTATTTAACTAATTTCCGGCAGTATCATCACCTTCCCGCTTAGCGAAGCGGGTAGCACCACAGCCCGGGTCGATCTATGAAGCTTTATTTTCTGTGCCATCAGTGTTTACTCCGGTCAGTGCCAAAAGTAGATTCTATTGTGAAAACTCTCAATTATAAAGCCTGTAGCAAGCGCAATACTTTGTAAGCATCGACAACTGAAGTAGACTCTTTTCAGGATATGAACAACTAGGTCATTTTTTCACCTGATTAGTCTGAGAGGGGATCCGGTACCATGAACTGGAAATTTATAATTAAACTCATAATTCCGGCCGCAATTAGCACAACATCTGTGGGCCAACCGGCGGTATCTGGAAATTCCGGTTTGCTTGCCAATGGGGCAGAAGTGATAGAAGTCGCCGGGGATTTTCTTTTTCTCGAAGGCCCGGTCGCCGACAAGTCAGGCAATCTATTCTTCACCGATATCGACAATAACCGTGTACACAGGCTCGCAGCTAACGGCGATATTTCCATCGCCTACGCACCGAGCAACAACGCCAACGGCCTGACTCTGGATCTGAACGGCAATTTGCTGATTTGTGAGCAATCGGGTCAGCGCATCACCAGCATGGATGCCAACGGCAATATTACCGTTGTGGCGGACAGCTATAATGGCAGGCCCTTCAATAGTCCCAACGATGTCTGGGCCCATCCTGACGGTAGTATTTACTTTACCGATCCCCGTTACCGCTTTCCTGAAGGCGAGCCCCCGCAAGATGGCGAACACGTTTACCGCATCTCACCGGACCACAACACGGTAACGCGCATGGCAGCAAATCTAAGTAAACCAAATGGCATTGTGGGAACAGAAGATGGACGTACGCTCTATGTGGCCGACACACAGCTGCGTAAGGTGTTCAAATACTCCATTGGTGCCGATGGCTCGCTTTCCAATCGAGAGGAATTCGCCGATCAGGGTTCCGATGGCATGACAATGGATCAAAATAGCAATGTCTACATGACCTGGGGCGGCGGCGTCACCATTTATAATCAGGCCGGCGAAGCCATTGAGTTTATCCAGGCACCTCAGAATCCAGCTAATGTAGGATTCGGTGGCGCTGACGGCAGGACACTTTACATGACTGCAAGAACCGGGCTGTACTCGGTGCGAATGAATGTGACAGCAAGCAGGTAATTTTATCTAACATTTAATATGGTGGAAGAGACGTCAATATTCTGTCAATAAACCGGATTGTACAGAGCAACAGAAATCAGTAACTAATTTTGTTCTGTAATGGCACAAAAGTCTCCGCAGCAAGAAGTTACTAGATTCCCTATAGACCTTTAAACTCAGGGGCTGCGGGAGGGCCAGATGATTTTATTTTCCGCTGCTGTAAAAAAAACTACAAACGTAAAAAAATACGGTAAACTGAGTGTACTTTTTTCTGCTTAACATAATTTAACAGAGCCATTTTTAAGGGGGCTTTTCGTGAAAAATTCTATTCAATTGATTCTATGTGCACTTATCTCCATGTTCGCTGCTGCTGTCAATGCAGGCGAGCGGGTCGGTGACTTTGCATTGATCGACCATCAGGGTGCATCCCACCACATGACCTGGTATGACGACCAGAGCGCCGTGGTGATCTTGCCAATGGCTATCGGCTCGGATGATTACCTCGCTGACTTCCAGGCCCTACAGGCAAAGTACCAGGAACGCGGTGTGGTATTTTTCCTGATGAACCCGGGACTGAATATCAATCGTGCCGACGTGCAACAAGACGCACTTGCGCAAAGCATTAACCTCCCGATCCTGATGGACGATACGCAACTCGTTACCGAGATGCTTGGTATTACCCGCCTCGATGAAGCGGTTGTGTACAACCCCGCAAGTTTTGAAGTGTTATACCGCGGTCCCATTCAGGATCGGCTGGAGCAAACTCTCGAGCAGGCTATCCTTGGCAACCAGGGCGATCTGGTTACAGTAGCGAGCACCGGTGCCGCAATTGAATTTTTCACAGCAGAAGCACACCAGTCTCTATCCTACGAAAACGACATTGCACCGATCATCGCCGAGGGTTGTGCCAGCTGTCACCGTGAAGGCGGCATCGCACCATTTGCGATGGATAGCAATCTGGCCGTACAGGGCTGGTCACCCATGATCCGTGAAGTGATTTTAACCAAGCGCATGCCACCGGGACAAATCGACAACAAGATTGGTCACAAGATGAAAAACGAGATGAATCTGAATGACGAGGACATGCAGAAGCTGGTCCACTGGGTTAACGCCGGATCTCAGGTTGATAGTGAAAATGATCCTCTTGCACAACTGGTGTGGCCCGAAAGCAAATGGGTACTCGGTGAGCCGGACCTGATAGTACAGATTCCACCCACTGCTATTCCTGCAACAGGTGTTCTGGACTACATGGATATTCCCATTGATCTGAATCTGGAAAAAGATGTCTGGATTAGGGGCAGCCAGATAGCTCCTGGGGATTCTGCGGTTGTACACCATGTAATTACTTCCGTAATTCCGCCAGAAGGGGCACCTGATTTTCAGCAGATTCTAATGAATGTGCTGGACGAACTGCCTGAGGAAAGAGCACAGGCTGTTCGCACGCAACTGTTTGCAGCTATGGCGGCTGGCGAACAATCCGACATCGGTGAAATTTTTACTTCGATCCCCGAGATCGATATCGGTTTATTTCTTGGCGGCAGCTCGGATCCAGATTCCGCTTCTCTCGCAGGCTATGCGCCAGGCACTAGCATCTCATTAAACCCCGAAGGTGTTGGTGGCTTATTGAAAGCCGGTTCAACGCTGAGCTTGCAGATGCACTACACCACTTCTGGCAAGGAAACTGTGGATACCACGCAGGTTGGTATTTATTTCTATGACGAGGGTGTTGTGCCGAAGGAGCGCATGTCTGGCGGTGTTGGCAACTCCTTCGCGCTTGATATTCCGGCGCAGGCTAAAGACTATGAGTTAGAGTTCACCACAATAGTGCCTAATGATGCCGAGATTTACAGTCTGATGCCGCATATGCATTTCCGTGGCAAGCGTATGAAGTTCACCGCGGTTTATCCAGATGGCAGCGAGGAATTGATTGTTTCTATTCCTGCTTTCTCGTTTAACTGGCAACTGGCCCACGAACTGGAAGAGCCCATGTTTGTACCGGCAGGAACCAAGATTGTTGCCGTGGGTGCTTTCGATAACTCATCCCAGAATGCCTTCAATCCCGACCCTAACATCGAGGTTAATTGGGGCGAACAAAGCTGGGAAGAAATGTTCATGGGATTTTACTCATGGAAAAATACAGATCAGGGTGGATCTGACTAGTACCTCGACCAGGGTTCAGATAAGCCTGTAACAAACAAAAGATGAGCTCAGCGATGGGCTCATCTTTTTTTGTGCCAGCAGAACTTTTACGACATGCAGGCACCAACATTCAACTCGCAGTATGTAAGCCAGCTATTGGTTCCTGGGCGGGGGTGGAGTCCAGTCACAGGTCGGGCATTCCGGTGACTTGCCATTCTGCGCCAGCACTTCGAAGATAAAATCACGCCACACGGCATTGGGTTGCCAGACAGTATTCATATCAGCCTTGGCATCAATCACGGCGACGTCATCGTAAATCACCCGATAGAGAAAACTGAACGCCGTAGCGCGCGCGTTCACCGCACAATGCAACAGTGTCTTCTTGCCGGTGTCCCGCTGCACCGAATCGGCGAAAGCATAGAAATCACTGGGAAGCGGATTGCCAAAATCTACCGGGACCTGCATATATTCCATCCCCAGGCCCTTAACAATCTGGTCTTCATCGGGTACTGCATTGCCATTTGTAAATGCGATATAAACAATGCGCTCGAAGCCGTTGTCTTTTATGGTTTGGAACTGGTCTACTGTGGGTTGACCGGAACTGGCAAAATTTTCGTTGTATTGGCGAAAATTTAATACCTCGGCCAGGGCCGAATTTGTTTCTTCTACAGCGAGTGCGCTCGAAGCAAGGAAAATCAATCCCATAAAACTCAGTGTTAATCGTTGCATTCTCATCCCACCCTTCTGGTATGTGTTTATCGTTCGTTGGCTGTCATTACTTTATCAGTTTGCACTTTCTGAAAGTAGCAGTTTCATCTCATGCAGTGTCGTTACTATAGCAAACACATCGAGGCTAAATTCAAGTAATAGTTCTGCGTCACATTGTCGCAGTTGATTTTTAAATATTAACTCCGTTCCCAAAGGTGGCAAGTGGACAAACATTACCGCTTCGACCGTTGGTAGATCCATGCAAAAGGATTCCAGCAAATACAGGGTTTCTTCACACAGAAAGCCCCCCGCATCGGTTGAAACTTCCGCCGGGATCGCTTTTTTCACCAGAAGCTCGCGTACTTTTTGCAGATTCACCGAACTGCTTATCTTATCCACGCCCGCCTGCTCGACAAGCGCAGAAGCTGGCAGACAGTCGTTATTATCGGGCCGTGACTTACGTGTATTGTGTGCCAATGACTCCAGTTGAAACGAGCCCGGTTTGCCTTCGCCCATGCTGAGTATCAACTCCGGTGAGTTTTCCTCAATGGCACTCAGTAACAGATCTTTGGGCTTGCCCCAAACCACAGGTAGTTCCACCGCGATTACCTCGGAATCTGCCATATCAGCTACCAGAGCGCTGGCGGCCACCCAGGAGGCATTCCCGGTTCTGCCATCAAATGGCTCAAATCCTGTGATTAGTATGCGCGGCATGGCGATACCATAGCGTAATTAGGCATTCAGAGGTAATGCGGTTGCGGTAATATGCGCAGTATGGAGAACAATCTACCCCTAGCAGCAAGGAATAACAGGCGAGGAAATGCAAGAACATAAACTGGAATCCTGGAAGCACTCCCATAGCTTTGGCCAGGATCAGAAACGACAGGGCGAGACTCGCACCCTGATAGTCATCGCCATAACCGGCATCATGATGGTGGTTGAAATCGCCGCTGGCCTGGTATTTGGTTCGATGGCCTTGCTGGCAGATGGCCTGCATATGGGCTCCCATGCGGTGGCACTCGGCATTAACGCCTTTGCCTACATCTACGCCCGCAAGCATGCACAAAACGACAAGTACAGCTTCGGCACCGGTAAGGTCAACACGCTGGGAGGTTATACCGGAGCGGTCTTGTTGGCAGTTTTTGCAGTTCTGATGGCCTGGGAAAGCGTCATCAGATTGTTTAATCCGGTGAGCATAGCCTTTAATCAGGCCATCTTCGTTGCTGTACTCGGTCTGTTGGTAAACGGCGCGTCGGTGTTCATTCTTGGCATCCAGCATAACCACAGTCATGACCATCAACACGGGCATGGTCATCACCATGATCACAATCTAATGTCGGCCTATCTGCATGTGTTGGCCGATGCGCTGACCTCCCTTCTGGCAATCTTTGCGCTGTTAATTGGCAAATATTTCGGCGCCATCTGGATGGACCCGTTGATGGGTATAGTCGGTGCAATCCTGGTAGCTCGCTGGTCTATCGGCTTATTAAAATCTACCAGCTCCATTTTGCTGGATGAGCAGGGCTCGCTGGAGACCCGTGAGCAAATCAAGCAAAGCATCGAGGGAGAAGGCACCAGCCGCGTGGTTGATCTGCACGTGTGGTCGGTGGGTCCCGGAATTCACTCAGCAATGGTTTCCGTGGTGGCGATCGATCCCAAGCCACCCAGCCACTATAAGGAAAAACTGCGGCAATCAATCAGGCTCGATCATCTGACCATCGAGGTTCATGCCTACCCGGCCGAGGATTGAGCAAAAAGGTGCCGGAGGAGGAGCAAAAAGGTGCAGCAAAAAGAACAGTGAACTCGACAGGGGATTGGGGAGGGGATACTGTTTTTTCGTGACTAGCGCCAGGGATGAAGCGCGGGACGGGCCAGGGATGGCCCACAGGAACGGAAAAACAGTATCCCCTCCCCAATCCCCGATACACGCATCAACTAGCTAGGATAGGAGTGTAAACTCACCAATGCAAAGGCAATGCGCATTAAATTCTAATGGAGATTCCTCAGGATCTGTCCCATTTTTCCTATGGTCGCAACTCCAGACGCTCGTACAGCACGCTTTCAATTTTCCCTCGCGAGAAGAACGCCGGGAATACTTTATCGTTGGCCCAAAGCTCAAACAAATTGTCATACAGCGGGCTGTCCGGGTCGCCGACCTGGCCGGGATTATTCATCCCCAGTGTGTTATCCCAGTCTCGTAGATCCACGAAGATGCGGAATGACGCACCGGAGGTCTGATTGTCACCACTGCCGGTATTACCGACAGTGAAACTATTGCCGCCGCGCGGGGCCGGTCCCACGTTGAGCCGCTCCCGGGTTTGCGAATCTACAGCGGTGGCCAGAGGATGACGAATGAGCGCGTGCTTGTAATCTGCCTGCCCGTACACCCAACCCTCCATATTGGGGCCCAATTTTTCCCGCAGGTTTGCCACGCTTTCAGCCAGTGTTCGCAGCAAAAACTGGTCCCGGTCCGCAAGCGGATCGCTACCAAAGTCACCATCGGGTGCCAGCAGGAAATCGATAGTGCGCTTCATCCCAACATTGATATAGGGATCGGCTTGCGGAGGAATCTTGAGCTCTTCCATATTGCCCCGTAATTGCCTTTCAAACATGGCATAGATACCGGCCTCGACCGAATCCTTATCCAGCACATAGTCCCAAGCCAATAAGCGTTGACGCACCTGCTCAACCTGAGGATCGGTGGCCTGGAGATCTTTAAAAAAGGCCAGTACCGAGCGCGCCGGAATAGATAAATAATCATGTTGCAACTCGACCATGTCTGACATATTAAATTTGCGACCCGAGCCAAGCACCTCACTTGCCCTTGCCCACCGAAACGGGTCGGTCCAGGTATAGCCAATGGCATCCATATAGGGATAATCTGGCGGTGTATAGTTGCTGTTGGAAGTTTCGATAAAACCCTGCTCCGGATTATAGGCATTGGGTTTGGCCTTAATCGGCAGGTAGCCATCCCACTCGAAGCGTCCATCACCGGGCACCGGCACCATACCGCTAAAGTTGCGTCTGATCGGTGCGATACCAACGGCCTGCCAGCCGATATTGCCATCTCGGTCTGCCCAGATCATATTCTCACCGGGTATATTGCTGTAATTGCTGGCCTCGCGAAATTCCTCCCAGTTGGTGGATTGATCCATACGTAGCGACGCCAGATAGGGTGCTCCGCCTACCTCCATCCAGGCCGGTCGTATGGCATAGGCCAGGTTTTTGGCGGCATCCTGAAACGTAACCGGACCATGTCGGGTATATCTGAGCTCGACGGTAACCGCTTCGGCAGCTTTTACCTCGATGGTCTCCTCAATAATGCGCATCTCCTCCCAGGCACCCTGATAACGGTATTGGTTTGGATTCGCTGGGTTGGTTTCATAGACGTAAAGATCCTCTCCGTCGGTATTAAATACGGTGAGGCCCCATGCCCCATGCTCGTTATGGCCAATTGACAGGCCTGGAATCTCCGGCTCGCCACCACCAATCACGTTCCATCCCGGTCCCACCAGGTGTACCCAGTAGCGCAACGACGGAACAGACTGCGCCCGATGGGGATCATTGATCATCATGGGATAGCCATCCTGGGTAAGATCACCACTGACAACCCAGTTGTTACTGCCAATATCGTCCAGGTCGCGCTCTAGAAGCTCTTGTTCCTCAAGCTCGAGTACCTGGGCCAGTTGTTCATAATCCTGCTGATTGCGAAACTCGGCGGCGACGATGTCTTCCGGTTCAAACCTCAGTGTTCGCCGGTACGCGGTGTACAATCCGAGGATGTCGTTATCGATCAGTGAGTCACAATCGATAATTGGATCGAGCGTAAGATCTGGCTCACGGGGGTGAAAATAATTCAGCTCCCTGACCCTGTCTTCTCCCAGCAGGCAGACGGCCCGTCCGGTATTGAGCTCTCCGCCAATATTGCCCAGCAAGCCCTGATGACGTGAAATGACCACTTCAGGAGTCCAGTGCTGCGGCTGAATTCCCAGCAATTTAAACGGCAGCGGTAACTCATCCGGACTGGCCAGAGCCTTATCTATATACGCATTTACACCGGCGACAAAAGCCGGGATGATTTCGGCTCCGCGCGGATGGTAGTGATTCATTTCCTGGGTCATGTCACCACGAAACTTAAACAGGCGCGTCCCCTGATCCCGTAGAATAGCCTTTGGCCCGAGAAATTCGGCAGTCGTGCCGGTGGTTTGTGCCCGCCAGATTTCAAATTGAAAGAGTCGATCTCGCGCTGCGTTATAACCCTGGGCGAAAAACAGATCGTGCTCGGTCTCGGCATAAATATGTGAGATGCCCCACTTATCTTTAAGAATCTCCACATTGCGTTCCAGACCGCTGACTCTCAGTGTCTCTGATTTTTGTGCTGCGCTCGGCTGGGTAACTACAAGTAGTGCTAAGCACACTGCAAACAAGCCAATTGATTGGCCTTTCCTGCTAATTTGGATTTCCATCGTCTAACTCCACCGATATGACTAAATATAAGTACGCTTGAACTTACTCCAGCTCCGCCGCTATCTCATCATAGAAACCAGGTATGCTGCGCTGCATGAACAAGCCATCTTCCTGTTGCGTCCAACTCAAACTGCTATCCTGGATTCGCTCTGATGCCTGGTCTTTACGCATACCAGAACGTATCAGCATAGCCATTCGGGCTCTGACCGCTTCCATCTGATTGCGAAAATTCACCACGTCACTGCGCTGCATGATCGCACCATGGCCTGGAATCGCCGTATCGAAATCGAGAGTCAAAATATTATTGATGGTCCCCACCCAGCCACGGCTACTGCCGCCATAACCATAGTCGATAAACGGCGCTATCCCGTGCAGCAAATCACCCCCGTGCACAGTATTCAAATCGGGAAAGTAAACCACGGCATCGCCATTGGTGTGACCCCGGCCCATGTAGAAGGCACGGACTTCTACGCCACCCAGATAGAGTGCCGTTTGATCGTTAAATACCATCCTTGGTGGGGCATCCTGATCGCCCCTGATCATATTATCCCAGGCATTCTGGTGCGCAATGATTTCGGCGATATCGATATAGCCAACATTACCACCTGAATGATCACCATGGTGATGAGTGTTGATCACATACTTAACTGGCAGATCACTTACCTGACCAACCAGAGACTGAATCTCATCAAAATTTTGCGGGAATTTATCATCGATGAGAATGACACCTTCGGAGGTTACCCGCACACCCACGTTTCCGCCTGGACCGATGATGACATGCAGACCCTCTTTGACTTGCTCGATCGTAAGTCCGGCCTGCACCTGTACGCCGGTCGCGACAAACATCAGGAAACAGCCCAAAGCCAAGAGACTTCTTATTGAATTAAACATAAATCCTCCACTATTCATTATTTCTATCTCATTGTTTCTATCGATAGTCACTGCCCAAGTTGTTCATCCAGCTCCTGTCTTCTGGCACCGCCGAGAATTGCGCTCCAGCGTAGTGATCGAGGCATTCGACCACATACCCTGCAGATCTGGCCTGCTATCGGCGGTGCGTGCAGGCACATAGGCTTGCTCTAGAGCAATACTGCTTGATGTACAGATGCTCAGGGCCAGCAGGAGGATGAGCGTGCTTGGCGTTTTCACTCTATTTCTTCCTGTATTAATCCTCGTCAGGCGATCATAAAACTTCTACCCGCCTCAGCTCAAGCAAACCGGCTCAAATAAACAGCGAATGTTAAAAAACTATGGTAAGGAAGAGACTTGACCATGGCTCGTTCTACGTGCACCCTTAGGCTGAAACAAGATCACTGTACGCAGAAGCAGTCAGTGGTGAAAATCGGGGTGGCGTAATGAGACATTTAACAATTTTGCTCAAATACTTTGTGAGCCTGACCTTGGGTGTAGGGCTAACGGCTTTAGTTTACGCGGCCGACGAGCGCAGCATAGAAGACAGGGCGGAAATTTATCGGGAAGCGGCTACGCTGGCCGCTGGTGATGACCATTTCCGCCTGATTCAGTCAGTATGCCCTGCCAATCCCCGGGTCGCGGAACAACCACGCCCCCGGAGCGCAACGGCTACACCGCCAGCACGGGTAATCCCGCCGATTGACGAGTGGTACCGGGAACCGGTCAAGGTATTCGATGAGCTCTATTTCGTCGGTACCGATAATCACAGTTCGTGGGCCGTTGTAACAGAGGACGGCATCATGTTACTCGACACGGTTTACAACTATGCCACAGGTGATGCCATCGTCGATGGCTTAAAGAAACTGGGTTTTGATCCGGCAGACATTGAGTATGTTTTCATCAGCCACGGTCACGGCGATCATCATGGCGGTGCCAAATATCTGCAGGACGAATTCAATGCGCGCATCATCATGGGGGCAGAAGATTGGGATCTGGTGGAACGTGACCGTCGCAATCCTGTGCCCCGAAGAGACATTGTTGCAACCGATGGCATGACGTTTGAGATGGGCAATACCACCATCACGCTGTATCAGACACCGGGTCACACTACGGGCACGTTCTCCAGCATCGTCACTGTGAGAGATAATGGGATTGAGCACATTGCTGCGTCCTGGGGTGGCACTGCAATCTGGCCGCGCACACCAACCGAGCAGGTTCAACTCTACATCGATTCATCAGTGCGCATGCGAAATATTGTACAGAACCGCGGCGTGGATGTACTGATCGCCAATCACCTAGTGTTCGATGGCAGCCGTGAAAAAATCCCCTTGCTGGCGAATCGCCGGGCGGGTGATCCACACCCATACGTGGTGGGAACAGAAACAGTCACCAGATATTTGATGGTGGCTGAAAACTGTGCCCGGGCTGAAATGGCCTATCGATAATTATTCTGGTATTTTTAGTTTTATTAACGGTGGTGATATCTATGCAGTTAAAATCGATTTGTAACACTGGAGCCCGGCAACTTGCACTGGCAGCACTGTTGTTACTACCCGCCTGCAGGGCTACGATCTTCATGCCCCTGTTACCTCAGGACCCCGGCTCGACTCTGACACAGGGCGAGGAAGTGAACCTCCACTTCTTCACCAATATTGCCAATTTCGATACTGGCATTGCGTTACAATCCGGTGGTAGTTACAGGCTCAACATGGCTATTCTCAGCAATTGGATCGACAGTTCTATCGACACCAATGAAGACGAATTGCCGCTGGACGAAAGAGGTTTTGCTGACTCTAAAATGCGCTACGAATTTGTCAAGTACGTTAAACGCTCGCGTGGCCACCGCTGGTTTGAACTGATGTTGTATCAACCCAATTGCAGGGACGCCAGTCTGAAAGGAGTATCCGATTTAAGCTTTGATGAGCAAAGCACAAGTTATAACTTTGTCGCAAGTTGTGATGGCAAGTTAACCCTGTTTGTAAACGACAGCCCCGGTTTTTACAGCAATAACGTTGGCTATGCCAATATTGCGCTGTCGCGGATTGACTAATCGTTGTCACTCCAAGTTTTGTCTGAGGAGTAAACCATGCACACAGTAAAACAGATATTACGTAATAAAGAGTTAGATGAAATCTGGTCAGTCACACCGGATGCGACTGTATTCGAAGCCATTAAGGAAATGGCTGACAGGCGTGCTGGTGCTTTGCTGGTAATGGAGGGCGATGCATTGAAGGGAATCATCTCCGAGCGCGACTACGCCCGTGAGGTAATCCTGCAAGGTCGTGCCTCGAAGGACACTCTGGTTAATGAAATCATGAGTAGCGATGTGATATCCGTGCCGTCTAACCTGAGCATTGAGGCCTCACTTGCCGTTATGACCCAGCACAACATTCGTCACCTGCCCATTGTGGATAACGATCAGGTTGTCGGTGTGCTTTCCATTGGTGACCTGGTCAAGGGTATAATTAACGAGCAGCAATCTACCATCGATAATCTGCAAAATTACATTCGCGGATAAGCGTCTGGAATTCCAATCTCTTGGCTATATGTGTACTGAGGTGAGTTCCGGGAACTTACAGGTTAACGACCTGTATCGTGTATCCCCCCTTGGCCGATGGAATAAACTTGATGTGCTGATTAATACACTCGGGTTTTTCTTCCTCGACGTGAGAGACATAAATAAGCCTGGTGTCCGTCTGCCCGGCAATTGCATCCAGAGTCTGCAATATCATCTGCCGGTGAGTATCATCCAATCCTACGCAGGGTTCATCCAGTATAAGTACCGCAGGGTGTTTTACCATAGCGCGTGCCAGTAGCACCAAGCGCTGCTGCCCGAATGATATCTCGTGATAATAATGCTTTCCCAATTGCTCCACACCCATCGCAGCCAGCCAGTTCAGCGCTGCGCCTGACTCAGTTGCACCGCTGTCATCATAGAGCCCCACCGAATCGAAGAATCCCGACACCACTACATCCAGCACCTTCCAGCCCCTGATGTATTTATTGTGCAGTTCATTTGAAACAATGCCGAAATGAGCTTTGACATCCCACACCGTCTCACCACTGCCTTTTTTTCTGCCGAACAGTGTGACTTGCTGGCCGTAAGCCTTATGATTATCTCCGTCGATCAGACTTAGCAACGTAGACTTGCCGCAGCCGTTGGGTCCCTCAACCAACACATGGTGATGTGCCTGCATCACCCAATTGATGTTGCTGAACACCAATTGATCCTGATAGCTGGCGGTAACATCACAAAGCTCAATCAGCACAGCCAGGCTTTCCTCATCGAGTGTCTTGTGGCCATCGACAGCGAAAGGTAATCGGCTGCTCTGATGAACTGCCGTTTTTGTTAGACGGTGAAAACCTGGGGAACTGGCAACCTTTTCAAGTGAACCCTGTTCGATAAGTCGCAAATCTTCCATAACTGCCAGGTGATTCACCGCTGGCAATATATCCTGCTTTCTGCGGCACAGTAACAGCGTGCTGTTATTTTCGTTCATCCATTGCTGTAGTGCCGTGGCAATTCGCTCTTGCGAATGCCAATCGATACTTTCCAAGGGTTCATCCAGAATTAACAACTTGGGGCTGTCGTCGGATTTCGCGTATATCGCTCTGGCCAGCAACACCTTTCGCACCTGGCCGGAGGAAAGAAAACGAATCCCCTTATTAATCACCGCAGCCAGATCCATCTGGTCTACCAGAGCCCCCAATTCGGCCCGATCCTGCTCCTCTTCCCGACGTGCAGATTCGATCAATTCAGTTACCAGCGTGCCCTGGTCCTGAGCGGCTGCGCTGAATTCACTTATATCCAGACGATTGTCCCGCTGCCAGAGTCGCTGCTGTTCTTCAAATGAGACAATAAAAATATCCAGCTTTGGATCGAACCCATCCCGATAACTTACGTAGTTAGCTGATTCCACTCTGTTACCGGCGATAAGCCTGGCCAACACCGATTTGCCCGCACCATTACCGCCAAAAATGCACCAGTGCTGACCTTTGGCCAGCTCAAATTGCTCAACTTTTAAAGTCTTATTGCGGCCGATCCGACAGATGGCATTTTTCACCGTAACCAATGGCGTTGCATTCTCTTCCCTGGCTGCAGATTGATCCTGATCCGTTTGCGGCATGCAAAAAACTCACTAAAGGCGGACGACCGCCGAATAAGCCAAACTGTCATAAATTTCGTCGACTGTCACAATTACCAGCAGCCTCAGGTTTTACCCAGGCCCTTAGAACAGTCTTGCCATCTGCAACGCTGTCCTCACAGCCGACCGCGAACTGTTTCTTTTATTGATTTTCTGATTAACGGAAAGTAAGCTGCGCGCCATGGAATTAAGTACGTTGGATTTACTGTGTTTTTTCTGGTTCCTCACCTGTTGGGTGGGGTATGCCGTATTCGCCCGGCAGGCGGCGAAGAAGACCAATAGTTTATCCAGCGTACTCTACAGCTTTCGCAAAGAGTGGGTGCAGAAACTCTGCGACAATGGCATAAGTGAAGTAGATGCCGAGCTATTGGCGAGTCTGGAGAAACAAGTATCTTTTTTCGCCTCTACCTCGCTACTGATACTGGCTAGCCTGGTTACAGTTCTTAGCACAGCCAGTGAAATATTCATGAATATTTCCAGTCTGTCTTTTGTAGCAGTAGTCTCAGTGGAAGTGATTCAACTTAAATTGTTGCTCCTCATCCTGATCTTTACCTATGGTTTCTTTACCTTCACCTGGGCAATTCGCCAGTACGGTTTCTGTTTCATCCTGTTCGGCTCATCCTTTCACTCCGTGAAATACTACAAGGAGGCGAAAGACTACCGAGCAGTAACTGATCAGCGCAATCCCAAAGCCATGGCAAAAGTACTGGACCGGGCGGCTCACAGTTATAACTATGGGCTGCGGGCTTATTACTTCGCCCTCGCTGCTTTAACCTGGTTCATTAACGGGTATTTGTTCGCGTTCGCCTGCGCAGTAACGGTGTATGTGCTCTATCACCGCGAGTTTAAATCCAGCACATTAATGGCTCTGGTGGACTCCCGCATGCCCACCGATCCAGATTCTTCCCCTCCCATATAGAAGTCTAGGGGCGATTACCCAACGCCCGTTGCATGACCTCATGCTGGATCGTCATCATATGGCCTATCGAGCGACGCCAGTATTCTGCATTGTGTCGACCTCTTGATTGCATATAATCGAAAGGGACATTGTTAACCATCAGCAATTGGGCGAACTCACGGGCTTCGCTAATCAGACCATCTTCGGTCCCCGAATCGATGTATATGTGTGGCAACTGGCTCTTTGGTACATCGTAGATAATAGTGAATGGATCGTATGCTGCGGCCTGTTCCGGGGTTTCGAAGTCAATTCCCCTTGGCGTTCTTTCAGCCTGTGTACTGAAACCTGGAATATCGATGATGGCAGAAATAAACGCATCGGCCTCATCCAGACGCGCCTGCTGTTCTGACGACCTGGATCGTGGACTGCGCGCTATTCCCTGCTCTACTGCCGCCTTTGCTGTGCGGGCGTGACTCAGAGCGCCACTGGTACTGCCTATCGATATAAACTTCTCAGGATGCCGCAATCCCAGCATGAACGCACCATAGCCACCCATAGAAAGACCGGAAATTGCCCTGCCTTCCCTTTTCGCTGTGGTTCTGAAATTACTGTCTACATACGCGATCACGTCCTCAATAATGTGATCCTCCCAGTTATTTTTCTGCTCATCTTCACTGCTGGCATAGTTAACAAACCAGCTATTACCTCCATCTGGTAATACCAGAATCACATCATTCAGGTTACGGGCATAGTAAGCACCGGCCAGGTTTCGCCCCCAGACTGTGTAATTCTGCATAAAGCCATGTAGCAGGTAGATCACAGGATAGCGGTCTTCGCTGGAGTAATAAGCCTCCGGTAGTACGATGTCGAACTTCATGTTGCGATCAACAGCCGGGCTGAAAAATTCCACGGTCTCCAGACCGGCCGGTATGGGTGCCGGAACGGGAACCCGATCCTGGGCATTGCTCAGACTAGTCACCGCAACGAGTATCACCAGGATAATGCTGAAACTGGTACTGGTTTTCATAATCTACAGCCGATGATAAGAGGTCGCTTTTTATAGCACCTTCGAAGCTGTATTCCCATGAAAATTTAAAGCTCATCGGCTATGCGTTGGTGTGTTTGACGGGCTTGGGCATGACAAACGTAGGTAGTTGATGCGTGCATCGGGGCTTGGAGAGGGGCTACTTTTTTTCCGTTCCTATGGGCCGTTATGTACATGGATGTACGGTATGCAGGTTTTGCAGGAGCAAAAACCTGTCCCTGGCCCAACGGAACGAAAAAACAACCCCCTGTTCCAAGCTTGCGTCCTAACCGTATGGCACCAACAGTAGAAATGGATATCTCAGGCTCTGACCCGTGCAATTCTAGTCATAGTTGGACTCCAAACCTTCTATTGAGTTCAATCGTTGATTCAGGCAATTCTCTAAGTACCAACCGGTAAGAATAGAGTCGGCTAAGTACTTCAACTGAATAGAATTTGTCTTTGTATGAGAACTCAATATAGGGTTGCTCTGACATTGCAAATTCGATGTAATCTTCCCGGTTTTGGATAGCCGCCTCACCACCTGAACGAGTCCACGCGCTATAGCGAATTAGAGATAAGCCATCACCTCCGAGAAGGAAAGCGTTGCCGTCATGCTTGAGATAAAGATTATTGTCTAATATGGAAAGTTCGCTTAAGTACGGTGGCTCCCCATTGAAGATAATGCGCTCTGCCGCTTGCTCCGATTGGCTGGATGAATTGTTTGCCGGGCTTCGTGCTTCTATGGGGATTTCAATATCTCCGAGGGTAAAAGATCCCGGGATTCCAGCACTATATATGATCAGTGCTACAATAGATGAGGCAAAAATGCCCATGAGCCATTTCCCGGGACTGGTCCATTCTTTCATGAGAAGTCGTTATCCCTCATCCGAAATTATCTTCTATTGCGCCAATCACCTCACCCATTGCTCCGATCGCTTCCCAACTCATATTCTTATGCTGACCCCAAATTATGCCTGCGGCTGGATGTTGATATTACAAGGAGCAAAACGCCTCTAATAATAGGAACTGCATGTACCGGCAGGTTTATGAAAAAACCGCCGAAGGCAATTTACAAAACTGACCGTGCATTCTTATTCCTTTTTAATTTGTTTGTTATGCAGCACGTAGCCTCTTTACTTTTATTTCTTTTTTAGACTGCATAGCTTGCCACAGATCGTATTGCTGTTGCTGATTAAGCCAGCTCTCAGGAGTAGTGTCGAAAGCCTTCGACAGTCGTATTGCCATTTCTGGACTAATACCGGAGCGGCCATTCAATATCGAGGAAAGTGTCTTTCGACTTACCCCGAGCGCCTGCGCAGCATCAGTAACGCTCAAGTCCAAAGCATCTAAACAGAGTTCTCTCAGGATCTCGCCGGGGTGAGGCGGATTGTGCATTTGCATGGACATAACTAGTGATAATCCTCAAACACTTACTATCTCAATGATTAGTTTATTAGAAAGGTTCATATTTTAAAAATGTATAAAGGCAATTCTTCCCGTTTGCATGATTATTGATCGATGCACATAACTTGTGTATATGCCGCACGTGCACTTTGTCACTATTGGTGACCCAGTCTAATCGCCAAGTGGTTGAATTGGAATATCTTATCCTTACACCGGTTGCTTCCACCAAAATCAAAAGGCATAAACAAGCCCTGTGGTGGAGCAATCTACCTAGGTGCGTAGGTAGGATGCGCCATTTACATCAATAATCGTTCCAGTACTGAATTCAGCACCTTCTGAGGCGAGAAAGTACACCGCGTGTGCCACTTCTTCCGGGGTTGCCACCCGATTGAACGGACTTTGGGCTCGTATCACTTCACCCTCTGGTGAATTTAATCGATCAGCGGCCAGTTCCGTATCTACAAAACCCGGCGCGACGGCTCCGACATAGATTTTATGTGGTGCTAGTGCCACTGCCAGCGATTGAGTGAGCGAATTGAGCCCGGCTTTACTGGCTCCGTATGCAGGTTTTGTGGGCTCGCCCCGGAATGCGCCGCGAGAGCTGATATTGATAATACGACCGCCGCCGTGGTCTTTCATATAGCTGGCAGCACAGAAACAGATATTGGCAGGGCCGAAAAGATTGGCGTTTATGGTCTGCTGCCAGGCCAACTGCCAAGCTTCATATCCGGTAGCTGGAATTGGATGATAAATCCCGATACCAGCGTTATTGACAACAATGTCCAATCCGCCAAGAGCGGCAATAGCCTTTTTAACCAGCTGCTCCACCTCGATCGCTTTCGCCACGTCCCCCTGAATTGCAATATGACCTTCACCTGTTAATTTTGCATGTGTTAATTCGGCACCCTCACTATTAGTCAGATAGTTAATAGCTAACCTGGCACCTTTTTGAGAAAACCCGGTTGCAATTGCCCGGCCTATTCCCCGACTACCACCGGTAACGAGAATTTTCTTGTCTGAAAAATCCAATGGTTACTCCTGCTGAAATCTGTCTTCATCACAAACCTGGCTCACTGGCATCGTAGTTCGGCAATCAACCGACTCTGGCCGGCACAAACGTATTCATACCATCTTCGCTGTGCACAATGCCCGATCTGTTCAGGCCTTCGTTCTCTATCAGGTCGTTAAGAGTTGCCGAATCTGCTGGTGTATTGGCAACAAATCTCACTGAGCTATCTTTTAACCTGCCAATAAGAATACCCCTTTCCGGACCGCCTCTGCCAAAACAGACAGTATAGGTTTCCACGCTGGCTTCCCCATTTGGGGATTCGGTAAATGCCGGACTCTCCATGGCATCAATTTCCTTTTGATAAGCAGCCGGGTTTTCCCGAACCCATTTTCCTTCGGTGGCAACTGTGGAATAGATACCTGTTGCATGCTTGGTTAAATAACCACCGTTGGCAGTAAGCAAACCGAAGCTACCTGGCTTTGCTCGTAATTCAGGCACCATTGTTGCAATCCCGTGCAGAGAATAATTATTTCCCGGGCCACCAAAAAATGGCAGCCCACCGGTAACCGTGAGACCTCTCGGGTCGTCATAACCAAGATCGAGTTCATCACACGCTATCTCCACTGCCGATGGAAAGCAGGAATAGAGATCTATATAGTCCATATCGTTAATCGTCTTGCCTGCCATCTCGAAGGCCTTGCTACTATTGAGTCGAATCGCAGGTGAGGAGTGGAAGTTAATTCTCTCAGTCACCATGATTTTTTCATTTGCTTCAGCGCAGCCATGAAGAAATACCCATTTTGCCGGATCAATTTCCAATTCTTTCGCTTTTCCAACCGATGTCATAATAACTGCCGCACCCTGATTCACCCTGTCCATAGCATTCATCCATTTGGGATAGGGAAGGCAAATAAAGCGGTTTTCTGTGTTGACCGTGGCCAGTTCTTCTGCGCTGCGCTTTGTACCGTAAGAAGCAAATGGGTTATTGGCAGCTATCTCGGTAAAAGGCGCAAACAAGGAACCCATAGCCTGTAGATGCTGCTCGATCGAACTGCCTTTCCTGCCCCGAATTCCGTTTTCAAATAGCGGGTAGGTCTGAATAGGTATACCTATACCATGGGCAAACTCATGGGCAGTGGATAGTTTCTCTCCCATGCCTCTGTCCTCCTGACTGCCCTCATCCTCTTCCTGCCAGTCCAAGTCTATCCCTTCCCGCATGGCCTGCTGCGCTGTCTTAATCGCTTCTGAACCGGCGATCAGCGCTATTGCCACATCTCCTGCGGTTATTCTCTCCGCCATTTCATTGATTAGCTTCTGCGGCGTATTGCCTCCCACGTTGCCATAAATGGCATGCACTGGATTGGCACCAATCCGTCTGGCAACGGCTCTGGGAGGATTTTCCGCACGACCAAAAGGATTAGGTCCACGGGGCCGGTTATGAGAATCGGGAAAGATGCGCACGACAGCCACGGTATCGATCAAAGGTGCCAGGTCATTGCCTGATCCAGTGTCAGCCAGAGCCGCTTTTGCCGCTTCGGCTGCAATCCCCATCGGTGGATGGGCAAATTCAGGTGCAACGGCTTTTTCGGTATATTGCCCGACACCGACAAGAATGGGTGTAGTGTCTTCCAAACTGCTTCCTTATTACCGGTGGAACTGGCCCTTATGGCCCGTAACCACAGTGAGAACCAGTACCTCGACCAGGGATAATTTTGGAGTGCAGAGTTCACCTGCTGCGTTGCTTTCGCTTGATGGAGCGCAGGCTACGACGACGCGAAAGCGCCTTGCATCTAAACGCTGAGAGACTCGCTGCACCCGAAACTTAACCCTGGTCGAGGTACTAGAGTCCTATTACAGATCGAGTGGATGCTGATGCCAGCGCCTCGTCAATAAGCTCTTTGATCTTCAAGTCCACGTTCCTGTCCATTTCTATAAATCGACACCGAACCAAGCTGGCATCTTTTTCAAAATCATAAATTGTTCCGAGCACTTCGACCCGGGCATTGAGAGTAGTTCCATCTGGCAGCATGAAACCACAATCTGCTATCACTCTCGACTCTTCAAACTGTTCTATTAAGTAACCCGGGAAACGTGCTTTCACTCCAGAAATAGACATATACTCTACACTACCCTTCACAGGTTTACCCTGATCGGTAAATAGCATCACAGAGATATTATCCTGGTCCGCAAAGTTAACCCGCATGGCTTTGCGCATTTGTCGATAGATTATTTCGCTGGGTGCAACTAATTTACGCTCACTAGCATATTTTATGGCCATTGGATTTCCGCTCAGAGGTAGCAGCGAAGCATCAAACTGAATGCTGAGTCCACCATCCTGGGCAGTAAACCTTAAAACACTTTCTGGCTGGGACCAAAGTGTGTTGACTTCGGCGCCCACAGTAAGGATTCCCTGCTCTTGATCGAATTGCAGGATTTCTGTGGCGAAGGGTGATACAAGCAACTCATTGACAAGGCAGAATTTCAGTTTCCAGACATGTTCTTTTGCAGTGCTGAGAATCTTGGCAATATCCGCCGGATCAACGATAAGCTGTTCAATACCCTTGCTTTTTTCACTATCTGAATCATTCATCATGGGTCTTTTACCAGCCGGTAAGCCAATCCTACCATAATTTAGTTCAGTGGTAATAATTCGAAAATTCGTGGCAATATTCGATCAGTAGCTCGGGTACTGAAAGAATCTCTTCATACAGTGACCAGGCCCCCCATGGCTTGACTTTACCCCCTTGAGAGTCCATCTTTTCTCCCTCTTTGCTCAACTAAATTATCCAGTAACTTGAGGTGTACGATGAACTACAACCAAAAAGGCTTCCTGAATGCAGGTGCTCGCTCTTTATTATATTCAACTATGGCTTGCGCCGTATTGGCTGCTATACCTGTTACGGCTTCTGCGCAACGTGGCCAGGCGGGCCCGCCAGAACAGCTCAACGTGGAGCCGGTAAACAATCTACCCAACCCCTACGAAACCCAACGCAATTTTGGCACGCTGCCCGATGGCCGTTCCTGGGGCTCGGTGAGTGCGGTCAATATCGATATTGATGGTATCCACGTCTGGGCAGGTGACCGCTGTGGCACAAATTCCTGTGCAACATCGGACGTTGATCCGATCGTCAAGCTGGATCCAAATGGAAACGTAGTAGAAAGTTTTGGCGGTGGTTTGATTATCTGGCCGCATGGCATGGATGTGGACAGTGAAGGTAATGTCTGGGTGGTTGACTCGCGTGCAGCCAATGCCAGAGAGCTGGAAGCGAACCCGGGTGCCGCAGGCAAGGGCCATGTTGTGCTGAAATTCAGTCCTCAGGGTGAACTGTTGATGACGCTGGGGACCGGAGGTGAAATCGGCGATCCACCTACTCATTTCACCGATCCAAACGACGTGTTTGTCGCACCCAACGGCAACATCTATGTCGCTGAAACCCACGGCGCCCAATTTCAGGATGAACCCGGCCCCGATTCCAAGAGCCGCATCTCCATCTTTGCCCACGATGGCTCTTTCATCAAGAGCTTCGGCGAATGGGGTTACGGAGACGGGCAGTTTCGCTCACCGCATTCACTGGCCATGGATTCACAGGGTCGTCTGTTTGTAGCCGACCGTGGTAATCGCCGTATTCAAATCTTTACTCAGGATGGTGACCATATAGATACCTGGTATCAATTTAGCCGCATCAGCGGTCTGTTCATCGACCAGAACGATATGCTTTATGCCATCGACTCTGAGTCCGGTCCCAATTACAACCCGGGCTGGAGAAAGGGTTTGCGCGTTGGTAATGCCAGGACCGGTGAAGTCTTGTATTACGTTGGTCCACACGACTCAGAGCGCGGCTCCGGCATGGGCGGCTTCGGCTCCATGGGTGAAGGCGTGACAGCCGACCGTAACGGCGTCGTCTATGCAGGTGAAGTCGGGCCGGTTCAGGGCATGACCAAGTTTATACCGCGCCTTATTCCCTAGTACCTCGACCAGGATTAATTTTGGAGTGCAGAGTTCACCAGACTGTTCAGTGTCAGGCGCAGTAGCGCAGGCCTAGCACCGCTAAGTCAAGTTGCTGCAACGCCACAATGGACAGTCTGGTGAACTCCCGAAGGGCGGGTCTCTCAGCGTTCATCTGCGGCGTTGCTTTCGCTTGATGGAGCGCAGGCTACGACGGCGCAAAAGCGCCTTGCATCTAAACGCTGAGAGACCCGCTGCACCCGAAACTTAACCCTGGTCAAGGTACTAGTATGTAACAAGCAATATTTAAGCAGTAACTGAAAACCAAAAGCCCCATAACCGAATCTGGTTAGGGGCTTTTTGTTGGCAAGGAATAAAGGGGACGGAGGCCGAGGTATCCCCACAAAAATTTAAAGCTCATCGCCTAAAGGTTGATGTGATTCACCCGTTTAGGCCTGGCAAACGTAGGTAGTTGATGCGTGTATCGGGGATTGGGGAGGGTGTACTGTTTTCCCGTTCCTATGGGCCGTTATGTACATGGATGTACGGTATGCAGGTTTTGCAGGAGCAAAAACCTGTCCCTGGCCCGTCCCGCGCTTCATCCCTGGCGCTAGTCACGGAAAAACAGTACACCCTCCCCAATCCCCTGTTGAATTCACTGTTCTTTTTGAACTCCAATTCACCTGCTTTTACGGGAGAAGCCAGGGAAGTACACAGCCATAGT
>Ga0187827_10002581_pt1 | contig 24499 bp, 24 predicted proteins | sample ETNtaG_39_FD_167969 | JGI IMG/M metagenome (GOLD analysis project Ga0187827, IMG submission 167969) | Marine microbial and viral communities from oxygen minimum zone, Eastern Pacific Ocean - ETNP2014_SV_150_PacBio MetaG (Illumina Assembly) | ecosystem: Environmental > Aquatic > Marine > Hypoxic... | reverse complement strand
GAAATCTTTTCCCAAACCTCGTCCCCGATGACCAAACGATCCGTGTTCATCCAAGCCTCCTGACAAAAGAAAGCTTGAATCACTTTTTGACGCTCTTGGGAATCCCTTAAATGTCAACGGGCCCTAGCAAGACGCAAATCCTTTTCCTCGGGCCAGCAAAATGGTAGAAATCCAGGGATTGTGGAAGAGGGGGGTGCCGTTGGTGGTTGCCTACCCGGGAATTTTCCGACCACATCAGAACGGACCGAGCCCATGGCGAAAACGATCCTCATTGTCGAGGACAACGAATTGAACATGAAGCTGTTTCACGATCTGCTCGAAGCTCACAATTTCGACACCTTGCAGACCCGGGACGGCAACGAGGCCCTGGCATTGGCGCGCGAGCACCGGCCGGACCTCATCCTCATGGACATCCAGCTGCCGGGAGTGTCGGGCCTCGAGGTCACCCGCCAGATCAAGGCCGACGACGAACTGAAGTCGATTCCCGTCGTCGCCGTGACCGCTTTCGCCATGAAGGGCGACGAGGATCGCATTCGCGAGGGCGGCTGCGAGGCCTATATCGCCAAGCCCATCCGCATCGATGAACTGGTGGCAACAGTGAAGAAGTTCATCAATGACGACTGACCGACCCAGGCCAGCGGCGCGATGCCGCCGGCCGGCGGTTTCCAGCATGTGTTTACCAGATGCCTGCCCGCGTACTTGTCGTTGACGACATCCTACCCAACGTAAAGGTTCTCGAAGCCAAGCTGTCGGCCGAGTACTTCGATGTTGCCACCGCCATGAGCGGGCCCGAGGCCCTGGAACTGATGGCCAAGGATCCGCCCGACATCGTGCTGCTCGACGTCATGATGCCGGAGATGGACGGTATTGAGGTCTGCACCCGCATCAAGGGCGATCCCAAGCTCTCCCATGTGCCGGTGGTGATGGTCACGGCGCTGAGCGAGCCGGCCGACCGGGTGCGCGGACTGGAGGCCGGGGCCGACGATTTTCTCACCAAGCCGGTCAACGATATCGCGCTGTTTGCCCGGGTGCGCTCGCTGGTGCGGCTCAAGCTGATGATGGACGAGTTTCGCCTGCGCGAGCAGACCTCGAGCGAGTTCGGCGTGCTCGACCAGATTGCCGCCGACGCCGAGCTCGATCAGGCCGGCGCCAAGGTGCTGGTGATCGACGACAGCGTGACCGACGGCGAGGTCATCGAGGAGACCCTGAAGCCCTTATGCCACGTGGTACGCGAGAAAAATCCCGATGACGCCATGGCGATCGCGCGATCGGGCGATTTCGACCTCATCATCGTCAGTCTGTTGTTGCGCGAGAGCGATGGCCTGAGGCTGTGCTCGCACCTGCGCACCATGGAGGAGACGCGCCAGGCCTCGATCCTCGTGCTCATCCGTGAGGACGCCACCGAGCAACTCGTCAAGGCGCTGGACATCGGCGTCAACGACTATCTGGTCAAACCCGTCGATCGCAACGAGCTCTTGGCCCGCGGCCGTACTCAGGTGCGGCGCAAGCGCTACCAGGATCGCCTGCGCGACAATTACGAACTCAGTCTGGCCATGGCCGTGACCGACAGCTTGACCGGGTTGCACAATCGGCGCTACCTGGTCAGCCACCTCGGCAATCTGGTGAACCGGGCCTTCATGGGCGGCAAGCCGGTGGCGCTGTTGATGGCCGACATCGATCATTTCAAGAAATTCAACGACACCTATGGCCATGCCGTCGGCGACGAGGTGCTGCGGGAATTCGCCGATCGTATCCGGCGCAACGTACGCGGCATCGACCTGGCGGCACGCTACGGCGGCGAGGAATTCATCGTCGTCATGCCCGATACCGACCTGGCGGTGGCCCAAGTCGTGGCCGAACGCGTGCGTTCGCAGACCGCCGACGAGCTTTTTAAGACCTCGGCCAACGAGGAAGGCCTGCAAGTCACCGTCAGCGTCGGCGCCACCGTTACCGGCGCCATTACCGAAGATCCCGATGCCTTGATCAAGCGCGCCGACGTGGCCCTCTACCAGGCCAAGGACCAGGGCCGCAACGCCGTCGTCATCCTCGAAGCGCCGGTCGAGGAGGAATAGGGAGGGCTTTTTTGTAGCCCCTCGCCGGGCGGGCGGAGTCTTGTTTAGACCCTCACCGGGCGGGCGCATCCGCGCCCTTGGCCGTGGCAGCCGCCGCGGAGCGTTTGCTGGTTGTGCCCTTGGCGGCACGAGGAAAATTCAAGGCGTCACGGGTTTTTCTTTTTTGGTTTGGTCGTGGTGCAACGGGAGCAACGCGACCCGCCGCTACTGCGGCGCGCCCGCGCAGGCAGCGGACCGCAGGGCCGCCGCCGTGAGCGACAAAACTATTTGATCTTGCTTTCCTTGAATTCGACGTGCTTGCGCACGACGGGATCGTATTTTTTCAGCGTCAGCTTCTCGGTCAGCGTGCGCGGATTCTTCTTGGTGACGTAATAAAAGCCCGTGTCGGCGGTGCTGACGAGTTTGATCTTCAAGGTGGCGGGCTTGGCCATGAGAGGCGCTCCGGTTGGCGCTGGGCTGTGTGGCGAGCCGGAAACATAACGTCGCCCCGGCCGAAGTCAAGGGGCTGCGCCCCGCCAGGGCGCCGGGCCGTGGCGGTAGAGCGCGAGAACCACGAACAGCAAACAGGCGGCGGCCATGGCAAGCGGCAGGCCCTGAGGGCCCCAGGCGTCCATGGCGGCGCCGCCGGCCAGCGGCCCGAGAATACCGCCGATGCCCCACATCACGGCGAAGGCGGCGTTGCCGGCGACCAGGTCGGTGCCGCGGTAGCGCTCGCCCAGCAGCGTCAGCGATAGCGCGTAGATGCCATAGGTCATGCCGCCCCAGACGAAGAGCAGCGGCCAGCGCCCGGGGCCGGCGCTCAGCGCCGGCAGCAACGCGGCGCCGGCCATGCCGAAGAGGCCGCAGATGACCAGCAGGCGGTAGCGGTTCATGTGGTCGCCCAGCCAGCCCAGGGGGAACTGGAAGATGACGTTGCCGAAGACCAGGGCCGCCACCATCAACCCGGCCACTGCCTCGCCCAGTCCCAGCCGCATGCTATAGACCGGCAACAGCGAAAGCGCCGCGGCATCGATGAAGGCGGTCAGGAAGGTGCCGGCCAGCAGCGTCGGCGCCAGGCGGAAGAAGGCTACAATGCCGGCGCTGCCGGCGGCCTCGAAGCTGGGAGCGAGCCGGCGCACGGCGAGCAGCGGCAGCGCTGCCAGTGAGATGGTTGCGGCGGCGATGACGAAGGGTATCCAGCTTTGGCTGCCGAAAATCGGGATCAACAGCGGCCCGACGGCAAAGGCGGCCGCCAGGGCGGTGACGTAGAGGCCGATCAGGCGGCCGCGGTTGTGGTTGTCGGCGATCTCGTTGATCCAGGTCTCGCTGAGCACGAAAAGACCGTTGATGGCGAAGCCCAGTACGACGCGGAGGGGAAACCACAGATAGACGTTGGGCAGGGCCCGCAGCACCAGCAAAAGCACCGCGCACATCACCATGCACAGCAGCATGAAACGGACGATGCCGAGGCGCCGCGTCAGCGGCGGCATGAAGGGCGCCGATACCAGGATACCCACGGCGGTCATGGCGCTGTTGACGCCGATCAGGCTGTTCGAGATGCCCTGGGCCTCGAGGATCAGGGCCAGGATCGGCGAGCTCAGCCCCAGCGTGAAGGCGAAGACGCTGATGCTGGCGATGATGGCGGCTAGACTGAGGCGCTGCTCGGCTTTGCTGAGCGCGTTCTCAGGCATACCGGATGTGAGAGATTTCGTTGCGATACAAGAAAACGGGAACCGGCCGGTCGGCGTCTGGCTCGGGGGGGGACTCGATGTGATCGAGCGCTGTATCGAGGACGAATTCGGTGACGTCGGCGAGCGGCAGCTTGAGGGCCTCGGCCAGCGGATACCAGTCCAGATCCAGGAGCTCGCCGCTGCCCCCCAGGCGGCCCTCGGCGTGGTCGCCGTCGATGACGAAAAAACGCGCGTTGAAGCGGATCGGCGAGGGCGGCGGCGTCAAGGCCCGGGCGATGAAGTCGATGTGGGCCAGTGCCGGGGCCTGACCGGTGCGGTAGAAATGTTGCCACGACTCGGGCCCCGGCGCCTCGGCCTCGAGGGGGGCGCCGATCAGCAGGCCGGTTTCCTCGAAGGTTTCGCGCACCGCCGCCATGGCCAGGCCGAAGGCCTTGCGGGGCGAGGAATGGCGGGCCAGGCGGGCGGCCACGTCGGGCCTGAGCGGGCTGGCGGCCGTGGCCCGGCTGTCGTCCGGGTCGAGCCGCCCGCCGGGAAAGACGTAAAGTTCGGGCAGGAACCTGTGGCGCGGAGCGCGACGGCCCATCAGCACCAGCATCTCGCCGGCGCCGTTTTGGCGGTGCAGCACCAGACTGGCGGCGTCGCGGGGCCGCACGTGGCTCGGGCGCCGGCTCATGGCTGGCCGTCCTGGCCCCGGTCTTGGTGTCCCCCGAAGCCGTGCATGGAGAGACTCCATTGCAGGCCGATGAGCGCCCCGTTGAAGCGCGGCAGCAAATAGAGCGCCAGTACCAGCGCCAGCAACAGCCAAAAGCCCAGGTGCAGCCACAGCGGCGGCGCCAAATTGGTCTCTCCCAGCAGCACGCCGGTAAACACGATATGGCCGACCACCAGGACGGTGAAGTAGGGCGGCGCATCGTCGGCGCGATGGCCCTCCAGCGCCTGGCCGCAATTGCCGCAGGCGGCGGCGACGCGGAGATAGCCGGTGAACAGCGCGCCCTCGCCACAACTTGGGCAGCGCCGCCTGAGGCCGCGCCATAGTGCCGCCAGCCGGGGGCGCGGCTCGGGGTCGGGGATGGTCTCTACTGTCATGGCGTTGTGATCGGCCGATGGGGGAGAACCAGGGAGCGCGCGGGAGTGCCTTTATGCAGCCTCCCGGTAGCCGGCGCAATGTTACAGATGTTCCGCCCTTAGCGCTGGCGCTGGCGGCGCTTGGGGCGGGGCGTCCGGGCGATACCGTAACGGTCCTCGAGCTGACCCGGATCGTCCTCGCACAGTTCGAAGCGCAAGGTGGCGCTGGCCGCTACCGCTTCCACCAGCCGCACCTCGACCGCGTCGCCCAGCCGGTAGCGCCGGCCCTGGCTTTCGCCCACCAAGGCCATGGCCTGCTCGTCGAAGCGGTAGCGATCGCCGATCAGGCTGCGCCCGAGAACGAAGCCGTCGGCGCCGTTCTCGTCCAGGGCGACAAACAGGCCGGCCCCGATGACGCCCGAGATGCGGGCGGAAAAAACGGCGCCCCGGCGGTCCTCCAGGTGGGCCACCAGGAAACGGTCGACGGTCTCGCGTTCGGCCTTCATGGCGCGGCGCTCGGTGGCCGAGATCTGGCGGCCCAGCTCGGCGAATTCCGCCGCCGCCTCCTCGGGCAGGCCATCGTCGCCGAGACCCAGGCTGGCGATCAAGGCGCGGTGCACGCAGACGTCGGCGTAGCGCCGGATGGGCGAGGTGAAATGGGCGTAGTGGCTGAGCGCCAGGCCGAAGTGGCCCTGGTTCCGGGGATCGTAAGTGGCCTGCGACTGGGCCCGCAGAATGAGCTCGTTGACCAGCCGGGCATGCGGCGTGGCGGCGGCCTTGTCGATCAGGGTGTTGAAGCTCTGGGGCCGCGGCACCTGACCACGGGCCAGCTTCAGGCCGACGCTCGCCAGGACCGGCCGCAAGCCATCCAGGGCTTCCTCCTCGGGCGGCGGGTGGACGCGGTACATGCAGGGCGCGGCGCGGTCCGTGAGGGTGCGGGCGGCGGCGACGTTGGCGGCGACCATGAATTCCTCGATCAAGCGGTGGCTCTCGAGCGGCGGGCGCGGGGCCACCGAGAGAATGCGCCCCGCGTCGTCCAGTTTGACGCGCATCTCCGGCACCACCAGCTCCAGGGGCTGGCGTCGGCTGCGCTCAAAGGCCAGCGCCCGGAAGGCGGCATAGAGGGGCTTGATCACCGGCTCGACGAGCGCCTTCGTGGCGGCGTCGGGATTGCCCCCCGGGTATCCATCATGGGCGTCTTGTACTTGCTGGTAGCTGAGCCGCGCGGCCGAGCGCATCAGGCCGCGGCAGAAGCGCTGATGGTGCAGCCGGCCGTCGGCGTCGATGGTCATCCAGACCGCCAGGCAGGCCCGGTCGCGCCCCGGCTTGAGCGAACAAAGCTCGTTCGAGAGCGCTTCCGGCAGCATGGCCACGACGCGGTCGGGGAAGTAGACCGAATTGCCGCGCTCGCGGGCCTCGCTATCGAGGGCGCTGCCCGGAGCCACGTAGGCCGCCACGTCGGCGATGGCCACCAGCAGGCGGAAGCCGCCGGGATTGGCGCCGTCGTCGTCGGCCGCGGCCCAGACGGCGTCGTCGAAATCCCGGGCCTCGACCGGGTCGATTGTGACCAGCGGCAGCTCGCGCAGGTCCTCGCGCCGGCCGAGCTCCGGCTCCGTTGCTGCCTCGGCCTGGGCCAGGGCGGCGGCGCTGAATTTGCTCGGAATGCCGTGGCTCTGGATGGCGATGGCGCTGAAGGCGCCGGGCGCCTCGATATGACCCAGGCGCTGGCTCACCCGGGCCTTAGGCAGGCCGTAGCGCCGCCCCGGCAGGACGTCGGCCAGCACCAGATCGCCGGGCTGGGCGCCCTGGGCGTCCGGTCCCGATACGGCATAGTCGCGCCTGGTGCGCCGCTCGACGGGCTGGACGCGGCCCTGGCCGCCGACCATCTCGAAAATGCCCAGCACTTCCTCGGGCCCCTGGCCCAGGCGCTTGATGACGCGCGCCTCATAGCCCTCCGGCCCGGTCGGCGTGAGGCGGGCCAACAGGCGGTCGCCGGGCCCCGGTGCCTTGCGCCGGTGTTTTTCCAGGGGCACGATGATGGTGATTTCGCTGTCCTGCTGGCCACCGGTGGGCCGGGCCAGCAAATCGCCCTCGTCGTCGACGCCGACGACCTCGATCACCGCCACCGGCGGCATGCCGCCCGCCCTCAGGCCGTGGCGCGGCGCCCGTTCGAGCTCGCCCTTTGCCGCCATTTCGCCGAGCAGATCCTGCAGCCGGCGGCGATCCGGCCCCTTGATGGCGAAGGCCCGGGCGATATCGCGCTTGCTGCGGCGGTCGGGATTGTCGGCAATAAAGCGCAGGATGTCTTGGCTGTCGGGGAAGGACGGCGCGCTGCGGCGGCGGGGCACGCCGGTGCTATCCGTCGCTGGCCCCAGGGGCCGCAACCTTCGCCGCGGCCTTGGCCTTGGTCTTGCTTTTTGCGCTGCCCTTGGCGCTCTTTTTCTTGGCCTTGGCGGGAGCTTTCTTTTTGCCGGCCTTCTTGGCGGCGCGCTCGATCAGCAGCGCCACGGCCTGCTCTTGCGTGATGCTATCGGGGTCCAGGCCTTTGGGGATGGTGGCGTTGAGGCGGCCGTGCTTGACGTAGGGCCCATAGCGCCCGCTCATGACCGAGATCAGCTTGCCGTCTTCGGGGTGCTCGCCCAACTCGCGCAACGCCTTGGCGCCGGGCCGGTCCTTGGCATCGGCGATCAGCGCCACGGCGCGGTTGAGGCCGATGGCCAGGATGCTGTCCTCGGCCGCCAGCGAGACATAGCGGCCCTCGTGGCGGAGATAAGGCCCAAAGCGGCCGATGCCGGCGGTGATCGGTTTGCCGCTTTCGGGGTGCAGGCCGATCTCGCGGGGCAGCGCCAGCAGGCGCAGCGCAGTCTCCAGGGTCACCTCGGCCGGCACCATGTCCTTGGTCAGCGACGAACGCTTGGGTTTCTTCTTGCCCTCGGGCTCGCCCAATTGCAGGTAATGGCCATAGGGCCCCTTGCGCAGGCTGACCATGAGACCGCTCTCGGGGTCCGAGCCAAGTTCGCGCGGGCCGGCGTCGCCGGTATCCGGGGCCTGCTCGCCATTGGTGCCGAAGGGCCGGGTGAAGCGGCAGTCGGGGTAGTTGGAGCAGCCCACGAAGGCGCCGTGGCGGCCCAGCTTGAGCGACAAACGGCCGGCCTCGCAGGCCGGGCAGAGGCGGGGATCGACGCCCTCCTGGTCGCTCTTGAAGAGCGATGGCCCGAGGATCTCGTCGACGGTGTCGAGGACTTCCCGCACCCTGAGTTCCTTGGTGTTGTCGACGGCGGCGCTGAAGGCCAGCCAGAAATCCTTGAGCACGGTCTTCCAGTCGACCTGGCCGGCCGAGATTTCATCCAGGCGCTGCTCCAGGTCGGCGGTGAAATCGTACTCCACGTAGCGCTGGAAAAAGCTCGAGAGAAAGGCCGTGACCAGGCGTCCGCGGTCCTCGGGCACGAAGCGGCGCTTGTCGAGGCGGACATAGTCGCGATCCTGCAGCACGGAAAGGATGGAGGCGTAGGTCGAGGGCCGGCCGATGCCGAGCTCCTCCATGCGTTTGACCAGGGTGGCTTCGGTATAGCGCGGCGGTGGTTCGGTGAAATGCTGGTCGGGCCGCACCTCGCGGCGTTCCAGCCCGGTGCCCTGTTTCAGCGCCGGCAGCCGCCGCTCGGCGTCGTCATCGGCCGCCGCTCCGTCCTTGGGTACGTCGTCGCGGCCCTCGCGGTAGAGCCTGAGGAAGCCGTCGAACAGCACGATCGTGCCGGTGGCGCGCAAGCCGCTTCGGCCGGCCCCGTCGGCGATGTCGATGCCGGCGCGCTCGAGGCGGGCGCTGGCCATCTGGCTGGCCACGGTGCGCTTCCAGATGAGCTCGTAAAGCCTGGCCTCGTCGCGCTTGAGGCGGTTGGCGAGGTGGGCCGGCAGGCGGCCGAGATCGGTCGGCCGTATCGCTTCGTGGGCCTCCTGGGCGTTCTTGGCCTTCGAGCGGTAGGCCCGCGGCTGTTCCGGCACGTAGGCCTGGCCGTATTCGGCGCCGATGACGCGACGGCAGGCTTGCACGGCTTCGCCGGCGATCTGCACGCCGTCGGTGCGCATGTAGGTGATCAGGCCGACGGTCTCGCCGCCCACGTCGATACCCTCGTAAAGCCGCTGTGCCACCTGCATGATCACCCGGGCGCTCAAGCCCAGCTTGCGCGAGGCCTCCTGTTGCAGCGTCGAGGTGGTGAAGGGCGGTGGCGGGTGGCGCTTTTGTTCCTTGGCATCGACGCCGACCACGCTGAAGGTGCTGGCGCCTTCCAGGATATGGCGGGCGCGATCGGCGGCGGCGCCGTCGGGCAGGTCGTACTTGCCCAGCTTCTTGCCCTCGAGCTGCACCAGGCGGGCGCTCAGGGCGGCGCCGTCGGCGGCGCCGAAGTCGACCTCGATGGTCCAGTATTCGCGGGCCCGATGGGCCTCGATCTCGAGCTCGCGCTCGCAGACCAGGCGCAGCGCCACCGATTGCACGCGGCCGGCCGAGCGCGAGCCCGGCAGCTTGCGCCAGAGCACCGGCGAGAGCGTGAAGCCGACCAGATAATCGAGGGCGCGGCGGGCCTGCTGGGCGTTGATCAGGTTTTCGTCGAGGCCGCGGGGCTGGGCGATGGCGGCACTGACGGCGCCGCGGGTGATCTCGTTGAAGGCGATGCGCTGGACTTCGATGCCGTCGAGCGCGCCTTTTTCTTCCAGCGCCTTGAGCACGTGCCAGGAAATGGCCTCGCCCTCGCGGTCGGGGTCGGTGGCGAGATAAAGCCGCCCGGCGCCACGCAAGGCCTTGGCGATGGCGCCCAGGTGCTTGGCCGCCTTGGCGTCGGTCTCGTAGTCCATGGCGAAGTCTTCGTCGGGGCGCACCGAACCGTCCTTGGCCGGCAGATCGCGCACGTGGCCGTAACTGGCCAACACGGTGAAACCCGTGCCCAGGTACTTCTCGATGGTCTTGGCCTTGGCCGGCGATTCAACGACCACGACATCCATGGCGGCTTCGGTATCCTGCTTATGGGTAAGGGAACCCCAGTCGGAATAGCGTCGATCTAGAGCAGCGAAATCTGATTGCCAGGATGCCTTTGCAGGCGGCCCGCCAATTCAAGCTCCAGCAAAATGGTCAAAAGGACCGCGGGTGTCAATCGGCACTGACGCAAGATTTCGTCGACGCCTATGGGCGTCGGGCACAGCTTGCCGGCCACCAGATCGCGGCTGCCGGCGACCTCGGGCTCGCTGGCCGGGGCCGCCGGGGCGGCTGGGAAGAGCTCGGGCTCGGCCTCGGCGAGCCTGGGTAGCGCCAGGTTTTCCAGGGCCTCGATGACATGATCGGCGGTCTCGATCAGGGCCGCGCCATCACGGATCAGCCGATTCGAGCCGCGACACCGCGGATCGAGCGGCGAGCCCGGCACGGCGAAGACCTCGCGGTTCTGCTCCAGCGCCATGCGGGCGGTGATCAACGATCCCGACCTGAGCGCCGCCTCGACCACCAGCACGCCCAATGAGAGCCCCGAGATGAGCCGGTTGCGGCTGGGAAAATGGCGCCCCTGGGGCTGTTTGCCCACGGGCTGTTCGGCGATGACGGCGCCCTGCTCGACGATGGTGCCGTAAAGCCCCTCGTTCTCGGCCGGGTAGACGACGTCGATGCCGCCGGCCAGCACGGCCACCGTGCCGCTTTCCAGGGCGCCCTCGTGGGCCGCCGTGTCGATGCCCCGGGCCAGCCCCGAGGCGATGACGAAACCCAGTTGGCCCAGCTCGCGTGAGATGTCGCGGGCAAAACGCACGCCGGCGGCCGAGGCGTTGCGGGCGCCGACGATGGCGATGGTGCGCTCGGCGAAGAGGTGGGCGTGGCCCTTGACGGCAAGCAGCGGCGGGGCATCGGGAATGGCCGCCAGCGGCCGTGGGTAGTCGGGTTCGCAAAGCGCCACCAGGCGGGCCCCGGCGGCCCGGGTGGCGGCCACTTCGCGCTCGGCCTCGGCGGCCGAGCAAATGCGAATGGCGCCCCGCCGGCCGCCGCGCCGCGCCAATTCCGGCACCGCCTCGAGGGCTGCCCGGGCGGAGCCGAAGCGGGCCAGCAACTGGCCGAAGGTGATCGGCCCGACATTCTCGCTGCGCCATAGCCTGAGCCAGTCCAGGCGTTGTTCCGCGTTCAGCTCGCCAAGTTCCACTTCGCTCATCGTCCGCTCCCATCCGCGCTCTCTGTCGAGCAAAGAGAGCTCTAATCAAAAATGCGGACGCGGCCAAGAAATAGTCTCTTGACTGATCGGTTGCTGAGGGTGGATTGAACGGCGGCATTTTTCCATTGCGATCTGGAATTGGAATATTCTGAGGAATCAAATGTTTGGAGGGGATAGGCGTCGACTTCCCAGACCTCGTCAAGGGGTTCGGTGAGGTCACCGTGGATCGTCACGCTGCCTCGCATGAAGCCGAAGAGTTCCGGCGCCTCGTCGTCCGCCGGCATTGGCGTGGCGCGGGCGCGTTCGATGAGGTCGCGGAGCGTCATGACCAAGGTGCCCAGGCGCGTTTTCTCAAGCATCTTTCTTCGCCCCCCCGATGCGCGGTTCCTCGCCCTTGGCCAAGCGGCGGATGTTGGCCTGGTGGCGGATGAATATCAATACCGCCAGGAAGGCGGCGAATTCAACGCGTTGCATGTCGGCAAGGAAGTAGGCGTAGACCGGCGCCGCCGCCGCGGCCACCAGGGCGGCCAGCGAGGAGAAACGAAAAAGCGCCGCTGTCGCCAGCCAGGTCAGGCAGGCCAAAATACCCACCGGCCAGGCCATGGCGAGCAGGATGCCCAGCGCAGTCGCGACACCTTTTCCGCCACGGAACTTGAGCCAGACAGGAAAGAGATGGCCGAGGAAGGCGCCGGCGCCGGCCAGCAACGCCATGTCGGGCCCGAAGAGGTTGCCCAGCAGCACCGCCGCCGCTCCCTTGCCGCCGTCCAGCAGCAGCGTGGCCGCCGCCAGGCCCTTGTTGCCGGTGCGCAGCACGTTGGTGGCGCCGATGTTGCCCGAGCCGATGGCCCGGATGTCGCCCAACCCGGCCAGCCGCGTCAGCACCAGGCCGAAGGGGATGGCGCCGAGCAGATAGCCCAGCCCCAGCGCCGCCCCGAAGTAGGGCGCGGCATAGCTCCAGCTTATGGGATCGGGCATGGCCTCAGGCCTGGTCGGTGTTGGCCTGGTAAACCGTGCGTCCGCCGACGGCGGTGCGCAGCACCAGGCCCTGCACCGGGCGGCCGTCGAAGGGCGTGTTCTTGCATTTGGCTTTGAGCTGGTTCTCGTCGATGCGCCAGGGCTTCTCCAGGTCGAAGAGCACCAGATCGGCCATAGCTCCGGGCGTTAGGCGGCCGGCCTCGAGGCCCAGGAGCCCGGCCGGACCCGAGGTCAGGGCGGCCAGCACGCGCTCGAGCGGCACGCCGCCACCGAGGTGCAGCTCGAGCGCCAACGGCAGCAGCGTCTCCAATCCCGAGATGCCGGAGGCGGCCTGGGTGAAGGGTTGGCGCTTGCTTTCCTGGTCCTGCGGCGCGTGGTCGCTGACGATGGCGTCGACGGTGCCGTCGGCAATGCCTGCGACCACAGCCAGGCGGTCTTCTTCGCGGCGCAGCGGCGGCCAGGTCTTGGCGAAGGTGCGGTATTCGCCGACGGCGTTCTCATTGAGTGCGAAATGGTGCGGCGCCACCGAGCAGCTTACCGCCAGGCCGCGCGCCTTGGCCTGGCGCATGGCCTCGATGGCGGCGGCGGTCGAGAGGCAGGTGGCGTGGTAGCGCCCGCCCGTCGCTTCGACCAGGCGCAGATCACGCTCCAGCATGATCACTTCGGCCGCCGCCGGGATACCCGGCAGGCCCAGCCGCGTCGCCACCTCGCCCGAGTTCATGCAGCCCGAGCCGGCGAGGCGCGGCTCGGCCGGCAGCTGCACGATGAGCAGGTCCCAGTTGGTGGCGTAGGTCAGCACCCGGCTCATCACCAGGGCGTCGGCGACGGCGTTCTCGCCGTCGCAAAAGGCCACGGCGCCGGCCTCGGCCAGCAGGCCGAACTCGGTCATCTCGCTGCCTTCCAGGCCCTTGGTGATGGCGGCCATGGGGTGGACGCGGACCTGGGCCGTGGCCTGGGCCAGGCGCTTGACGAATTCCACCAGGGCGATGTCGTCGATCACCGGCTCGGTGTCGGGCCGGGCGGCGATGGTGGTGATGCCGCCCGAGGCGGCGGCGGCGCTGCCGCTGGCCAGGGTCTCGCGGTGCTCGAAGCCGGGCTCGCCGAGGAAGGCCCGCATGTCGACCAGGCCGGGCGCCAGGCAGTGGCCGGCGCAGTCGAGCACCTCGGTGCTCTCTGGTGGGTTCTCCGGGAAGAGGTTGGGACCAATGTCGGCGATGCGGCCGTCTTCCACCAGCAAATCGCCGGCCTCGTCGCGGTCCGAAGCGGCATCGAGCAGCCGGGCGTTCCGCCACAAGGTGCGTTGGCCGGGGGCGGCGTTCATTTGGCCGCTCCGCCCGGTGCGTTGTCGAAGCGCCCGGCCAGGACTTCCAAACAGGCCATGCGCACGGCAACCCCCATCTCGACCTGTTTGCGGATGACGCTGCGGTCGATGTCGTCGGCGAGATCCGTATCGATCTCGACGCCCCGGTTCATGGGGCCGGGGTGCATCACCAGGGCGTCGGGCTTGGCAGCCGCCAGCTTGTCGCGGTCGAGGCCCCAATAGCGAAAATATTCGCGCAGCGAGGGGAAGTAGGCGCGGTGCATGCGCTCGGTCTGCAGCCTGAGCATCATCACGATGTCGGCCCCGGCCAGGCCCTCGTGCATATCGTGGAAGACGCTAACGCCGAGACGTTCGATGGCCGGCGGCAACAGCGTCGGCGGCGCCACCACCCGGGTCCGGGCGCCCATGACGTTGAGCAGGTGGATATTCGAGCGTGCCACCCGGCTGTGCCGCACGTCGCCGCAAATCGCCACCACCAGGCCGGCCAGGCGGCCCTTGCGCCGCCGGATAGTAAGGGCGTCCAGCAGCGCTTGGGTGGGGTGTTCGTGGCTGCCGTCGCCGGCGTTGATGACGGCGCAGTCGACCTTCTGGGCCAGCAGGTTGACGGCCCCGGATTCGGGGTGGCGCACCACCAGCACGTCGGGGTGCATGGCATTCAGCGTCATGGCGGTGTCGATCAAGGTCTCGCCCTTCTTGATGGCCGAGCCTTCGACCGACATGTTGATGACGTCGGCGCCCAGCCGCTTGCCGGCCAGTTCGAACGAGGTGCGGGTGCGGGTCGAGCTCTCGAAGAAGAGATTGATCTGGGTGCGGCCGCGCAAGGTCGATTGTTTCTTGTCGAGCTGGCGATTCTGTTCGACGTAGCCCTCGGAGCGCTGCAAAAGCTCGTCGATGACCTCGGCGGATAGCCCTTTGATGCCGAGCAGGTGGCGGTGGGGATAGGAAAAGGGCGCTGCCGGAGCCATTAAAGGCCCTATATAAGCCGCCACCGGAGGCGGCGCAACTAGTCCCTCGGCGGGTCAAGTTCTTGGCCAATCGGGTTCGGCCCTCACTTGTCGTCCCGGCGTCACTTGGATACGAAAAAAAACACCCCCTCCCTGCCCTCCCCCATCAAGGGGGAGGGGAAAAAAGCCACCGCCGGTTACCACTCCCTCCCCCCTTGCGGGGGAGGGTTTGGGTGGGGGGGCGACGCCGCTGCGTGGACCAGGGAATCAAGCGCGCCCTGGAGAATGAACGAGGCCGCCATCTTGTCCACCACCTGGGCCCGGCGCCGCCGCGAGGTATCGGCTTCCAGCAGCGTCCGCGTGACCGCCGCGGTGGAAAGGCGTTCGTCCCAAAAGGCCATGGGCAGCGGGATGAATTCCTCCAGGTTTGCGGCGAACTGGCGGGCCGACTGGCAGCGCGGACCTTCGCTGCCGTCCATGCTGACGGGCAGGCCGATGACCAGGCCGCCGACGTCATGCTTGGCGACGATGGCGGCCAAGGCCTTGGCGTCCGGGGTGAACTTGCCGCGCCGCAGCGTCTCCAGCGGTGAGGCGATGACCAGGCCGGGGTCGGAGAGCGCCAGGCCGATGGTCTTGGTGCCGAGGTCGAGGCCCAGCAGGCGCTGGTCGTGGCCCAACGCGGCTTTGAGAGCGGTCGGCTTGCACACTATCATGGCGGCTGGTAACTTCCGCCCGAATCCGCCGGAAGTCCAGGGGTTTTGCGGGTTTTGGGGGTTTTCCGCAGCCCGCGAGGGAATCAGATGGCGCTCGACAAGAAGACCGTGGCCCACATCGCCCACCTCGCGCGCCTGCGGCTCGGCGAGGACGAGCTCGAGGCTCTGGCCGGCGAGCTCTCCAACATTATCACTTGGGTCGAGCAGCTCGACGAGGTCGACACCCAGGACGTGGCGCCCATGGCCAGCGTGGCCGAGATGACGCTGCGCTGGCGCGATGACGTGGTCGACGACGGCGCCATGGCGGAAAAGGTCGTGGCCAACGCGCCCGAGCGCCGCGAAAGCTTCTTCGCCGTGCCCAAGGTGGTCGAATAGATGGCCGGCGCGGCCGATCTTACCGCTCTCACCATCGCCCAAGCCCGCGAGGGCCTGAGGGCAGGAGATTTCTCGGCTCGCGAGTTGGCCGAGACCCATATCGCGGCGGTCGAGGCGGCCCGGCCGCTCAACGTCATGATACGGGAGACCCCGGAAAAGGCCTTGCAGATGGCCGAGGCTTCGGACGAGCGCCTGCGGGCCGGCACGGCCGGTCCCCTTGAAGGCATACCCGTGGCGGTCAAGGATCTTTTCTGCACCGAGGGTATCGCCACCACGGCCGGCTCGCACATCCTCGAAGGGTTCGTACCGCCCTACGAATCCACCATTACCGCCAACCTCTGGCAGGCCGGTGCGGTGATGCTGGGCAAGACCAATCTCGACGAATTCGCCATGGGGTCCTCGAACGAGACCAGTTTCTTCGGCCCGGTGCTGAACCCCTGGCGCCGGGGTGCGGACGATTCCGGCCTGGTGCCGGGCGGCTCGTCGGGTGGCTCGGCCGCCATCGTGGCGGCCGGCGCCGCCACCTCGGCCATCGGCACCGACACCGGCGGCTCGATCCGCCAGCCCGCGGCGTTTACCGGCATCGTCGGCATGAAGCCCACCTATGGGCGCTGTTCGCGCTGGGGCATCGTGGCCTTTGCCTCGTCGCTCGACCAGGCCGGGCCGATGACGCGAAGCGTGCGCGACGCGGCCATCATGCTGGGTGCCATGGCGGGGTTCGACAGGAAAGATTCGACTTCCGCCCAAGTCGCCGTGCCCGACTTCGAGGCGGCCCTGACGGGCGACGTGCGCGGCCTCAAGATCGGCATCCCCAAGGAGTACCGTGTCGACGGCATGCCGGCCGAGATCGAGGCGCTGTGGCGCAAAGGCGTCGACTGGCTGGAAGCGGCCGGCGCCGAGATCGTCGAGATCGGGCTTCCCCACACCAAGTACGCGCTGCCGGCCTATTACATCGTGGCCCCGGCCGAGGCCTCGTCGAATCTCGCGCGCTACGACGGCGTGCGCTACGGCCTCAGGGAGGAGGGTGCCGAGCTCATCGACATGTACGAAAGCACCCGTGCGGCGGGCTTCGGGCCCGAGGTCCAGCGCCGCGTGCTGATCGGCACCTACGTGCTCTCGGCCGGCTACTACGACGCCTACTACATCAAGGCCCAGCAGGTGCGCGAGCTGATCGCGAGGGATTTCCGAACCGCCTTTGCCGAAGTCGACGCCATTCTTACGCCGACCACGCCCTACGAAGCTTTTGCCATTGGCGAGCGGGCCGACGATCCCATCGCCATGTACCTTAACGACGTGCTCACGGTGCCGGCCAATCTGGCCGGGCTGCCGGGAATCTCCGTGCCGGCGGCGCTTTCCGAGAACGGCTTGCCGCTGGGCCTGCAGGTGCTGGCCAAGGCCTTCGACGACGAAACCGTGTTCCGCGTCGCCGGCGTGCTGGAAGAGGCGGCCGATTTTCAGGCCCAGCCCGAACGCTGGTGGGAGGCCGACTGATGGCGGCACTCCTGCAGGGCGCCACGGGCGAGTGGGAGGTCGTCGTCGGCCTCGAGGTCCACGCCCAGGTGATATCCGAGGCCAAGCTTTTTTCCGGCGCCGCCACGGCCTTCGGCGCCGAGCCCAACAGCCAGGTCTCGCTGGTCGATGCCGCCATGCCGGGCATGCTGCCGGTGATCAACCGGCAATGCATCGCCCAGGCCGTGCGTAGCGGGCTGGGGCTCAAGGCCGAGATCAATCTCTTTTCCGTTTTTGACCGCAAAAACTATTTCTATCCCGACCTGCCGCAGGGCTATCAGATCTCGCAGTTCAAGCAGCCCATCGTCGGTGCGGGCAGCGTCAGCATCGAGGTCGACGGCGAGGTTCGCGAGATCGGCATCGAGCGCTTGCACCTGGAACAGGACGCCGGCAAGAGCCTGCATGACCAGCATCCCGATCTCACATACGTCGACCTCAACCGCTCCGGCGTGGCGCTGATGGAGATTGTGTCCGAGCCCGATATGCGCTCGGCCGAGGAAGCCGGGGCCTACGTGCGCAAGGTGCGGACCATCCTGCGCTATCTGGGCACTTGCGATGGCAACATGGAGCAGGGGTCATTGAGGGCCGACGTCAACGTCTCGGTGCGCCGTCCCGGCGACGAGCTGGGCACGCGCTGCGAGATCAAGAACGTGAACTCGGTGCGCTTCGTGCAACAAGCCATCGAATACGAAGCCAGGCGCCAGATCGAGGTCATCGAGGAGGGCGGCGAGATCGAACAGCAAACGCGTTTGTTCGATCCCGACCGCGGCATCACGCGCGCCATGCGTACCAAGGAAGAGGCGCACGATTACCGCTATTTCCCCGACCCGGACCTGTTGCCGCTGGAGCTGACGCAGGAATTCGTCGATGAAATCCGGGCCGCTTTGCCCGAGCTTCCGGACCAGAAAAAAAACCGTTTCATAACCGAGTTCGGCCTCTCCGAATACGACGCCGGCGTACTGGTGGCGGAAAAGGAGACGGCGGACTATTTCGAGGCGGCCGCCGAAGGGCGTGAGGCCAAGACGGTGGCCAACTGGGTCACGGGTACACTTTTCAGCAGGCTCAACGAAAGCGGCACGGGAATCGAAACCTCTCCCGTGGCGCCCGCCGAGTTGGGCGGGCTGGTCGACCTCATCGCTGCCGGCACCATCTCGGGCCGCATCGCCAAGGAGGTCTTCGACGAAATGTTCGCCAGCGGCCGCCCGGCCGCCGAGATCGTCGCGGATAAGGGCCTCGAACAGGTCAGCGATTCGGACGCCATCGAGGCCATGATCGATGATGTGCTGGCCCGGAATGCCGACAAGGTCGCGGAATACCGCGCCGGCAAACACAAGCTGCTGGGATTTTTCGTCGGCCAGATCATGCAAGCCTCGCAAGGCAAGGCCAATCCGAAAGTGGTGAACGAGCTCTTGAAGGGAAAGCTCGAAGTCTGATTGTCTCGCCCTAAATCGCCTCCGCCGCGCTGCTCGTGCCGCTGCTGGCGCTGGCCGTTTCGGCCGCCTCGCCGGCGCCGCGCAAGGCCTGGCGGCGTTCTTCCAGGCCGGCGTCTTCGGGCACCGAGACCTCGACCTTGCGGCGCGCAATTTCGATGCCGTGGGCGGCGAAGGCGTTCTGGATGCGGTGGTAGGCCTCGCGGCGCAGCACGAATTGCTGGCGCGGCTTGCACATGAACTTGACCCGGATAATGAGCGCCGAATCGTCGTCGATGGCGAAGACGCCCTGGGATTTCAAGGGCTGGATGAGCTTGGGGCCGAGCTCGGGGTCGGCCAGCATTTCCTTGCCGATCTGTTTGACGATCTTCTTCACCGCCTTGGGATCGGTGTCGGCAGCGACGCGAATGGGCATCTTGTAGATGGTCCAGTCGCGGTTGTGGTTGGTGATCTGCTTGAGCTCGCCGAAGGGCAGCGTGATGACGGCGCCGCGGTGGTGGCGCAGCCTCAGCGAGCGCACCGAGATGGCCTCGACCTCGCCGCGGATCTTCTCGTCGACCTCGATGTACTCGCCCACCCGGAAGGCGTCGTCAACGAGAAAGAAGACCCCGGCGACGACGTCGCGCACCAGGGCCTGGGCGCCGAAGCCGATAGCCAGGCCGACGACGCCGGCACCGGCCAAGAGCGGCCCGATGTCGACGCCGATGGAGGAGAGCGCGATCATCGCCACCATCACGGCGATGACGATGAGGATGAACTTGCGGATCAGCGGCAACAGCGTCTGGGCCCGGGCTTCGGGGCCGGCGCTCCGCGTTAGCGCGGTCTCGATGAGCTGCCACACCAAGTAGGCCAGCAGCACCACTACGGCGATGTCGAAGGCCGCCTTCCAGACGGCTCCGGCACCGGGCGCGCCCAACAGCCGCAGCACGTCGAGACCCCAAAGTTCCAGCACAGCCAGGCCGATAAGGAAGCCCAGCGCCAGCCGCGAGCCGCGCCTGAGAACGCGGCTGTAGCGCTCGGCATTGCGGGCGATGGCCTCGCGGTCGACCTGTAGCGGCATCTCTCGGCGTCGCCCTCGTCGCCGGCCGCCATGACGATGGGTGTGTATTGGTCCACCAGCAGCGAATCGACCAGCCGCCCGATGGCCCGCGAGAGCCCGGAATCGAGCACCGGATAAAGCGCCACCAGGGCAACGCTGCCTACCGCCGGCCACAGCACCGAGTGGCCGCCGGTCAGCATGGCAATGCTCCAAAGCGTCGCCACCACGGCGATGTAGGCGGTCATGAAGAGATGCCAGTTGGCGGCCAGGGCGGCCTTCAGTTCGGCACCACGGGTGCCGGCTTCGACCTCGATCCCGGCGGCCAGAAGCTTGGCCAACGGCCGGTGCAACCGCCAGACCGTGTGCACCACCAGGCTCAGCACGATCAGGCCGCTGGCCAGCACCAGCACCAGATGCACGCCCAGCGGCGGCCCGCCTTGGACAATGAAAAAGGCGGTGGTCAGCCAGACCACGCTGGCGACAATGGCCAGGCGCACCAGGGGCCGGTGCAAGGCCAGCGCCAGGCCGTCGTCCAGGGCAATCAGCCGCAACGCTGCGGCCCGCGGCGCCAACAGGAAGCGCGAGGCCGCCTGCACGGCGAGAATCAGCAGGCCGGCCGTCAGGTAGCTGAAAGCAAAGGCCTGATCCAGGCTGCCGCGGTCGAAAATAAATGCCAGCAACACGGCGCCGCCCAGGCCATAGGCGGCGATGCCCAATAGATCCAGCAGCGCCCGCAGCGCCAGCCGGCTGGCACGCTCGAAAAGGTTGCCACCGTGGGCAGCCTCGAGATGCCGGCGAAAGCCCCCGGTGCCGCGCTGGGCCAAGGCGCGCAGCAGCAAGCCAAATCCCACGACCGCCAGTGTCGTCAGCGCCACCACCAGGAAATCGCCCTGCAGCCGGCCCAGGATGGCGGCCACCGTGGCCGGTGTTTGCGCCACACCGCCGCCAAGCAGGCCCAGGCGTTCGCGGATCTCCGAGACCCGGCCTTGCAAGTCCAAGCGCAGCTTGACCAGGACCACGCCCAGGCCGCTGGGGCCCCGCTCGGCCGCCGCCTCCTGGGCCCGCAACTCGTCGAGGCGGCGCAGCACCAGCAGGCGGGCCTGGCCGTCGCTCAGGCCGGCCACGAAATTCAGCGTTTGTTCGTTCGAGAGACCCTTGGGGAAGGCCAGCGCTGCGGGCGCCGCGCCGGCCGCGCTGGCCCCGGCGGCAACCGGCAAGGGGCCGGCGGCCTGAGCGAGGGACGGCAGGACCGCGAGCAGCAAAACGATCAATAGGCCGCGCATATGGCGTACTCCCGAGAAAGCCGCGAATGCGGCCTCCGCTATGCAATATATTGGCGGCTGTTGGCCCCGGGCGCTGTCACTGTTCGTTCAATTGTGTGTGAGGATGTCAGCCGAGAGAAGGAGGGCGCATGGACGGAGCATTGATCGACGCCGTCGGTACGCGGCACGAGCCCGCTTCCGACCCGCGTATCGTCTCGTTGGTGCCCAGCCTGACGGAGCTCTTGTTCGAGCTCGGGCTGGCCGAGGGGCTGGTCGGGCGCACGCACTATTGCGTCCACCCCAAAGCCGCCGTTGCGGCTGTGACCAGCGTCGGCGGCACCAAGAAGTTCAAGCTCGAGCGCTTGGTCCGGCTGGCGCCGAGCCACGTCGTCGTCAATGTCGACGAGAACGTGAAGGAGGAGATCGAAGCCATCCGCGAGGCGCTGCCGGAAGTCGCCGTCGTCGTCAGCCATCCGCTCGAGCCCACCGACAACCTCGGGCTTTATCGGCTGCTCGGCGGCATTTTCGGAGTACAGGAACGGGCGGAGGAGCTGTGCCGCCAACTCGAGGCGGCGCTCGAGGCGGTGGCGCGGGAGACCTGGCTGCAGAAATCGGTGCTCTATCTTATCTGGCGGGACCCCTGGATGACGGTTTCGCGCGATACCTACGCCTCGCGCCTGCTGGCGCTGGTGGGCTGGCGTACCCTGGGCCACGATGCGGACAGGCGCTATCCCGAGGTCAGCATCGACGCCGAGCTCTTGGCCCGGACCGACCTGGTGCTGCTGCCCAGCGAGCCCTTCGAATTCACGGCCGAGCATCGCGATGCCTTCGTGCGCGACCATCCGGCTGTGGCCCAGCCGCTGCTGCTCGATGGTGAAATGGTCTCGTGGTACGGCAGCCGGGCCATTCAAGGTGTCGAATACCTGGCGGCCTTGGCCAAGCGTTGTGGGGCGGGCTAAGCTGCGACCCTGTCGCCGATTCCCCGCACATAGGAAACCAAGCCATGATCGATCTCTATACCTGGCCCACGCCCAACGGCCACAAGATCCACATCATGCTCGAAGAGACCGGGCTTCTCTACAAGGTCATCGCCGTCAACATCGGGGCGGGCGAGCAGTTCGAGGCCGATTTCCTCAAGATCAGCCCCAACAACAAGATGCCGGCCCTGGTCGACCCGGACGGCCCCGACGGCCAGCCCATCTCGCTTTTCGAATCCGGTGCCATGCTGATCTATCTGGCCGAGAAGACCGGCCAGTTCCTGCCCAGCGATGCCCGCGGGCGCTACGAGGTGCTGTGCTGGCTGATGTTCCAGATGGGCGGCGTCGGTCCCATGCTGGGCCAGGCCCATCACTTCCGGGCCTACGCGCCGGAGCCAATCCCCTACGCCGTCGATCGCTACACCAACGAGGCCGGCAGGCTTTATGGCGTCATCGACAAACGGCTCGCGGACCGCGACTACCTGGCCGGCGACTATTCCATCGCCGACATGGCGACCATGCCCTGGCTGCGCAGCTACGAGCGCCAGGGCGTGGATATCGATGAATTTTCCAACCTCAAGCGCTGGTTTGACGCCATCAATGCCCGACCCGCCGTGCAGCGCGGGCTGGAGGTGCTGAAGGAGCACCAGCGCAAGCCCGGCGAACAGATCGACGACAAGGCGCGCGAGATCATGTTCGGCGCCGAGCAGTACAAGCGCCGCTGAAGCCGGCGGCCATGAGCCTGCTGGAAAGGGCCAGCGTGCGCCGGGTGCGGGACGCCCTGGCGGCGGCCGGTTGCGAGGCCCGGGTGATCGAGCTCGAGACCACCGCCCGCACCGCCCGCGATGCCGCCGAGAGCCTGGGCTGCGAGCTCGGCGCCATCGTCAAGTCGCTGTTGTTCGACATCGCCGGCCAGCCGGTGATGGCGCTGGTGGCCGGCGACCGCCAGTGCGACACCAAGCGGCTGCCGGCGGCGCTGGGCCTCGAAGGCAAGGCCAAACGGGCCGATGCCGATGCCGTGCGCAGCGCCACCGGCTTCTCCATCGGCGGCGTGGCGCCGCTGGCCCATGCCGAGCCCATCCCCATCGCCGTCGATGCCAGCCTGCGCCGCTTCGCCACCGTCTACGCCGCCGCCGGCCACCCCCACTGCGTTTTCGGCATCGCGCCGGAGGCCCTGATCGAGGTCAGCGGCGGCGTCGAGAGCAGCGAGATCGGGGTGGGGTAGGGGGCTTTATGTAGACCCTCACCGGGCGGTGGGGTCTTGTTTAGCCCCTCACCGGGCGGGCGCATCCGCGCCCTTGGCCTCCGCCCCATTGGGGGGGCGGCTTAGCGACGCCGTCATAGTGCGTTTTCTTGCTGCTTGGTCTTGGTGCAACGGGATCGACCGCGACCCGCCGCCGCTGCGGCGCGCCCGCGCAGGCTGCGGGCCGAAGATCCGCCGCCGTGAGCGACAAAGAATCACTTCACCGGTCTCGAATGAGACCGATGAAGTGTGACCACCGTCACAACTAAAAAGAGAATTCCGTCAAGGAAGTTTTAAGAGTTAAAGGGCCATCATCGAAATGATTAAGGGGTACCCGGATTTGGTTCGGGCCGTCCGGACCGATCCTCCCCGCAGCAGGATGGAGGTCGTCATGGGGCAACTTGATCGTACCGAAACCCACCGTTGGCAGCGCGCCGCCGAGGAAGGCAGCGCCGACGCCCAGTTCCGTCTCGGTCTGGCCTACTCGATCGGCAAGGATGAGGCGCCGCTGGATTACGTGGTCGCCCACAAATGGCTCAACCTGGCGGCCCGGCAGGGCAGCGAGGAGGCTCGCATGCTGCGCGCCGAGGTCTCCGAGGTGATGGCCCGCGAGGACATCGCCACGGCCCAGCGCCTGGCCCGCGAGTGGATCGAAAGCCACTAGCTGAGACCCCAGCCCGGCAGGATCTGCCCGGGTTGTTGTAAGTTTGGCTGCCAGCTCGCTGGGCCGCCGGATTTTTTTGCCCTGATGAGCCAAAGACGACTCCGGCACGACGATCAGTCGCGCCCCACCGACGCTAGCGAATTTCAACTCGAATTGTCTTGTTCTGGGATGCTTGGAACGGCTTGTTCCAAGAGGTGTCGCTATTTGGGACGCTGCTTTTCCCTTTGCGGTCGCACGCCGGGTATCTCTCCGGGGCCGCCGAATTTTCGCCGGCTCAGGTGATCGCGGGCGGGCCCACCAGGGCGGCGGGCCGCGCTACTGCCGTGACTTCAGAGGCCACGCTTCAGGCACTCGGGCCGTTGGTACTGGCCGCTCTCAGGCCCTGCCAGGCCTCGCCGGTGGCGACCACGCAGGAAGTGCCGTTGGGCTGGGTCACCAGGATGGTCCAGGTCCCGCCCTTCGAGGCCAAAATCTCAAGCACGGCGCCACTGCTGGCCAGACCGAGCCCTACCGGGTTTTCCTGATAGCGGCCGTTGAGCTGCTCGAGGAACGAGGCCCGGTCGCTGCAAACGGTCTGAGACAGTGCTGGGGCACTGGCGGCCAGCGTCAGCACGGTCGTGGCTACTGCCAATGTTTTCCACATAACAACCTCCAATCGGCTTGGGGTTTCCAACCACTGTTACCAACCTTCCTAACCGGGCGTCGCAAACTCTATGCCAGGTGAGTCAACAAAGGGTTAAATCGGCACCCTAAAATTGTTAGCAATTCATTAAAATCCCATTGAAATTAAAGGGTTTTTTCTATGATCATAGATGGGAGCGAAGGATCCGGGTGTCGAGGGGCGCTGGCGCAATCGTGAGCAGGCCGCGAGAGGTAGGCAGAAATTGCCGCCGCCGTTGACAGCACGAAGGTAGCGCCGCTAGATAAGGGCCGCCTGGGCGCCCGCTTACCCCGGGTCCGGAGGGATGGCCGAGTGGCTGAAGGCGCTCCCCTGCTAAGGGAGTAAGGGTTAACGCCCTTCGTGGGTTCGAATCCCACTCCCTCCGCCAGTTTTTTGTATCAAC
>Ga0187827_10002580_pt1 | contig 24501 bp, 17 predicted proteins | sample ETNtaG_39_FD_167969 | JGI IMG/M metagenome (GOLD analysis project Ga0187827, IMG submission 167969) | Marine microbial and viral communities from oxygen minimum zone, Eastern Pacific Ocean - ETNP2014_SV_150_PacBio MetaG (Illumina Assembly) | ecosystem: Environmental > Aquatic > Marine > Hypoxic... | reverse complement strand
GCGAGGACGGCGATGCCCGGCCGCGTTACGAGCGCGTAGCCTTCCGGACCGGGGTCGTCCTGAGTGACTTTGACGTTGAGTTCTTTCAGGCGGGCGGCGATGGGACTGCTCGTCGGCGAAGTCCCGATCCAGATGGCGCCTTCCGGAATGACAGGGATAGCAATGTCGGGCATCAACTCCGGCTTGATGCCGTAGGGCTTGAGATCGTTGGCGAGAATCTCGGCCGTGCGGCGATCCTGATCGTTGTCCGCAAAGACGATGGGCTGGTCGGGCTTGAACGCAAAACTGCCTTCATCGAATTTGAGCTCGCGGGGCAGCGGCAGAATGAACGGCTTCACCGAGCGTTTCATCTGCGTGAATTCTTTTTTGGGCACGACGATGCCGTCCTTCCATCGGAAGTGGCGGATGTCGGTGTCTTTGCGCGTGCCCTGCGGGCGTCCCCAGATGCGAACCTCTTTTACATTCAGTTTGCCGCCGAAACGGATATTCAGACGCACGTAGCGCCCGACCGAATCGAGCGTGCGTACCTTGGCGACCATCATCTCCCGCACGGGGTTGAGCACGCCCGCCCCGTTCATCTTCCAGATGAGGAAATCCTTCTTTTCGCCGTCCGGCCGCACGTAGATGTCGAGACCGCGGAGACCGCTCGTGAACGGAAAGACTTCGAGCATCTCGATGAAATAGTTTTTCTTGAAATCGAAGACGAGGTCGATGCCGCCGGGGGTGTCCGTGCCGAACTTGGAGGAACAGTAGAAGACTTCGTTGACGTCGTCTTTGCCGCGGCCTTCGGTGAGCGAGCCCTTGCTGAACGGCACCCAGCCGGACATCACCTCCTTCTCCGGTTTGCCCTCGCCCTTCCTGTCGAACTGAATCACCCGGCGTGGCCGCACGTCCGGGAAATACTCCTGTTTCGTGTCGGGCAGCCAATAGGTGTAAGCGCCCTCCTCGTAGGCAATCGGCGGCTGGCCTTTCTTCTTAAGCTCCTCGTTCTGCTTCTTGATGACTTCGACATATCGAAAATCCTTGCGGGCGGAATTGTTGGTCAGGCAGAGAACGCCTTCCGGCACGGTGAAAAGCTGCTGCTCAATGCGAACGCGCTCGATGGTGATTTCGCCCGTGCCTCCCCTGGACGTGAGCGCAAAGTAGATCTCCTTGTCCCGGTCGGCACGAAACTGAAACTTGTGCGACTGCTGCGCCTTGTCGCTGATGCGAATCCGGCGAAGCGGCTCGAAGCCCTTCTCGTAAATCTCGATGAACGCCTCGCCTTCAAGCTTGGCGACCTTGAGCGAGGCCCTGGCCTCGTAGAACGTGTCGGTGCGCGTCGCGAACTTCTGCCGCACCTGTACGGCCTCGACCTGATCCCGGACATCGTAGGTGAGGCGGGGCGCGCCGTCGGTGATCTTGAAATCTGCCTTCACCTGCGGCTCGGACTTGATGAACTCCCAGCCGTCTGGGATGTCGTTTTTGTCGGTGTCGTCAGTGAGGTCTTCGTTGCGGATGCAATTGCGGTCGTCGAAGACGAGCATGCCCGAATATTCCGGCAGCGAGAAATTGATGATGGGGATGTATTGCCAGACCGAAAACATGCGCTCTTCGCCGCCGGCCACGATGGGTGAGCCCTCGCGGCAGAGCTTCAGGCCCCATAGTTCGCCGCGCTTCGGGGGCCCTTTGTATTGCCATCCGCCGTTCTTGAAATTCCGGAACGGGATCGCCAGCTCGACAATCCAGCGTTTCGCACCCCACTCGCCCTTCCATTCGTAGTCGGACATTTTCCAGTGGCTGTTGTTGGCGAACTGATTCCGGTCAGCCACATTTGCCAGAAACTGAAACCGTTGCCCGCCGCCATTGACGTCGCCAATCTCGAAAAACGCCTCCACACAATCATCCCACCACACATCATGGGCAGGCCGCACCTCCATCCGCGTCTTGCGCTTGTCCGGTTCCTCCGCCACGAAGCACACATAAAGCTTCTCGTCGTCGTAGCACATGTAAGTAACGGTCTGCCGCCGATTCATCGTCCCCTTCACGCACTGCACCCAGCCCTCGTTCGTGCGATCGACGCGAATTTGTTCGGGCGGAAGCTCCGGATTGTCGATGATGTTCTTTGCCCAGACTTCGCTGACGGCGATCTTGCCATCGATGGTCGGCGCTTCGTCGGGTTTGATCCTGTAGCAGTAGAGGATGAGCGTTTCGTCTTTTGGTTTTTTCGTTTTTGGGAAGCGAGTGCGGAACCGAAATTCGACGTCCTTGATTTCGTCTTCCTCGAAGAGCTTGTCCAGGTCGTCTTTTTTGGGGGGGGCGCCGGCGGGTTCGGCGAGGAGAGACGAAGGGATGAGAGAGGAGAGGAGGAATGTGGCGAGGAGTTGGAATAACGGTAGCCGGAGTTGGAGTAACGGCTTTAGCCGGGTTCTGGGTTGGAGTAACGGCTTTAGCCGGGTCCGATAGTCCCGGAGGAGGGGCGTAAGCCTGCTCCCCCGGTTTGGTTCAGGGGCTAAATGCTGGCGTCCCGCTGGGGCTGATGAAGACCCGGCTAAAGCCGTTACTCCAACTCCGGCCGCCGTTTCTCGAACGCCTGTCCTCATGACTTCCTCCCCTCCAAAAATAGACTCACCGCGGGCCACCTTCTGGCCAGGCAATCGCCGACGAATAACAACGCGGCGGCTATCAGGAACCACACGCCGTAATCTTTGAGGCTGATCGATTTTTCGGATGCTCGAAAGACTGATTCCGCTTCGGGGTTGATGTCGCCTCCGGTAGTTTTGGTGATGCTCTCGGCCAACGACTGGTCAGTGCTTAATCTGGCGAACTCCAGACTCGATGAAACCACAACACCGACGGTGCGGACAAGTTCTTTCGGGGGGGTGGACACTGCATTAATCTTCCCGGCAGGCCCGGCTAAAGCCGTTACTCCAACTTCGGAAGACCCGCCTGAAGGCGTTGCTCCAACTTCAGAAGACCCGCCTGAAGGCGTTACTCCAACTCCTGCTTCGACTTCATTCACCTTTTCTTTCGCGACCAAACGCGCCAGGTACACGCCGTCCTTATCTACCGACGCTTCCGTCGAAAAACGGCCAGGGGCGATCATCGGCAATTCAAAAACCGTGCGTGAGCTCGAACTGAAAACTCTTCCCTTCCGGCCCAGATAAAACAACTCACACTTGGCTTCGAGGTCGTTCATGAAGCGGCCATCTTCATCGACCGCATCCAACGACAACGTGAGCTTGCGGCCCTCGATTCCGATATCTGGGATGAGCTGGTTGCCGGTGGACTGGCGGATGACGGAACCGACCGTCTGACTCCAGAGCATGGCGAAGCCGCGGGGCCAGTCCTTGATCCAGCCTTCGGCCCACTTGTGGCTTGCGTCGCTGGTGAAGGCGGCTGTGCGGCCGGAGCCGTAGTCGGTGAAAGCGAGCAAGGGCTCCATCTCCGGTGGAATGGCGAGAGGGACTTTGGCGGAGAGCCGGGCGTGGGTGCGGACGTAGCCGAAGAGGTACGGCGAGAGGTCGATGTTCACGCCCTGCAGAGATTCGTGGTCGTAAACTTTTTCCGCTTTGCTCGGGCCTTCGACGATGACTTCTTTCTGAAACTCATCTAACTCCCGTGAAAACGCGCCGCCGACGTCCTCTTCCTTCTTGATCCAATAGAAACGGCCGTTACCCCAGCGGGCGATCTTCTGGAGGTATCGTTCGTTGCAGCCTTCGCCGACGCCGACAGCGCTGACGGTCAGGCCGTCTGCCGCGAGCTGGGCGGAATAGGCGGCGAAGTCGTGGGTGGTGGGTAGGTAACCGTCGCTAATCAGGACGATGTGGCGGTAGGCGGCCTCGATGCGGGCGAGTCCACTCTGGGCCATCTGGAAGGGGCCGAGCGCGTGGGAGAAGGTATTGAACTTGATCCGCATGGCCGCTTGCTTCAGCTTCTCCTTGTCCAGGGCCTTCTGCAGGGGGACGAGCCAGGTGGGGGCTCTGTCGTAAGAGCCGAGGGTGGTCACGCCGATGTAGTCTTTCTCGGTCAGGCGGTCGACCACGAGAGTGACTGCGGTGCGGACGATGGCCGCTTTGTCGATGCCTCCAAGTGATGCGATCTTCAGACGGTCGGGCAGGAGTTTGAGTCCTTCATCGCCACGCAACGATTCGAGCTGGTGGTAGACGCGCAACACGTCGCCGCCGGAGAAGACTTTGGCTGGATTCGACGCTAGAAAGCCGCTCAGCACGCCACGGACTCGATTGGGCTTGAGCTTTTTGAGCGTATTCTCAGCATCCTCGCGAGTGACCTTGTCCTTGGCGTCGGGCAGGTAGAGCATGCTCTTGGATGTATCGGCAATGATGATGATGCCGAGCGAAGGCGCCTGCTTTTCGGTGAGGCGAACCTTGACCGGAAGCAGCGACTCGACCGGAGTGCCGCCGTACCCGCCGGGGCCGAAGCTGTTCTTGCCGCCGAACATGACGAAGCCGCCGCCGAAATCGTGAACGTAATCGTGGATCAGTTTAAATTGGTTTTCGTGGAGCCGATTCGCATGGATGTTGCCCATCACAACCGCATCGTAGTTTTGAAGATCGAGGAGCGTCTGAGGCACGCCGTACGCATCCCGCACTTCCACCTCGTAACCGGAGCCTTGAAGCGCGCCGCCAAGCGCGCCTAATTCATCTTCGGTTTCGCTGAGCAGGAGGATCCTCGGTTTGCCCCTTACTTCAGTGAATGCGTAGACCAAATTGTTGTCCGGATTGTCAGGTTGTTCGGGGTCAGTCATCTGCAGACGCGCGCCGTAGAGGTATCGTCCGCCAGCATCGAGCGACTGTCGAAACGTGATCTTCTTCAGACCAGCCTCAATCTGCAGCGGCTTTTCAGTGCTGCCCTTTCGACCGACGAGGTATCCGTTGCGATAAAGATTAATGGTCGCCGGACACGGCTGGCTGGCGCTGACATGCACGTGGATATTGAAAGACTCGCCGAGCTTCACCTCGCTGGGAACTTCGAGAGCGTAGAGCAGTGCTTCTGGTTCGCTGCTCCGATTGAGTGTCACGATATCGGCTTCAATGTGGGCTTCCGCGGCACGGTCAATGGCCGCTTTTGCCTGGCCGGATGTTTCATTCAGATCGGAGAGCAGAACGATGCGTCGTGCCGTGCCTTCAGGGAAGGCGGCGATGGCCAGATCGACCGCGGATTCGAGGTTCGTATTCGAGCGGCCTTCTTCGCCGCGCACGCGGCGTTTCCGGGCTTCGCGGATTCGTTCGGTGAGCGCATCGGCGGAGGCTTCGCTGTTGGCCCGCAATTCCAGCACGGGCGCTCCGGCGAAAGTGATCAGGCCGGCCAGGTTGTCGCCGTCGAAACTGTCCTGCGCTTTCCTAATGTATGCGACTGCTTCGCCGATGTTCTTGTCTGAAAGGCTCTCCGATACATCGACAAGATAGTAAGTGCAGATGCGGTCTTCGTGGCTGGGGAGGATGATGCGAAGATCGGAGAAGTCGAGGACGACGGCAAAAATGACGATGGCGCGGAGTGCCAGCATCAACCTCTTACGAATGCCGCGAGCCGTATCGAAGCTCGTAAGGCCGTAGAACAATGCGACCGGAACTGCGAGGAGCAGAAGAAGGCCGAATGGGTTGTTGAGTTGCAGGGACACAACGAATTCAGGGGATCAAGAAGAAAAGGCTTCCACACAAATTAAAGGAAACAACGAATGGGGAAGAAGAAAAGGCTTCCAACGAATTAAAGGAAACAACGAATGGGGAACGAATTCAGATCAGAAGAAAAGGCTTCCAACGAATTAAAGGAAACAACGAATGAAGAAATGAGTTCAAAGAAATATTGTTTCCTTTAATTCGTTGGAAGGCTTTTCTTCTGATTTGAATTCGTGGCTCAGAAAGCAATTCGACGGTGATAAAGAAAACTCTCAATCATCAGCAAGAAAGGAATGAAGAACGCCAGGTAGGGCCATAGCCGGCGGTCGGCGATTCCGGCTGAGCTGACTACCTCTGATTCTTCTTTCATTTCGCCGATATCCAGGTTTTCCTTTGTGGAAATATCTGATTCCTGTTCACTGGATAAGTTGACAGCGAAAGCTCTTAGCCGTTTCGCATCACGGTAGAGATAGATGCCGGTTTTGGGGGCAGCATCCAGTGTCGCTTTGCCATCGACAGCGGGAACAACCGTGGGGTTTTCCATATCCATGAGGAGCTGAATACTGTCAGCATTGGACTCGAGAACAATTGTCTTTTGCTCGCCTGGCCTGGCTGGACGTTCGTAGGCCGTATTTTCATCCTGCATGAACCAGCGGACGCAATTGTCGACGATGAGCGGGAAGGCAGTGCGGAAAACAAGATCTGAGTCTTGCGGATCGAACGCGATGTAGATGAGCTTCTGCCCGCCACGCTCCATCGTGAGAACCAGCGGGCCGGATTCGGTTCGTGCCACGGTCTCGGCCTCGGTTTTTGAGGTGACTTTGAAGGCTTTGCCGAGGAGCAGATTCTTGAAGCTGACGCGGTTCATGACCGGGTGGTGTCGATTCCAGCCGCGGACTTTGGGGGCGTCCATCGCCTCGCCGACCAGCAGGGCGACATCAGGATCCATTCCATCCTTCCTGCCATCAAGGGCGACGCTGCCTTTTGAATTGATCATGAGGACATTCTTTGTGGGCAACCTTTCAGGCAGATGATTGACGAAGATGTAGCCATCGACCGGGAGGTTTGGGCGGTAGTTCTTGATTGGTAAGCGATACGCCTGGATGCCGATGTTGGCGCGCATAACGCCGAGCAGGAATTTCTCTTTCTCATCGGCGAACAGAACAGTTTTTGCTCGGCGAGTGCGCGGGACGAGCTGAGCGGCGGTGTCGTCGAGGATCAGTTCATTGCCGCCTGAAATCTCGGTCAGCTTGGCCTTTACGATCCCTTCGAGAGGAACGTTGGCTTTGCGGAGGATGCGTTTCTGCTTCTCGCCAGGGCCGAGTTTCAATTCGTAGACGTCCATTAAGAGGCCGATTTCTTTCGTGCTTTTGGCTTTCGGCAGCTTCGCCTCGAATTCCTCTTTCGCCGAGCTCATACGGAGCTCAAGGCGACACTCGACCGTCTCCGTGCCGAAATTCTGCACTTCGGCGACGACTTCAAAATCACTGACAGCATCCAGATTTCGGCGGGCCGCGAAGTTGACGATGCCGACATTCGGGGATTGGCCGCCGATGGGGAGGTAGGTGATGCGGACGTTTGTTCGAGTAGCGTCGGCCGGGGTTGGAGTACCGGCTTTAGCCGGGTTCTTTGAATGCTCTGTAGCTCCATAAGACCCGCCTAAAGGCGTTACTCCAACCCCGACAGTCGTTACTCCAATCCCGTCTTCGGAGACTCCAACTTTTCTCCAGGCTTTCCGTGATTCTTCTGAGAGCTGTCCATCCGACAGGATGTAGATTTCGAGATTCGGCCAGGCTCTGGCGAGTTGTTCCAGCAATCGTGCCGCGCCCGAAAGATTGGCGACTTCATTGGACTGCCCAATCTGCTGGATGGAGCGTTTCAGGTCGTCGGTGTTGTCGGTGACGTTTTGGACAATGCGCGCGCGTGCGCCGGCCCGGATGACGAGTGCGCGGTCGTTCTCTTCGCTGGTGCCGCGCTTACGCAGGCTGCTGACAATTCGCGTGGCTTTCTCTTTGGCCGCTGCGAGACGAGAAAGCTCTTCACTGTCAACGTCACCAACCACAGCATCCTCTATGTGCATGGAAACGGAGTTGTCGATCACCAGCGCAACCGTCCGGGCGCGGGAGTCGCCTTCTTCGAGCAGGTAGGGACGGACAGCTGCGCCGACGATCAGCAGCATGATGGCGATCTGCATTGCCAGGCTGACCATCGTTCGTCGTCGTCGGTCGGTAATCCTGGAAACGTCCTTTAACCGATTCCAAAGCGCTGAACTTGGAATCCGTCGTTCCTGTCTCGGAGAACGCAGGAGATAGAGAATGACGATGGCTACCGCCCCCAGCAGCAGAGCGAAGGCCGAAGGTTGCAGAAAGATCATGCGAGCAATCCCTCGTGCCGGAAGCGGTAGAGAACTGTGTCTTCCACGGAATCGCTCGTAAGGAAGCGGAAGTAACGGGTAGCGGGAGTGCTGAGCGCAGCTTCAAGTTTGAGGAATGAGGACTGGAGTTCCCTTTCATACTGATCGAGCGTTCCCTTGCGGATGTTGAGCAGCACCCGCTCCCCCGTCTCGGCATCGGTAAGGTCGAGTTCGCCGCTGTATCCGGGGTCTATTTCTTCCGGCGTAAGAATCTGTAGGGCATGGACCGTGAAACCGCTGTAGAGCAGGTAAGGCAGAGCCTGCTGCAGAGCATCCGGATCCCAGAAGTCACTGAGTATGAAAAGCAGGCCGCCGGTGCCGGATTCGGCTGCAAAACGTTGAATGGAAGTTTCGATGTCTGTAGTGCCACCGGGTTCGAGCTCTTCAATGAAATCGAACACCTGTTTCACTTGCCCTCGTCCTCTCTGAGAGAGCATGCTGGTCTGAAGCTCCTCGGAGAATGGGAATAAGCCGAACCAGTCCTCCCGGCACATGGCCAGGTATCCGATGGCCGCGGCCATTTGCTTTGCCCAGAGCAGCTTTGACGGCGTGCCGAAGTCCATGGAGTCAGAGACATCGAGCAGGACGTAGGTTGCGATATTCTCCGAGGTCTCGAACTGCTTGACGGTGAGCTGGTCGTTGCGTGCGTACACGTTCCAATCGAGGTATCGCAGGTCGTCTCCGGTGGAGTAGCCCTTGTGCTCGACGAACTCCATACCGCCGCCTTTGCGGCTGCTGAGGCGTTCGCCGGCGAGTTGGCTGCTGAGCTGCGTGACGAGACGGTGATTTTCGAGCTGCTTGAGGAAGCTGCTGGTGAGGAGGTCCGAGGGCATTAGGCGGGGGGGTTAGCTCTTTGTCCTCTTCCTGCAGGGCGGAGTCTCACAGGGAGAAGGAGAGTGCCTTGCGGCTATTCCGGTCTGATGGTGTGAAAATAACGTTCAAGGTATTCCTTCCTGCCACTACCGAGTTCGCTGCGGAACAGTTCGGCCAGGAAGGAGCGACGGTAATTGCGATAAACAACACTGTAATCTTCTGAACTGCGGTCCGCGGAACGAGCAACATTCAGGATGCGTTCTCGAATGGCCTGATCGCTGATGGCCTTCACGGCGAATGATTCCTCCGTCTTTGCTTCGGCCTCGGTGCCGGCACCCTTCTTTCTGGGGCCGCCATCTTCAGACTGTTCACCGTCCGGGCCTGGCTGTGTATCGGTGACATCCACTCCTTCTCCGCTGCCTCTGTCGAGCTGTTTGCCGGCGACCTCTTTCAGCCCCCTGGCGATTTCTTTAGCTTTCGTTGGGTCGACCAAACGATCGACCAGGATTGTCTCTGCATGGACACCTTCGTCTGTGACCAGTTCTTCGACGTCCCGCAGTTCTTCGTCTGCCCGCATTTGAAGTTCGGCCAGTCCAAGCTTGGATTTGAGCTTCTCCATTTGCGCGAGTGTGTAAAGCACGCCTTCGTCGTCTTCGGCCTTTTCTTTCAGTTCTGCAATGGTGCGATTGAGTCGCGCAAGCAGCTCGCTTTTCTCAGTAGCCTCGCTCACGCCAAGTTTCTTCAGTTCCTCCTGAAGCTGCTGGAATGTCTGCGGATCGTCAATGGCCATATCGAGCGCGCTCAAAGCTGCGCCGAGCTCCGTTTCTGAAAACGTCTCAGGCACATGGACCACCGGTGGCGGAAAAAGCTGTCCCTGCATCGCGAACAGAAGAAAAGGTACTGCAACGACGCCCAGAATCAGCCGGCCCCACGCGGGCGATTGTATGACATCAGAGAGCCTGACCTTCTCTGCCGCGACGACTGCATCCTGGACCGCAAGGTCGACCATTCCTCCGGATTTGCCGCCATCCAAAAGGCCGTAGGCCGCGGAAAGCCGATCCTGCAGGCCCGCAGCATCATCAAAATACTTGGCCGCTTCGTATGCCCCCAACTTATTTCGGCATCCGAGGAAAAGCCCGACACCAATTCCGAGCACCCAGATGCCAATCGCCCACTGCGCTGCCGCTCGCGGCGCTTCACCAGCTTTCAACAAGAAAAGAAAAGCGAGGCCGAGCACTCCGGCAATGATCCCGCACTTCCAGATCATGAGCGAAATGCGCCGCGCCAGCAGCCGGGAAATGACCTTGTCGACGGTATTCCGGATCGTCTTTTTCATACTGATTGACGCATGTGGTTTCGAACGGTTTCAGTGATATTCGAATACTATCACCTAAATTGAGCGATTCTTGAAGACCCCATTGGGTTCATCCCAATGGTGAATAAGGTTTTCAGCTAAAATGCCCTTCGATTTCAATGTGTGCGTTCCATATTAGCTTTACAACCTGATTCACCAATGAGACAAGCTCATTGGGGTCTTAAGAATCGCTCAATTTAGGTATCATCGAACGGTAGGACCTCATCTTGACTTATACAATTCGGAACTGACACGCAGACGAGCGTTTTCATTGCGGCCCGAAAAGCTTGCCCTTCGGATCGGTGTACATTGACTTAGTATTTATGCGTACGAATGCCGCGCCATGTGAGAACCCTCTTGCCAACGTAAATTTCGGGGGGATGACTTCCTTGCCCTCCCTGTCAATAAATCCGTAAAGCCCGTCTCGTCGAAACGGAGCGCGGCCGTCCTGAAAATCACCGGCGAAGACAAAGCGCGGCTCAACGATCACCTTTCCATCCAGATCCATGTAACCCCACTTTTCACCCTTCCTGAACCGGGCAAGGCCGTCGGAGAAACCGGCCAGTTCATCAGCCTCGGACCTCAAGACAATCTTGCCGCGGGTGTCAATAAAGGAGTAGCTCCGGGCCATTCTTCCATCCTTGCTCGCGATGAATTCAGCGACCGCGGCATGGCCCTCTGAAAAGTCCAGTGCACGTGTAAATCTCGCGGCGATAGCCTCCTTGCCGGTTGAATCAGCAAACCCGTATCTGCCATCTTTGAAGAACCGTGCACGCCCATCGTGAAAGTCCCAGATTTCATCGTGAGCACTTTTGAAAACGGTCCTGCCTTCCTTGTCGATAAACTCATAAAAGCCGTCTTTGTTCACGCGGGCCATGCCCTCTGAGAAAGGCGCTGCGTCATTATAGACGGGCTGGATGTGCTTCTTTCCCTGTCTGTCGAGGTACCCCCAAAGCGGATTCGGTCCTCTGCCGATGCGCTTTACTGAGAAAGGAACAAGGCCTTCAGCAAAGTGCAAAGACATCACCGCCCTGGGCCTGAAAATCACTTTTCCACGGGTATCGATGTACGCCTTCTTTCCTTTATCGAGCACCAGTGCCCGTCCCTCGGAAAACGCCCACGCGCGGGCGAAGCGTGGCCGAATCATCCACTCACTCTTCTTGTTAATGTAACCCCAGCGTTTGCCCCGCTTTGCTGGTGCAAGGCCATCGTTGAAATCGTAGGCGCCGAAATCAACCACATCGAGAGGTATGCAGCCGTTTAGGAACAGCACAGAGATGAGAGCTATTCTGAAAAGTTGCTTCATGGCCTATTTTCCTGTCTTGATCGCGTCTGCCGGACTCACACCTTTATCCACTTTGCTGTAATCAAGCTCGCTGCCGCGCATGCTGTGGGGAATGAGATAAACGGCGACCATGATGACAGCGGCAACCAGAACGATACCTCTGGATACGGCTTCCTTCTTCTTTGGCTTAAAGCCAATAGTGCCGGCAGCCAGCAGCCAGGCCAGCCACATGATCAGCATTTTGTTGTCCGTGAGATCCCCTCCAAACGGGAAGCCTGTCCAGTATTCACCGAAAGCATATTTCTGGACGATTGGGCCGAGGGTCATGCCTCCGACTGTCATTCCCCCGAGCGCGATCCAGACCCAGCGTCTCATCGTCAGTGGTGCGAGCATCGCGCCCAGGCCGGCACGCATGCCGATCAGCACGCTGAAGAACATCATCACCACGTGGGGCCAGAGAATGGATCCGGGTACCGGATCTTTGAATCTGATAATGATGTTCTCTTCGCCGGCATCAGGAATCCGGATTTCTTTGCCTTCAATGGATAGCTCAACGTAATACTCGAGCTTTCCGGCGGCCGGCTGTCTGGGGAGCATGGCAAAGAGTTCGCCTTTGGTTTCATCGCGCTGCATCTGAAGAGAAATGAACTCGTCCTGCGTTTTGAACCGCTTGTAGAAGACCTTGCCGGTCAGGCTCACCGGACCGCGTACCGCTGTGCGGGCATCGGTGGTTGTCCATTCACTGCGAATGAGTCTGTATCGGTAAGAATGGCCGTGATGATTCAGCGTGCCGCGCATGGGGTAGGTCGGCCCGGTCCGCCGTTGATAGACCACCGCGATGAACATGAGGATGACCGCTGCAACCCAGAGCAGCGCGCGCCGGCCAAAGGGATCGGTGCCGGGCTCTTGTTGTACCACCTCCACGGTTGATTCCGTCCGACCGTCTGATTCTTCAATCGTTTCGTCTTCCATTTTTCGATTTCGGACCTTCTAACTAAATCTCATCCGCCTCGATCATTTCTTCCAGCGCGTTTCCGCGCTCCTTCATGGGCAGATCGATACGCTGGCGACACCGACTTGATTCGTAGATGGCGAGCAATGCCTCGAGGGTGGCCAGGCCATTTCGATAACTGCAACGATGCTCAGGCCCGCCCTCTATCCAGGAGATCCAGTCGTCGAAGATATTGGGGTAATCGGTTCCGGAAAATTCCTGCCATGCGCCGCCGGTCTCTTCATTTCGATAGGAAGTCTTGCCCTTGAGGACCCGGATGTCGCCCTCCTCTCCTGCGATGAATATTTGACCCGGGGTCGCTGGTTCGTATTTGCCGGCTTCAATGAGGCCGACGGCCCCGCTTTGAAACTGCAGGAAGCCCAGGGCCTGCTCTTCTGCGTTGATGCCTTCGCTCTTGTGATCCTCCTTACGATGGATCTGCCCGAGCACCCAGAGAACGGGATCATCACTCAAATAATACAACATCAGATTGGTCTGATGCGTGTGGTGGGTGAGGATCGGTGGCCCGTGTCGCACCGCGCGCATGAAGTGCACTTTCCCAATCGCGCCGGCATCGATGAGTTGCCTCGGATCGCACCAGCCGGGCGTGTAGCGGAGCTGATGGCCAATGACGAGTTTGATGTCCCGTTCATTGCAGACCTCAACAATCTCATCCGCTTCGCCCAGATGAGTGGTCATCGGTTTTTCGAGATAGATGCCCTTGAGGGGTGCTTCCTGATCCAGGATTTCTCTCATAACAGACGTGTGCCAGGCTGGATTCACAATGACGAGAACCAGGTCCAGATCGGATTGCGCCACCATTTCGCCTGCCGAAGAAAATGTTGCTGCTCCTGCATCGCCGAAATACGCCAGATTGTCTTCAACAACGTCTGCAACAGCGACTATCTTCGCGCTCTCGCATTGCTTGAATGCTGTATCAAAGAAATGCCGTCCACGATTGCCGCAGCCGACAAGGCCGGTCCGATAGGATTGTGAATTCATGCTGTGATTCTCTGGATGGGCCTGAGGGTGCAGGGCTCGATACCTGCAGTCCAGTTATCCTAGATGGGGAGGTGTTGAGAGCCAAATGCTCCCAGAACTTCGGTCCAATTCGCTTGTATTCTCAGAGGTAGGGCTCCGACCTTTGGCAACAGGGCGAGGTAATCATAAATCTGGAAGGGATGCTCTGGACTATTGTTCTTACTGGGATGCCCGCACTACTCTGGCATCGGATGCTTCTTGAAAAACTCCCACATCATGTCGTTCGCGGAGATCTCTCTGGTGGAGGTTCCAAGAAGCTTTGTCCGCATCTGGATGCCAGGCCAGGTGTGCCCGCCGCCTTCTATGCGGATGAGAACGACCTCAGAACCCTGTTTTCCATTCCCCCAGGTCTTGCGAATGATCTTTGTGCCGTCATCGTGCATGTCTTCAAATTCTTCAGTTGTCGGCACGGCCGCACATCCGTTGGCCTTGACCCAATTATCGATGGAATGTTTCACCGAATAAAAATTCGTTCGGGTCAGCCCCTTGCCTCGTCCGCCTTCATACGGAGCAGAAGTGTCCTTCGTACCGTGAAAGTGAATCACCGGCACCGGTCTCTCTGGCGAGCATGCTCGAGTGCCCATCGGGCCGGCGATTGGCGCTATCGCGGCGATGCGTTCAGAGAGCTTGGAAGCCAGCAGATAGGAAATGATGGCCCCATTCGAAATGCCGGTCGCGAACACTCGGCGGCTGTCCACCTTGACGACCTTTGACAGATCATCAAGCAGCCTGTCCACGAATGCGACATCGTCGACCTTGTTGCGCATGGCATAGCCGCAGCAGTTGCCGCCGTTCCAGGTGAGTATCTTTTTCAACAGACCTGTGCCATTGGGATAGACGGCGATGAAACCAGCTTCGTCGGATTTCTTATCCATTTGGGTGTGCAACTGAATCGCTTTAGCGTTCATCGCTCCCCCATGGAATACCAGGACAACAGGTGTCTTTTTCTGCCCGCTGTAGGTCGGTGGCACGTGGATATTGTACTGGCGAGAACGGCCATCGGAGTCAAGTGTTCTGGTGTGATCGCCCGGGGCAAGGTCGGCTGCACATAGAGAAGAAATGATGAGGAGGATCATAGACGGCATTTATGTGGATGGCCGAGCTTCACCGCTGTGTGCAGCGGTAATGGTTCAATACTCGAAAGGCTCGGAAGTCCTATCAGGCCTGATGAAGAGCATAACCGTTCTCCAGTCACAACGAGACTCGCTACCTGTTCAGGTAGACTCCAGGCCCATCTTCCTTTACTAATTCGTCACCAGAAACCACACCCAGGAAAGGAACTCAAATGGACAACGTCATTGGATGCACCACACGGCCGCTGCACAAACTTCCCTTTGCCGAGGCATGCAAGCGTATTGCAGATGCCGGTTATACAGATGTCGCTGTGTTCGCGAATGATGGCCAGGTTCCGGTACGATCGGACAGCACTGAAGAGGAAATTGGAGCCGCTCGTCAGGCGGCCGAGGATGCTGGTTTGAAGCCTTCAATGCTGATCGGCCGCACACAACTGAATCTCGGCCTTGAGGCAGCGGTAGAGGATTACTGCAAGCTCATCGATAACGCGGCCGCGCTCGGCGCTGCGTGGCTGCTCGATTGTGGAACATCCAAGGCGGAACATTTTGACGACTATTTCGAGTTGATGCGGCAGGCGGCAGCCCACGCAGGCAGAAAGTCCGTCGTGATCACACTTAAGCCACACGGGGGAATTACGCTCACTTCGAAGGATATTCTGAGAGCCAGGGATCGTGTGGATCAGGTGGCATTCGGTATCTGCTATGACCCTGGCAATATCATTCACTACTCGAAAGGGGAGGAAAGGCCGGAGGACAGCATCGACGAAGTTGCACCGGTGGTCTACACAGCGATTATCAAGGATTGCATCGTCGTCGATGGCAAACCCAATGTCCAGATAACACCGGGCGAAGGATTGGTGGACTTTGAAAGGATCATCGGCGCCCTGGCCAAGAGCGGCTTCCTCGGCCCGTTTTACGTCGAATGCGTCGACGGAACTGAAACAGAGGAGATCGTCGAAAACATGAAAGCCACACACCAGTTCGTCAGTGACATACTTGACGGGCTTTAACAGTCGCCCTTCGATGACTGCATGTGGCTGACGCACGCTCTGGATTGACCGTCACCTTTGAACTATACTCCCTCCGGTCTGAATTTGAGCGTGCTGCTCTTGTCTCTTTTGAATTTTTCGGGCGATACGATGACCGGTTTGAGGGCCTCCTTGTCACTCTTTATGTGCGCGTTTGTGCTCTTGCATGCAGAGCATCAGGCAATACTGATTCCCATCAGCGAGGCGGTATATGCGCCCGTCATCGATCAGACAAAACGGGCACTGAAGGATGCCCAGGCTCGCGGTATCGAGCTTGTCTTCATTGAAATTAACATCAGTGATGGGGAGCCCATCCACGGCAAAGATATCGCAGAGGCGATACAGGAGGCCGCAGATCTCAAAGTGGTGGCCTACATCCAGGACAAGGGCTACGCGGCGGGCGCGATCATCGCCATGGCAAGCAGCGAAATCATCATGGGCCGCCGGTCAACCATTGGCAATGCAGGCATCTTCGGCGGCAACGAAAAGGATCTTTCGCCGCTCCGTGCCACGCTGTCCAGTTACGCCCGGCAGCGCGGTTTTTCGAGGAGGCTTGCGGAGGCGATGGCCGATCCGGATTTGCAGGTGATGGAGGTGCGCACACCGGCCGGCATCCGGTACTACACCGATGCCGAGCTGAAATCGCTGCCTCCCGGGCAACTCGAGAAGACCACTGTCGAGCGCACGGTCGTTGAAAAGAACAAGATCCTTACGCTCGACGCGGAGGATGCCCTGGCTATCGGTCTGGCAAAGAAAATTGTTTCAAACAGAGAACAGCTTTTCGGCCTCTACCAGTTGTCCGAGGGAGATGTGGAGATCGTGGGTCAGGTCCAGCCACACAAACCGAAAAAGGTGAAGCCGGAAAACCATGCTCCGGAGCTGGCGCCGGCCGCGCCTCCGGCCGGAGTGCCGGGCAAGAAAGTTGCCATCATTCCGATCCGTGACAAAGGAAACATGGTCGACAACGTCCAGGTGGGCTTCATTCGCCGCAAGATTCTGGCGGCAAAAAAGGCCAAGGTCGATCACATCGTGATCGCCATCGATACCTGGGGTGGAAGAGTGGATTCTGCGGACAAGATTGCAGACTTCATCGGCGGTGCAGATCCGATTCCGACCGTCGCGCTGGTCACACACAAAGCGATTTCTGCCGGGGCCTGGATTGCAGTCGCTTGCGATAAGATCTACATGCTCGAAGGCACCAACATCGGCTCGACGCTGCCCATTCACCTGGGCGGCAGCCCAACCGGCCGCAAGGTCATTTCCGGGGTCAAGGGCAAGATGAAGGCGCTCGCCGAAAAGAACGGCCTTCCGTATCGGCTGATCGAGCCCATGGTCGACCCTGAGCTGGAACTGGTCGAATGCAGAATCGATGGCGAACGCAAGCTCTATTACCGGGATGAAATTCCGCAGGCCAAAGCGCGGGCCGAACAGGAACGCCGGCACTTCGAGGAGGTGACCATCCTGTGCGCAACGGGCGACATCTACAACCTTGCAGCCTCAGATGCTGAAAAGCACGGGCTGAGCACGAAGACCCTAAAGAAAGAAGAGGATCTTTGGAAAGAGCTGGGCTTGGATCGGCCGGATGTGACTCGATACACCATGAGCTCGCCGGAGAAATTCGCTCGTTTCGTCTCGAGCCCGTACGTTTGCGGGCCGCTGCTCGCGATTGGTTTCATTACTCTACTGATTGAGTTCATTACTCCCGGCTTTGGTGTTGCCGGTTTCACTGGCGTGCTGTGTCTGTCTATGGCGCTTTGGTCGCAATACATGGTGGAGAATGCGAACGCGCTCGAGATTCTGTTGTTTATGCTCGGATTTGCGCTGGTGGCCATCGAGCTCCTGGCCCTGCCCGGCTTCGGGGTCATCGGGTTTCTGGGAGGGACCCTCATCCTGGTAAGCCTGGTGCTGGCGTACATCCCGGAGGGGCAGGTTTTCGATTACGGCGAATTCCCTTCGAATCCGGACGACATCAATCGCGCGCTGACCACTTTTGGCGTGATGCTCTTTGTCATGGTCGGCGGCTTCTTCATATTGCGACGTTCGCTCACCCTTGCCGGCGTGATGAATCGCATCGCAGTGACAAGTGAGATCAGCACGGATGTTCCGGGGGCCCCGTCCGAGGACACTCGGATGATGCTGCTCGGAAAATCAGGCACGGCGATGACTCCGCTCCGGCCATCTGGAACGGCGGACATTGATGGCAAGATTCTTGACGTTACTTCCGACGGTGAGTTCATTGACTCGAAGTCTCCAATCGAGGTCATCCGCATCGAAGGCAATAAATTCGTCGTCAAGCCGATGGACGCCGAGGATGCGTGATTCCCTCCGATAAGAAGCGCAAGACGGGATTGCCTCTTCACTATTTCGTATTTAACTTGTAGACACACTCCACTGCAGGAATCCATCAAGGAAACGACTCGCTAAATGAATATCGACCTTCACATCATTTGGATTCTCTTCGTCATCGGCCTCGCATTTGTGACCGGAGAGTTGTTCATACCTGGCGGCATTGTTGGCATCATTGGCGGCGCATTAATCATCGTTGCGGCGGGTTCTGCTTTTTATCAGGAGAGTCCGATGACCGGAATCTTCATGATTGTCTCGACACTCATAGTCATCCCGGCCGGAATCATGATCATCATGCCCCGTCATGCGGTGAAAGCTGAGCTCTCCAGTGACGATGGTTTCAACCAGGGCCAGGAACACCATCGACTGATCGGCGCATCCGGGCACACGGTTTCTCCCCTGAGGCCCATGGGAACAGCGGAGATCGAAGGCGAGCGATACAGCGTCCAGGCAGAGCACGGGCTGATCGATCCCGAGGTCGAGGTCACCGTCACCCGAGTGGAGGGTAATACAATTTTTGTGCGTGAGGAGAAGGGCTGATTGCCCTTTCCGTCTAACATTACAGGAGCTTGTTCCAATGGCCGAAGAAACCATCTTCAGCAAGATCATTCGCAAGGAGATCCCTGCCGACATCGTCTATCAGGACGACCTGGTCACCGCGTTCCGTGATATCAACCCGCAGGCGCCGACCCACGTCCTGATCATTCCGAACAAACTCATCCCTACCTCCAACGACGTCACCGAAGAAGACGAGCAAACGCTCGGGCGTCTCTTCACGGTTGCAGCAAAGATTGCGAAAGAGGAAGGCATCGCAGAGGACGGCTACCGCCTGATGATGAACTGCAACAGCCACGGTGGCCAGGAGGTCTATCACATCCACATGCACCTCCTAGGTGGCCGGCCCCTGGGCCCAATGCTGGCCAGGTGATACGTAACACCATTGACTATCGTCCCCCTCCCCATACGATGAGCGTGCTTTCCATTCCTATTACCTGATGAGGAAATAATTATGATCTTTCGCAGACTGTGGAACGCCGTGGCGGCGCAGTTTAACAAGGTCGCCCATGCCGTCTGGTCCGCCGACCCAATAGCCCAGCTTCAGCTCGAACACGACCGGGCCGTCGAGCAGCTCAAGGAAGGCCGCGAGGGCCTGGTTCAGTACCGGACCATTGTAAAGAAGGTAGAGCGCCAGGTCGGGAACAGCGAGAAAGACGTATCCAGCCTGACCGCGCGGATCAAGGCGCACCTCAAGGCGGGTAATCGCGAATTGGCCGGAGAACTTGCCATCAATCTCCAACAGGCCAAAACTCGGCTTGCCGAAGCTAAAGAGCAGTTTGAAATGCACGAGGAGACTTACGAGAACAATCTGACCCGTGTGAAGCAGGCCACGCAACGCATCCGAGACCTTCAGCAGAAAATTCGTAAATATGACGCGGAACTAAAGATGTCCCGTGTGACTGCGGAACTCTCGAAGCTTTCCGAATCCTTTGATGGCGATATCACTTCCGATCTCGGTCAGATCGAGGAAATGATCCAGGACGAGATCGACACCAACCGCGCTCGCTCACACGTGGCGTCTGACATGGCTTCACAGAAGGCTTCCGAAATCGAAGCTGAGGAATTGATTCAGAAAGCCGAGGCGGAACAAGCCCTTGAGGCCTTCGAGGAAGAGCTCGGCCTGCGGACCCCACAGACGGCTGAAGTGCAGCAAGAGGTGAAGGAACTAGGCCCGGAGGAGGAAGAAGAGACGGAGACGGCGTAGGGAAGAGGTGAATGGTGAATGGTGAATGGTGAATGGTGAATAGTGAATGGTGAGAAGAGGAGAATGGTGAATGGAATGCTGGAGTGATTGAAACTTGGAGTGATGGAGTGTTGGCGGACGAGTCAAACGCGGCAAGAAGAGTCCTGGATCAGCAGCGAGTGATGAGACGTGGACTGACACAGTGACGCGGTTCTGATTACGTATTACGTGTTACGTGTTACGTATTACTCATTACTCATTACGTATTACTCATTACGCCTTCCATGCCTTCGTTGCCCGAAAATTTCCCCGCCTGGGCAAAGGAACTGAACGACGCTTACGTCTCCGGCACATCGTGTCTGTTCCTGCTGCATGGAAACGTGTTTGACCTGATCCATTCACCGCACCACAAAGATGGTGAGTATCTGCCTGTGGCTGACTTTCTTGCGCGGCAGATCTTTGGACGCTGGGACCTGGTCATGAATTACGACCTCAGTCGTGGCTTGCGCCCGTTGGCTGGGCCGGATTCACAGCGGTTAAGGGAGATGGTGCAGGAGATCAACAACCAGTTCGGGGACTTGAAAGGCCTTCCCAAAGACCCCGGCAATGTCCTGCATCTGCTCGATCAGTTTCTCGAAAGGCAACTTGTCAATTCGAGCAACGCTCGGCCACTCAGCAGCGCGCTGATCGTTCAGTTTTCCCAATTCATCGCACCGTCCACTCGCGGCAGTGCATCACAGAACGCGGCAAATCTGGTCACGCTGCTCAACTGGGCTCAGGACAACTACCTCAAACGCATCAATGTCGCGGTCATCCTGATTGCCGAAAAACTGAGCGACCTGAATCCGCGGCTCATCCGCAATCCACACATCGAGAGCATCGAGATTCCGTTTCCTGATGAATGCGAAAGAAAGCAGTTCATCGAGTCGACACACACGAAACGCGAGCTCGAATCACATTCCGATTACACTGCCGAGCAACTCGCCCGCCTGTCTGCAGGGCTCACGCTTCGTAATTTCGAAGTCCTTCTTCGCCAGGCCGAGCATGCGGGTCGCCGAATCGACGAGGCCCGGTTCAAGTCCTTCAAGAAGGACATGATCGAACGCGAGTGCCAGGGCTTCCTCGAATTCCAGGAGCCCTCCCTCAAACTCGATATGGTGGTCGGCCACGAGCAGGCGAAGGCGAGGCTGAAAGAGGATGCAGACCTGCTGAGAAAGGGACACCTCAACGCCGTACCGATGGGATATCTCATCTGCGGTCCGGTCGGCACTGGCAAATCTTTTCTGACTGAATGCTACGCGGGCACGGTGGGACTTCCCGTGGTGAAGCTCCTGAATTTCCGTTCAAAGTACGTTGGCGAAACGGAAGGTAATCTGGAAAAGATTCTGCGCGTTCTCAGGGCCATGGGCCCGGTCGCTGTCGTCATTGATGAAGCTGACGCGGCAGTCGGAGATCGAGACCAGGGCGGCGACTCCGGCACCGCGAGCCGAGTCTTTTCCATGCTTGCCGCTCAGATGGGCGATACCAAGTATCGCGGCCGCATCCTCTGGTTCCTTCTCACATGCCGGCCCGACCTGCTGCCTGTTGACATCAAACGCCAGGGACGAGCCGAAGTGCACATCCCGCTGTTTTATCCGGACGACGAAAATGAAATCCGGCAGATGTTCGAGGTGCAGGCAAAGAAACTCGAAGCGAAACTCGCTGAGGACGCCATCCCGGATCTTACAGCCGAATCAAAGTTGAGCGGCGCAGACATCGAAGGAATCGTCACCCGTGCCTGGCGCATGTCTCTCCTCAACGGCGAGTCCCAACTGAACAGAGAGACTCTCCAATCCTCGCTGGACTCTTTTATCGCAACCGGTGACGATCCCGAAAAAGAAATGCAGGAGAAGATTGCCATCCTCGAATGCACGGATTCTTATTTCCTTCCAGAACGATTGAGAAGAGAGGCCGGAAGCCCAGCCTTCCGCACAAAACTCAAAAACGAAATCCAGGATCTGCGTATGAGGGTTGAGGGGTAATGCGCCTGCTACACTTGTCGCGAAATCCAAGTCTGTTATTCCATCAATTCGCTCTTCCAACATTCCATTCTTCTATTCCATACTTAAAAGGAGATCAGCATGCCCCGCACAAGCTGGCTGGATGCCGAAACACATGAGCCCCAATTCGCTGAGTACGTTCAGCGTCTCGAGACCTTCACAGAGGCGCTTGCCGACGGAGTGATCGATGAAAACGAGATGCAGGCGCAAGAAGACCGCCTCATCGATTCCCTCAAAGAAGTGGAGCCGCACCTTGATGACGAGCTTCACGAAAAGGTCACTCGCTTGCTCTGTGAACTTACCGCCTATGACATTATGAAATCTCTGCGCGAACTTCAGAAAGCCGCAGTGGCGGGTGTTGTGGGTGCCTGACGGCTGGTTGACGATCCACTTCGCATTTTTAGAATGCCGCAGCCTTCAGGATGAAGGATTTTCAGGCGCGACAGATTTGTATTGGATCGGCACCTAAGCCGATCTTTTTGCACCTGAATTCCGCCAACCGAATGGCACTCAACCTATATTCGCTACGAACTGCTTTTATTCAGGAGGTATTGACATGGCTTACGAACAAGCCCCGCTTCCCTACGCTGAAGACGCTCTCGAGCCCCACATCGATGCTCGTACGATGGGCATCCATTTCGGCAAGCACCACGCCGGTTACGTCACCAAGGTCAACGCTGCACTTGAGGGCCACGATGATCTCGCCGCCAAGAGCATCGAAGACCTGCTCCGCGGCATTAACGACGTGCCCGAAGACATCAAAGGCGCCGTCCAGAACAACGGCGGCGGCCACGCCAATCACACACTCTTCTGGAACGTCATGGGCCCCGGCGGCGGAGGAGAACCGAGTGGCGCCCTCGCCGATGCCATTAATGAAGCATTTGGCAGCTTTGGCGAATTCGGAGACGCCTTCTCCAACGCAGCCGCCACACGTTTCGGCAGCGGCTGGGGCTGGCTCGTCGTCAATGGCGATGGCAAGCTCGAAGTCACCAGCAGCGCGAACCAGGATTCGCCGTACATGTGCGGCAACACCCCAATCCTCGGCATTGACGTCTGGGAGCACGCCTACTACCTAAAGTACCAGAACCTGCGCCCCGACTACATCGCAGCATTTTTCAACGTGATCAACTGGGACGCGGTTGCTGAGAGCTTCGCTGCCGCGACGGCATAGGTTCTGATTGACAATCAAACTGAAAGGCGCATTGCTTCTACAGCAGTGCGCCTTTTTTTTGAGACACTTGGCAGGAAAATGGATACCGGATGATGGCGATCAGAGATTAGGACTGAAGAGACAACAAAGAACCATCCAATGCCGCAAATAGATGAACTGCTTATTGAAATGAAAGACGCAGGCGCGTCCGATTTGCATCTGGTCGTTGGGCAACCGCCCAAAATCAGGATCCACGGACACCTTCAAGACCTCGGCTCGCATGCTGCACTTACCGAGGATTCATTAGGCGAGCTTCTGGGCGAGATATCCGCCGAGAGCGACTGGGAACGATTCAAAAATGACAACGACCTTGATTTTGCGTACGGACTGGAAGGGATTGCCCGTTTCAGGTGCAACTATTTTCGGCAGATCATAGGTATGGGAGCGGTTTTCAGGATCATTCCTGAAAAGATTCTGACCCTGGATGAGCTCGGGATGCCTGCGGTTCTCAAACGTCTCGCTGATTTGCGTTCCGGATTAGTATTAGTCACCGGACCGACGGGAAGCGGAAAATCCACCACGTTGGCGGCGATGATCGACTACATTAATTCCACACGTGCGTGCCGGCTGCTGACCATCGAAGATCCGATCGAGTTTGTTCATCCAAACAAGAAGTCAATTATTCTCCAGCGCGAGGTGGGTTCACAGACCCATTCCTTTGCTCATGCCCTTCACAGTGCGACTCGCGAGGATGTCGACGTCATCCTGGTGGGTGAAATGCGCGACCTGGAAACGATATCGAACGCGCTGACCGCCGCGGAAATGGGTTCACTTGTTTTTGGTACTCTGCATACAAACAACGCGCCCAAAACAGTCGACCGGGTGATCGATGCCTTCCCGGCTGACCAGCAGGACCAGGTCCGAACGATGCTGGCGGAATCTTTGCAGGGAGTCGTCTCTCAGCTTTTGCTCCGCACGGCAGACGATCTCGGCCGCATTGCTGTGAACGAAATCATGACGGCCAGCCCCGCGCTGGCGAGCATGATCCGCCAAGGCCAGGTGGAGAAAATAACTTCCTATATTCAGGCGGGTCGCGGTGAAGGTATGCAACTCATGGATGACGCCATCTACAATCTGCTGCAGGAGGGGAAAATCACCCCGCAGGAGGCATACTTGAAGGCACAGGATAAATCGCGTTTCGAGAGCGCGCTGGGTGATCAGTTGCCGGTTTGATGGGAGCAATTGAACTCAGCGGCATGCAGGCAAAAGAAGAGGAAGATCCCCCCTTAAACTATCACCGAAAGAAGCAGTCGTGGAAAGACTCCCTTAGTCTTCCTCTTCAACATCCTCGTCTTCCAAGGGCGGTCTTTCCTCGCCCTCGCGTGGGAGGTCTTTCTCACCCCGTTCATCACGCGGTCGTTCTCTATCGCCCTCGCGTTCAACTCGGCGGTCACCCTCTCTCCTGCGGTCGTCGTCGCGTTCTCGTTCGCCCTCGCGCCCAACTCGGCGGTCACCGTCTCTCCTGCGGTCGCCGTCGCGTTCGCGTTCGCCTTCACGTTCGACTCGTCGGTCACCCTCTCTCCTTCGGTCCCCGTCGCGTTCTCTTTCG
>Ga0187827_10002579_pt1 | contig 24507 bp, 11 predicted proteins | sample ETNtaG_39_FD_167969 | JGI IMG/M metagenome (GOLD analysis project Ga0187827, IMG submission 167969) | Marine microbial and viral communities from oxygen minimum zone, Eastern Pacific Ocean - ETNP2014_SV_150_PacBio MetaG (Illumina Assembly) | ecosystem: Environmental > Aquatic > Marine > Hypoxic... | reverse complement strand
TTCCAGCCCTTCCAATCGCAGAACATTCCTTCTGATGCCTGGCAGACATCTGGAGAGAGCATCAAAGAAGGCGATGGCGTTTATGCTCAGACGGGACGCCCGGCTTTCACCTTAACCTTGGCCGATCCCGGCTCTGAGAACTACCTTTTGCGTGGCGAGGTCCTCCTGCCGGGGCCTGGTGCATCGTTCTCCGTAGCAGGCGGAATTCAGGAATCCGGTGGGAAGTCACTTTCGGCCCGCGGCGGAATCTCACTTCTGAATGATGGCAAGACTCTCAGATTGGGACGTCTCAAGCCGCGAATCGAGAACATCACCACAACCTGGCAGCCGTTCGAGCTCGGGCGTATAGGGAAAACGGCACAGATCTCGATCGCGGGGATGTCCGTGCCAACCAAGCCGCTCCCATCTGAAGGTGGCGGTTGCTCGGTCTCACTCGGTCGCGGTGCGAAGGTCAGGAAACTATCCGTACTGCCGCTGCCGGCAGGCTACGTTCCTCTGTCGATACCAGGCAAGGCGAATACGGATGTCAGCTACATCGAGCCACTGCCCAAAGGATTGAATTCATTCAGGCGCGTACCTTTCCTGTTTTCAGATAAGGGCTGGGCGGCCGATGTGTCGAAGTCCATGAGTGGGCTGAAAGAGCCCATCAGGGTCAAGTACACCTACCTGCACCAGAATGGCACGAACGCGAACGGGCGCATTGTGCTGCCAGTTCCGGGCGACCAATACTCTGCGCTTCACCTGGTTGCTTTCTCCGGTGGACGGGATGGCCATGTTCCGCGCATGACGGTAAGCATCGGCTACTTCGGTAGCTCATCTGGCATCCTGCACCACCAGGTGGTTGCAGCGCCTGAGGTCGGCAAGAAAGACAGAACGCCCTTCCTCGAAGCAAGCATCCCAGTCAAGCAGAAGGACGGCAAGAAGGGCTACTTGCACTACCTGCGCGTGCCGATGTCACAGAGCGGCAATGTGCGCGAGTTTGGATCACTGAGTATCGAGTTCACTCGCGACATCAGTGTTCACCTTCCAGTCCCGGATCCGTTCGAGTTCGGCAATCTGCCTGCTGGGAAACCAAGCGACGTTTATGTGCTTGCGGCGACCCTGGAAAACTCCCCCATTTTGCTCACGCATTCCTCCGGCAAACCTGGGAATGTTTTCTCGGAAAGGGAGAAAGCCGTTTTCAACTGCAGGATAACGAACCGCGAAAAAGAGAAACAGTCTGCACGTGTCTTTGCCGAATGTTCAGGGCCGGGCACCGGCGAACAGCATGGAATAGATCTCAAGGCGTGGACTGAAGACAAGAAGGTCAAGCTCGGTCCTGGCGAGACAAAAGAAGTCCTCCTTGACGTCACACCGAAGAAGCGAGGCTGGTATTCATGCAGCATTGGCATCGAACTGAAAGGACGAATCCTGCAGCAGCGCGATACTTCCTTCGCCGTTCTTGCTCCCGACACCCGCAAGGCAAAAGAAGACTCGCCCTTCGGCGTCTGGGCCTTCTGGTTGCCGCACAGTGTGAAGTTTGGCGGGCAGAAACAGATCGATGATGTTGCGAGTCTCATTAAGAAAGGAGGTTGGCGATGGACGTACGGCGGCAGGCCTTTCTCAAGTCGGCGGTCCAAGCCGGAGGACGCCACAAAAGCCCTCCATCACATCAAGGATACATACGGGATCACCCTGACACTGCAGAGCCCACCCAATGCTTACCAGCGCGGTGAAGGTTGGTATGACCAAGCTGAGTTTGAAAAGAAGGTCGTCCCCTGGCTGGAGACCTCTCGGAAAAATCGAATCGACCACTACTACAAAGTGCTGCACGAATCGCGCTCATCCACGGACATCGTCCGGCGCGTCAGCGAGACCCTGGGCGGTACCGAGTACGACATGCCCGATGCGGAAAAGGCAAAACTCGAAAAGCAGTTTGAGAACGTGAAGAAGTATTGCGCCGCGATAAAGAAAGCTGACCCCAAAGCCAAGATTGTTCTGATCAATGATTACCCTTCTGTGGGCATCGAATACATGAAGCGCGGTATGCCGGCCGAGCTCTTCGATGCCTGGGGCAGCGAGGGTGCCATGTTCATGAGGCAGCCCGAGCGCCAGCCAGATTGGCTCTGCCTACTCGGGCAAGTGAACATCTGGAAGCGTGCGCAAAAGAAATACGGTTACAACAAACCGGTCTGGTTTACCGAGGCCCTCTATCACGGCACGAACCCGGGCAATCTCACGCTCCATCAACAGGCCGTCATCAGCGTCCGTGAAGCCATGCTGGCTCTGGCCAACGGGATCGAGCGTCTCGCGTCCTGTGGCCTCATCAAGGACTCTTCCGACGACTATCACTGGAGCAACTGGGGTGCGAGCGGGTACTGCTACCGTGAACCTGAAATCAATCCTAAGCCGAGCTATGCAATGTTCGCCTGGCTCACGCAGATTCTCGACCAGGCAAAGCCGGCCGGTTTCATCAAGAATGACAGCAATGTTTTGCACGTGCTGGATTTCAAAAGAAAGGACGGAGGGCACGTTTACCCAGTCTGGGTTGTCCGTGGGCTCCACAAGGTTGCGCTGAAAGTTTCCGGCCGGCCGCGAGTCACTGATGCTTTCGGGAATGACCTCGGACTAAAAGCGAAGAAAGGTGTGCTTTCCCTCGAAGTCTCTGACACCCCGATATACGTGACCGGAGCAACAGTGACCCGAGTGGTAAGCAATGAGCCGGTCGAAAGAGGAGCACAACGCGGAGTGCCACTTCTGAAACTCGCCAAAGCCCAATTTCAGGTGGTGCAAGCTCCCAACCCCATCCTTGATGGTGACTGGGCAGTGCCACGCGTCAAGGGCAGCTTCAAACTGTCGACCACAGACGCAGACGGCGTCACCTGCCTCAAGGCCGAGCTGCAGGATGACGATGACCCTCGCACACTCCTGCCTCGCTACGTCGAGCTTGCCCTGCGGGAGCCCATAGAGTTGAAGGGCAGGCCAATCCAATTCTCCCTGCGTATGAAAGGCAACGGTGGCTGGGGCCGCATCCTGTTCGAACTCATCGACGCCAAAGGCCGTGTCTGGACCTCCTGCGGTAATCAGTATGCAGGGGCATCGAATTCGTCCGACAACAAGGCCACCTCGTGGGTCAGCTTTGAAGGCTGGAACACCATCACCATGCCGCTGCCCGGCCAGTATCCTGGCGACGATCAGTTCGTTCATCGCCCGCACAAATTCGATTGGTGGCCGAGCAATTCACCGGAGGCGATTGAAATCGAAAAGACCTATCAGGAATCGCTGAAAAATTACGAGGTCGCGCTCAAAGAGCACGAAAAAGTAATGCAGGAGTACGAGGCCGAAAAAGCAAAAGCTCTCAAAGAAAAGAAACGCCCGCCCCGTGCACCGAAAGCCCCGCGCAAACCGCGGAAGCCCCATCCCGGCCATGAACCGGTCGATTACCCAATTAAGCTGACGAAGGTCATCGTCACCATACGCCCGCACATTTTTTACGTGAACGAAGAGCGACCTGTGAAGAACCGAGCCGTGTATCTCGACTCGCTGGGTGTGCATGGGGAGTGACTTTATCGTGGCCGCTGCCAGCCTGTACGCAGGGCTTGGTGTTGTATGAGACGTTGGGCCGCTGAAAATCCGGCAGTCTGCAGTGCTTCGTGTCCGGCAGGAAATGAGAGTATGCTCATACCTGGATTTGGTCGGAATTCTTGAGGCGAGTAAGGAGGGGAAGATGTCATCGGAAAACCAAGGCGATGCCGCGGACGCGGGCACTTTTCTGGGGAGGATGCGCCATCACTTGCGCACAGCGCTTAATCCGATCCTGGGTTATAGCGAAATATTAATCGAAGATGCCCAGGAAGATGGGGAGGATGGTCTGGTGGAAATCCTTCGCCAAATCAACAAATCCGGCGAATCCATCCTTGGCAGGATTAACGAGATCGTTCATAAGGAGAAGGTCGAGAATGATCCGGATTTGAATGTCAGCAAATATGAGCGCGAGCTTCGTGAGGCGATTGAGCCGGATTGCGAGAACGTCCTGAGTAGATGTGACCTGCTCGAGAGCCAGCCGGCGGCGAGTGAAGAACTCCTGTCTGATGTCGCAAAGATGAGGGAAGGCGTGACGAGGCTGGAGAATCTCCTGAACGAGATGCGGAATATCGGCTGATTCAGAACCAGAGCGCGGCCATCTGCTTGCCCTGGTTGAGAGTATCCAGGCGCCTGAGCATGAAGCGTATGGTGAAAAGCAGGACCATCGAGCCGGTATTAAAAACCACGTGGGCCGCGATACAGCTCCAGATGGATTGCGTCTTTTCGTAGAGATAGGCAAGCAGGAGGCCCAGCGCGAATATCGGCAGCAGATGCGACAGATTGCCGTGAAGCATGGAGAAACAGGTCGCCGAAATCACCATCGAAATCGGCAGGCTGCACCACTTTCTGATGGCTCGATAAAGCATCCCCCGAAAAAAGCATTCCTCCCACGCAGGCGCGAGCACACAGGCAAAGAACACCATCATGACCATCGACCAAAGAGGATTTTCTCCGATAAGTTCTCCGGCGATTGGGTGATCCTGCTTTTCTGAGCCGAGGTACTGAATCAATGTGGTGCCCACAAAGGCGCACGCCAGCACGATCGGCGAAGCGGCAAGGTAACCAAGAACCCCCTTTGCGACAGGCGTCCATCGAAAGGTGTAGCCCAGTTCATCAAGGTCGTAGCCTCTTTCCGATTTCAGGATGTGCAGCATCACGCCAATGATCAGCACACTGCCCGGGAGCTGTAGAATCAGTCCCTGCTGAATCTGCGTGAGGGCCTCGTAACTGGCTCGCAGGCCGTCGTCAATGCACAGCAGACGAATGCCGCTGGCCGTCACAACAAGGAAGAAGAAGTACATGACAGCCACCTTCAGGACGTCCCAGAAGCCCCAGCGACACTTCGCCCACGGTATCGCTCCCTCCTCCTGCAGCGGCTCGCGATCCTGAAGCTTCTGAATGATCCACCATCCGAATAGTCCGGTGCCAATCAGCAGGGCGGCGCCCACTGCCAGTCCAATCAGACCAACGAAGATCGCCAGGTCCGGAAAACTTGTCACGAGCTGCTCCACTTGCGCGGGAGTCAGTGTTATGCCTCCTTGTCGCCGCTTCTTTTTCGCCGGGGCCTTCTGCTGATCCTCAACCATCTCATTCTCTTTGCCTTCTCCCCGCTCGTTCTCAAGCTTGAGAGTCTGCTCAGTCTTGCTCTTACCGGATTCCCCTTCCTTTCCAGCGTTCTCCTCAGCTCGCTGCTTCCCGCCCTCCGTCAGGGCCGATTGCACTGTATTTACGATCAGCACGGCCACGAGGCAGTAAGCCGCGATGACGTAAGGCCCCTCTCTCCTGAACCAGGGCATAAGTTGCGCCGGCCCGAGGTTCACTTCAGGCATCTGATGGTGAGCTTCATCATCCCTTTCCTGCACCGGAGCCTCGGTCTCGTCAGACTGGGCCTCATCCGAATTCGGTTGTTCTTCAGGCGTATTCATGGCTCTGTTTTCTGAATTCATCCCAGTGAGAGTATAGCCTTGTACACCTGATTTGCGTTGGGGTTGCTCTCAGTTCGCCTGTCTGCTCCGGCCCACTCTCCCTGTCTCTCCTCTCCCACCGAGTGTTTGAATACACCTATGGCCAAAGTAGAATGACTGGCTGGCCTTTCCCTGCCGCGGCCTCCGGACTCTCAGACGCTTTCATGCAATATAACCCCCTGAACCCGATCATCGTCCAGAGTGACCAGACCGTCCTCGTTGAGGTTGATAATCCCAGGTATCCGGAGGTGCGTGATGGCCTTGCGAGTTTTGCCGAACTGGTAAAGAGCCCCGAACATTTTCACACCTACAAGATTTCGCCCCTCTCGCTCTGGAACGCAGCCTCTGCCGGGATGACAAGCGATGAGATGCTTCAGGTGCTGAGCGAATTCAGCAAATATCCCGTGCCGGATAACGTCATCCGTGAAGTCGTGGAGCACGTCTCCCGCTACGGCCGAGTAAAGCTCATCAAGGAAGGCGAAGACCTCATTCTCATATCGGAAGACCGGGCTCTGATGGCGCAAATCTGGCACGCCAAAGAGGCCCGCAAGTTCATTGACAGGAAAAGCAGCGAAACGGAATTCGTTGTCATCCCTCATACCCGCGGGCATGTGAAACAGGCGCTCATCCATCTTGGGTTCCCTGTCGAGGATCTCGCCGGTTACAAGGACGGCGCCCGGCTCGAAATCGAGATGAAGGAGACCGCGCTGAGTGGTGAGCCATTCGAATTGCGTGCGTATCAGACGGATTCTGTCGAGGCCTTCCACGCCGGCGGATCGGAGAGCGGCGGGCACGGCGTCATCGTCCTCCCCTGCGGTGCGGGAAAAACCATCGTCGGCATCGCGGCCATCTCACTGCTGAAGACTCACACGCTCATCCTTGTCACTAACATTACTTCGGCGCGCCAGTGGAAGCGGGAGCTTCTTGACAAGACCACGCTTACGAAAGACGACATTGGCGAGTATTCCGGCGAAGTAAAGGAGATGAAGCCTGTCACTCTTGCCACCTATAACATCGTCACCTATCGCAAACCCAAGACGCAGATTTTTCCGCACTTCGAAGAATTTCTAAAGCAGGGATTCGGCCTCGTCCTTTACGACGAAGTGCATCTCCTGCCCGCACCCGTCTTCCGGGTAACCGCAGAACTGCAGACGCGAAAACGCCTGGGGCTGACCGCCACCCTCGTCCGTGAAGATGGCCGTGAGGACGATGTCTTCAGCCTCATCGGCCCAAAGCGATACGACGTCCCCTGGAAGGATCTTGAACACCAGGGATGGATTGCCGCGGCCACCTGCACCGAGATCCGCATCCCGTTTCCGCCGGAGTTTCGAATGCAGTACGCGGTCGCGGGCAAGCGCGAAAAATTTCGATTCGCTGCCGAGAGTGAAGCGAAATACCCCGTCGTCAAAGAACTGCTCGAAAAGCATCCAGATGACCTGGTGCTTATCATCGGCCAGTACATCAACCAGCTCGAGCAGCTCGCCAGAATGCTCGGCTATCCCCTCATCACGGGCCAGACCAAACAGGCCGAGCGCGAAACGCTCTACGAAGATTTCCGCAGCGGTACCAACAAGCACCTGATCGTTTCCAAAGTCGGCAACTTTTCCGTCGACCTGCCCGACGCGAACGTGCTCATCCAGATCTCGGGAACTTTTGGCTCGCGGCAGGAAGAGGCTCAGCGCCTCGGCAGAATTCTACGGCCCAAATCCAACGAGATGCCTGCGCATTTCTATACACTGGTCACGCGGGATTCCTGCGAACAGGATTACTCCGCCAACCGCCAGCTTTTTCTAACCGAACAGGGCTACAGCTATTCGATAAAGGACGTATCGGAAATCCTCATCGAGGAGACGGCAGCAGCGGAATGACCATCATAGAGTTCCTCAACAAACAGCGCATCGAAAGCCTCCAAAAGCTCGAGATGTACTGGACGGACGCGTATCGAAGCAGTACGTCCAAATCGGATCTCATCTCGCGCATTCGGCGCGCCATGACTTCCGGCCCGGTACTGCTGGGACGCTTTCAGGCTTTGCCCGCGGCCGAACGGCGGCTGATGGAGATCCTTCTCAAGGCTTCCAACGATGTCCTCGATAATCTTCAGAAGCAGGAGGGCGATGCAAGCACCAACGGCCTTGTCGAGCTCCTCGAAAGCCTTGTTGGCAGGGGATTCATCGAATACCGGCCCGAGGAAAAGCGCGGCAGCCCTGTGGCAAACGCCTTCATCCCATCAGAGGTAGCGGACGCACTCAGGGAGCTTTTACACGACGATGTGCGACATCCGGAACAGTTGCTGAGCATCCGCAGCTTTTTGCTTTCCCACGAGATGGAGGATACCTCCAGCCATCTCGGCGAGCTCGGCGTTGAGATCGAAACCGGCGAGGATGCGCCCGGCCTGGCCGATCAATTGTGCGGTCATGGCAATATCCGGAAGAGGCTCGACGCAATCGAGTCATCGGAACTGCGCCGCATGGTGGACCTCGCAATCAATGAACACTGTGGTCTCCTTCCGCTCACTGTCATTCGCAGCGAAGTCGAGCCGTTCACTGAAGAGATAGCCGACCAGTGGCGCAACGAGCTCGAGGACTGCCTGCTCGGAACGATCGGTTCGCTCAGTCTGAATCATCTTGGAATCAATGTCCGTTCGGAATACCTCGTCATATTTCTCGAAGTCGCAACCGAGCTCATCAGAGGCGACAGCGTTGAAGCTCCGCAGGGGTTAAGGATCGCGAGCAACGGATTCAAAACTCTTTTCGATTACATCCACATTCTGAATCGTGTTCAGCGGGAATCACTCCGCATGACTCAGACTGGTGGATTCCGCAAACACGGCGCGGAGGAAACGGTAAAGTCTCTGCTGCTTTCTGATGAGGATGGCTACCTCGATACGCTGGTCGCCATTGCGAGGGACCAGGAGCTGGTTCGTCGTGTTTCTGATGGGACGCTCACGCCGACCGTCAAGGCCATCCAATGGCTGCAGGAGCCCATCGAAAACCAGACGCGTGATTTGCTTCCTGAGTTTATCAAAGACGATCAGGGCTCTGAAGCGCATCGCCACCGCAGGCTCTTCGGCAAATGGTGCCGGCACTTGAAGCCTGGCGAGTGGTATCCGGCAGAGCAGGCGGCCCGGCTGGCCATCATCGATTACATACTCCAGATCGCCAGCGGCGAACAGGAGCTCAGCAGCATCACTTATCAGGCCATTCACACCACGCCCGTCAGCCTCAGACATCTGGTCGAGGATTTTCTCAAGTGGCTGCAATCGGAGCCGCTGCGCATTGGCGCAGTGGATATCGCATATGACGGCGACGCCCCTTCCTGTATACGCACGACACAGGTAACATCCATGTTGTACGGGACGGACTGGCAATCCGACCCCACGAACGAGCAAAAGGTCATCATTAATCCTGATTACGAGGTTGTCCTCTTCCCCGGCGCCACCGCGCCGCAGGCCCACCTGCTGGTTCACCGCCTCGCAAATCTCTTCAAGGTGGATCAGATCCTTCATTACCGAATCGAAGAAGACAGCATCTCCACCGCAGCCGCACTCGGCCTGACCCTTGAAGAAATGCTCGAAGGTCTGACCGAAAACTCCATCAGCGGGCTGCCACAGAACATCCGGTTCAGCATCGAAGGCTGGGCCGGCAAGGTCTACAACGTCACCATCAAGCAGTACTTCATCCTCGAGCTCCCTTCCGAAGAATTGGTACAGGTGGTCAAGCGGCTGCCGGAGATAGCGCCATTCGTCGAGCGCCAGCTCAGCCCCACCGTGCTGGCATTGAAAGAAGCGCCCACCGATCGCAATTCAATTCGTGCCCTCCAGGAATTGGGCATTTACGTGAGGCGGTGAGCGATTGGCGCGGGCAGCGAACTTTGATTCGTTCTCAGTTGTTTCCTGCGATCAATCGCGTGGCGAGCTGCAGCAACTGATGCCGAGGGATCTGCCGGGCATGCTCGGGTAAAGATTGCAGGATTCGCAGGTCTTCGATGGCCGCATCGCTTTCGCCCAGCTCGGCGCAGATGGAGGCGTGCATGTATCTCTCAACGGGGGACGTATTTTCAAGCGCGAAGACCTGCTCCAGGGCAAACTTCGCCTTTATCGGCATCTCGATTCGGTGATAGACAGCAACCAGATTGCGCAGCATGCGAATGTAAAGGTCCTTCGGTGAAATCGGGGACAGATGCCGCGGGCTGAATTCAATCCTGAAGGTGCGCATCATGTCCGCACAGTCCTGCCAGGTCAGGAATTGTCCGCCGTGAAAGACATCGATGAAGAAATCGGGATCCTCGGCAAGCCTGACCATAAAATGCCCGGGCATACCGATGCCATGGAGCTTCAGGCCCGCACGTTCAGCGATAGCCAGGTAGACCAGGCTCAGAGTAATCGGGATACCAGTGCGGCGCTCCAGGATGTCAGGAAGGAAGCTGTTTTGAGGATCGTAGTAATCTTCGGTGTTGCCGCAGAATCCGAGATCACCGAAAAAATGTTCGTTGAGAGCATGAACACTTTCGACGGGATTTGAACTATCGGCAACCCGCCTTTTCAACTCCGCAGCCATCAAGTCAAGCTCACGTGAAATCATCTCTGTGTCGAGAGACGGGTACTCGGCCTGTGCGATCAGCAGGGCGCCGAACTCAACATTCTGTCTTTGGGTTGAGACACGGTAATCCCGCCAGAGCTCGATGATGTTCTGTTCATGAATCCAATTAAATGCCCTGGCAGCGCTTCTGCTGATGCCACTCTCATTGTGGTAAGAAAACTCATCAAGAATGCCCAGGATTTCTTCTCCGAGTGCAAGTATCAACTGCTTGGCCTTCATCCGTTTTGAAGGTTGTGGAGATGAAATGGACTGCAGAAGATTTTTTACCATTTCCTCATTTGGTTTCATAAGGGTGATGGTACCGGTTTTCCCGTTCGAAGTCGTCTTGAAAATTTCTAATTTAATGTGACGTTGGTGAGGTCAGGCCTGTTGGTTTCCCAACGCCGGTCGTTTACTAATGAAGGCGACGAAAGGCTCTGCCACAGACATCGATGCCGTGAAGTTTTTTCCTTGCCGCAAGTAAACAGATGAAAGAAACAGAATACGAACACCGAACGGACAGCCTTGAAGAGAAGATGGAACTGCTCCAGAGCGCGCTCGAAGACGGCAGGCTCGATAAGGCATTGTCCTTCGCCGACTCGATGCGGCAGACATTGAAGTTTGAAAGGCAGCGGCAGGATTCTGTTGATGCGCCGGTTTCTGAAGTAGACGACTTTGTTGCGGTTTCAGACCTGCCGGCGCCCTGGGTGCAATGGGCGAACGGTTGGCAGTTCTGCAAGGTGATCGCAGTACGGGAGACTGCCGGTATGGCGCGGCACCGAATGCCACTGGACATAAAGGTAGCCTTTCTTGAAGAGCATGTGACTGACTTGAGGAGGGAAGTCAGGGTGGCTGTGGTGTCTGATTCCGGGATTCTTCAGGAAATGACAAGTCAGGTTTACGGAGATGTCTTTCATGAGGGCATAAGAACCTGCCAGTTGGTTATTCAGGCGAGTTTGGAAGCTAATGAATGTCGCCACTTCCTCATCTTCTATGGCAACGCACTGGCAGAGCTTCCTGCATACCCCTCCGACCTGCGCGTGGACGGCGAAGGCTTTGGGCTGGATATTTCCAATGAACATTTCAGTGCACGGCTCTCGCGACAGATGGGCCAGTTGGAACGGCTCACCTATGGAAGCCGGCTGGGGCTCGAACTCTACGCCGGAGGGCCGGGACATGGCGAGCCGCCAAATATCGATTGGGCACACGACTATCTCTCATCAAATCGGTTTCAGAAGTTCCGAGTCACGAACTGGGAAACTTGTCCGGATTTCGAAGTAGTACGAGGTCCGCTCCTGGTCAAAGTTCGGCGTTGGGGTTTTCCGCATTGTCCGGTGCATCCGCTGTTTACTCCAAGCCGGATGCACATTGATGTGACTTATTCGTTCTATGCCGGCCTTCCGTGGTTTATCAAAGATGGCCGCATGGATGTGGTCAAGGATTTCGAGATCGATTATTTGCGCGACGACGAATGGGTGTTCTCGGGCTACACCTTCGATGAGATGCTCTGGATGGATGCCGACGGAAAGCTGCACGAAGGTGGAGTGCCTGCGGAATCGGCCAACGACCTCTGGGGCATCGGCTTCTACAATAAGGAGAGCCGTGAAGCGTTCCTCGCCCTTTTCATCGAGCATCGCGCTGAGAACTTTGACGGTCTCTACCACGCGGGATCGCCCACTCTTCATTACTCAGGCCACGGCCAGCTCTGGAGCCGATGGGCCGCCCGAAACGGACCGCAGTTCAAGAAAGGCGCCGCTCTCATCCAACGGAACGCATACCTGACCACGCCCTTTCCTGATGGCGGAGTTGATGGGGTGGAGTCGTTTTATGATTCGCTGAAGCACCCAATCGAGGTCAGCAGCGGAGCTCTGCCGGGTACAGATGCAAAGAGTGAAGGTTCGCTGGCCAGACAAGGCGAAACATCGGACACCGCTCCTCTTAAATCGGCTGTATGGCAAGCGCTCCGCGAAGTTCAGGATGTGATGCTCTATACGGTCGATGCTAATGTCGTTGACATGGGTTACATCTACGACGTGCGCGTTCGGAATGGAGCGGTCGAGGTCCTCATGACGATGCCGCACAGGGGGCGGCCGAAGTTTGAATTCATCGGACAACCGATTCGAGAACGCCTGGGCAAACTTGATGGTGTTAGTGATGTGACCATCAAGCTCACGTGGGAACCGGAATGGAACGTGAATCGATTGAATAATGAAGGCAGAAAAGCGATGGGAATTGAGTAAGGAAGCAAATGGAAGGCAAAAAAATGGAAGGCATCTCTCTTTCGTTCATCCAATGGGCGAACATCACCTTAAACGGACTCCGCCTGCAGACCATATCAAGCTGAAAAACTCTCTTGCCCACCATCCTTTTGCCCGCCCTTTTATTGCCCGCCATCTTTTTGCCTGTCATTTTTTTGCCTTCCTTCCATCAATCAACCTTCACCGGCCGCCGCGGCCCCCGCCAAATTCACCCGTGCTGGCCTTTTCAATGAAACGTCCGATGGGGATGCGTTCGCCGTACCGCTTCTGAAAGGCATCTACTTCTTTACGAAGCGTCTCCTTTTCACCAGATCGTTCCAGACAGATGAGGTAGAGCAGCCATGTCCGTTCATCGGCTGTGGACGCCTTGCCTTCCCGTCTGATTTCTTTCTCATAATTTTTGACAGCGGCATCGAGTTGGCTGCCCTCAATATGGTAATTGGCGATCTGGGCCATTCGCATCATGTTGAACCTGCCTTGGCTGACTCTGTCTTTGGGTCCGCGAAACGGTTTTGGAATTTCCTCTCCTGACAGGATGATTCTTTCCAGCTCAGTGAATCTGTCCTCAGTGAGCGGACGAAAAACAGGCGGCAACCGAAACGGTTTTTTCTGTGTGGGCTTTGGAGGATGCAAAACGGAGACGGACTGAAGGTCCTTGAAATCAACCGACACAGGTACAACCTTGTCCGCCTGGAAAAGCTGGAACTGTCCGTCATCAAAGGTGAGGCGTTCGCCGGTGAGAGTGCTGCCGGCTTTTAAGGTGAGCGTGAAAGATTGCTCCGCAGAGAGACTCACCGAGAGAGCGAAGATGCATAATGTGAACATTAGCTTGTGCACGCCGATTACTTCTTCTGTTCTTTAGTAATCTCGTCTGCTACGATCGTTGGCTCGCCTTTGAGCCAGCCGAGTGAGATTAGAAACTTGTCCATCTCGAGCACGGTGGCCCGGTAATGTTGGCCGCCGGCTTTGTTGGTATTAAAGAAACCGTGCCCCTGTTTTTCATACAGATGAAGGTCGCAGCGGCTGCCGACTTCGATCATCTTCTTTTTGTAGGTCTCGGCGGTGGCAACTGGAATGAGCTTGTCATTTGTACCGAGAAAAACAATGGTCGGCGGCGTGCCTTTGCGGATGTTGTGCATGGGTGAGATTTCCTTCCAGCGTTCCTTTACCCGGCTGTGTCCCCAACCTCCGGGGCCGTTGTCGTACACCGGGTTGAAGAGCAGAAGTGCATTTGGCACAGAGCTGACGCTTAAGTCCTGCCCCTCTTCCTCGAGGCCTTTCGTTGTGGCGGTAGCAGCGGCCACATGCCCGCCAGCAGAGCCACCGCCCGCGGCGACGCGATCAGGGTCGATGCCGAGGGTTGCAGCGTTTTGCCGCAGCCAGCGCACCGCGGATTTTCCGTCTTTGACGCATTCGAAGGGCGTCGTCCCCTGCCTTGATTTCACCCGGTAATCCGCCACGGCCGCGATCATTCCGCGTGAGGCAAGGTATTTACTGTGTGCTTCAAACTGTTTGGGTGAGCCGCCATTCCATGCGCCGCCGAAAAAGAACACGGCAGCCGGCGTCTTGTCTTCCGGTTTGTGACCTTCGGGTTTAAACAGAAAGAGACTCAGTTCGACCTCACCGATCTTCTTGTAGATGTGGGTATCTGCTCCGGCGATGGACTTCATGGTGGGTTTCGGCTTTCGTTCTGCGTGGATGGTCGTAAGAAGAAGAAAGAACAGTGGGCTGGCTCTGAGCATGAGGATTCTCCATAGTTTATCGTGAGGACGATGATTGTGGCCGGAATGGCTGGGGATACCACCCTTTCGATCACTTCCACCGAACAGGTTTCCATCTGGCGTATGTGATCTTGCCTCGCGCCTTACGACTAACTGCGTCGTAGACTACGCTGCCCTTGCCCCTCTGCATGCTCAGCAGAAGGATGGCGCCTCTTGTCCTCTTGAATTCTCTTTCCGGTTCGAATTCTTTCGAGTAACGAATCCGATTCCACAGGCGAACGCTGAGGACCTGCCCTTCAAAAAACTCTTGTTCTCCGCGAGAAGAATGCATGCCGATTCGGAGGGGGTTGCCCTTGGTTACGGGAAGCGATCTCCACGGCCACTGCTGCCGGCCGACCTCTTTACCGTCAATGAAAAGGGCCGCATCTCCTCGATTGAAAGTAGCGGCGACATGGTAGACGCGGCCGGCAACGAGATTGGGGCTCTTTATGTATTTGTAATCGTCTTGTGTGCTCACCAGAAAGTACATCGCGTTATCACGACCTGTCATGAGAAGGTATGAGACGTTCCCCTGCCCCTGCTTGCTCAGGATGGCACCACCTTGCCTGAAACGTTCGATCCTGACCCATGCTTCCGCAGTCAGATAGGAACTGACATTCAGGTTCTGCTGGTACGGGATCTCGACGTAATCACCGTTCCCATCGAAGGAGAGGCTCATGCGCACGGACGGGTCTTTCTTCTCGTGCGCGTCCCATAGAAGGCTCTCGCTGACCTCCATACCGGATTCAGGAACCACGCGCCGGCAGCTACCGGTATGAACGCTGATGACGCCGCTCGCAGAATCGTAGAGCCGCTTCCCTTCGCCTTCGTCCATGTGAAGGAGGAGCAACGTGTCTTTCTCCTTCTTCAGAGCGCGCTCTGGACTGAAGGTGCGACTGTAAACAGCCGCTCTTGAAAGCCGGACCTCGTCGATGAGCCCGTGCATCATTGCTACTCCGCTTCCGCCGATTTGGAGAGGATAATCTGCCGGGTTCAATGACGAGGGCCACTGAACTGTTTGATAAGGTTTGCCATTCACAAAGAGGCGAAGACGTTCGAGATCGTTGCTGACAGCGATGTGCAGCCACCTGTCCCAGGGCATCGTTGCCTGACCGTAGACGTCCTGAGTCTTGCCATCCCTTTCGGCAGAGAATTGCAGCTTTCCGCCTTTGTTGATGCCGAGCCTCAAGGAGACCCCTCTGTTTCCACCGCGCCGGACAGTTTGAAACAGAGTCGTGGACTCTTGTTTCCGCAGGTTAAACCAACCTTCCCAGGTGAAGGGCCCCGAAGAGACGCCTCCAAGTGCAGGTACATACACACCTCGATTTCTCCTATTGGGAATCGTCTCGATGGCGTAGTTGGCCGCGGGCAGTTGGTCCTTTCTTTCTTTAAGCCAGTTCGGATCGATACGGCCCGTCACCTTTACTGATTCCCACGAATCCCCATAACGCAGCCCGAACCTGTTGTGCTGGGGCCGGATGAAAGATTCATGACGCCTTTCAAAAACTGGCAGGCCGTTCACTCTGAGATCGAACATGAAATCTTTGTGTTCCAGCCTGAATGAGTTTCTCTGATTGCGCTGAAAAGAAAACGCGGATTTGTGAATCGGCCGCCTGTCACCATACCTGCCGAGCCAGATGCCATAATCTCTGCTCGAGGACAGGTGAAGACCCAGCCCTTCGTACCTTCCTTCATCGCCAAAGCCACTGTTCCGGAAGAGGATTCCCGATTCTGAACCGGGCCCCGTGGCGACCTCGAAACTCATGCCACCAATGAAACGTGCCTTGTTGAAAACCGCGACATAGCTTTCGCCGTAGATCCGGTTTAAGCGTCCGTCGCGCATCGAGAATGCCGCCCGGCCTGCTTGCTCCCAATCCCGCGATTCCTCAGGATTCCTGAAATCATAGGTCAGCTCGACCGTCAGGTCGTCCTTGATTTTGAACTGTCCTCTCAACAGTTCCTTCAATTGTGCTGCCAACTTCTCACGACTTTCCAGGAGTTCCTTTTTCCAATCTTTCTGAGTGACTTCAACAGGCAGATAGTTGTACCACGACGATGTGTTGAGCTCGAAAGCATCCTTCGCTTTTTTGAATTCGAGATCGACTTTTCGAGTCAGTTCCTTGCCGCTCCGGTCGAAATTCCAGTAGGCTGCGAGGTGTTCCTTTTCCTTTGGCCGGCGCCACGACTGCTCCCTGACATCCGTCGCGGTTCTGGCGATGTTCCATATCTTCACCTCGTCCATTTCACCAATGAAAACCCACGGCAGGTCTTCGCCCGAAATATTACTCTGGCTGCCAGATGCGATGGATAGACGTTCGGCAGGTTCTTCGGCCATGAGGGAGAAGCGCTTCTCCTGAACGAATTCGCCGTCCACGTAGAGTGCGGCCTGCTGCGTCTCGGCATTCATCACACCACACACGTGATGAAAGCGGCCATCGTCGGCCGGCATCGGCCCACGGATAATCACCATCGCCGATGAAGACGATCGAACGGCCAAACACGGGAAGCCCTGGTGGTCGATCAGGAGTGCACAGCCTTGTGCGTCGCCCCCGATCTCGATCATGGTGCCGCTCCTTTTTTCAGTCTTGAACCATAGCTCCATCGTCAGGGAAGAGGATTTCACCTTTAATGCAATCGGGGAAATAAAACTGCGATTGCCGAGCCTGAAGCTCGCCACCCGGTTCGTCAGCAGAGCTTCGCCTGCTGCATCAACGAACAGGGCATGAATATCTTGACGCTTTTCAAAGTGTGACGTGCCGTCAAACTTCTTCTTGAAGCCGGCAAGACCGGACGACAATGCTTTCCACTCGCTTTCCTTCGCTTGCTTGAGGATGTTCTCCCAGGCGAGATCGGCCTCCTCACCTTTTCCCTCGCGTATAGCGACATCGATGGTGTGCAGCAGTTCCTGGTATTCCGGTGATTGATCCCGCGTCTTGAAGTCCGAAAGATTCGCCTCGAACAGCCCTTCATAGAACGCCATCCAAACCAGCCCAAAATGTACGTTCAGCGTATTCTCATCCGGCTCGGATCTTCCAGCCAGATTGATCACCTGGCTGAATTTCAGCTCCCGCTTGAGCGGCACGGGGATTTCACCGGCGTCCACCTTCAGGAGCAGACGTTCGTCTTTGACAGACAGAATAGTCCCGTTCTTGTTCATGATGTTGAATGGCTTCCCTCTCATGACTTCGAGCTGTTTCAGGGCCGTTGTCCAGGCAATCTCAATCTGCTCGATCCGGTTTTCCATGTCAGCAAGTTCATTCTGAAAAGCACCGGTTTTCATTTCTCCGCCGAGGACCTGTACCAGCTTCCTGGCCGCCTGGTAATCTCGGGTCTTCAGGGCTTCGCTCAGTTTCGGTTTGAGGACATCTAACGCGGCCTTGTCCACACTCATTTCCTTCTGGCCTGATTCCAGTTTCGCGATGGCAAGCGCCCTCTTCTGCGCGACATCAGCAGGAAGCTTGTCTCCCAGGTCTGTCAGGATCTTTCTCGCCGTGCCAAAATCTCCGCTCTGGACGGCCTTCAGGGCGGAGAGTTGGGCAGACTTGAATTCTTTATCCGCCAGAGCATGAATGCCGCCGGTCACATTCTTGAAGCGGCCATCCCAATCCGGGCCATCAAATTCTTCTCTTGCAGATTCGAGCAGTGCGAGCGCGCCTTCATAGTCGCGGCCTTCAGATTTCTGCTGAGCTTCAGAACGAAGTTCCTGAAACTTTACCAGGAGTTTCTTCCTCTCTGTCTGGTCGTTGTCAATTTGCCTCTCGGGAGGTTCTACCGTCGGTTTGATTTCGACCGGGTTGGTTTCAACGAATTCAACTTCCTGGAGGTCCTCGTCTGGTTCAACAACCTTCTCCTTCACATTCGTGTTCTGCTTTGAAGTTATTTTCTCGTTCACCTCACTCTTGTTAAACGAAGAGAACAGGGCCGCGATGATGATAAGAAGAACAGAGCCGACCACGGTAAGCGGCACGAGCGGCAACGTTTCCTTTCGCTTCTTCGCATCAAGTGTGTGGCGATGTCGATGGCCAAGGTCGACCTTCTTCTTCCCGCCAATGGTCTCGCCCTGCTGAACTCGATGAATGTCCATTAACAGGTCACCAGCCGTCTGGTATCGGTCTGCCGGATCTTTCCGGGTCATCTTCTGAATGAGCTGGTCAGATCCTTCGCTCAGCTCAGGCCGTTCTTCACAGACGGAAGGCACCGGGTTATTCATGTGCTGGATGGTGATGTGCGCAACGGTCTCACCATCGAACGCGGGGCGCCCGACCAGCAGGTGATAGAGGGTCATCCCGAGCGAATAGATATCGGCTCTGCCGTCGATGTTGGGGTCGCCCCGCAATTGTTCCGGCGACATGTAGAGGGGCGTACCGATCATGGTGCCCGCCTGGGTGAGCGTGGCGCTCGCATCCTCCACATTCTTTGCCAGCCCCATGTCCGTGAGCTTCACCACGTCATCTTTCGTCAACATGATGTTGTCGGGCTTTATATCGCGATGAACGATGCTGTGCTGCTCCGCTAAGGACAGAGCCAGGGCGACTTTTTCGCAGATGTTGAGGGCTTCCCCTTCATCGAGAGAGCGCTTGCGTTTGAGCCGCTGCCTGGCGGTTTCCCCCTCGATGTACTCCATGACGAAGTAGTGCCGCTTCTCATATTCACCGACCTCGATCGCTCCGACAATATTGGGATGCTGAAGAACGCCCGCGGCCTCCGCTTCACGATAGAAACGATCCACGTAGGTCTGATTGCGCACACGTTTCGATGAGAGAACTTTAACCGCCACCTGCTCGCCAGTTTCGTCATTCACGCCGAGGTAAACACGGCCCATACCGCCCTGCCCAATCTGCCGCACGAGCCGGTATTTGCCCAGCCTGGAAATACTCTTGGGCGAAGTGGGCATATGTTGAGATTCTAGCGCGAATGCTTGGGGGGCACTGAATGATTCTACTCCATTAACACTGAAGACCAGTAAGAAAGTGTAAACTTCTGCCGGATACTGTTCCCGGTCTCCTGGTCGCCGCGGTCGCTTCTACAAGCTGTAGGGTGGTTGTGAGCCAGGTTCAGACCTCCTGAAATATGAGCTCACAGGCTGGCAGCCCGTGGCTACGCTATTCCTTCGGCACGCCGAGCCACACATAATCAAGACCCACCATGTATGCCGGCACCGCCTTGGGGTTTCTGCCGGTTAGCTCCAGCCCGAACTGATTGTTGCCTTTCTTCAGAGTGAGAGAACCGAGGGAGATGATCCCGGTTGTGACAACCTTCGGACTGTAAAGGTCGAAGGGCTTGCCAATGTTTTCTCCATTAACGGAAAGCTGAACGATCCCGTAGTCACGCGCTTTTGTGAGCACGATGAAGACTTCCTGCTTCGCTTCGAGTTTCGAAGAGAACTCGAGGACCAGTTTGTCTTTCGGCTTGCCACCGGTCCACCACAGATGATCGACGCCGCTCCATTTATCATCGCGAAAGTGTTGCATCTTCTGTGGCCGTGCACTGCCTCTCGTCTTTCTCACAATGCGGAGCGCCTCGCCTTCAAGTGCGCCGGGCACTCGCCTGGTTTTGGGATCGTATACCGGGCCTTGACCCGGGAGCGGCACCTGCATCGGGCTTCCAAGATACGCGATGAGATCTGACACCTCGGGTTCCTTCAGAGTGGCGAGCAGTTCCTCAGGCATCATGGAGTTTTCCGTCGTCTTCATCACTTCGATATCCGCACGGGCAAGAGTGATTTTGTCTTCGGTAGTCTGGAGCGTTACGGCTTGTTCGTTCTGCTCGGCGATAAGACCGGTGAGGGTACGTTCGTCTTTAGTCTTGATGGATGTCATCTGGTAATCGCGCCCGACCACCGCGTTGGGATCGATGATGTTTTCGAGGATGTAATCGAGATCGGCTCGATTGGAGCCCGTGATGTCAGGTCCGATCTGTCCTCCGGCGCCAAACAGCATGTGACACTGGGCGCAGATCTTCTCAAACACGGCTCGGCCGCGGGATGGGTGCGCGTTTTTCAGAACTGCGGGAGACAGCATCTTTTTGAAGCGGGCAATCTCTGCGGCCTTGTCCTTGTCAGCGCCGCGAATGGCGCCCCACACACGATTCAGGAGTATGTTGATTTCCTCATTGTTGAAATTCAGTATCTGGCGAACGGTAAACGCGGACAGTGCATCCCGCCCCAATTGCCTGGCCTCGATGGCTTTGAGGAAGGCAATGCTGAATGCCGGCCGTGAGGCCAGCGTCGCCTCAGCCTCCTGTTTCTGCTTGTCGCTGAAGGTATTGAATCGCCTGATGATCTGCCCGGCCGTTTCCGGATGCTCAAAAATCGCCAGGCCCTTGATGGCACGGCTGCGGAGATTCTTATCATCGAGCAATCTGTGGAGGACTGGTGGAAGCTCCTCATCTTTGCCGGTAATCAGGGCATCCAGTGCGAGCGTGCGCTGCGAAAGGACGGCCTTCGGGTCAGCCGCAATCCCACGCAAGACAGGGAAGATGCGTTTATCGCCGAATTTGGCGGAGATAAACTGCGCATGATCTCGGACGGTCTTGTTTCTGCTCCTGGCGAGTCTCTCATAGGCAGACGGCCATTGAGGTGGCATGGTAAGCCTTCCAAGACTCTTTGCGGCCGAGGCGAGTTCTTCAAGGTAGATAACCTGAATGTTCGTATCTTTTTCATCGGCCAATGCGGAGAGTAAGACTGTTCGTGCCTCCTCATTACGTGCGAGCCGTCGTGCGACGAATCGGTTTGTCTCTGGCGACTTTGCAGCCCTGCCAAAGGCAAGCGCCTTCTTTGCATCGGCTGCCAGCGCGGGCTCGATGCCGTACCAGAGCATCAACGGCAGATTCAGATCGCCTGCATCTTCGGCGCGAGCGGCAAGGCCCTCGGCAATCGGCCAGCGGGCTTCAAGTGGCAAACGCTGCAACGCCGAAGCGAGATAGAGCCGAACGACCGGCGATTTCTCTTCGCGAGCGAGACGAACAAATGCCTTCGCTGCCGGCCGCTCCGAAGACCAGAAATCCGGAGTGCGTCTGCTTTCGCACAGTAACTGAATCGACCAGGCGCGAATGTATTCCTCACTGTCGGAAAGCAGAGCAACGGTTCTGTTGTCGTCCAGTTCCCCAATTGTGTGAAGCGTCCAGAGGGCGCGCAGTCGGCGGGTGACATCAGGATTGGTGTCCAGGATGTTCTTCAGCTCTTTTCGTGCCGAGAGCGACGCCGTTGTCTTTGAGCCCTCGGCTTGCCGGCCCGTGTGGAGCATCGCGCGCTCCTGCAGCAGGCGCCGGGCCATCCGGACGTACCAATCGTTTTTATGGAGGTGGAGCTGTACGAGTTCGTCGCTGCTGAGTGCTGCGAGATTCTGCTGTCGCGGAGCGCCAGCACTACTGTGAGAAATTCTGTAGACGCGGCCGTTGCTGCGATCCCAGATGACCGGGTTGGTACGGTGGCAGGCGTTCTTGTCGTACCAGTCGATCAGATAGACGGCGCCTTCCGGGCCCGTGCGAAGCGCGATGCCGCGAAACCAATGGTCGTTTGCCAGCATGAGGTCTTTGCCGTGGGTGGCGACGAATCCTGAGCCTTTCCGTTCGAGCACATCCATGTTGATCCGGTTGCCGTGGATGTTGTGCATGAACAACGCGTTTCGGTACTCGGGCGGAAAAGCATCGCCAAGATATATCAGGGCCCCGCAATGCGCGTGGCCCCCGCCGGCCGCGCTCGTGGTCGCATGGTTTACAGGCGCGTTGCGGCCCCACCACGCATGCTCGCCAATCGAGCCGGCGTAGTGACGATGGTCAGCAATCGTTTTAATGACATCGTACGCGTGCGGATTGAAATGCCTGCCGCCCTGCCGTTGGTAATAGGCGCCCTGAATGATGTGCCACGCATGAGGGATGACGCAGGCCGTGATGAATGCCTGGCCGTGATCATCAAAATCCAGTCCCCACGGATTGCTCGTTCCCCAGGCAAACACTTCAAACTCGTGCCGAACCGGATGGTAACGCCAGACGCCGCAATTCAGAGGAGTGCGCTGTCTATCCGGAGTGCCGGGCTTGCCAACCTTCGAATGAGTGAACACGCCATGGCATCCGTAAAGCCAGCCGTCAGGCCCCCAGATGAACGAATTCAACGTTTCGTGGGTGTCATGATATCCGAAGCCGTCGAGCAGAATCTTCGGTACGGCATCCGGTTTCAGATCGTCATCCCTGTCTGGAATGAACATCAGATTCGGCGCCGCGCCAACCCAAACACCGCCGAGTCCGACCTCCATGCCGCTGACCAGATTCAGATTCTCGATAAAGACCGTGCGTTTCTCGAAGCTGCCGTCCCCGTCCCCGTCTTCGAGCACGATGATCCGATCCTTGCCTTCGCCTTCCGGCTGGCGCCTCGGATACGAATGCGCCTCCGCGATCCAGAGCCTGCCCTTGTGGTCGATGCTGAACGCGATTGGCTGGTGCACCTGTGGCTCGCCCGCAACCAAATCGACTTTGAAGCCCTCCTGGACGGTCATGTTCTCGACCGCATCTTTGGGCGACAGGCCGGCCGATTTTTTCTTGAAGCGTTGCGGCTGCGTTTTCAGCCATTCCTGCTTGGTTGCCTTCCGCTTTGACTGGAGATGAATGAACGTGCCCTTCTTGTTGCCAACCACGACATCCGGCAGGCCGTCGCCGTTGAGGTCGCCGGCCTGCACCTGCACGCCGATGCCGGAATCATCATCGATCGTGTGCGGCACAAACTCGACGCCCTTGTCCGTCCGTGTAAGCCTGAACCAGATCAGCACTGCCGGCATCGCGTTTCCTGGGTCGTGGCCGTTGTGCGCCCAGTAACGCTTGCCGGTGACCACGTCCTTCAATCCGTCGCCGTCCATATCGAGCACATCCACCGCGTGCATCTGGCTGAAGAAGAATCCAAATGGATTGTCCTCCTGTTTATGCGTCATGATCGGATGCATCGTGAACTTGATCTTGCCGTCCTCCTTGATGTGCTCGTACCACGCCAGCCCCCACGAATGCGCGGCCAGGCTGGTCACGACGTCGTTGTCGCCATCGCCATCGATGTCGTATGCGAACATCTGCGCGCCACCGGCTCCGAAGGGAGTCTTGTGCCGTTTCCAGACCGGGTTGCCCTCGAGGGATTTGGGCTGTTCCCACCAGCCGCTGAGCTCCAGGATGTCCATGCGTCCGTCGCCGTTGACATCGCCGACCCCGAGCCCATGCCTGAATTTTCCGCCGGCAGTCTTCTCCGAAACCTTCTGAAACACCCACGGCTCTTGCGGCTTTTCCCAGTTGGGCGAGGCGTAACCGAAATAGCCGCCCTGGCTGCAGACAATCTCAGGTTTGCCGTCTCCCGTCAGATCCCACCAGGTGGGCGATTCGTTATCGACCTGGTTGAGCACCTTGTGCCTCTTCCAATGGCCCTCCTTTCCCTGAGGATTCTCATACCACGATGCGTCCCGGCCGGGGAAACCGTAGATGATGATGTCGTCCCAGCCATCGCCATTCAGGTCGTGAGTAAACGCAAAGAAGTTGTTCGAGTAACCCTTCGGGTTGAACGGCTTCGGAGCGTAATACTCGTGGCTCTTCTTGAACTCCGGCCCCTCATACCAGAACGGCCCCGAGACAATGTCGGTCTTGCCGTCCTTGTTGAAATCACCAAAGTGCGCACCCTCAGAATAGAACTTGTCCGTGAGGTGAAGTCTCTTGAAGGTGTGGAGGGAGAAGTCTTCGGCCTTCAGTTGCCAGGCCGGCGCAAGGAGCAGGAGAAAGGAGAAAGTCGTGACAGGTCTCATGGATGAAGGTCCGGGGATGGAGGAACGAAGAACCAGGCCGCGTGAATCTATAGGCAGGGCGTGGAAACTCAAGAGGATGGGATGCTGGCGGACAGGTGTGTGTCCGGGATGCAGGTCTTCATGGGCGCCAGCACGCCCTGAATCCCAAACTCGCGTATCGCGACTCTTCGCCCAATCCGAAACGCAAGGCGGACCGGCCGCGGCAACGGATGTCACCGGCAAAGCCGCCGCCTCTGATGTTCCTGGTTCCGATCATGTTAGATCGCACTGCGCCTTCCACGTGCGCGTCGTACTGGTTCTCGCACCACTCGAAAGCATTGCCGATCATGTCGTAGAGGCCGTACGCGTTGGGCTTGAAAGTGCCTGCACGCGCGGTGAACGGATGCCCGTCATTCACAGGATAGACCCAGTCTTCCGGATAATTGGGATACTCGGCCCGAATGCTCTGGTCCGCGCTGTTGCTGAATTCATCGGCATCAGCTTCATCGTCGCCCCAGTAAAAGCGAGTCTTCGTTCCGGCCCGGCAGGCGAACTCCCATTCCATATCTGTTGGCAGACCGAAATTCGTCGTTCCAGAATTCTCATTCAGCCACACGATAAAAGCCTGCGCGTCG
>Ga0187827_10002576_pt1 | contig 24516 bp, 19 predicted proteins | sample ETNtaG_39_FD_167969 | JGI IMG/M metagenome (GOLD analysis project Ga0187827, IMG submission 167969) | Marine microbial and viral communities from oxygen minimum zone, Eastern Pacific Ocean - ETNP2014_SV_150_PacBio MetaG (Illumina Assembly) | ecosystem: Environmental > Aquatic > Marine > Hypoxic... | reverse complement strand
GAATTCGCTGCTCCATATGGAGCAGCTTCTGAGCTTCTCCCTCCAGCATCTGGGATACCGGGATACCCGTCCACTTCGAGATTAAATGGGCAATCTCCTCCTCACCAACCACCTCGTCAATCTTCTCATGTTTAAGCCACCGGCTCTTAGCCTGTTCATACTCAGCTTCCAGTTGCAACCGCTCGCTCTTAAGTTGAGCAGCATGCTCATATTCTTGCCGCTGCGAGGCTGCTTCCTCTTCATTAGATAGCTGCTTGAGCTGCTGTTCTAACGACTTAACCTCCGGTGGCGCACTCTGCGTATCTATCCTTATCTTGCTAGCGGCTTCATCAATGAGGTCAATAGCCTTATCCGGTAAATGCCTGTCGGAAATATAACGCTGACTTAGCCTGGCGGCTGCCTCCAGGGCTTCGTCACTTATCTTAATTTTATGATGTGCCTCATACCTTGGGCGAAGCCCGCGAAGCATCTCTACGGTGTTTTCAATGCTGGGCTCACCAACAAACACCGGTTGAAGACGACGCTCTAAAGCCTTATCCTTCTCAATAAATTTACGGTATTCATCAAGAGTGGTCGCCCCGACACACTGCAACTCGCCGTGAGCCAGCGCCGGCTTGAGCATATTGCTGGCATCAATAGCCCCTTCAGCGGCTCCAGCCCCGACTACAGTATGAATCTCATCAATGAACAGTATGACCTCACCCTGCGCCTGGCGAACCTCATCCATAACCGCCTTAAGCCGCTCCTCAAACTCGCCGCGGAATTTACTCCCGGCTACCAGGGCTCCCATATCCAGCGCCACTACCTTGCGCTCTTTAAGGGAATCGGGAATATCGTCGGCGACAATCTTCTGGGCCAGCCCCTCAGCGATAGCCGTTTTGCCCACTCCGGCGTCACCGACAATCACGGGGTTATTCTTGGTCCGGCGGGTAAGCACCTGCATTACCCGCTTAATCTCATCCTCACGGCCGATAACCGGGTCAAGCTTACCCTGACGAGCCATCTCGGTCAGATCACGACCGTACTTCTCCAGAGAGCGGTATTTGCTTTCTGCCCTGGTATCGATAACCCGGTGTCCGCCACGAAGCTTCTGACGTGACTGCAATATCTTCTCACGGTCAACACCAAAACTTTGAAAGATTCTGGCTGCCTCACCCCCTTCCTCCTCCACTATGGCTTGTAGTAAATGTTCAGTGCCGATAAACTCATCTTTAAGCCTTCTTGCCTCGGCATCAGCTGCCATGAATATTGCATTGATGCGCGGTGTAGCATAAATTTGCCCCGCCTCATAAGTGACTTTAGGCATTTTGTCCACTACGGCCTCCACCTGCTGTTTTACCGCATCAACATCAACCCCCAGCTCTCGCAATATATCACTGACCAGCCCCTTCTCTTGCCGAAGCAACGCCAGCAAGATATGCTCGACATCCCATTGATTATGCTGAAACTGACTAACAAGCTCCTGAGAAGCAGCCAATGCCTCCTGTGCCTGCTCGGTAAATCTCTCCTGCTTCATCAACCACTCACTTCCCGCAACCTCTTTATCTCTGATTCCAGGTCCTCTACCTGGCTCTGCAGTTCATTCATACGTTGCATCAAACGCAATATAACCTCCGCACCTGCCAGATTAATCCCCAGGTCATCCATCAAAGTTTTAACCCGGCGAAGAAGAGCTATATCACTCTCTGAATAGAGCCGAATGTTGCCTTCCGAGCGAGACGGCTCTATTATGCCAACCCTTTCATAATAGCGCAAGGTATAAGTCGGCACACCCACCATCCTGGCGGCTATGCTTATCACATATCTGGGCATAAAATCACCCTGAGTCATAACAACCTCACCACCTTAGTTAGCCAGACCGAAGCTGGCTAAGTTGTTCGAACAGCTCCTTCTCCTGCGAAGACAGCTTAGGTGGCAATAGTACCCTTACCTTAGCCAAAAGGTCGCCACGGGAGGAATTGCCCAGATGGGGCATACCCTGTCCCGCCAGGCGGAATGACCGCCCGTTCTGAGTCTCCGGCGGAACCTTTAACGCCAGCTTACCCTTGAAGCTCGGCACCTGTACCTCGCCACCCAGCACCGCCACAGTCAACGGAACCTCCACCTCTACATGTAAATGATCGCCCTTCCTCTCAAACTGGCGATGCTGTTTAACAGATACCACCAGATAAAGGTCACCACTGGCTCCGCCACCGTGACCCGGACCACCCTTGCCGGCAACACGCACCCGTGACCTATCCCTTACCCCTTGGGGGATCTTGACCTCAAGTCGCTTCCCGCCGAGGCTAATAACACGACTAGCCCCGTGATATGCCTCTTCCAACGTTACCTCAACCGGGTGCTCTATATCCTGACCCCGCTTGGGACGAACCGCGCGTTGGGAAGTCCTGAAACCGGAACCACGAAGCAGGTCATCAAATATACTGCCGAGATCGCCCCCGCCGAAGTGAGAGGTGGTGCCACCACCGCCCTGGCTGACATCCCAACCCGGTGCTTGCCGGTACCCGGCTTGAGCAAACTGTTCAGCATGCTGCCACTGGTCACCATATTGGTCATACTTCTGGCGCTTCTCCTTATCAGATAAAACCTCGTAAGCCTCGTTTATTTGCTTGAATTTTGCCTCTGCTGACTTGTCACCAGGATTAACATCAGGGTGATGCTTACGCGCCAGCTTGCGGTAAGCCTGCTTTATCTCCCGCTCACTGGCTTTGCGGCCAACACCCAATATATTATAGTAATCCTTGCCGGCCATATCATACCTCGGTTAACTACTATAGTAAGTATACAATAATTATAATAAGATATCAATATATTTTAAGAGACTTCTTAATAAATATTTATAATTATGCTAGATTATAATAAGGTTGGGGACAAGCCAACAAAATTTAGAAAGGAGGCTGACGATGACACTAAGCCTTATACGCTACCAACCATATACTGCCGTGAGGAGGGCGATGGATAACCTGTTTGACGAGAGGTTCTTTGCTCCCTACCGACCCCTCACCTTTGGATTCGGTAAGTTCACTCCTACTGACATGTATCACACCGAGAAAGAGGTAGCGGTTAAAGCTGCTCTGCCAGGGCTCAAGCCTGAAGAGGTTGATGTCAGCATCACCGATGACACCCTGACCATCAAGGGTGAAACCAAGGCAGAAGAGAAGACCGAGCGCAAAGACTACCTCTACTAGGAACACCGCTACGGAGCCTTCGGCCGCGCAGTAGCCCTTCCCAGCGGGCTAGAGACCGACAAAGCGGAGGCAAACTTTGAGAATGGCATCCTTATCTTGACCATTCCCAAGCCTGAAGAAGCCAAACCCAAACAGATAAAGGTCAAAGCTAAGGCTAAGGCTAGGGCTGCTGCTCAAGGCAAAAAGTAATGTCAGGTGGCTGGGAGCAGAGAGACCAGCCCCAGCTTATCTCTGAATACGGCGAAAAATATCTAGAAACTGGTTTAATATCCTGGCCGTAGCTCCCCAGATTATCCGCCCCTGATAATGATACGAATATACAGTAACCGCTTCACCACCTATGATCTCGGTCTCCTGATGCACACAGTCCTCATCCAGAAGCGCCGAAATAGGAACTTCAAATATCTCTTCAACCTCTTCCCTGTCCGCCTTAAACCGATACGGATATGGGATAAATCCAACAAAGGGGGAGATAATGTAGCTCGAAGTTTGAGTGGGAACATCGTCGAGCATCCCCAGTATCTCAACATCACCGGGTACCAAGCCTATTTCCTCAGCACTCTCCCGCAAGGCGGTATCCAGCAGCATCTTATCCTTAGCCTCATAGGCACCGCCGGGAAAAGATATCTGGCCTTTATGCACCCTTACCTTCTCCGTCCGCTTGATAAACAAGAGGTAATGCTGCCCTTCCTTATAATAGATAGGCAATAGAACCGCCGATAGCGCCCGGCCAAGCTCAGCGATGTGCTGCTTCTGCCTGTGGGAAAGGGCTTGTCTCAGGTTTTTCTTCATGATTTCATTATAACATCCAGAGAAATGGCTGAAAACTTGACAAACAATGCTTACCTCATGATATAATAGAGGAAACCTCTCCAAACAAATCCAACGAAGGCTGTTTCTTGTTGGTTTTTCTGTATGTCAAAGTATATTTTTGTTACCGGTGGTGTTGTTAGTTCAGTAGGTAAAGGTATCACTGTCGCTTCTATTGGCACAATCCTGAAGAGTCGACAAATTAGCATGTCGGCTCAGAAGCTGGACCCATATCTTAATGTTGACCCCGGAACAATGTCACCCTACCAGCATGGCGAGGTGTTTGTCACTCAGGATGGTGCCGAAACTGACCTAGACTTGGGCAACTACGAGCGCTTCACTGATATCGACCTTACCGCCGAATCCAATGTTACCTCAGGACAAATATATAGCGCAGTAATTACCAAGGAAAGGCGTGGCGACTTCCTTGGTGGTACTATCCAGGTTGTGCCCCATGTTACCACCGAGATAAAGAAGCGATTCACCCAATTAGCCGAGAAAACCCAGGCTGATGTGGTTATTATAGAGGTTGGCGGTACAGTTGGCGATATTGAGGGGCAGCCCTTCCTTGAAGCTATCAGGCAGATGAGAAATGAGGTGGGGCGAGATAATGTGCTCTATATTCATGTTACCCTTCTCCCCTATCTCACCTCCTCCCAGGAGCTAAAGACCAAACCCACGCAGCACAGCGTTAATGAACTGCGCCGCATTGGTATCCAGCCGGATATTATTGTATGCCGCAGTGAGCAGCCTATCCCGGAAGAGATAAAGGATAAAATATCTCTGTTCTGCGATGTTGAGCGGCAGGCAGTCATCCCGCTGCCTAATATACCCACCATCTATGAGGTACCGCTGGTGCTCGAGGAGGAAGGATTAGGGCAACTAATTGTAGATAGGCTCAGCATTAACGCTAAGCCGCCAGACCTGAGTCAGTGGCAGAGTCTGGTCACACGCCTTCAAACACCGCGTGAGCCGATTAATATCGCCCTTGTGGGTAAATATGTGGAACTACCGGACGCTTACTTCTCAGTCCGGGAATCCCTTTGTCATGCCGCCCTATATCATAACCGAGAGCTTAATCTCCAATGGGTTCACTCCGAGGATTTAGGAGTGGAGGGGAGCAGCGATGCCCTGCTGCGCTCAGCCCAAGGTATTATAGTGCCCGGTGGATTCGGCATTAGAGGAATAGAGGGCATGGTCGAGGCGGCTAGATATGCCCGAAACAACGAAATCCCCTACCTTGGACTATGCCTGGGGATGCAAGTTATGGTAATTGAGTTTGCCCGCCATGCCATAGGCTCAGACAAGGCAAACTCCACCGAGTTTGATGCCTCCACTCCCTACTCGGTCATTGACCTCCTCCCGGAACAAAAGGAGACCGAAGATGTGGGAGGCACAATGCGTTTGGGCGACTATCCCTGTCAACTGGCTCCAGGCAGCCGTGCCGCTCGCGCCTATGGACAAAGCCTTATCTGTGAGCGCCATAGACACCGCTACGAATTTAATAATGAATTTCGCACCCAACTGGGCGAGGCAGGATTGGTCTATAGCGGACTGTCCCCTGACGGCAGGCTGGTCGAACTATGCGAGCTAGCCGACCATCCGTGGATGGTAAGTTGCCAGTTCCACCCTGAATTCACCTCCCGGCCTAACCGGCCTCATCCTCTATTCCTTGATTTTATCGGTGTAGCCAAGGATATACTGCGCGAAGGGGCCCAACCCCCGCTACCCCTTTCATCCTTGGTAGACGCCCCTGCAAAAACAGGAGCTGACATTTGAATTACTGTAAGGCTTGGGAAATATTTTAAGTTATGATAAGATCTAATACACGAGGTAAATGTGTACATCTTCCTGGATACAGCCAATATTGACCAGATCAGACAAGCTGCCAAGCTGGGCATCATAAGCGGTATCACCACCAATCCCAGCCTGGTATCTAATGAAGCCACGGCTGACTATGAAGCCGTCGTGAAAGAAATCTGCTCTATTATCCCCGGACCCGTTTCGGCCGAAGTGCTGGTAGAAGGAGTGGAGCCGATGCTTGAGCAGGCACGTCAGATTTCTACGTGGGCACCCAATGTCGTGATTAAAATCCCGGCAACTCCTGACGGGCTAGAGGTAACCTCTGCCCTGACGAGGGATAATATAAAGGTGAACTTCACCCTGGTCTTCTCACCGAATCAAGCCCTGCTTGGGGCACTGGCTGGTGCCGCATATGTTAGCCCCTTTGTCGGAAGACTGGATGATGCAGGTCATAACGGCATGGAGATAGTCAAAGATATAGTTGATATGTTCAAAAACTATAAAGAGCTATCCACCGAAGTGATTGCTGCCAGTATCCGTCATCCTCAGCACTGCGTGGCTGCCGCCAAGGCCAGGGCTCATATTGCTACTGTTCCCTATAAGATTCTGATGCAGATGGTGCACCACCCACTTACTGACGTCGGCATCGCTCGCTTTAACGCTGATTGGCAAAGCGTCTCACAACGCTAGAAACTAAATTGCGAAACCTATGGCCCTATAATCGGATTTTGGCGAAGCCCTAGTCTCCGATTCTAAAAGGCGGTAGGTTGATGAAGCCCTATCTTCTTTTACACAGCGGCTTCCCCGTTTCCACAATACGGAGTGGGAAACAAGGCAGATTACCAGAAAATCTTTAATTCCCCCAGGGTGCTTAAAGAGAGAGAGGTTAAACAATAATGAACGATAGTCAACTAAACATTACTAAGCTAAAAAACAAGAACCGAGATGAGCTGCTTGAGCTAGCCAAGGAGATGGATATCTCCAATTGCACTAACCTCAAGAAGCATGACATCATCATGCGCCTGCTCCAGGCACACACTGAGCAGCAAGGCAATATCTTCCGCAGCGGCATCCTGGAGACTATGAGTGACGGCTATGGCTTTCTGAGACAGGAAACCCTGCTGCCCAGCCCAGCTGATATCTATGTCTCCCAGTCCCAAATTCGTCGCTTCGGCCTGCGCAATGGTGACGTGGTTGCCGGTCAGAGCCGACCAGCTAAGGCAGGCGAGAAGTATCACAGCCTGCTCCGAGTGGAGGCAGTAAATGACCTCGACCCTGAGCTAGCCAAGAGACGCCCTCCCTTCGGCTCACTCACCCCTACCTTCCCAGATAACTTAATAAACCTTGAGACTCCAGGTGGCAACTTGTCCACCCGCCTAATGAACCTTCTCGCACCCATCGGTCGAGGTCAACGTGGCTTAATTGTATCACCTCCTAAAGCGGGTAAGACCCTGCTCCTCAAATCCATAGCTAATGCCATCGTCACCAACTATAGTGATATCGACCTGCTGGTGTGCCTCATTGGCGAGCGACCGGAAGAAGTTACTGACATGAAGCGCTCAATTGGCGTTGAGGTAATGAGTGCCACCTTTGATGAGCCGCCGGAGAATCAGACCCGCGTCGCCGAGTTAGCCTTGGAGAAAGCCAAGCGTATGGTAGAAAGTGGCAAGGATGTGGTCATCATGCTTGACGGTATTACTCGCCTTACCCGCTCATATAACCTGTCTATGCCACCCAGTGGTCGCACCCTATCCGGCGGCATTGACCCCTCCGCCCTATACCCAGCCAAGCGATTCTTTGGTGCCGCCCGCAATACTGCTGAGGGTGGTAGCTTAACCATCATCGCCACCTGCCTTATTGATACCGGCAGTCGCATGGATGAACTCATCTATGAGGAGTTTAAGGGGACCGGTAATATGGAACTTCACCTTGACCGTCGATTATCCGAGCGCCGCATCTACCCGGCCATGGATATTCAGCGCAGCGGCACCAGGCGGGAAGAGTTACTCCTGGATAAAAATACCATGAAACAAATATGGCTACTGAGGCGCATGCTGTCTATGATTTCCTCCGATTCTGCCAACTTCACTGATGCCACCGAGCGCGTACTGGAGCGCATGCGAAAGACAAAATCCAACGCCGAATTCCTGGCTGCCCTGGGCAAGGAGACAACCTAACTTACAATTGCTGGTGAGATAGCAAAATGAGCAAAGCGCATTGGACCGAACAGAACTGGTTTTCTTCACGGTTCATTGTGCTCATAATACTGGTTCTTTTTTTCAGTATCGCACTATACATCCGAATTCATTTCCCTTATGACCAGATATTCAGTGGTGACTGGATAAAGTTTGCCAGTAATGATGCCTACTACCATATGCGCCTGATTGACAGTCTGCTCCACAACTTTCCCAATCGTCTCTTACTTGACCCTTTTATGAACTACCCATCCGCTTCGTGGGCAGATATCCCCCCCTTTTTCCACTGGCTCCTGGCCGGTGTTACCTGGCTGATTGGCTTAGGTTCGCCCAGCGAGCATACCATTGATGTAGTTGCCGTCTATTTCCCGACAGTCCTGGGAGCTTTGACCGTTATCCCCGTTTATTTCATTGGCAAGGAGCTATTTGGACGATGGGCTGGAGTTATCTCAGCCGCCCTGATTGCTATACTACCTGGCGAATTCCTGGGACGCTCAATCCTGGGCTTTACTGACCACCATGTTGCCGAGGTGCTATTCACTACCACGGCTATGATGTTCCTGATTCTGGCAATTAAAGCCTCACGTGAAAAACAACTAACTATCAACCATCTCCGGCACCGGGATTGGGCCACGCTCTCCAGGGCTACAATTTATAGCTTGCTCGCTGGCATTTTTCTGGGAATCTACTTTATCACCTGGATAGGGGCGTTGTTCTTTGTCTTCATTGTCTCCGCCTACTTTATAATCCAGTTCGTTATTGACCACCTGAAACGTCGCTCCACTGATTATCTACTCATAGTTGGTTTTATTTTCTTCCTTATTCCCCTGATAATATACGCTCCACTCTGGCACATTTGGAGCGCCATAGACTTCGCTTCGCATTTAATAATGGCTAATGCGCTCCCCCTGATATCCTTGGGCATCGTGTTGCTTATGTTAATGACGCTGAGCGCTATCTCCCGGCAAATGATAAACAGAGGCATAAGGCCAACGTATTATCCATTGGCCCTGATTGGGCTGGGAGCGGTGGGGCTGATTATCTTTTATGCTGTTTCCCCATCCCTCTTGAGGACGCTGTTGAGCCAGCTTAGCATATTCAACCCAACTGGTCCGATTACTATAATCGAAATGAAGCCCTTTCTTTTTCCTCATGGCAACTTCACGCTCTTTCTGGCATGGGCCCATTTCTCCACCGGCTCTTTCCTCAGCCTGATATCCCTGGGCATTCTAATTGCTCTTGCTATTAAGCGAGGCAATGCCGAGAAAAGCCTCCTGCTGATATGGAGCCTGATAATACTTGCCGCCACACTGGGGCAGCGCCGGTTTGCCTATTACCTTGCCGTCAATGTAGCACTTCTCACCGGCTACTTTTCAATCCTCGTCTTCTTTGTGCTCCAATTCATCATTGCCTATCTGAGAAACGAACCGGCCAGGAAATTATCATGGAATATACTTGAATCTCCCACTCTTGATACACTGGCAGATACAACACCAGCGTATCCACCACCAATAATAATAAAACCGAAAAAGGCCAGGCAGAAAAGGAACTACCGGCAAGGCTTCCGTATCACCACCCGCCATATAACTATGGTTCTAGGGGTAATAATTATCTTCTTTCTCGTCTTCTTCTCCAATATCAAGCTAGTGTCCAACGCCAATCTGGGACGCTTTGCCCCCAGTGATGCCTGGGTAAGCTCTTTATACTGGCTGAGGGAAAATACCCCAGACCCCTATGGCGACCCCGACGCCTATTACCAATTCCACCCACTACCGGAAGAAACCTACACGTACCCTGAATCTGCCTATGCGGTAACGGCCTGGGGTGACTATGGCAACTGGATTCTGCGCATTGCTCACCGTTTGCCAAATCGCCCTCCCGGTCCCGGCGGGGAGAGAATAGCTATATTCTTTACATCTCCTGATGAAGAATCAGCCCAGGAAATGGCATATTTCCTGGGCCCAGCATACATAATCTTGGATAACGATACAGCCACAGACAAATTCTGGGCACTTGCTCAGTGGTCAGGACAACAAGTGACAGACTTTTATGAAACATACTTCGTGCGGCAGGAAAATGAACTGAAATCGGTTAACCTTTTCTACCCTGAATACTACCGCTCAATGGCAGTCAGGCTGTATAACTTCGATGGCAAAGCCATAACCCCCAAGCAGTCAACAGTAATTTCCTATGAGGAAAGAGCGGTACAGAATGGCGAGCCCATTAGGCTGATAACCAGTGCTCAGACCTTCACCAACTATGAAGAGGCAACCGCCTATATCTCCAGCCAGAACTCGACTGATCTCAAAATAGTCAGCATGAACCCGTTTATCAGTCCGGTGCCACTGGAAGCACTGGAACACTACAAACTGATTCACAGCTCCGAAGAAGTGGCACTGAAGGCAGGGATAATGACTCCTGAAGTAAAAATCTTTGAATATATTGAATAAGCAGCTAACCTAACTGCTATTACTTCGTTATACACTATAGAAACAATTAAAAGCAGGGTTGAAGGGCATAAAAGTGAACAGCTTCCCTGATAGGGTATGAGGTCGTTTAGATAGATTGGTGACATCTCGAAGTGTTCTGTCATTGCGAGGAGCATAAGCGACGAAGCAATCCCGGCAGTCTCTTGCCTGAGATTGCCACGCCCTTCCAAAGAAGGGCGTGGCAATGACTTGACGGAGAACTGTGTGTGCTAATCATATGAACGAATACAGGGTATTGACAGGCTATGCTATACTTATATATAAAGTTATAACACAGTTACTTTAGAAGGAGGTGGTGCTATATACGAAGCCCGAAAGGGAGAGTTCGAAAATCGAGCCAACAGAATCTAGAAACAACCTGTCCCCGTAATAACGGATGTGTGGTTGTGATGCTTTATTTTTTACGGGGGCGTCATTAAACTAGGAGGAAAAATTAAAGTTCTATGAAAAAGAAATCTATATTAGGAGTGATGTTGACCCTGGTACTGATTGGTAGCCTGATAGCTGCAGCGGTTCCGGTATCTGCAGGCACACTCGCGTTTTCAGCACAGTCCATTCCCACCACCACCGGCAACGTGCTGTCGGCCGGCTCCAATGTTACTGACTTGGCCGTTTACGATGCCAACACCATGTTTGCCGGCAACGGGACAGTAAAACTCCTCAAGACAATTAATGGCGGCACGAGTTGGTCAAAAATAACCGCCGTCAACGACACCGACCTGGTTGCAGTAGCTCCTGATGATGCCGACATCATCGCTGTTGTTGACACCGCCACGATGGGAGTTCATGTCACCACCAACGGCGGCACCACCTGGGGCGACCTAGGCAAGCCGCAGGAAACTGGTGCTGGACTTGTTACCCAGATCCATGATATCGCCATCTCATCGCCAAGCGCCGGTGTAAACTACATCGCTATTGCTGGTGAGGAGGGGGGCGATGCACCCTTTGCCAATGTATGGTACTACAATCTTGGTGCCGCGGTACCAGCCTGGTCGGAAACCAATGACAGTGCCGGGCTTGATGCTGACACTGTCAACTCTACTGCAGGGGCAGTAGCCTTCTCCCCCAACTTCCCATCAGACCTAACCATGGCTGTAATCACCGAGGAAGACGATGGGGGCACTGGGCAAGATGCGGCTGACTATGTAAGGTTGGAGCTTTACAGCTTCAATCTGTCTGATTGGAATTCAGCTGCCGGTTTCACCGGGCACTCGGTGGACATTTCTACCGATACTGGTCTTACCGATATCACCAAGGCTTCACTAGCATTGGCCCCGGACTTCAACGGCAGTGACGATGCCATGCGTCTCTCCTACGTTGGCTTGCTGCTAGCAGGGAGCCAGACTGATAATGGTATCTATCGCGTTACTGACACCGCAGTGAAGGTCCTCTTGGCAGGAGCCACAATCGATATCAACAGCGTGGCTTTCGACGGGACGAACCTCGTCGCCGGGCGCTACGATAGCAACGTAGTCTATCGCAGTGCTAACCCCACGGCAACAACGCCGACCGTGGCCACCTCCCCAACCCTGAAGAGGCCGGGCGGTAGCGCGGCGGGAGCAGTGTACGAAAAGACGGTGGTTGCCTTTGCGGGCACTAACGTCGTCGCTGGAACCAGAGGAAATGAGAGCGCCTTTGCCGTCTCCAAAGATGATGGCAAGACCTTCAACGACATTGCTCTCATTGATACCTCCTTCGGCGATGCAAGCGATGTTGTGTTGTCAGCTGATGGTAGCAAGATATACCTAGCAACGGATGATGGCACCGACTTCAGTCTGTGGCGCAAGGATACAGCCTGGGAAAGGGTGCTCAGCATTCAGGCTGCAGAAAACTTCAGGGTACGCATAGCCCCGGATGACGCCGATGTGGTCTACGTCTATGACTACCAGACTACAACCATGTACTACAGCTCTGATGCTGGCGAGACCAGATGGCAGACCCGCACCGCCAGGTACACAATTGAGGACCTGGCAGTAGAGGGCAACGGTGATGTATCCTACACACTCGTCTCAGCGGATGGCAATGTATCCAAGTCAACCAATGCCGGCTTCACTTGGGGTTCATCCAAAACCAGCTTGCTGGCTAGTGGCAACATGATTCAAAGCTATGGCACAGACAAGATAATGGTGAGCAGCAATGACGGCTACGTGGCTTACTCCACTACGGGCGGCGGCGCTGACACCTGGACCAAGATTCTCAAGCAGGTTGGCGGTACCTCCGCCGAGGTACTATTTACCGCCAGCGGCTTAGATACCGACGACTATATCTACGCTGCACTCGATTCCGCTGACTTGGGCCTCTACCGATGGAAGATTGGCACCAGTGCCGCGTGGACGACACTTCACACAGACCTAGTCGATGAGACCTTTGGCTTAGCGTTACAGGACGGGATACTCTATGCCCTAGTAGCTGATAACGCGGGCGGCGACAGCACTCTCTACCGCACGCTTTCCCCGACGGTTGAGGTACCCGCAGACGGCTACTTCAGCTCCAAGACCAGCACGGCTACGTTGGACACCGAGCCGGTGGGGCTAAGGATAACTACCGACGGCGTTCTGTGGTCGCTGGATTCCGAGGAAGAAAAGCTCTACGCCCTCACCGACACCCTGGCAACCACAACGCCAACGATGACGTTGCCTTTGGCAGATGTTGTCGTCGAGGTGAATAACATAACCGGCTATGCCAAAGACGTTGCCTTCAGCTGGGCGAGACCATCTACAGGAGTTACCTCTTATAACCTGAACTTCTACGATGTCGATGGTCACCTGGTGAAGAGCTTTACGATTGCCTCTACCTCCGCCGCACCAAACGCGGTTGTCGGGAGAGACGCCACCAACTCATTCAACTTCAGTCCTGGTGCGTCTTACACCTGGAAGGTCAGGGTATCCTCGGGCGGTCCCATATACAGTGGATACACCGCGGCTCGCGCCTTCACCATTGCGGAAGCAACGCAAGCCGAGGCGGTGGTAGTGACACAGGCTGCGCCAGCTGTGGCAGCTCCGGCACCACAGGTTACGGTACAAGCACCTGCTCCAGCAGCAGCACCAGCAGTAACCGTACAAGCGCCAGCGTTAACTGTGCAGCCACCAGCAGTAACCGTACAAGCGCCAGCGGTAACTGTGCAGCCACCAGCAATAACTGTACAAGCACCAGCAGCAGCAGCAGTAACAGCTGCCGTAACTCCCGGATGGATTTACGCCATAATCATCGTTGGTGCAGTACTAGTAATTGCGGTGATTGTCCTGATTGTCAGGACGCGGCGAGTTGTGTAATCACAACGGCCGGTAGGTAACCCCTACCCAGATACTCCGAGAGCCCCCGAAGAAATTCGGGGGCTCTCTTCTTTTACCAGCCTATGAGCCAATCCAGATAGATCGGTGACCTCTCAAAACATTCTGTCATTGCGAGAAGCATAAGCGACGAAGCAAGCCTGGTCGGTCTCTTACACGAAATTGCCACGCCCTTCTTTGGAAGGGCTCTCAATGACACACTAAAAAGTGGTTTCAACCATGTCTTTACTGAACCAACGAGTCCAACCTATTGACTTTTACCTTATGCTAAGTGTAGAATTCGCCACATGGCAAAAATGAAGTTTCGCCCGGAAATTACATGCAACACGATGGCGGTATGGAACAGTCATAGTAGCATAGATCATGCTACGAAGCCTTATTTTGAGGATGCCTCTATCTGATAGGGTGGTTAGACCTCGTCGCAACAAATTACACTCAGAACCTTACCTATTCTATGTAAAACTAGTTATGCAGTTAGGACTCTACTGAATGTCAGTGCGAAGGGTTATGATTTTAAGTAGTGATCCATAGGGTTTTAACTGGCTCCCAACACGGAAAGCAAACATTTTCGAAGCTAGGGTTTTTGCCGTATATATTCGCGAGTTTAAACGTTGGTACTACAAGATAATCAATCGTCAACCTCCTCAAGTTGCCTTAGTCTTGTATCGGTAATGCCGAAGTGATGAGCAATCTCATGCTTTATCACTTTCTCAATCTCATTAATCATGCAATTATTATCCTTGCCTAAAGCCTCAATAGGCCTGCGAAATATTGTTATCTTATCGGGAGTAACCATTCCATAGTGTGTGCCTCGCTTGGTTTGTGGAACACCCTCATAGAGACCAAGTAAAGTCTCATCGCGTCCAAGTCCTGCCTTTCTGACCTGGACAGCAGTAGGGTAATCCTGCACCACGATAGCGACATTATCCAACTGGGCAGCGAACTTATCAGGCAAATCCTCAACTGCCTTTGCAACTAAACGTTCGAACCTATCTCTGTTCATCGACATACTTACAGGTCTCTTCTCATTATACGATTATCTTGTTATATGACAAAACAACGCTCATATCAGGGTAAGGGGTTTCCTCCTGATTATGCTAGCCATGCTGGTCATATTGATTATACTGACAGTGAGGATATGGCGTCTATAAACCGCTCAATCGGCAAAAGGGGTAGTAGTTAAGAATGGTGGCATACAGGAGAATTACTGCAGATAGTCGAGCAAAAAGGCCTGGGTACTGGCAGGCAAACTTGACCTGGTGATGGAAAGCTTGGATTGAGATTCGGTCTCCTTCACCCCTATCTCCTTGAGGAATCTCTCCACCGGATCCAGTTCCCGTTCTAGTGCCGGGGTCTTATAGTGCATAGGAATCACAACGTTAGGTTCGAGCTGACGAACCACCTCGGCTGCCACAGGAGCATTAATAGTAGTCATTCCACCTACCGGAAGCAACAGCACGTCCACATTATCTATCTCCTCAATCTGCCCGGCAGTAAGAGTATGCCCCAAGTCGCCAAGGTGACATATTGATACCTCGTCTACCTCCATAATATAGGTGGTGTTTCGGCCACTCTCTTGCCCCTTCTCATCATCATGGAAGGTAGCTACCCCAAGAATCAGAATACCGCCGATTTCATACTCGCCGGGTCCGGTAACCAGCCTCGGTTCGCCACCGACACCCTGAACATAGGAATGACCGGGATGCTGATGGCTTACAGTTACAATATGGGCAGTAGGCTTGCCTAATGAGTAGCCTAAGTCCGGTGAATAAGGGTCAGTAATAACTATTCCATTCCTACTATTGATTCTGAAACATGAATGGCCTAGCCAGCTAATATCCATTGACCTAAATATAACACAGGCGCATTATTCAGTCAATTGATAACTCCCATTATCACAAAATCCACCCGATTTCTCTTGACAAGTAACATCTAAAGATGATAAGTTTAATAAAGATTAGCAGTCTAAGTCATAGACTGCTAATGAGTGAGGATCGATGCTATCTCTTAGGACAGATACAATACTCAAGTCTATAGTGAGACAATACATTGCCGGAGCAGTACCGGTATCCTCGCAGCGTATCATTGAGGAGTGTAAGCCGAGTGTAAGTTCAGCTACCATCCGTAATGAAATGGCATACCTGGAGCAGGAAGGCTATATCATCCGCTCTCACCATTCAGCCGGAAGCACACCCTCAGATAAAGGCTACCGCCATTATGTAGACTCTCTGCAAAGCATTAATCTTCCTTTAGCCGAACAGCGGCTGATAAGCCACCTCTTCCACCAAGTGGAGAGGAAGCTAGAGGAATGGCTAAGCCTGACTGCAACGCTTTTAGCCCAGTTAGCAGAAAATGTAGCTATAGTCACCACGCCCAAACCAGCCGACTGCCAACTCAAGCACCTGGAGCTGGTTTCCTTACAGGAGCTACTAGGACTGATTATTATCGTTCTCCGGGGTGTCAGGGTAAAGCAGCAGCTGATAACCTTTGACGAAGCCATATCTCAAGCGGAACTAACAGCTATAGCCAACAAGCTAAATGCTGCTTATTCTGGCTTGCCCCGCTCGCAGATTATAGCCAAAGAGATAGAGCTTTCTCCCGCTGAACAGCAAATAACCTATTGCCTAGAAAATATAATGCAGGTTGAAGATGAGCGAGAGTATGAGGAGCCTTATCTTGATGGCTGGCACTTCATGCTTAACCAACCCGAATTCGCCCAGAGCCATAAGATGCTAGCCTTAATGGAACTGGTCGAGCAAAGAAATTTACTAAAGGCTATCATCCCCACACAGCTGACTAGCCACGGAGTACAGGTAATTATCGGCAAGGAGAATAAGGCCGAGGTTATCCACGACTATAGTATTGTCCTTAATCGATATGGCCTGCCAAATGAAGCCATTGGCACTATAGGTATAGTCGGGCCCACCCGAATGCCCTATTCTCGCGCCATCTCCACTGTTGACTACCTGTCCTCGATGCTTAACGGGCTTGCCGCCGAGTTATATGAAATGGAAAGGCCTGCCAAGCTAGTCCAGCGCACAGAAAAGGAGTGAATTATGATACAGCGAGAGCCAGAAGAAAGCCAGGCCAGTGAAGCGAACCCAGAGGCAACTGAAATAGAGGACATAGAGACACTAAAGCAGTCCCTGGCCGAGGAAAAGATACGGGTAGAAACCAATCTGTCCGGGTGGCAAAGAGCCCAGGCAGACTTCGTTAACTACAAGCGGCGCACTGAGCAGGAAAAGGAGGAGCTCAGCAAATTTGCCAACGCCACGCTCATCCTTAGTCTGCTGCCAGTCCTGGATGACCTGGAACGAGCCTTTACCTCTATCCCGCAGCATATGGCTAAACTTAGCTGGGTAGATGGCGTCAAGCTTATCGAACGTAAGCTCCAGGCAATCCTTGAGACACAAGGACTATCCTCAATCAAGGCGCTGGGTGAGCCTTTTGACCCCAATCTCCATGAGGCAGCAATGCATGGAAAGGGCAAGGATGGTACAGTTATTGATGAGCTACAGAAGGGCTACAAGTTACATGATAGGGTTATTCGCCCAGCTACAGTTGTAGTTGGCAACGGAGAAGAGGATAAGGAGGAATAACTTATGGCAAAGGTTATAGGTATTGATTTAGGCACAACCTTCTCTTGTATGGCAGTAATGGAAGCTGGAGAACCGACGGTTATCCCCAATGCTGAGGGCGGTCGTACCACCCCTTCAGTGGTATCCGTAAGTAAAGGCGGTGAGCGCCTGGTAGGTCAGGTGGCACGGCGTCAGGCTATCACTAACCCTGACGATACCATCTTCAGCATAAAACGTTTGATGGGGCGGCGGTTCGATGAGTCCAGCGTAGAAGATGATGTGAAGCTCCTGCCATACAAGGTAACCAAGGCATCCAACGCCGATGCCCAGGTAGCGATGGGCAACAAGGAGTATAGCCCGCCTGAAATTTCGGCTATGATTCTACAAAAGCTTAAAACAGATGCCGAAGCCTATCTTGGCGAGAAGGTGACGGAAGCTGTAATCACAGTTCCTGCCTACTTTAATGATAGTCAGCGGCAGGCAACCAAGGACGCCGGCAAGATAGCCGGGCTGGAGGTGCTTCGGATAATTAACGAGCCGACGGCCGCCTCTCTAGCCTATGGCTTAGAGAAGAAACATGACGAAACCATCGCCGTTTATGACCTCGGTGGTGGCACCTTTGATGTATCAATCCTTGAGCTGGGTGAAGGCACCTTCCAGGTTAAGTCAACCAACGGTGATACCCACCTCGGTGGCGACGACTTCGACCAGAGAATTATGGACTGGCTATGCGATGAGTTTAAACGAGACCAGGGGATAGACCTTAAGCAGGATAAAATGGCTCTACAGCGACTCAAGGAAGCAGCGGAGAAGGCTAAATCTGAGCTGTCCACCGTACAGCAGACCGATGTAAACCTTCCCTTTGTCACCGCCGATGCCGGTGGTCCCAAGCACCTCAATATTACCCTTACCCGGGCCAAGCTGGAGCAACTGGTAATGGACCTGGTGGAGAAAAGCCTCGAGCCCTGTCGCCAGGCACTGACTGACGCTGGCAAGACTTCAGCACAGATTGACGAGGTTATCCTCGTCGGCGGGCAGACCAGAATGCCATTGGTTCAAGATAAAGTAAAACAATTTTTCGGCAAGGAATCGCACAAGGGGGTCAACCCCGATGAGGTGGTAGCTATAGGCGCCGCCATCCAAGCAGGGGTACTCAAGGGAGAAGTCAAAGATGTCCTGCTACTCGATGTTATCCCGCTCACCCTGGGCATAGAGACCCTTGGCGGAGTAGCTACTCCCCTTATTCCCCGCAATACTACCACCCCCACCGCCAAGAGCCAGATTTTCAGCACAGCGGCTGATAACCAGCCCAGCGTGGAGATTCACGTTCTCCAGGGTGAGAGACCAATGGCAACTGACAACCGAACACTGGGGCGGTTTATGCTTGACGGTATCCTGCCATCACCAAGGGGTTTGCCCCAGATTGAGGTTACCTTTGACATTGATGCCAACGGTATCCTCAATGTTAAGGCTAACGACAAGGGCACCGGCCGCGAGCAGAAAATCACCATTACTGCCTCCAGCGGACTCGCTAAGGAAGAAGTAGAGAAAATGCAACGGGAGGCAGAGGCCCACGCCGCCAATGACGCCAAACGCCGTGATGAAGTGGAAACACGCAACACTGCCGACACCATGGCTTACACTGCCGAAAAGACCCTTCGGGAGCAAAAGGAAAAGATACCTTCGGACTTGAATCAAGGGGCAGAAAGCAAAATAGCAGCACGCTCGGCGCTACAGGGTACCGACATAGATAGTATCCGTCAGGCGACGCAAGAGCTATCTGATGTAATGCAGAAAATAGGTGCTGCCGTCTATCAGCAGCAGCCTCCGCCACCACCACCAGGTGAAGAGCCACCCCCAAGCGATGAACCACCCACGGGCGGAGGTGAAGAGGAAGGAACGGTAGAAGGCGAATTCCGCGAGGTTTAGAGGCCAATAGGGAGGCCTAGAGGGGGGCAACCCCTCTTTTGCTACCCATTCCCCTTCTCCTTTGAAGGAGAGGGAGACACAGAGGGTGAGATAGAAGGTAACATGCCAACTAAACGTGATTATTATGAAGTCCTCGGTGTAGACAGAAATGCCACGGACGAGGAAATAAAGAGGGCGTTTCGTAAGCTAGCCTTTAAATATCATCCGGACCACAATCACACAGATGGAACTGCGGAGAAGTTTAAAGAAGTAAATGAAGCCTACGAAGCGCTCTCTAACACGGATAAACGGGCTGCCTATGACCGCTTTGGTCATGATGGTGCCGGGGGGGTCTTCGGACAGGGCTTTGAAGGCTTTGACTTCGGCGGTTTTGGTGATATCTTCGATGCCTTCTTCGGTGGAGCAACCACCGCCACCCGTCAAGCGCCACAGCGCGGCGCCGACCTGCGCTACGGGATTACCATCACCTTTGAAGAGGCAGCCTTTGGCTGTGAAAAGGAGATAAATATTTCCCGCACTGAGTACTGCTCCTCATGCCGGGGTGCTGGCTCCAAGCCCGGTAGTCAACCCGCCCGATGCTCTAACTGCAACGGTGCCGGGCAGGTACGCCGGTCTCAGCAGAACATCTTCGGTCACTTCATTCACACCGCTGCCTGCAGCAAGTGCCATGGCGAGGGGACCATTATTACTGACCCCTGCCCCCAATGCCGGGGTACAGGCAAGGAAAAGCGCCAGCGTAATATCCCGATAAAAATCCCGGCTGGCGTTGATGATAGCTCTCAATTACGTCTCGGCGGCGAAGGACTCGCCGGGCTGAGAGGCGGCTCATCCGGCAATCTCTACATAACTCTGTCAGTGCTACCTCACGAGCTTTTCACACGCGACGGCGATAATATCCTCTACGAATTACCAATCAACTTTGCTCAAGCTGCCCTCGGTGCGGAAGTGGAAGCGCCTACTCTGAATGGCAAAACCAAACTCAAGCTCCCGTCAGGTACTCAAACCGGTAAAGTCTTTAGGCTCAAAGGCCATGGCATTTCCCATCTTCAGCGAGGCGGGCGCGGCGACCAGATAGTTACGGTAGTTGTAGTTACCCCCCAATCACTAACTAAGGAGCAGCGCCAACTCTTCCAGCAGATAGCTAAGAACCTTTAAGCCCCCAGCCAAAATGAAATGGGGGCTGACAAACATTCTCAAGAGCGTTTTTGGCGTCTAAATAAGGAGGCCAGCCTCCACTTACGACCAGCTAATTCATGCTTAGCTTCAGCCGCTATCAGCCCAACTGCAGTCTTGCGGAGGTCAGCACCCTCATATAGCATCTGATAAATCCTTTCAGTTATAGGCATCTCCAGCCCAAGCTTCTGGGCTAGATTCCAAGCAGCAACGGTGGTACTTACACCCTCAGCCACACAGTCCATTGATTCTGTTATCTCCTCTAGCGAGCGCCCCTTGGTCAACTCCATCCCCACATAATGGTTACGACTTAACGGACTGGCACAGGTAGCTATTAAATCACCCAGCCCAGCTAAACCAGAAAAGGTAAGCGGATTCGCCCCTAGGGCAACCCCCAGCGCAGTCATCTCAGTCAGCCCCCGGGTCATAAAGGCTGCCTTGGCATTATCACCCCAACCCAGACCATCAGCTATCCCCGCACCAAGAGCAATGACATTCTTCAATGCACCTCCAAGCTCTACACCAATAATATCGGTATTGGTATAGACGCAAAAGTTGGAGGTATTTAACAGCTTCTGAGCTTTTCTGGCTATAGAGTCTTCTTCGGCAGCCACCACCGAAGCAGCCGGCAAGTCACCTATAATCTCTTGAGAAAGGTTAGGTCCGGAAAGAATGCAAATATTGGGCCGGAAACCTGGGCGTATCTCCTCAACTATTACCTGTGACATGCGCTTTCCGCTATCTATCTCTAGACCCTTGGCAGCACTAATCACCAGCATTGATTCATCAAGGTAGGGGGCGAGTAACTTTACATTCTGCCGCATAGTCTGCGACGGCACAGCCAAGATAACAACCTGCCCACCAGCTAATACGTCGCTTAATGAACTGCTAATGGATAAGCGCGGAGGCAAAGCAACATCATGAGGCAAGGTAGGATTATACCCGTTTTTTCTCAGATGGATAGCCTCCTGCTCTGTCCGCGCCCAAAGCCTGACCTGCAGTCCCCTCTTATGGGCTAACACCCTCCCAAGAGTAACCCCCCAAGTGGTGGTACCAATTATAGCAATTTTAGGCATATCTTAACCCCTTGTCTCCTGTTTGGAAGCCCTAAAAATAGCGCTTCTTTACCAGACTCCTTCCCCTCCTGCAACCTTATCGCCCAGCTTACGTTCCTTGCCCGATACTAACCGGGCTATATTATCCCGATGCATAACAAAAACTATTATTACACCTGCCAAACTGTAAAGCAAATACTCAATGGGGAAACCATTCATAATGGTGAGGGGCACTAATATGGCGTAGCTACCCACTGTCCCGGCAATAGAGCCCATGGAGGCAAACCTGGTTAAACCAGCGCCAATGATGAAAACCTCGCTGCCAAATAGCCCTACTAATGGAGACAAAGCTATAAGTCCGCCGAAGAAGGTCGCAACCCCCCTCCCCCCTTTAAATTTGAGGAATACCGGCCAGATATGTCCGGCTACTGCTGCCAGAGCCGCTAGAACCTGGGCAGTCAGCATTCCCAGGGCAAAGTTATTCACCACCAGATGGTCATTACCTACTATCAGACCGGCAATAAATACCGCTAATATTCCCTTGGCCAAATCGAGTATTAGAACCGCAGCCGCTGCTCTGCTACCAACCGTTCGCAGCACATTGGTCGCCCCCGTCTTACCACTGCCATATCCCCTGACATCAACTTTAGCCCCGTGCTTACCTATCAAAACACCAAAGGGAATCGAGCCTATAAGGTAGCCAAGAATCACTGCCGCAACAAACTGGGCGATTATCATAGCTCCCCCCTTGCCTTGAAGACTAATCGAAGCGGGGTGCCAACAAAGCCAAAGGACTGACGTAGCTTGTTCTCCAGATAACGCCGATAGGAGAAATGCACTAGCTTGACATCATTTACAAAGAAGACAAAAGTCGGTGGGTTTACCTCAGCCTGAGTAGCATATAGAACCTTTAGCTGCTTACCACCGCTCCGGGGCAGGTTATGAGCCGCTACCGCCTCCTGGACAACTCTATTAACTGCAGAAGTAGGTAACCGCCTCAGCCTCTCCTGATAAATCTGACACACCTGAGGCACAATTTTGTCCACCCCCTGCCCCAGTTTGGCCGAAATATACAGCACCGGAGCATAAGCCATAAACCTGATTTTGCTCCCGATATACTTATTATACTCAGTTACGCTCTTATCCGCAATCAGGTCCCACTTGTTGACCGCCAGCACAACCCCCTTAGCCGCCTGTTGGATATAACCGGCAATATGCATATCCTGAGCCGCAAGCAGTTCGGCGGCATCAAGGACAAGCACGGCCACATCAGCCCGCTCAATGGCTCGCAGGGAGCGTATTACGCTATACCGTTCCACCCCCACCTCCACCCGACCCCGCCGCCGAATACCAGCGGTATCAATGAGTAACACACTTTGCCCATCAAAGTCAAACGGGGTATCTATGGCATCACGGGTAGTACCCGGGATATCATCAACAATAGCCCGCTGCCCGCCCAGGAGAGCATTCAACAGCATCGATTTGCCGACATTAGGCCTGCCGACAATAGCCACCTTCATGATTTCAGGCTCAGCCTCGGCAGGTATAGCAGGTGGTAACATAGCAACAAGTTTGTCCAACAGCTCAGGGATACCCCTGTCATGATAGGCCGAAATTGCCAATGGATCATCCAACCCCAATTGATAAAACTCCGCCACCTCAGCCTCATGCCTATGGCTATCCACCTTATTTGCCACCAATACTATAGGCTTACTCACCTGACGAATCCTTTTAGCTATTTCCTGGTCAGAGGACATCACCCCATCTCTGACATCCACCATAATAATAACAACATCAGCCTCAGTGATAGCCGCCTCTACCTGCTCCTTAACCCCTTGAGCCACGGAAGACTCGGGATCCGGTTCCAGCCCACCGGTATCAACTATAGCAAACTCAACTCCCTGCCATGAAACACTGGCAAAGATACGGTCACGGGTTGTTCCCGGCAAATCCTCGACAATGGCTATTCTCTTACCCGCAAGTCGATTCAGGAGAGTAGATTTGCCTACATTTTGTCTGCCGACAATAGCCACAACAGGCTTACTCACCCTCCACCTCCAAAAGCCCCCACTCACTCAGGATATTTAAGAAAGGTATCACCCTTCTTTCTTCCACCTCTCACTAGAAGAAGGATACAATAGAGGATTACTCCGCCACCGATAACTCTTTGGCAAATTTCACACTGGGGGGCTCAATATCGGTCGTCGCTACCTCCCTCAACTGACTAATGGTATCCCTGAAATCCTGGACAAAGGCATTATATTCCGCCACAAATCTATTATACTGGTCTACAGTCTCACGTGGAATCTCAACCCTCTCCGCTATCTCGTGAAACTGCTCTACAAATTCACAATAGTGACTGTTTACCAACCATAGCTCATTTAGATATGTGCGCAAATAAACACCAAAACCCCTGGTCATAATGTCGCTCTCTACCCTGCTGATAAAGCTATCACACCAGGTATTAAAAATGCGCTGCGACATATCACACGCCCGTGCCCAATCCCATAATTTGGGGTCATCAATGTTAAATAGACTATCTATAATAGCAAAGATAGACAGAGACGAACTGCCCGTAAAACGACGATGAAAATAGCCAGCCAACTGCCTGATCCTTTGCGATAAACGCCCTATCTCTCTATTCTTAGCTCTGATTATTGCCACCACCAAGCCGATGACCAAGATTGCAATCAAAACCGGGATTATAACCCTCGCGGGCCATTCATATAGATAAGAACCAATAGCCAGTGCCGTTATCGAAATGGGCGACCAGCCCCAGTTCACAACGGTTTTTAGCATATGCCATCCCCCTATGTATACCCAGCCAGTATCTCTAGACCCCCCAGCATTTCTACCAGCAGCGCTTTCTGCACATGCATTCTATTCTCTGCCTGGTCCAAGACCACCGATTGCGGGCTATCCAAAATACCCTCAGCCACTTCCTCGCCGTGGTGAGCCGGCAAAGGATGCATCAGTATAACATCTCGCTTGGCCGAGGACAGAAGC
>Ga0187827_10002575_pt1 | contig 24524 bp, 22 predicted proteins | sample ETNtaG_39_FD_167969 | JGI IMG/M metagenome (GOLD analysis project Ga0187827, IMG submission 167969) | Marine microbial and viral communities from oxygen minimum zone, Eastern Pacific Ocean - ETNP2014_SV_150_PacBio MetaG (Illumina Assembly) | ecosystem: Environmental > Aquatic > Marine > Hypoxic... | reverse complement strand
TTTCAATCCATGAACGAATTCAGGGGGAGCTATGTCGTTTCCCTGAAAAATTATTGCTGCTACGTCATCGTTTTTACTCAGAACGGTTTCGAGATTTTTCAGATCATAAGGGGTTACATTTATTACCGATTCACTGGTGCCTTTTGTTATCCCATAGTTTTTATCGGTTTCGTCGTTAGTGACATATGCTGTATCAGACCATCCATGAAAAGCACCAAAAAACTTCACGATTTTTTCTCTTCCAGTGAAAACCCTTGCCATTTTAAAAGCCATCATAAGGGCTTCTGTTCCAGAACTTACGAACCGCATTTTTTCTACGGAAGGGACTAGGTTTTTTACACATTCAGCCCATCTAATTTCAAGATTGGTACCGGAGCTGAAATGTGTACCTTTTTCCACTTGATCTTTAACAGCTTTTACAATTGCCGGGTGAGCTTGCCCTAGGATCATTGATCCATGGCCAGTTTTGTAATCAATATACTCGTTGCCGTCGACATCCCATTTTTTTGGGCCTTTACCTTCAACCATGTAGACAGGATAAGGAGACATCGCTCTCGAAACGTGAGTGACCCCCATTGGGAAAACATTTCGAGCATCTTTTGCTAATTGTTTTGAACTCGGGTGTAAATTCTCAAAAGTTTCTTCAATTTTATTCATGATCGAGTGCCTATAGTGTTATCAACGTTGATTGGATTCTTATACATTATTATCAGAAAAGAGCCTTTTATTACTATGACTTTTGTGTATACAACGGAATTTTAACGCAGTTATAGATGATCTATGTTATGAGGAGATGCTAGTTAAAGGGTAAATCGAAATGACAGCATTTGTGGTTACAAATTTCCACTTTTTTGCAACAGTGAACTAGCAAGGGGAATAACGAATCCATTAACGACAAGACTTAACGACAAGACTTCTGGATTTACATAGATTGGGGAAGATACTAATCAGTAAAATCCTCCTTCCAGAATCATAGTCACTCCCATATCTAAATAAACATTTCTTGTTTCGGGTTTATAGGATCTTAGGCATAATTGAGTGGTCGATGAAGATAGACTGTTGATAACGTGTCTAATGCAGTCATCATCAGTTTTCAACGGATGATCGGGGTATGCTTCTCTGTTAAACGATAAATCTGCGGGTCCCCATGAAAGAACATCAACGCCATCGACTGCGGCTATTTGATGGGCAGACGTAATGGCTGTAAGAGATTCAATCTGCATCCACAGGATGCCATGGTTGTTCCACCAATCGGCTGTTTCAAGCCGCGTAAGATCTTCGCGAGATAAATATTTCGGACCACCACCCCAACTCCGGTTACCTTTTTGAGGGAAATAAAAATTGTCGACGGCATCCTCCACTGTCTTTAAATTTTCAACTTGGGGCACTTCAATACCTGTGGGACCTAAATCCAACATATTTCCTATCAGATAGGTATGGCGGGTATTTTTTATCCTGAGGTTTACTGGAAATCCAAAATCGTTTGCATAATCACAAAATTGAACAAGACGTTCTTCGCTAAACGGACTATGTTGACTATCAGTACTTATAAAATCAAAATCTTTTTTTTCAAGGATTCTACCTATTTCATCCTTAGACGCGGTCATTGGTATTGAAACGCCTATAATTTGTTCACCGGTTTTTATCCGGTTTTTCAGGGTATATGATCCATGTTTTTTCAAATTTGTCCGCCTGAATAAAATTTTATATAAGTTTAAAACATTAGAAAGGTACAAACGAAGCATATGACGTCAGCGCTTCAGTTTTTACGGATTTATCTTCTATCGATGGTTCAGGAGATATCCAAAGTTTCATAGGAACATCCAACGCGACAGTGTAATGTTTTTGGTCATGTATAAACCAACTGGTAAACCTTTGGTAATTTTTGCTTTTATACGTATATGAACTGTCAAACTCGTACCCTTTGATTTCACTGGTCAGTAACTTGGCTACCCGGAAGATATTTCCTTCATTCTTCGTTATAAAATTTGTAGACCCTCCTAATGCACCTAAAGTCCAATCATTCGTATAATCATCTATCGTGGAATAACCCACAGCATTTTTAACATATATTTCCAATGTAATTTCCTGTAAGGTTTTTTTGATTATCACGGTACTTAGGAATCCATCGGTCTTGCTTTCTGTGGTTATTGACCAACCTGGCGAAACGTCCACGTAATACCCTATCGTTGGGTGGTTGTACACCCCATTCGGTGCAAGAGGATCCGGGGTTGGTATAGGGGCGTCACTGCCCATAAAACCTTCCCGTAATTTGGGCAATATTTGTTCTACGGTGTTAATGGATATGGCAAAACTAAATCCTTCGAGCATTATTTCTTTACCATCTGATGTTACTGTACTGTTCAGTTTGTAGGTATTTATGCCACTTAATTTTCCGTTCATAAGGAACATTGGTCCTCCACTGTTACCAGGATTTATCTCTGCGTTCGTGTGTATTTCATCACGTTGTTTTTCATCAGAATAAAAAACTCCGGAAATCAAACCGCTTGAAACCCTTATGTTATCGACACCCAGTGGATAACCAAGTACTACTATCTGTTCACCTAGGTTGACATTCGATTTATCAGCAAAATTTACACTTTTGTACGATTTACTACAGCAAATTGACAGTAATGCTAAATCTCTTGTCGAATCGAACCCGACTAATGTAGCTTGGTATGTATCGCTATCATTTACAATTACGGATATATCATCTGTATTGTCAATTACATGGTGGTTTGTGATTATGAAAGCAGTCTCGTCCTTTGTACTGGTTTCAATAATTACCCCTGATCCGGTACTTCCACTATCTATTTCTATTTTTACAACAGATGACCTCGTTTGTGCCACAATTTCCGATATTTGAGTAATTGGTGTAGGTGTTGGTATGGCCGTTGGGAATGGAGTCGGAGTTTCCGTTGGAACAGGTGTGGGAGTTTCCGTTGGAACAGGTGTGGGAGTTTCCGTTGGAACAGGTGTGGGAGTTTCCGTTGGAACGGGTGTGGGAGTTTCTGTTGGAACAGGTGTAGGTGTTTCTGTTGGAATAGGCGTAGAAGTCGCAGTGGGTGTTGGCGTGGAAGTGGCAGTAGGTGTTGGCGTGAAATTTGCTATTTGTGTTAATTCAACTTTGTTCAGATGGTCCAAGTGTGCTGTTACAGTTTCAGCAATCAGGTTATCCAGAACTCTTGTTGCTTCGACTCCGGCTGCTACGGTTGATTCTACATTTGGTGTAGGTTCTGGAATGTTCTCCGAACACGCAGCTACCAGAGCCAGTAGCGCCATGATAGTCCATACAGCAAATACCGAGATATATGGATTATGGAAGTTAAACAGATTGTTTTTGGTTCTACTTATCCAAGTTAAAAAGTTCAAAAAATTCAATTCTCTGATCTATTACGTGTTCTCTTACTTGGGAACCAACTTCTAAAGCTTCTGGAGGGATTTTATTGCCTTCACGGTAAGGGGACTTGATCGATTCGTCTTGCCATTCCATATAAACAACATTTTTATCCCCAGGGAGCGTACCGCCGTTGAAATAAACTTTGGTAGGACCTCTTTGCCCTGATTTCTCGTAAATTATTGCCTGCTTGGCAACCAACTGGGCGACATTTTTTGCCATGCCCGGTTTCACGTCGTAGACTCTTCTAATTAAGTACATAATTTATTCCGATCAACTTTGGTTTTCCAAGCATATCATTCTATATCAATTCCAATATTTAGCTTAACGCTAGATGGCTGATTTATTCGAAAGATGAATACCCCAAACCAACACCGGAAAGAGATGCACAAACCCAGAACAAAATACTAAAACCACTAGCTAGAGCATTGCGGTCCATTACATAAACACCGATGAAAGTTATAGTAGACTATATTTTCATCATAAATTTATTTAATCCTGATTATAACTGGAGTTACAGAATGAGAGAAACAATGTTAGCTGCTTTAGACGACGGTACAGGTAAATATATTTTAAACGATTTGCCAATGCCGGCTATGCCTGAAGGCTACGCGTTAATGCGGGTTCATCAAACTGGAATTTGCGGTTCTGACCTCCATTTAACTACAGACAGATCCCAGAAAAATGAATCACAAACTCTGCCAGGGGGACACGAAATAGCAGGTGAGATAATAGACATGCCGGCTGAAAGCAATATTCTGAAAGTGGGTGACAGGGTTGCTATTGAAGGCATTGGGGCAGGAAAGGCATGCTTTTCTTGCGATTATTGTAACTACGGGCAATGGCGCCATTGCGAATATAAAGACGAAGAAACTGGCGGCGGATTCGCCGAATTTATTACTAGAAAACCTGCCGGTTTATTTAAAATTCCAGATCACATGGATTGGACCGACGCGGCTTTGGTTGAACCATTGGCCGTCTCGGTACATGGTTTTAGATATGCTGGAATGAAACCGGACAATGTGGTCGGAGTCGTTGGTTCAGCGACCATAGGATTATCCAGTATCGTTGTAGCGAAAGAATTTGGAGCAAGAGAAATAATAGCATCGGCACGATACCCCCAGCAGGCTGAAGCCGCAAAAAAGATGGGAGCAGACGTTGTAACTGGGTCCGATCCAGGTGAATTTGAGGAGGCTTGCAGAGAGGCAAATTCCGGTAAAGGTGCCGATTTTGTAGTTGAATCCATCGGAGGCTACCAGACGGAGTCTTTCAACCAAGCCGTCAGTGCAACCAGATCACAGGGAACCATGCTGTATCTCGGAGGTGTAAAAGTTCCTTCGGTTTTCGACATGTTTGACCCACTATTGAGGGAAATCAAAATCATCAGCTCAAATTGTTACGGTGTGATTGACGGTAGACATGACTTTGAGGTTGCGATCGGGATCCTGTCTTCAATTTCCTGTCCTTTCAGAGACATTGTGACACACACTTTCGCCTTGAATGATATTCAAAAAGGAATTGATACCGCTTGGGATAAGACTACAGGGTCAATAAAAGTTCACATAAGCCAAGGGTAATTTAGGGGCTAAAAGCTTTTAGTTGTAGATTAGCGTTATAAAAATATTTTTAAAAGAGTGGTTTTGTTTGTTCAAGTTTGGTAGCCCCAACGGGACTCGAACCCGTGTCTCCACCTTGAAAGGGTGATGTCCTAGGCCGCTGGACGATGGGGCCAGTATGCTATTTCGTAGGTTGTTAAGGATACCAGTGAATACAAAATTAGAAAGGCATTACGGTTAAGGATATATGGCTAATTGATCCAGTCCTAATTTTTCAGGGAATCCCACCATCAAATTCATATTTTGAACAGCGGCTCCTGCTGCTCCCTTAACCAAATTATCCAGAACTGTAGTTACTACCAATAAATTGTCGGACACTTTTACTATTGGGTGTATGAGGCAGTTGTTGTTACCCCTGGTATGTTTAGTCGATGGCGATGTTTGGACGATTTTTACGAAATTTTCGTTACTATAATAATCGTTATAAATTTCATATACTTCTTCTTGGGTAATCGTTTTTGCCAGGCGGGCGTAATTAGTACCCAATATCCCTCTCGTCATGGGTATTAAGTGTGGTACGAAGCTTACTTTTATATCGCCGATTTTAGAAAGTTTGGAAAGTTCCTGCTCCATTTCAGGCTGATGTCTGTGACCCGATAAACCGTAGCTTTGCGCGCTATCATTTATCTCTGAAAACCCGAACTCTGCCTTTGACGATCTACCGGCTCCGGAAACACCAGTTTTTGAATCATTAATTATTGAAGATTCGATAATTAATGAGTTAACTGCAGGAGCCATACCTAAAATAGCCCCTGTAGGAAAACATCCTGGATTGGCCACCAGTTTACTTGTCTTGATTTTTTCTCTGTGAATTTCTGGCAATCCGTATGTTGATTTTTCCAAATGTTCTGGGCAGGGATGTTTAGTTTTATATGTGGATTCGTATAATTCTAAGCTTTTCAACCTAAAATCGGCGGCGACATCCACGCAAGGAATTCCTTCCATAATAAATGGATTTAATTGTTCGGCACTTGCAGCATGAGGCAATGCCGAAAACACGAAATCTAAGGAAGCGTCAGGTTCTTTGGTAACTGTTAAAGTGGTTGCTTCCAAATGGGGGTATATTTCACTTAATAATTTACCCGCTGAACTGCGTCCAGTAGCCGAAACCACCGAAACTTCCGGATGCCTGTGCAGAATTCTTGCTAATTCAGCACCTGCGTATCCGGTTACATTTAAGATCCCAACTTTTAGCGTCATTACAAAAATAAGAGGTTTTTTTCTTATATTTTATCAGTATTAAATTACATCACTCCTGATAAGCAGATGGACAATTTGTGACAATAGGACATTTGTCGCAAAGCGGATTACGTGCCTTACATGTTCTTCTTCCGTGATTTATCAGAAGAATATGGAATTTAAAACGGTCTGTCGGAGCAATTAACTTTTCCATTATCGGGTGTGCATTATCCGCTGTTGTTTTACTCGTAATAAACCCCAGCCTTCTCGAAACTCTATGGACGTGAGTATCAACGGGAAATGCGGGAAGATCCAGAGCAAATGACATAACGACGGCTGCGGTTTTGGGTCCGACTCCAGGCAGGGAAATCAACCATTCTCTTACGTCTTCTATCCCCATATCTTTTAGGACATCTAAATTAAAATTTGATAACCTGGCGTGTATTTCGAACAAGATACTTTTTATTCTTAAAGCTTTTTGGTTTGCGAGTCCTCCATGTTTTATCGTTGCTTCTAATTCTTTGTTTCCTGTTTCAACTACATCGGTCCAGTTTGGGTAAACTGATTTCAATTTTTTGAAAGCTTTTTCTGCGTTTAAATCTGAAGTGTGTTGGGTGAGAACGGTGAAAATTAATTCGTCCAAAATTCCCATTTTCGGACGCCAGTCTATTGCTCCGTAATGTTTTTGTAGCTGCCTTAATACCGTGCGATATTTTACTGGTGAATTTCCTTTATTTATCAATATGATCTTTTTGCAACGTAGTCGGCCAACAAATCCAGGGATTCACGATTTTTACTTTTTGGCATAGTTTCCAAGTTTTCGTGGGCTTTTTTTATATAATCGTCAGCAATACTTTGGGCCGTTTTTATAGCTCCTGTTTTTTTTACCATATCTATCACTTCGGCAAGTAATTGTTTTCTCTGTTTTTCATCTGCCTCAAAAAATCTTTCTATGATTGTGGCTCCGTCATTTTCGTAGGCAATTATCGCTGGAAGCGTTATAGTACCCTCCGAAATATCATTTCCAGAAGGTTTTCCCAGTCGATCTGGTGTGGAAACATAATCCAGAATATCGTCGTATATTTGATACGCCATCCCAAGGTTATACCCATAATTGTTCAGACGAATTATTGATTCCTCATCACCGTCGGCGAGCAGGGCGCCCCCAAGGGCTGCAGTACAAAATAGAGTAGCGGTCTTGTTATATATGCGCTCGTTATATGATTTTCTGTCAATATCTGTTTTCCAGGCTGCCAAAATTTCATCTAGTTCTCCGCAAGCCAGTTCCGATATGGTTTGGGCAAATCTTTTTATAAGTCGTATGTTTCCAGTTTCGCAAACGTATACCGCAGAAGTAGCAAAAATGTGATCACCAAGCAATACGGCGATATTACGGCCCCAAAGATTACTGGCGGTTGCATGTCCGCGCCTGGTATCAGCTTTGTCCACTGTATCGTCATGCACTAGAGTTGCTATATGCAAAAGTTCAATGGCTGTTGCCATTTTCACCACTGTATCAGTTGTGGTTTTACCCCAAAGACCGGCCACTAATAGAGTTATGGCCGGACGAATTCGCTTTCCAGGTGTTGAAAGGACGTGTTTTAATCGGTCTTCTATGCCTGTCGTATTTTCGGGAATACGATCAGACTGACTGAGTAGCTCTTCAACAACTTTATCTAAATCCTTTTCTACGGGACCATATATGCGTTGCTGTACTGAATCATCTGACATGATTTAGTTCATTAACCGATTATTTTCATCTTCTATTACGGTATCTTCAAGTTTTTTGAACAGAGGCGAAGGAGATTCTATTTTTATATCATCAAGAATTTTCTTTCTCTCCCATCCGTCATGCAAGGTATTTTCTTTGAACCCTAACATTTCATGTATTAATTTTGAGGTCGACGGCAGAAAAGGATAAAAGACAGTCCGGAGAGTGGCAATAATGTTTATGCCCACCCACAACGTTGTTGCAGCCTTCGTTTTGTCGGATTTTAACTCAAACCAGGGTTTTTTTTGGTCAATGTATTTATTACCTGATTGTGCCAATTTCATTGCGGATTGTAGTGCAGACCTAAATTTTCTATCTTGGATAGATTGTGAAACGTCCTCGAGGGCCTTGTCACAATCGGACAGTGCTTGCAGGTCTGTTTTTCCAAAACGTGATGGTTTTGAAAGAATTTCAAAGTTTTTATTTGTCATCGTCAGCACTCTATGAACGAAATTCCCCAAAGTTGCCACAAGTTCGTTATTATTTGCAGATACGTATCCAGCCCAAGTGAATTCTGAGTCAGATGTTTCGGGCATTATGGAAGCGAGGTAATATCTTAGTGGCTCAGGATCATACCGGCTTAAATAATCCGACAACCAAACAGCATGTCCTTTGCTTTTTGAAAAGTCGATTCCACCCAAGTTTAGGTATTCGTTGGCGACCACATCGGTTGGTAAATTTAGGTTACCGTAACCAAGTAGTATTGCTGGCCAAATTATGGTGTGAAAGGGTACATTGTCTTTTCCCTGAAAATAGTAGGATTCTGCGTCTTCGTCCAACCAAAAATCTTTCCAAAGATCTGGTGTACCCGAAATTTCTGCCCATTCAATAGTTGCAGACAGGTATCCTATTACGGCTTCAAACCACACATATATCCTTTTGTTTTCGTATCCTTCTTTTATCGGGACGGAAATGCCCCATTCAATATCTCTGGTTATGGCTCTGTCGATAAGGCCTTCCTTTATCATTCCCATTGATTGGTTTTTAACGTTTGGTCTCCAATCATTTTTGTCCGATATCCACTCTTCCAGAGCATCTTGGAATTTTGATAAATTGAGGAATTGGTGTGTTGTGTCTTTAAATTTAGGAGTTGATCCGTCTCTCTTAGACTTAATATTTATCAAGTCTGTTGGATCAAGAGTACGCCCACAATCATCACATTGATCTCCTCTTGCATTTTTATATGAGCAAAACGGGCATTCCCCTTCAACGAACCTGTCGGATAGGAACATTTTTTCTGTAGTTGAAAACGGCATCTTTTGGGTTTTTTCGCTAAGAAAATCCTGTTGTTTAAGTTTTAAAAAAATATCGTGAACTGTTTTTTTATGTGTTGCCGTATGGGTATGGGTGTAGAGATCATAAGAAAACCCCATTTTTTCTAACGAATTCTTCCATATTTCATGGTATTTCGTCGCTATCTCAATGGGTTCAACGCCTTCGTCCATGGCTTTCAGCGCAGTTGGAGTGCCATGCATATCGGAGCCGGAAACCATGACTACTTGATTTCCCCGAAGTCTATGATATCTGGCGAAAATATCTGCGGGTACATTCATCCCCGCTATATGACCTAAATGCGGTTCACCGTTTACATACGGCAAAGCTACCGCTACAAGTATTTTTTTTGGCAAAATTAATGATTTTTAGTTAAAAAGGTAAACAAGTTTATTTGTTAAAGTATCTATTGTTTGATTATGGCAGATAACTTTCGTTTTCGGTAATTTTGTCCGTATGTTCAGGCAATACTTTTTGTCCGTTGACAACTTACCTTGAACCTATTTCCAGTTGGTAGGTTTTATTTTTGGTTCCGGGAAATTTTTCCGTGACATGGTCCACTATACTGCGACCCGTCAAACCCATTTTTCGTGCCTGATAAATTTCTGCAAGAATGGTCTCATCACTAATCCCGGGATTTTCTGACAAAGTTTCGCGTATAACTATGGTAAATTCTCCCTTTATGGGGTCAATGAAGTGTTTCTGTGCTTCTGAAGAAGTACCCCTAAATACTTCTTCATGCATTTTAGTAAGTTCTCTACAAACCATAATCTCGCAATCACCGGTGACAGTTTCTATATCCTTCAGGCTCTTTTTAAGGCGACGGGGACTTTCGAAACAAACAACGGATCCAAAGTTTTCTTTGACACTCTTTAAAAGGGAAATCCTGTCATTTTGTTTACGCGGCAGAAATCCCAGGAAGATAAATCTATTAACAGGCCATGAGCATATGGATAGTGCAGCACTTACAGCGGATGGGCCGGGTACAGGGATGGTCCTGTGTCCGGATTCGACAGCAAGCCGTACTATTTCATTGCCCGGATCGGAAATCCCTGGTGTTCCTGCATCTGAAACAAGAACTGTATCTCCCTTTTCCAGAAATTTTACGGCTTGTTCAAGTTTTGACTGTGGTGAATGTTCATGTACAGAAATAATGGTTACCTTTTTTTTGTTTTCCATAAATAATTTTTTACTTACCCTTGTATCCTCTGCTATCACGTACTCAATAGAGTTAAACAGACCCTTAGCTCTATCGGACTGGTCTGATAAATTTCCAATAGGTGTCGATACTACGTATAGAACAGACATAGCCAACTATTGTTGGCTTGCAGGTTTCTGCAATAATTTATCCAAGACTGCGTCGTGTTGTTCGTCGGCATGGTATGAACTTCTAACCAGAGGACCAGAGGCAACATGCTTAAATTCCATTTCCAGTCCCAACTCTTTTAACTTTGCGAATTCGTCGGGATGATAAAATCGTATTAAAGGATGATGTTTTTTTGAAGGTCTTAAATATTGCCCTATCGTAAGAAGGTCGCATCCTACATTGCGAAGGTCCTTCATCGTTCTTAATATTTCGTCTTTTGTTTCTCCGAGGCCAACCATCATTCCGGATTTTGTGGGCATATTTCCATTTATTTTCTTTACGTTTCGTAACAGGTCAAGAGAAACATCATAATTGCCTCTTGGCCTTACTTTTTTGAACACTCGGCGCACGGTTTCTATATTATGATTCAAAACTTGTGGTTGGGCGTTCAATACTTTAACTAAGGATTTTCTGCTGCCTTCAAAGTCAGGTATCAAAACCTCTACATTACACGATGGGGATAAATGTCTTACTTGTTTGATTGTTTCAGCAAAAAAACTTGATCCATAATCTTCAAGATCATCTCTATCTACGGAGGTTATAACTGCATATTTTAAGTTCATACGTTTGACTGTAACCGCTACCCTGAAAGGCTCTGTTCTGTCCAAAGTAATTGGCCGACCTGTTTTTACGTTACAATAAGAACAAGACCTGGTACAGATGTCTCCCAGTATCATAAATGTAGCTGTACCTCTGTCCCAGCAGTCTCCTATGTTTGGACAAGCAGCCTCTTCACAAACAGTATTTAGATTTGCTCCTTGAATTTGACTGCGCAACTCTATAAAATTCGTGCTGCCTGGTGCTTTAACCTTGAACCATTCAGGCAATCTACGTTCAACTGTCAATTAAATTTTCCAATGACTACAATAATATATACATTGAGAATAGCAAAAAATTTCCGGAATAATTGGTTACAAAGTTTATGGTTATAACGATTTGAAAAGAAGGCGAAAGAAAAAGTATTTTGGGCCAGTGTTAACTGAGGGGTGCGGTTTTAAGGAAGGGGGTACGATGAAATTGATTGCTGGAGACTTTAAAAAAACAGGAACAACTTTTGGGGTAGTCGATGCAATTCCGGTTGAAATACTAGGTGCTATAGAGGGAGAGCTTGTGTTGGTAGAAATTTTAAAAATTTTGCCCGAAAAAATCGTTACTTCAGTCACCGAGATTTTAAATCCCTCTATACACAGAGTTGAGCCAGCCTGCAGTTATTTTTTGACGTGCACGGGTTGTCAGTGGCAGCATATTGACTATACATATCAGCTAATTTTGAAACGTAAATTCGTACAAGACGAAGTCGGAAAATACAACTTTTTTTCTAAAAATATGGTTGACAACTCCATTCCTTGCGATAAGCAATTAAACTATCGTAATCATGCGCGTTTTACGGTACGCAACAGAAATGGGATCGGGCAGGTGGGTTATGTAAATTCGGCCAACCGACAGTTCGTGAAAATATCTGAATGTAAGCTAATGAATCCCAAAATTAACTTATATTTAAATGAAATGCAGGGGAATATGAAAGATCATTCACAAGTTGCAGTAAGGGCTGGAGAATATACAGAATCTGCACTGATACAGCCGGATCTTTCTAACAATACCAAGCTACCATTTCGTTCGGGGCAAACTCATTATTTCGAAAAAGTTAACCATAGAGAATACAGAATAGCTTCCCCATCTTTTTTCCAAGTTAATATTCCTCAACTCGAAAAAATCATCACTATTTCCAACACGTTGTTGGAGATGAATGGCAAAGGCATTTTAGTTGACGCTTACAGTGGTGTTGGAGTTTTCGGATCACAGTTTTCCAAATATGTGGACCGCGTTATAGCAATCGAAGAATCTTCTTCGGCGGTATCTGACGCAATAATTAGTAACGAAGACCTAAATAACATAGAATACTTATGCGGGAAAACCGAAAAAATCATAAGTCAAATAACCGAAAAAATCGATTATTTAATATTAGATCCTCCTCGGATAGGATGTCATCCTGAAGTTTTGGAAACGATTTTAAAAGTTCTCCCAAATAAAATCCTTATGGTATCGTGTGATCCAGAAAACATGATGAGAGATTTAAATATTCTTTCGAAAGATGGTAAATTTAAAGTGAAAAATGTTATCCCCGTCGATATGTTTCCCCAAACTAGACATATAGAATGCCTGGCTTTTTTAGAGAGAGATGTCTGACGGACCGATTATACTTGTATCTAATTCCCAGCGTAGAATCGAATTATTACGGAAAGCTGGAACAAATCCCGTTAAAGTTTTACTGAATGTTGACGAAGAAGACATATTTATAGCGGAAAAGAATTTTAAGGACTATTCTAGGAAATTAGCTTTGTGGAAATTACATTGCTACAGGATTAATAAGAAACTAAAACCTAATGAACTAGTGATAACAGCAGATACGACTGTTGTGTTTAACAATATGGTTTTCGGAAAACCAAAGAATGCTTTTGAAGCAAAACAAATTTTACTCAAACTAAGAGGAAACACCCACACGGTGACTACTGGTGTGGTTGTTTTAGAGGGCAATAAAGTTTTCAGCTTCACGAAATCAACCATTGTGAATTTTAGACAATACTCCACCGTGGAAATAGATGATTATATACAGACGGGGCTACCGTTTGATCGTGCAGGTTCTTATGGTATTCAGGATAAGCCCTTTTTACCAGTAGATTCTTATGTAGGGTGCTATTTGAATGTAATAGGTCTACCTCTTTGCGAAATACAATCAGTTTTTTCGTGTTTAAGCAGGAAGATTAATACTCTAGAATGTAGCACCACATGTCGGTCTGAATTAAGTGCAAAGGAATTGAAAAATTGAACTTTTTTGGTATTGGGGGATTGGAAATATTGTTAATTACGATAATTGGCGTAACAGTTGTTGGCCCAACTAGGTTAATTCAAGGAATAAGATCATTTCGTAATTTAATGACTGAATTAAGAAGACAAAAGAATGATTTGACTAATGTGTTGTTGGAAGCAGTTGATGATGATTTTGAAGGGGCACAAAAAGGCCTACCAGTGGCGCACGATAAGGTAAACTCCGTGGGACGTAAACAAAGTAATGAAATGGGTAAGGATTTCACTGATGATAAAAAAAAAGACTCCGAGTCGCTGATCCTTCCAAAAACTCAATCACAAGAAAGGGTTGAAGATGAAGAGTGATGATGCTGTACCAATCCTGTTTCATTTTTCGGAGATAAAAAAAAGAATAATCAGGATAGGAATCGTCTTACTGATAACAACGATACTAGCTTTTATTTTTTACCAGCCAATTTCGAAATTTGCCCAAAAACCCGCGATTGATGCTTTGACAAGTATTTACCCAGACATGCCTGCCCGATTAGTTTTTTTGGACGTGTTTGAAGGTTGGTCTGCTACCGCAAAATTGTCCGTATTGATTGGATTTGGAACTTCATTTCCTTACATGATGTTCGAATTGGTTATGTTTTTGAGACCGGGCCTTACTAGTACTGAACGAAAATATATCTATGCTTTAATACCCAGTGGAACAATTTTATTTTTTTTAGGTGTTGCGTTTGGATATTTTATCCTTATACCACCAGCCTTATATTTCTTATTTGAATTTGGAGGCGATATAGCTACACCAACTCCCAGAATTGGTTCTTATATTTCGCTCATATCTTCGTTGGTATTTTGGATGGGAATAATTTTCGAGATTCCAATTGGTATGTTTTTGCTATCTAAAGCAGGTTTATTGAAATCGCGTTGGGTTTCGAAACAAAGACGATGGAACATTCTTTTTGGTTTTATTCTTGGCGCAATTGTAACTCCCACGTTCGATCCGGTTACACAGACAATTGCCGCTTTGCCCGCGATTTTTTTATTCGAACTCGGGCTGATACTTGTAAAATTATCCGAACGATCTCAGGCTAAAAGGCGTAAAAGTGAGTAAATTGACTTTCCTAATTTTGTTAAAATTATTTAGACGACTTTTCCTTGGTTTCAGTGTCTTTATCAGGATTTACTGAACTCCTAAACTCCTTGATCGCTTTACCAACTCCTGATCCTATTTCGGGGAGTTTGCCGACACCAAAAACTATCAACACTATCACTAATATGAGGATAATTTCCAAAGGACCTATGGATCGTAAGAATCCCATTCATGTTCTCCATTCAAAATGTTTATGATTTACATTATATAATGAAGAAAATATTAATCGTTAAGACAGTAATCGCCATATGGCCATTACTCTTCCTATTATTTCAACGTCGGTTGAGTCCAAAAGAATAGGAGGGATTTGCGAATTTGCTGGCTCGAGTCGCGTTAATTTCCCTTGATTATAGTAATGTTTTAGAGTTGTAGTGTTTTCAGATTTTATTTTCACAGCGGCCATCTGCCCGTTAAGGACTGTTTTTGTGTGTTGCATAATTAATGTGTCACCGTCGGAAATTAGTGCATCGATCATGGATTCACCTTTAATTTTTAGAGCATAAATTTCATCTCCTCTACCTACGATTGATTGTGGTAAATCAATAAAATCCTTGCCAGCGATGTCCGACCAAGAATCTTCCTCAGGTAATGGGAAAGGAGATCCGGCTGCGATTGTTCCAAGCATAGGTACTGCTACAGTTTCATTATCCGTGGGTAAATAATTATATTTACTTATATTTCTATTTGATAAAAGGGTCAGACTACGGGAAACTTCCGAATCGCTTTTTATCATACCGAGTGATTTCAATTTGTCTAGATTGTATTGGACGACTGAAGTAGAGCTAATTTGACAGCCTATTTGTATATCACGAATACTTGGAGCGTATTCATATTCGGAGAACCAATTTTCTATGAAGGTAATTATTTTCTTTTGGCGTTCTGTTAATGACATAACAATTTTTTCCTCATCTGTTTTTGAAAATAACAGCTTTGTCTACCGATTGTCAAAAAAAATTGTCAATGCATGTAGTTTTTTTATTGACCCATTCTCGTCAACGGATGGATAGCAGATCTGATGGTAAATTGTAAACAAAGTTTATGATATCGACGGAAGGATTAAACGCCATATTTTGAGGGAGACTTCTAATTTTCAATTTCATCTGAATGAAGATGGGTATTATCACTAACGAAAGAAATACCCTCTAGTGACAAAGGAGGTCCCCCAGGTTGATCGGCAATACCAAAAGCTAAATAATGTGGTGCCGGATGTTTAAAAACTATTATTGCAGCTAATGTTTGCGATAAAGGTTTATGACCCCCGAACCAAACAACCTCTGGGCCATTTACCAGCTGAGTTGGACCATATTCTACTGGCCGTAAAACACCTTTCTGAACCACATGCTCTCCAGGTTTAGTTATTCCCCATTCGACTACACCATTATAGTCTGATGGCAAGACGAATCTCCATCGTGAAAGTAATCCGCGCCAAGGCATAATCTCAACCGCAACTCTGTTTTTAACATTTTGAAATGGGTGGATAATTTGCCAATTGTAAACAGATAAATGACCCTCGGAATCGCTTGAAATGGAAGGGTTGGACTTGTGCTCAGAGTTGATTGGCACGATTGTTATCCAATTCTATTTTACGGATGAATTGAAATGTCGACTTAATCTAGATTTTTTTCGAGCAGCTGCGTTTCGGTGAATAATTCCCTTCGTCACTGCACGGTCCAAGGCAGAGATGGCTGACTTCAACGATTTAACCGAATCTTCTGATGAATGATTCTCAATTATCGTTTCAGAGGCTTGCCTAATCCTTGATTTTGTGAAACTTCTGAATATTTTGTTATTCCTAGCTCGTCGCTTTTGCGACCGGAGTGTTTTATCTGCGGGCATTTATGTTGTCCCTCTTCTTTCAGAGTTAATTATATCCAAAATTTGAATCAGATTAATAGTGTTTGATTCATTCGTTTATTCTAATTACTGATCCTACACCTGGTATGGCTTCCAATTTTGAGAACAACGTACTCAGTTGCTCTACTCCTACTATATAAACAGTGAGGGCAATTGTAACGGCATTCGAACCTTCGTCCTCCCTCGATGATACTCGGTGGATATTAATTCCTTCAGAGGAAACTACTTCAGTTATATCTCTAATTAAACCTATCCTATCGTAGGCGTTTAGGGTCAAGCGGGCTGGATAGGTAGTGGCACGTTGTCCCCAATTAACTTCTATAACTTTTTCAGGTGAAATGGTATAAGGTGTGTTATTACACGATATTCTGTGAACCGTTACCCCTCTACCTCGAGTTAAATATCCAATAATGTCATCCCCCTGTAATGGGCTGCAACACTGTGCAAAGCGAGTTAGTGTATCTGGTTCGCCCATTACCACCAATCCTTTTGATTTAGATTCAGTTACAGTTCTGAAAGTTCTATTGTCTAGTTTTTTGTTAGTTTCGTTGAAATCGATCGATTCAGCGATTCTACTCACTGGCATTTGCGCTGAACCTAACTGTTCCAGTAGTTCGGTGACTGAGCTCAATCCCAGTTCTGATGCTATGAACGGCTCACTTGATTCAATACCAAGGCGCATTAGTTCCTTTTGTAAAATATTTCTCCCCTGTCGAATCATCGCTTTTTTATCTTGTTTCCTAAACCATTGCCTTACTTTGGATTGAGCCCCAGCTGATGATAGATAATGTAAGTTGGGATTTAACCAATCCAAATTCGGGCCCTTTGCTTTATGTGATTTTTTAATTTCGACTACGTCTCCATTTTGAAGTAGTGTATTTAATGCAACCATCTTGCCATTTATCTGTGCACCAGATGTATTGTGACCTAATTCTGTATGAATCCTGTAGGCAAAATCCAATGGTGTTGCTCCAATGGGTAAATCAATTACATCACCTTTTGGGGTATATGAAAAAATTTGATCACCGAGTAAATCTGTTTTTACCGATGTTAGGTATTCTTCGTCACCTGAAAGTTCTTGTTGCCATTCCAAAATACGACGAAGCCAAGTCATCTGTTGCTCAAAACCTTCAGAATTTGGTGCGCCTACTTCATTTTCTTTATAAGACCAATGTGAAGCCACGCCTTCTTGGGCTATTTTATCCATATTTTTTGTACGTATTTGAACTTCAAGTGGGAAGTTTCCTGGGCCCATTACTGAAGTATGCAGTGATTGGTACATATTTTCTTTTGGGTTGGCGATATAATCATCAAATTCACCATTAACAGGTCGCCATTTAGTGTGCACCACCCCTAGGGCCCCGTAACATTCATCAATTTTTTCAGTTAAAATTCTAATAGCGATTAAATCATGAATTTCATCAAATTTTTTGCCCATTTTTTGATAACGATTTAATTTATCGTAAATACTGTATAAATGTTTGGCTCTTCCGTATACTGTAGATTCAATTATCGATTTATCTAGTTCCGATTTTATGGTTTTTACGAGAGCATTCACGTATTGTTCACGTTCTCCCCGTTTTCTTGCGACAAGCTTTGAAACTGCTTTATATTCATCAGGCATTAAGTACCTAAATGATTCATCCTCCAATTGCCATTTAATATCATTCATTCCCAACCGATGTGCCAAAGGGGCGTGAATATCCAATGTCTCTCTAGCAATACGTTTCCTCCGGTTTTCAGGAAGGTATTTTAGGGTTTGCATATTATGTAATCGATCCGAAAGTTTGATTAAGATAACCCTGACATCTTGTGCCATTGCGACCAACATTTTTCGTAGATTAGCCGAGCGCCTATTTTCAGGATTTTGGCGTTGTTTAGCCATTTGACTTCGATTAGTCAACCCGTCGAGATGTTTCAGTTTAGTGGCTCCATCCACCAAACGAGCGACTTCATTTCCGAATTTGTTCTTTAACGTGTCATATGAAACGTTACAATCTTCCATAACATCGTGGAGTAAAGCGGCTATTATAGTAGTTGAATCTAACCTCATTTCAGCAAGATGTTGGGCTGTAGCAACAGGGTGAACGATGTAAGGTTCTCCTGACATTCTTTTTTGTTCGCCGTGAGATAATCTGGCGAATTCGTAAGCTTCAGTCACATTTTTTACACTTGATGGTGTCATATAGTCGCCCAAAGTTTGTATAAACTTGTCTGAAGGTTGATGTATTTTGGTTGTTTGAATCATATAGACAGGAAAATTCTAACGTAGTACACAGTTATTTTCGTCTTATATTCTCAAAGAATCTGACCAATTCATCTTTTTGAAAACTTGGTATAGGTACAGAAAGTTCGCTCGGGTCGTCAAAAGATATTTTTGGAGATTTAGTGATTTTTCCTATGCAAGTGGACGCAAACCCATCCTTTTCAAGAACACCTATGACCGTAGCAATATTTTTTTTATCCGTCGTCATAAGTAAAGCACCCGATGATATAAGTCCTAATGAATCTATTTCTAAAAGATCGCATATTTCGGTTGTTTCGTCAAGGAAAGGGATTCTACCCTTTTCTATTGATATCCCATTACCTGAAGCCATGCATAATTCATTTAAGGCAGTGGATATTCCTCCTTCGGTGGCATCATGCATTGAAGTAACCAGTCCAGTTGCTGCTGCTGCAAGGGCTGGTTTCACTATAGAAATTCCCGGACGTACTAACAACCCTTTAGCTTTTTTAACTTTTTCTTTTGACATTCCTAATTTTATCAATTGGGGTTCAACTTCCGAAGCTAGTATAGCTGTTCCCTCTATACCACCAAATCCATACATCAAAACGGCATCCCCTTCTTTGGCTCCAGAAGTGGTCAAAGCTTTTGAAGCATGAATTTCTCCAAAAATGGTACCACAAATAATTGGGTGATCTAATCCTAATGTTACTTCTGTATGTCCCCCGATCAAAGACACATTGAGTTCTCGGGCAGCGGTCTCCAATTGTCCGAATAAATCCTCTACATATTCTTCCGTTACTCCTTCAGGTAATAAAATCGTCGCTGTGAACCATTTTGGTACAGCGCCCGAAGTAGCAATGTCGTTTGCATTTACATTGAGCGCATACCAACCTAGATTGTCGGTTGCAAAAGTTATGGGGTCACTTTTTACAATTAAAGTTTTGTTACCGAAAGAAATGTGCGCTGTATCCTCTCCTATTCCAGGACCCTGTAAAACTCGAGGATCAGCAATTGTTAATTTTTCCAATAGTTTTTTTAGGAGTTTATTTGGTAATTTACCTAATTGGAGAGTCATTGATTATTTACATACCTGGGACAATCGGCATCGGGTTACCAATTAAATATTTTCCAATTATATTGCCCAATTGTTTTGGGGCTGTACCATCCATTCCGTCCCAATCTAAACCTTCTCCCCTGATTATATTTTTGTTTTCTTCACATAACCATTCAAAACTTTTATTTCCCGAATCAGTGGAGAATGATATTTGGAAAAAAGTCTTACAATTTGAAGTTTTTGTGATAGGAATAAAAATATCTAGGTATTTCAAAAATGTGCTTATATCGTTTTTGTCTGTTATTTCAGCTATCAAGGAGAAGTCGTTTGTTTGATTCCGTCTGTAAAGGTAAATTTCGTTTGTCTTTTCAAGTGAGTATGCGTTGAATATATTTAGCTTTTTATCCTTTGACTGATTTACTTTTGTACAATTTATGGTTAGATTTCCTGATGAATCAGCGTGGTATACCCATTCCAGATCGTCACTTCCAATGGTGTATATATATCCATAATCTGGGCTGACAAAGGGTTCGTAATAAATTCCAGGTATCGGACAATTCATGGATTTATTTATCCACATTTTCCTACTAACGGAAGTGAGACGCAGTTGGTTAGCCTCTATACCATCTTCATATATTAGTTTTGCCATTTCATCAACGTATGATGATGGTGGTCCTGGCGTTGGTGTTACAGTGGGAGTTGGGAGAGGGACGAGTTTTTTTTCAATTTCCTGGGTTGGTGTGACTACCGGGGTAGAGGTAGGTGTTGGTACTGGCGTAATAGTTGGATAAGGAGTGGGGTGCTTTTTTGGTTGAATGGCATTAAATGCTTTAGCTGTTGGGGATGGGACCGAAATTTCTCCGATTCCATTTTTGGGTGTTGTTTGTTGGTTTGAACACGTTATAAATGCGGATAACGTGAGAGTTACAACTAGGAAGAATATTAAAACTTCAAAAAATTTCATTCTTTATTTTGTTACGCTCCGTGTTTACTTATTTTAGTGTAATAACTAATTCATAAGATTTTAATAATATAGAATTTTTGGATTTTTCCAATCTGTCGACAAATTAATATCTTCACCACAGAACACATATGCTATGTTTTTTTGGGTATGGAAGATATATTTGTATTATAGGTGTATTAATCTGTAATGATAATCAGGGCAGTTAAAAACTTTGTTCGACTGATAAAGATAGGCGCGGAAAATCCTCAATTCGTTTTGATGTTAGATTTATCGGCACGGAATAATTTATGAGCATAAGTTATAAGCTAAGTAATTTATTTAAATTAATTTTCCGTACTATATCTTCAAAGTTTTTGATAATTCTAGGAATTATTATTGCTTCTACTGTTGCACTTCCCATTATTTATCTCGTAATAAGATCAGTAAATTCCTATACAGAAGTACTAGATTTACTAAACAAAGCTGGATTATTTTGGATTTTGTTCCGGACTTTTACGCTAGTGTTTTTAGTGACATTAATATCCATTATTGTTGGTGTTTCTATTGCCTGGGTAATCACCAGAACTGATTTAGCCGGATCAAAAATTTATTCAGTAATGGTTATTTTGCCTCTTATTATGCCGAGCTATATTGGAGCTATGACCTTTTTGGAAATATTTTCCCCGCGAGGTTTGTTACAGAAAGTCTTGTCTCCTTTTGGCGTAGAGAAATTAATGAATTTGAATGGTCTAATAGGTGCAACTATTGTTTTAGTCCTGCTAACCTATCCATACGTTTATTTGATTGTTCGATCGGCTCTAAAAAAAATGGATCCATCATTAGAAGATGCTGCCCGAGTTATGGGTTATGGATCCATACGAACGTTCAGAATAGTGACATTTCCATTGCTTCGTCCTGCTGTTGTTGCTAGTGGGCTTCTTGTAGCACTCTATACCTTAAGTGATTATGGAGCAGTATCAATGCTTCAATACCAAACTTTTACTTCTGTAATAATGCTTCAATTTGAGTCAGCAATTGATAGAAATATTGCATATGCCCTTTCAACGGTTTTGACTTTGGTGATAGTACTGATTTTGGTTATCGAAGGAGGTTTGCTGAAAAACCGCGTTTACTATAATGTCACTGGTGGGGTGATTCGTAAACAAACGTTGTTGCCCTTGGGTCATTGGAAATACGTTCTCCCCTGTGCAATATTAATCCCTGTGATTTTGGGAGTTTTTGGTCCGATATCGGTATTATTGGCGTGGCTTGTTCAAGGAATTGCGAATGAACAAAATTTACAACAAGTGCTTGAACCCCTAAAAAATACTGTTTTTGTCAGTTTCGTTGCAGCGATTGTAACTGGATTACTTGCACTACCGATTTCATTAGTTACTGTGGGTACATCAGGATTTTCAACTAAGATTTTAGAGCGTGTTACATACCTAGGGTTTGGATTACCCGGAATAGTGGTAGCATTATCTCTGGTGTTTATAGGTATTAACTATATTTACCCTGTTTATCAAACTTTATGGCTAATGATATTCGGGTATGTAATTCTTAGCTTGCCTATTGCTGGAGGAGCAATTAAATCGGCTCTACTTCAACTTTCTCCTAAAACTAATGAAGCAGCAGCATCACTTGGGCACTCGGGACTGCGTTCTTTTATTTCTATTACCTTTCCACAAATTAAATCTGGAATTTTTGTGGGGTCTGCGATCGTTTTTTTAGTGGTTATGAAAGAATTACCCGCTACACTAATTTTAAGTCCCAATGGATTTGACACTTTGGCTACATCGATTTGGATGTCATTTAATGACGCTTATTTAACCAATGTAGCGGTAGGATCTCTTGTTCTGATATGTGCCAGTGGGGTACCGCTAATTTTGTTAAACATAAAAATGAGTGGTAAGGACAGAAGTTCACTTTTTATCTAATAATTTCTAATGAAACTTTTTTGGCGCAAAAATATTAACTCCGTCCTTCAACCTGATCTAGATCCCCAATCCGAAGAAACTGGGGTTATACATATGGACAGCGTGTACTGTGCCTACAAAGGATCTACCGAAAATATTTTAGCATCTTTTAATTTGATGGTTCGTTCGGGAGAATTCGTTACGGTCTTGGGAAAAAGTGGAGTCGGAAAGACTACTATATTAAGGGCTATTGCGGGATTAGAAAGGATTAATTCAGGATACGTTCGGGTGGGTGGCCAACTCGCTAGTTCCTCATTTGTTCATTCACCTCCGGATAAACGCAGGGTAGGATTAGTGTTTCAGGATTATGCCCTATTTCCGCATATGACTGTTTTTGAAAATGTAGGTTTTGGGCTTAGAACATTAAATTCAAATGAACGCACTAGAAGAGTGCTCGATATTCTTGAGTTGGCTGATATTAAATTACATGCTAATCGTTATGTAAATGAAATATCTGGCGGAGAACAACAGAGGGTTGCTATAGCCAGAGCACTTGCACCTAATCCGCTAGCACTGCTATTGGATGAACCTTACAGTAATTTGGATCTACCTCTACGAGATGATCTTAGAAAGTACGTGAAACGGATAGTCAAACAAACGGGAGCTACAACAATATTGGTGACCCATGATGGAGAAGAAGCTCTTGCTCATTCGGACAGAGTTGCGATTATGGGGAGAGGTTCAATTAAGCAGATTGGTACCCCTCAAGAAGTTTACCAGTCTCCTGTTTCTGAAGAAGTAGCTAGTCTTCTTGGCCCCTGTGAATTTGTCCCAGGTGTCGTCAATGGTAAAACTGTGGAAACAGAAATAGGCGTTTTTAAATTAAGTCCCGATACCATTTTCAAAAACGGTACAAGGGTTAATACTTTAATCAGGCCTTCAAAACTGGGAATTGTTCCTTTAAATTCAAATGTTGACCTTGGTCATAAAGTTGAATTTAAGGAGTACCATGGCGAATTTACTGAATACGGGGTGAAGCTTAAATCGGAGTTAGTGATTAGGGTCAGGCTACCGATAGGAGGAGAAGATATAAATGTTGGTCAGTTGGTAAAGTTTAACGAGTTCAAAGAAACAGTTATCTGCTACGAAAGTAAAACCTAATTTCGATATTTGCTTATTACTAAACACGCGTTTTGACCACCAAATCCAAAACTGTTTGAGAGAACTGTTTTTACATTGATATTTCGGCTAATATTAGGTACGTAATCTAAATCACAATCAGGATCTGGAGTGTCTTGGTTTATCGTTGGGTGTACAGTGGAATCTTTTATACTGTTTATACAAGCTATTGCCTCTAGAGCTCCCGAGGCTCCTAATGAATGTCCTATCATGGATTTTGTAGAACTGACAGGTATTCTGTACGAACGATCATTAAAAACTTTTTTCAAAGCGAGGGTCTCCAATCTGTCATTCGCCGGAGTTGAGGTGCCATGAGCATTAATATAATCAATTTCTTCAATATTTTTACCTGCATCTTCTAAAGCCCATGACATTGCCTTAGCAGCCCCTGAACCGTTTTCATGTGGTTGGACTAAATGGAAAGCATCGGATGATACACTCCATCCAGATATTTCAGCGTATATATTTGCATTTCTGGCTAGTGCATGTTGTTCACTTTCCAAAATCAATATGCCTGATCCTTCTGCTGGGGCAAATCCATCCCGCCCGGCGTCAAATGGTCTTGAAGCTTCAGCGGGGTGGCCTTGCCATTTTGTTAAGGCGTGCATCGTACTAAATCCTCCCATGCCCAATTCACAAATTCCGGCTTCAGAACCACCTGTCACAACCACGTCAGCTTTGCCGTGCCTTATAATTTCAGCCGCTTCCCCTATAGCTTGAGTTGAGGCCGCACAAGCCGTAATACATGTATTTGTGTATCCAGTTATACCCCAAATGCGGCTAAGATTT
>Ga0187827_10002573_pt1 | contig 24541 bp, 26 predicted proteins | sample ETNtaG_39_FD_167969 | JGI IMG/M metagenome (GOLD analysis project Ga0187827, IMG submission 167969) | Marine microbial and viral communities from oxygen minimum zone, Eastern Pacific Ocean - ETNP2014_SV_150_PacBio MetaG (Illumina Assembly) | ecosystem: Environmental > Aquatic > Marine > Hypoxic... | reverse complement strand
CTTTAAAAGTTGGAATTAATGGATTTGGTAGAATTGGAAGAATGATACTTAGGTCCATCATTGAACAAAATAGAAAAGATTTAGAAGTAGTAGCTATTAATAATAGAAGCAACGCTGAAACAAGTAGCTTCTTGTTAATTAATGATACCGTGCATGGAAAATTAAAATCAAAAATTAACTACTCAGAAAAAACAATTAATATTGATGAAAAAAAAATAAACATGATCCAAGAAAATGAAATATCAAAAATAGATTGGAAAAAGTTTGAAGTTAATATTGTTTTAGAATGTACAGGCAAATTCAATACAAAAGAAAAATCCTCACAACATATTAATTTTGGTGCAAATAAAGTTATTGTTTCGGCTCCATGTAAAGGTGCAAAAAGTATCATTTATGGGGTTAATGAAAAAAATTTAAAGTCCAGTGATCAAATAATTTCTGCTGCATCCTGTACCACAAATTGTCTTGCTCCAGTCGCGCAGACATTGAATGAAGATTTTGGAATTGAAAGAGGTTTTATGACGACTATACACTCTTACACAACTGATCAAAGATTATTAGATAATTCACACAAAGATCTAAGAAGAGCAAGAAGCGCTCCTAGTTCAATGGTACCAACAACTACGGGAGCCACTAAATCTCTTGGTGACATTATTCCAAAACTAAAAGGAAAAATTGAAGGAGTTTCAATCAGAGTTCCAACTCCCAACGTGTCTTTGATAGAATTCGTATTTTCTTCATCAAAAAATTTAACTGTTGAGGAAATAAATAATTCATTTATAAAAGCCTCAAAGTCAAAACTGAAAAATATTTTAGAAACAAATAATGAACCTCTTGTCTCCTCTGATTTCAATCATAATCCTCACTCTGCTATAGTAGATCTTACGTTAACAAAGGTAGTAGAAAACAAAATGGCAAAAGTTTCTGCTTGGTACGATAATGAGTGGGGTTTTGCATCAAGAATGTGTGATTTGGCGAATTATTTCGGCAAGATTTAATACACAATGGTTAAAATAAATAAATTAGATGAAAATCTAAATATTGAGGGAAAAAGAGTTTTATTAAGAGTTGATTTCAATGTTCCAATAAATGATGGAACCATAACAGAAGATTCCCGAATTGAAAAAGTTTTGCCAACTATAAAATTTCTAATAAATAAAAAAGCAAAAATAATAATTATTGCACATCTCGGAAGACCCAAAGGAAAAATTGTTCCTGGATTAACTCTAAAACCAATTGCAAAAAAATTATCCGATTGTCTTAATCAGGATGTAGCATTTTTAAATGAAAGTATTGGCTCGCTAGCAATTCAAAATTCAAAAAAAATTCCTAATGGAAAAATTATGCTATTAGAAAACATACGTTTTCATAAAGGAGAAGAATTAAACTCGGTGTTTTTTGCTAAAGAACTTTCAAAAATTGGCGATATATATATAAATGAAGCATTTCCATGTTCTCACAGAACTCATGCTTCTGTTTGTGAAATAACAAAACACATTGATTCTTTCGCTGGCAAACAGCTACTAGAAGAAATAAGTGCTATAAAAATGTTAACGGACAATGCAAAAAACCCGACGACTTGCATCGTAGGGGGTTCAAAAATTTCTACTAAATCAGGTATTTTAGTTAATCTTGTAAGAAAAATGCAAAACATCGTCATTGTTGGTGCCATGGCAAATACTTTTTTAAAATATAAAGGTTATAATATTGGACAATCTATATTCGAAAAAAATCAAGAGAGCTTGATAGAAAATATAATTCAAGAATCTAAAAAAAATAACTGCAATCTTGTATTGCCTGAAGATATAATAACGTCAAAAAATCATAATTCAAAAGGCGTTCAAAAAAACTTAGACCAAATCAATGATAACGATTTAATTTTGGATATGGGTGAAAAAACCTTACAAAATATATTTAAAGTAATAGATGAATCAAAAACAGTTTTGTGGAATGGCCCAGCTGGTTATTTCGAAATTGACGAGTTTTCTATAGGAAGTAAAAAAATTGCAAACAAAATATCTGATAATACCAAAACCAAATCTCTCATTTCTATTGCCGGAGGTGGTGACACAGTAGCGGCAATAAATAAATTTAAATGTTCTAATGGATTTACTTATTTATCAACAGCGGGTGGAGCTTTTTTAGAACTTCTTGAAGGAAAAATGTTACCTGGTATAAAAGCTTTAGAAATTAATTAAAATATTTATGAGCGAAATAGAAAAAATTGCAAAACAAATTGTAGCAAAAGGCGGAGGAATACTTGCGGCTGATGAAAGCACTGGAACTATGACAAAAAGATTATCAAGTGTGAATGTTGAATCAACAGCTGAAAATAGACTTAAATTTAGAGAAACTTTATTTTCTTCAGAAGGAATGAAAAATTATATTGGCGGTGTAATCCTTTATGATGAAACAATAAAGCAAAAAACTTCTTCTGGAAAAACTATTCCTGAACTAATTGAAGGCTCTGGATCAATTCCGGGTATCAAAGTTGATACTGGTGCAAAAAAATTGGCTGGCTCACCTGAAGAAAAAATTACTGAAGGACTAGACGGATTGAGAGAAAGACTGGCAGAATATTATAAATTAGGAGCGAGATTCACAAAATGGAGAGCAGTGTACAATATATCTGATAAATTTCCTTCTGAACTATCTATTAAATCCAATGCACACGCTCTAGCGAGATATGCCGCGTTGGCGCAAGAAACAAAAATGGTTCCTATAGTTGAGCCAGAAGTGCTAATGGATGGACATCACGATATCAACAAATGCTACGAGATAACTTCTAAAGTTTTAAAGGAATGCTATAAAGAGTTAGCCTTGCATAAGATAAATCTTAAGGGAACCATATTAAAGCCCAATATGATATTGCCTGGGAATAAATCAAAAAATAGAAGTAATTCTTTAGAAATAGCAAAAATGACAGTCAAATGTTTAAGGGAAAATGTACCTGACGAAGTTCCTGGAATTGCTTTTTTATCAGGAGGACAAACCGAAGTTGAAGCAACTCAAAATTTAAATGAAATAAATAAAATTAATGACACTAATTTTTTGATGTCTTTTTCCTATGGAAGAGCTTTGCAACAAAGTGCTTTGAGAAATTGGGCAAAAAATATTAAAGACACCGGTAATACACAAAAAATTTTTAATCATAGATCTCAAATGAATGGCCTCTCCACTATGGCTAAATGGAATATCAAGCTAGAAAATCAGGTATCAGCTTAGCTAAAATTGAAAAAATTCATCTATTTAATATCGCCTACGAAAATAAAGGAAAATAAGTTTTATAGAGAACTTGATATGGTATTTAAAACCAATAAAGTTAAATTTTTTCAGTTAAGGCTTAAAAAAATAACCAGCAATAATCTTATAAAAATATCTAAAAAAATAAAAAAAATAGCTAAAAAAAATAAAGTTAAATTTTTAATTAATGATAAACCCTTGATTGCAAAAAAAATTGGTGCGGACGGATGTCATATTGGTCAAAAAGATATGAATTATAAAAAAAGTAGAAAAATTTTAGGAAAAAATAAAATTATTGGAGTAACATGTCATAATTCAAAAAATTTAGCATTGAGAGCAAAAAGGTTAAAAGCAAATTATATTGCTTTTGGATCGTTTTTCAAATCTTCAACAAAAAAATCACCTTTTAAAGCCAACTTAGCAATATTGCATTGGGCTAAAAAAAAAATTAATATGCCGACCGTTGCAATCGGTGGAATTAATAATTCCAACTATAAAAAAATTTTATCGAATGGGGCAGATTTTATAGCTTGTTCAAACTATATTTGGAATAACAAAAAATTAAATCCTGTTTCTGCAATAAAAAAACTTAAATAAAAAATGAAAATATTAGGAAATGAAATAAAACCTGGAATGATTTTAAATCATGATAACGATCAATGGGAAGTTATAAAAATTCAACATGTAAAACCTGGCAAAGGTGGGGCCTTCAATCAGGTAGAGTTAAAAAGTATAAACAAAGATACTAAGCGGAATGAAAGATTTCGATCCAGTGATAATGTGGAAAGAATAGTTTTGGATGAAAAAAAATTTAATTTTCTTTTTGAAGATGATAATGATTGTCATTTTATGGATCAGATAACTTTTGAACAAATAGCTATTAATAAAAAAAAAATTGGAGAAAAAATAAAACTCCTTAAAGAAAATTTAGAAGTAATAATTAATTTTTTTGAAGACACTCCTCTATCTGTTGAATTACCCATTTCTATAGAATGTAAAGTTATTAGCACTGATGCAACCTTAAAAGGCCAGACTGCTTCATCTTCCTACAAACCAGCAATTATCAATAGCAACCTTAAAATTTTAGTACCTCCTTTTATAGAAAGTGGCGATAAAATTACTATCGATAGCAGAAGCTTAGAATACATAAGAAAAGTAAAATAATGAAAACAATTTCCGCAAACATGAATGTAATGATGATGGCCTGTGAAAAAGCTTCGAAGACATTAATCAGAGATTTTGGAGAAATTGAAAAATTACAAGTTTCAGTTAAAGGGCCCTCAGATTTTGTATCCAGTGCGGATAAAAAAGTTGAAAAAACTTTAATAAGTGAATTAAAAAAATCAAGACCAAATTATTCCATTCTTAGTGAAGAAATAGGGGAAATTAAATCTGAAAATTCTGAATATAGGTGGATAATTGATCCTATTGATGGAACGTTAAATTTTTTACATGGTATTCCACATTTTGCAATATCTTTGGCTTTAGAAAAAAAAAATGAAATAATATGCGGTGTAATTTATGATCCCATAAAAAATGAAATGTTTTTAGCGGAAAAAGAAAAGGGAGCTTATGTAAATAATCAAAGAATAAGAGTATCTAGCAGAAAAAAATTAAAAGATTGTATGATATTTACAGGAGGACCTGCTTTTAAATCTAATGAAAGGGAATTAGCTTTGGATGAATACAAAAAAATTTCAAAATTTTTACCTTCACCTATAAGAAAAATGGGAAGTGCAGCGCTTGATGTTGCTTATGTAGCCGCTGGAAGAGCTGACGGTTTTTTTCAAAGAAATTTGAATTACTGGGATATTGCAGCTGGAATAGTAATTGTAAAAGAAGCTGGCGGTTTCATAACTGACTATTCTGGAAATTCGGATTATATAAATAAAAGAAATATCGTAGTTACAAATTCCTCTATAAATAAGGATTTAGTTAATTTAATAAACAGTTAAAACTGTAAGTTTTATTTGTTTAATTTAAATCTTTTGCTATAAATTTAAATTAAATTATGAAAAAAAAAATACATCCTGATTATCACAAAATTAAAGTTGAAATGACTGATGGAAGTCAGTTCGAAACAAAATCAACTTGGGGTAAAGAAGGAGATATATTCAAATTGGATATAGATCCAAAATCTCATTCTGCATGGATTGGTGGAAGACAAAAAATCCTGGATAAGGGCAGAGTAAGTAAATTCAATAAAAAATTTCAAAACTTTAAATCATTTTTAAAATGAAAGACATTCCATTAATGCCGAAAGCTACGGCCGTATGGCTAATTGCAAATACTTCACTGTCATTTAAACAAATTGCAGATTTTTGTAATTTACACGAAGTAGAAGTTCAAGGCATTGCAGATGGAGAGGTGGCCAAAGGAATTAAAGCTTATAACCCTATTATAGCCGGTCAGCTCACTAGAGAAGAAATTGAGTGTTCATCAAAAGACGTGCATAGATCGTTACAACTTTTAAAAAAAGAAATTAATATATCAACAAAGAAAAGAAAAAAACCTAAATATACCCCTCTTTCAAAAAGACAGGATAGACCTGGTGCGATTCTGTGGTTAATTAAAAAATATCCAGAGCTATTAGATGCGCAAATTGCTAGATTAATTGGAACAACTAAAAACACAGTTGTATCTATAAAAAAAAGAACTTATTGGAATTTTAACAATTTGTCTCCCAAGGATCCTATTGCTATAAACCTTTGTTCTCAACTTGATTTAGAAAATACTTTGGAAAAAGCAAAAAGAAAAAATAAAAAGGAAAAAGAGAAAATTGAAAAAGAAAAAGTGGATTTTAATTAAAAATATGATGATCAGCAAATTTGAATGGAATAGTATTAAATTTTGCAATAATACACTTAAAGAATTTTTGTGGACAAAAAAAATTAAAAGTGATAATGAAATCAGCTTTTGGAGGTAGTTATTAAAATTGAAGTTAAGGATAATAATATTGAGCAAGCTTTGAGAATCTTAAAAAGAAAGCTTCAAAAAGATGGTTTTTTTAAAATTATAAAACTAAAAGATACTTATGAAAAACCATCGGAGAAGAAAAAAAGAATCAAGCAAGAAAATATTAAAAGGGTAAAAAAAATCCGAAAAATGATGAATAGAATTTAATTTTATCGCGGGGTGGAGCAGTCTGGTAGCTCGTCAGGCTCATAACCTGAAGGTCGTAGGTTCAAATCCTACCCCCGCAACCAAAATTTTCCATTAAACTAATTTTTGACGGACATATGACAGACGCAGAGTGCTTTTTTTTCCAAAATAGCTGGTGAAAAATATTTTTGAGAATATTCATATGCAGCTTTATTAGATTTAAATGATAGTTTCTTTAATGAAGTTTTTTTCTCTGATGGTTTTTTTTTAAAAATATCAAGTATTCCCATACTAAATCCTACCCAGAACCACGATCCCTCTTTTTATTTTCAGCGTTTAATATTCATTATTTTGATTTAACTAATTTATTTTTTTTCCAAATGCCTTCTTCTATTTTTCCATTGGCATGTGTAAAAGTTCCTTTTCCGTGCCGTTTACCTTTTTTCCATTCGCCAACATACTTGTCTCCATTAATGAATATGTATGTTCCTTTTCCATCTCGTTCCTTAAGGTTATCTGGGGCAAAATATTTATCTTTTTTCCATTCTCCAATATACTTGTCTCCATTAGAGTATATGTAAACGCCTTTTCCATAATATTTATGCTTTTTCCATTCTCCAACGTACATGTCTCCATTAGCATACGTATAAGTTCCTTGTCCGTGTCGCTTATGATTTTTATACTGTCCAACATATTCTCTACCTTCGTATCTGAATATTCCCTGTCCATGAAATTCTCCCTTATAAAATTCACCAATATACTTTTGACCATCTGGACCCATCGCAGTACCATGGCAGTTTGTCCATTTTCTCATCTTGCTAAAGTGTTTCCTTGAATATTTTGAAATGTTTTTATCACTCCCTTCACATTCAGGTAACGAACTTTGCGCCAACGCTGTACCATAAAACACGATAATCAAAAGCACACATGTATATAAATTTTTTAATTTGAATATCATTTTTTACTGAACCTTGAGTCTTTCATTGAAAATTACTTATTTTTAATTATCTTTTTCATTTTTTTTGTGCTGATCGAAGGATTAATGGGCATATTTATTTTTTTGTTTTTTTTTAAAAATGCTTTTTTAACTTTTGGATTTTCTATTTTTGCAAATTTATATATCGATTGAATCTTCCCTCCCACATTTAATATTCCTTTTACATTAAGTAATTTTAATAATATTTTTGCGACTTCTTCATGATACATAAAACTATTTTTGACATCACAAAATGCTGCTTTGTGAACAAATGGCTTTTCAGTCATACACAATCTTAATATCAAGGAATTTTTATATAATTGAACTGCACATTCGCCGCCAAGTTTTGACCATGCATAATTATTTACAGGAAATAAGTTATCAGATTCCATATAATTACCTTTAGTGCCTGGATAAACATAACTAGTAGAAAAATAAATAAGTTTAATATTTTTTTCTTCACATGCCTTGGTAATATTACAAGTTCCAATAATATTTAAATCAATACTTTTTTGAATTTGTTGATCATGAATATTCATTGGTCTGGATAATCCTGCAAGATGAATAACAAAATTTGGTTTTTTTAATTTTATGTATTTTTGAATACTTTTAAATTTTGTAATATCTAAAATTTTTTTACTTGGAAAAAAAATCTCATAATTTGTTTTTATTTTTTTTAAAACTGTTCCAAATCTTCCTGTGCCACCTGTAACTAAAATTCTTTTTTTCATAGTTAATATCTAAATGTCACGTGTGAAACTCATTTTTAAAAAACTACTAGCCAGAGACATCTTTCCAAATAGCATGAAGGGTTTAATGATCTGATTTGTAACCTTACATTTCATTTTTTAAATGTCGTAACTTATCTAATGTTTCAGAAATTTCATTTTTTATATCTGAATTAAATTTAAAATTAGTATTCAAAAATTTTTTATTTGAAACTTCAAATGAAAGTTGGTTCATAATTTCATGTTCAACAAATTCTATTGTAACTTCTAGTTTTTGTTTTATTATTTCAATAATTTCTCTAACTTCCATATTATGAGATACCAGATTAAACGTTTCATTATTAATTAAATTATATTTTACAATATGACATATTGCCAAATTTAAATCAGATAGTCCTAGATAGGGTCTTTTTTGTTCAAATGCTGTTTTCCATATAGTCAATGGTTTACCAATAGATGCTTGATAACAAAATTTGTTAACAGCTGTATGAAATCTTATTCCTGGAGCAAAACCATAAATTGTTCCAAGTCTTAAAATTAAATATTTTTTTTTAATTTTGTTAAAGGCAGTTTTAATTAATTTTTCTTCTTCAAGTTTAACATCTGCATAGGGGCTTTGAGGATTTAATTCACTTTCATTACAATTCTCATCAACAAGATTAGATTGGGAACCATAAACACTTGTAGATGAAGCAAATAATAATTTTGAATTATTATTATTCACATAATCAATAATTTTTTTTGTTGAATTAAGATTGTTCGAATAAAATTCATCTTTAAATTTTGCACTTTGCGCAGCATCTGTTTTGGCAGCAAGATGTATTGTTAAATCTGAATCAGGAATATCTGCAATAGAACATTTAGTTAAATCAAGATGTAAAAATTTATAATTGCTTTCTTCAGGAAGTGAAAAAAGTGAACAATACCTGTTGGTAGACATATTATCCAAAATATATATTTTTAGATTTGGCAATAATATATGTAAATTCCTTATGAGATATGAACCTATATGTCCGGTCCCACCCGTTATAATAATTCTTTTCATATAATTTATATTTACAATCTAATAATTGCTTAATAAACAAAAACTTTTTTAAAATTAAAAATTATTTATTACATCAATAACTCTTGTTAAAGATTTTTTTCTTAAACCAGGATAAATCGGCAATGATAACACTTCCTTTGAAATTTTATCTGTGATAGGGAGATAATTTTTTTTGCCGTCAAATAATTGCTGTTGATGAACAGCCTTATTATAGTGAATGCCGGCAAATATTTTTTTTTTTCTTAATTCATAAATTAGTTTATCCCTATTCTTGCATCTAATTACATACAAGTGATATACATGATAACAGTTAGGCTTTTCTAAGGGTTTCATAATTTTGTAGTTATTAATGTTTTTGTTGTAATAATTTGCTATTGATCTTCTTTCTTTATTATCTTTGTTTAAATATTTTAGTTTTACATTTAAAATAGCTGCTTGAATTTCATCAAGTCTGGAGTTTATTCCAATTAATTGTGCATTTCTATTTTTGTTCCATCCATATTCTCGTAAATAATTAATTTTTTTATAATAAAAAGAGTCATTAGTTGTAATTATTCCGCCATCTCCGATACATGAAAGATTTTTTGTTGGAAAAAAACTAAAGCATCCAAACATACCGAGGGAACCCAAATACCTTTTTTTGTATTTTCCTCCTGTTGATTGAGAGCAATCTTCTATAATTGGTAGACCCTTTTTTTTGGCTAGATACAAAAGATCTTTCATTTCACAAGATTGACCATATAAATGAACTACAACTATAGCTTTTGTTTTTTTTGTAATTTTTTTTGAAATGAAAGAAATATCGATATTATAATCTCTTTCACTTATATCGCAAAATACAGGTTTGGCACCTGTGTTTAATATACCCATAGCAGTTCCGGTGGCCGTATGCGATACTGTAATTACTTCATCGCCATAACCAACATTAAGTGCTTTTAGTGCTATAAAAATAGCATCGGTAGCATTACCGACTCCTACAGCAAATTTAGTTTTGATGTATTGTGCAAAATTTTTTTCAAACTTATTAAGCTCTTTAGATTTTACATAATTTCCACTATTTAAAACTTTTAAAACTATTTTGTTAATTTTTTGCCTATATTTTAAGTAAACAGATTTAGGAAAATTAAAGTATATCATTTAATATATGAACATGAGGCACGTGTAATATCCATTTACCTTTAGTTGAAAAATTATTTTTTTCTTTATTTAAAATTTCTTCTTTTAAATTCCAAGCAAGCAAAAAACAATAGTCAGGTAAATTTTCATTAAAATACTTGTAGTCATAAATAGGAATATGCATTCCTGGGGATAGTTTATTTTGTTTAATGGGGGTAGTATCGGTAATAAACTTAATGTACTCAGTGCTAATTCCACAGTAATTATATATTGTTGTGCTTTTTGAAGTAGCAGAATATCCGCAGATTGTCTTATTCTTATTTGTTAAAGATTTTAGAAGTTTTAATAGTTCTTCTTTTGATTTTTTACAGCTCTTATTAAATTCAACGTAAATTTTATTATTCAACAAATTAAATTTTTTTTCATAATTTAGAAAAAAATTATAATTTTTAGTTTTGTTATAAGCACCTTTTTTTGCAATAAAATATCTTAAACTTCCGCCGGATGTATTAATATGTTCTACATCAAACAATTCTAAACCAAATTTACTACAAATATTTTGCATTGAGGTTAATGAAAAAATATAAACATGTTCATCGTAAATTTGATCATATGAATTTTTTGTAAAAACATCGATTAAATAAGGATCTTCAGTTATAAAAATGCCATCATCTGACAAAAGATTTTCGATTCCTGAAAAAACTGATTGCAAATCAGGAATATGAGCAAGTGCATTTGCTGCCAAAATAAAATCAGCTTTTTTATAATCTTCCGAAATTTTTTTAGAAACGTCAAAGCTAAAATAATCATTAAGTACGTTAATACCTTTGCTTTTAGCAATATTAGAAACATTGGCAGATGGATCTACTCCGAGATGATTGTATCCAAGCTCATTTAAATACTCAACAATACCCCCATCATTATTGCCAATTTCGACGCAGAAATGATTTACCTTCAAATTATATTTTTTGACAAGCATCTTTGCAATACCCTTAAAGTGACTTTGCATAGATTTAGACTGTCCTGAATGGTAGGCATAATTTTGATTAAACAATATTTTTGGATCAGGCATTTCAACTAGTTGAAATAAAGAACAATTAGTACAAAAAGCCGCTTCTAAATTAAAAAAATATTCACTGTTTATATCTTTTTTATCAATAAATCCGTTCGCTATTGGCATTTTTCCAAAAGATATTATGCTTTTAATATCTTGATTACAAAATCTACAATTATTAGTGCGTAAAATCACAATTTTAATAAGTCTTTATATTTATATAAATTAATATCCTTTATACTGGCATTTTTTTTATCACTATCGCTCAATTTAGGAAGCTTGCAAGGCCATTTTATATTTAATATTTTATCATTCCATAAAATTCCGCTTTCATTTTTTTTATCAAAAAGTTCAGAAACTTTATAAATTAAATGAGATTGTTTTGACAAAACATAGTACCCCGAGCCCACGCCAGCGGGTTGAAAAATTTGCATGTGATTTTTTGAATTTAATATCAATGAATGCTTTTTTTTAAAAGATTTTGACTTAGGCCTTAAGTCTAAAAAAACAATAAATATTTTTCCCTCAACTAAATATAAAAGTTGGTTTTGTGGTTTTTTATGTTGAAAATGTATACCTCGTAGTACATTTTTTTTTGAAAAAGAGTGGTCATCTTGAACAAAATTATTGTTTAAAATTATGTTTTTATATTTTTTTACATTAAAACTTTCAAAGAAATATCCTCTTTTATCTCTAAATATTTTAGGTTTGATAATCTTTAACCCATCAATTATTGTATTTAACGCTTTCACTGATTTTTTCTTCTAAATTCTAAATATTTTTTTTTTGTTAAGATATAATCCCTTTTAGAATATTTTATATTTGTTAATACCATAATAGAATTTTTTGAACCTTCATATAAAGTGTCATACCAAATTGTCGGGGGAATATATATTCCTAAACTTTGATTTTTTAATTTAAATAATTTAGTCTTTTTTCCATCAAAACATCTAATATTTATTTTTCCATAAAGACAAATAAAAATTTGGCTAGTTCTTTTATGCGCATGACTTCCTCTTTTTGACTTTTTTGAAACATTGCCTGTTAAAAAAACTCTTTTTAAATTGAAAGGAATATTTTTTTTACTTGTATAGTCAGTTAAAAGTTCACTTCCTTTAAAATGAGTTTTGAATTTAATCAAATATACATCTTTAAGTGAAAACATGAATTATATCCAACTTATCAAAGATTAATCTGAACAATTTTTATTTTTATTAACATATAATCGCCAATAATTAAGCGTGTCTTCAACTATCGTATCAATATCATAAATAGGTCTCCATTTAGTCAATTTATAAAATTTTGATGGATTGCAAATAAGCCTAGGTACTTGTACTGGCCTAATATATTTATTGTGAATCTTGTATTTTATATTTCTTACTTTTGATTTTGAAATTAATAATTCCAAAAGATACTTATATCTATAAGTAAATTTTTTGTCATTGTTGCCAATAATATATAATTCACCAATTTTACATTTGTTGACGGCCAACCAGTAAGCTCTGACCATGTCTTTTACATGTGTAAAGTTTCTTTTATCTGTTAAAATTCCGGTCAAAACTAAAGGTTTTTGTAAATTTGCCTCAATTTTTGCTATTTGGTAAGCATACATTGGCAAACCAAAAACTTTATCACGTCTTGGACCTTCGTGATTAAATGCTCTTACACGTATTATCCTGAGCCCATAAGATCTAAAATAAACGTAAGCTATTAAATCTTGAGCTATTTTAGTAACAGCATAGGGATTGACCGGTCTTAAAATTGTTTTTTCAGTAATTGGGAGCTCTTTTTCTTTTATCTCACCATATTCCTCTCCACTTCCTGGCAAGAGTATCAATGGATTAATATTATTTACTAAACATGATTCAAACAAATTTACGGTCATTTTATAATTTACATCCATATACAAACTAGGATGATTCCATGAAGGACTAACAAAACTCTGTGAGGCCATGTGAAAAATTATATCCGGTTTTATTTTTTTTAGAACATTTTGAATTGCTTTAGGGTCCAAAAGATCACAATCAAACCATTCGATTTTATTGATTATGTGCAATATATTGTCTTCTTTTGAAAGATGATATCTTCTTAATCCAAAAACCTTAATATTTTTCTTTGCTAATAATAAATCAGCAAGATGGCTACCAACAAAACCAGTAATCCCAGTAATTAAAATTTTTCTCATAAATAAATCAAATTGAACAATACCCCAAAGGCACAAATAATTAATTAATAAAATTTTTTAATAAAAAAGTATTCAAAATTCTACCATAGTGATTGCCTTTGTAATTTCTAATCAATTTTGTAAAATCTTTTATTGTTATATATCTTTTTTTTAATGCTGCTATTTCTGGAAAACCTATATATGATTTCTTTCGTTTTTCAATAGATTCGATCAGTTTTGATGCCTCGAAAATTTTTTCTGGGCTACCTGCGTCAATCCAATGATTTTTTTTGTCAATTATTTCTACATTCAATGTATTATTTTTTAGATATAAATTATTTAAATCTGAAATTTCTAGCTCTCCTCTTTTTGAAAATTTTAAGTTTTTTGATAATTCTACAACGTTCTTGTCATAGATATATAAGCCACACACTATCAAATTTGATTTTGGCTTAATAGGCTTTTCTAAAATAGAAATTGGTCTATTTTTATTGTTTAGATTAATTACCCCATATTCATTTGGTTTATTGTAACGATAAGCAAATATTGTTGTTTTTTTGAAGTTATTTATATTTTTCTTTAAAAGTCGATTTACATCATTGCCAAAAAAAATATGATCTCCAAGATTAAGACACACGGGTTCACTGTTAATAAATTTCTCGCCAATTATGAATGCTTGGGGTAAGCCTTCGGGTTTTTTTTGAACTTTGTAACTTATATTAATTCCAAGATTATCCCCATAACCAAGAAGATCTTGATATAATTTCAAATGTGATGGATTTGTTATAATAAGATATTCTCTTATTCCACCAAGCATAAGTGTAGATAAAGGATAATATATCATTGGTTTATTATATATTGGCAACAAATGTTTGCTTATTATTGAAGTAATTGGTTTTAATCTTGTAGCTGTGCCTCCAGCTAAAATTATACCTCTTTTAACTTTCATAATATTTTTTATATGTTCAAAAATTATTTATAATTCTTGATCCAGAATTTTCTAACTTAAAACTATATCTTTCAAGTCCAAATTTTTTTAAAGATTTTTGTATCTTTTTATGATTTGTTTTTTTTGCTAACAAAAGTAGAAAACCACCATTGCCAGCTCCCAAAATTTTACCTCCCAAAGATCCTTTTTTTTTTGCCTCAATATAACATTTATTAATAAATTTATTGGAAACGTTATCAGCTAGTTGTTTTTTTAATTCCCAATTTTCATCTAATAGATTGCCAATCGCATCTAAACAAATTTTTTTTGATTTAATTAAATTAATAAATTGATTTACAGTATTTTTCATTGATGACAAAATATTTTTATTTTTATTATGATTTTTTTCTTGGTCAATTAACACTGATTCTGAATTTCTATGCATACCGGTCCAAAATAATAGCAAAGAACCGAATATTAAATTTAGATTTTTCTTTGGTATTTTTATTTTTTCTACTTTTACTTTATCATTGTTGAAAAAAAAAGTTTTGTTAAACCCTCCGAATGAAGCAACGTAGTGATCTTGCTTGCCTATTGGGCTGCCAAGAACTTTTATCTCTATGTGGGCCGCTTCTTCAGCCAGTCTTCCAGGAGAAACTTTTTGTTTTTTAAAATCATACAGTACATTTAGCAAACCTACGGTAAAACTACTTGAAGAACCAAGTCCAGTAGATGAGGGTACATCAGCTATTGTGCTTATATATAATCTATCATTAATATCGAGAAATTTTATACACTCTCTAATTATTGGATTTTTTATATTTTTTACGTGATCTACCATTTCAGTTTCTGAATAATTGAGGCGGAACTTTTCATGAAATACTGGATTTAATTTTTTAACAGAAATGTAAATATATTTATCTATACTGGTGTTTACTACTAAGCCATAATTATTTTTTTTGTAAAAAGAACTAAAATCAGTTCCCCCACCTACAAAACTAATTCTTAAAGGTGTTTTGCTAACAATCATATTTACTATATATAAAAAGCTAATGAAAAAACCAACTGTTAAGTTAATTTTTCAAAATATTTTATCTTAAAAAGTTTTATATTAATTTTTTTATACAAACTTTCCCTTTTTTCTTGAAAAATCTTTGTATTCGGTCATTGTAAAGTATCAAATATTTTTAGGTTATTATGATAAGAAATAAAAAAATTTTAGTTTTTGGTTCAAGGGGTTTTATTGGAAGCAAATTTTGTGAAAAAATATCATCTAATAATATTGTTATAAAACCTATTTTTAAAAAAACAAAATCAAATTATATTAACTTGAGCAATTTTAATTCTCAAAAAATAAATTATTTGATCAAAAAAAATAATCTTGATTATATCTTGAATTTTCACGCACATACCGATGTTAGGTATTCTAATTTTAACCCTCGCTATGATTTTTTTCATAATTGTTCTTTAACTCATTCAATAATCGACGCTCTTATAAAAAATAAAAGTAAAGCATTTTTTTTAAATTTTGGCACAGTTACACAATTAGGTTACACAAATATAAAAAGCAAAATAAATCAAAGTTGTAAAGGAAAACCGATTACAATTTTCGATTTACATAAACAATATAACGAAGATTATATTTCAATACATAAAAATTTATTTAATTTAAATACAACAACTCTTAGACTATCAAATGTATATGGGGTAGGACATTCATGCTCAAAAAATAGAGGTATTATAAATAAAATTATTGATAGAGCAATTTCAGAAAAAAAAATCACCTTGTATGGCAATGGCAATTATGTACGTGATTTTATATATTTAGAAGATGTAATAATGGGAATCATTTATGCTTTAAAGAACTGTAATAAACTACATAAAGACTATTATTATTTAACAACAGAAATAGGAAAAAGTTTTAATGATCTAGCAAAAATTATAAACTCTGAATTATTTAAAATTTATAAATTTACTGCTAAAGTTAAGTATAATAAATGGCCTACTACCTCCACATTACTAGACAAAAGGTCTTTTGTTGGTAATTCATTTTTATTTAAAAAAGCAACCGGATGGAAACCGAAATATGCTTTAAGAAGCGCCATTAGACATTATATTCATAGTAAAAAATTACAAACGAATAAATAAACAAAATATAAAAAAAACCTCAGTTATTGGAGTTGAATAACAGAATTAAGTGTGGCCTGTCATTTGCTTTTTTTTTGGAATGCAATAAATTCTTCGTATGTTTCTATATAATCTTTAAAATCATATTCATAATCGGTTAATACCAATATTATTGATTGATTATCCACAAACTCAACACTGCTCCAAATTTTAGGTGGAACAAGTAGAGCTTTTGATCTATTGTAATTTAAAAACACACTTTTATTGGTGTTTTTATATTTCATATTTATTTTAATTTTTCCTTTAATTGCAAAAAATACCTGGGAACATTTTTTATGAGCGTGATCACCACGTTTGTATTTTTTTTTTCCATAAATAAAAAAAATTCTTTTTACCTTGATTGGAAATTTTTTGCTAAAAGTTATGGGCAAAAGTTTCCCACTCGGTTTTGTAAATTTTCTTAAATTAAAAATTTTTGGTAACTTCATAAAAATCTATTAATTATAAATTTTAAAAAAAAATTTTTTTAACTTACAATATATAATTATATCTGTATAAATAGGCAAATTATGAAAAAAACCATAGTTATTGGGGGCGGGATAACAGGATTAAGTGTGGCTTGGAAGCTTTCTGAAAAAGGTTACAAAGTAAAAGTAATAGAAATGGATAAGTTTATAGGTGGACTTGCAAGATCCATAAGAATGGGAAATTATTTTTTTGATATTGGGCCACATGCTTTCACAACTAAAGACGAAGAAGTTTTTGAAAAAGTAATGGATTTATTTAAAAACGAAGCAGATCAAATGCTATATACAAAAAGAACTGTAAAAATGATGTTTAGAGGAAAATATGTAGATTATCCATTATCTGTAAAAGTTCTATTTCAGATGGGAATTATACCTGCAATTATGTGTTCTCTGAGTTTTGCGAAATCAAAAATTAGAACGTCCATATATTCATTATTAGGAAAAAAAACACAAAATCAAAATTTAACGGTAAAACAGTGGGCAATTGATAGTTTTGGAAAATACCTTTACCTAAATTTTTTTAAACCCTATACGGAACAATTTTGGAAAATCGAAACATCAGAGCTTTCTCATAGAGTAATTCCCGCAAGTACAAAAACAGATTTTGCAAAAGCACTTAAACATGCTCTAATAAATAAGTATTTAGAACTTTCAAAACGAGAACCCGGCGAACTTTCTCTTGTAGAAAGAGAAAGTTTACCCCGCTATTACCCAAAAAAAGGTTTTGGAGAAATTGTAAACAAGGTGGGTAAACAAATAAAAAGTAATGGCGGGGAAATATATACATCACAGGAAGTTGATAAAATAATTTTAAATTCAGAAAATTCCTTTGATGTTAAAACTAAAGACGAAACTTTTTCCGGTGATTTTGTTGTATCCACTATTCCAATAAACCACGTTGCATCAAAAATTTACCCCATGCTTGAAGAAAATATCATAAAATCTACAAAAAAATTGGAAAATTTGTCTTTGATTCTGATTTATTTGATAACAAAAAAACAAAATATCCTTGGTTGTCTAAATTGTTATTTTGTTGACAAACCCTACAACAGAATTTCTGAAATGAATTTTTTTAGTGAAAGCTTAAGTCCACAAGATGAAAATATATTAGCAGTAGAAATCTCTTGCCACCATGAATCTAAAATGTGGAAGAACTCCAATGAAAAAATTTTTTCGATGTGCATTCAGGGACTTGAAAAGGATAATTTCTTAAAAAAGACAGAAGTTATAAATTATAAAGTAATTAAAGTTCCAAACGTCTATCCAATTTACAGAAAGGATTACGATGTTCACCTAAAAGAAACGCAAGAATGCTTTAAAAAAATTAAAAATTTTTATTCGATTGGTAGACAGGGACAGTTTTATTATGGCGACATTGATCAAATGATCAGAATTGGATTTGATACTGCTAATGAAATAATTAAACAATAATTATTAAGCATTTTCTACTAATTATTATTAAATTGTTTTAATTTCCTTCTTTATATTCAAGCCACTGATTTTATTATAAAAAAAATAGATTGTTATTAAATATCTCGAACTAGCTCCTGTTTCTTACGAGTGTCAATAGAGTTAATATGAAAAGTGGATGTTTTATTATTAGATAATTTGTATTTATTAAAAATGCTATTTTGTAATAATGCATTTTCAAATTTTAAATAATAATTGTAAACTTTGTCATTTTTAACCAACTTATTAAGTTCCTTGGTTATTATTTTTGATTCGTTAGTCATATTTAATTTATCGGTACATAATAGAGCACATATACGAGTAAAGACATTTTCAGGTGAATGTTTTCTTATTATATTAAAATACATATAAGCTCTTTTATAATTGCCTTTTCTAATATTTCCATTACCAGCATAATTTATTCTTATATCAGCATCCATTAAAATGTCTTGCCAGTTTAACCCGGTTTTGCCCATATGATCAAAATCTCGACTAAATGGGCTAAGATTATTCCATGTCTCCGGCCCATTGGTTATTTCTCCTGCTGCATGCATTTCTTCATAAAATGTGGTCCCAATTATTGGATAAAACAGATAAACATTAGACCAATCCATGTTAAGATTTGCGGCATAGTTTATTGTTTCTTCCCTCATTTCATCTGTCTCTTTTGGTAAACCAACCATAATAAATGTTTTTACTTCAATATTTTTTTTTCTAAAGGTTTCAAGTATTTTAGGTGCTTTATTAAGATCTACATTTTTTTTAATAATGTTCTTTTGAGTATGTGCGCTTCCGGATTCAATAGCCAATGTTACAGAGTTGCATCCCATAGCTTCTAATATATCGATTTTTGCGTCATTGAGCGTATTTACATTAACACCGTTTCGTAATGTTATTTTCATATCAGGAATATTTGTACTTTTGAAAATTTCTAATAATTCCTCTAATCTTTGTTTAGGACCTATAAAAAAATCATCTTCGGGAACAAATCCTGTTACATTATGCTTTTTATATAAATAACGCATTTCATTAGCCATTTGTAAACCCGGTTTATATCTAACACTTTTACCAGAGAACCTTGTGGCTACACAGTAAGGACAATCAAAAGGGCAGCCCCTTGATGTAACTATTTGTGCCCATTTTATTTTTTTATTTTCTCCTTCAACATTAACGCTAACGTGACTTTTGTAATCAAAATACTTGTCTTTACCTTTTAGAATTTTGTAATCAGGAGCAGGAACATCTTTGTAAGCTAAGATAGGTGAAACTTTTGGTGGAGTATTAAGTGCTTTTTTATTATCATACACTCCTTCTATTTTTTGTATATTTTCTTCATTGTCTAAATTTTTTATTAATTCAGGAAAAGAAATCTCTCCCTCTCCTCTAATTACATAATTTGCTGGTGTATTAGCTAAAATATATTTATAGGCAAAAGTTGCATGCACTCCGCCAACAATTATGGTGCTATCAGGATAATTATTTCTGATAAAATTAATTACTAAATTAAATGGTTCCCATGAGCACGAAAACATCAAGGTAATTGCAAATATATAGTCTTTTCCATTATTTTTTTCCTTAATGATATTTTTAAAAGCATCTTCTACTACTTTTTCATGAAAGGGTGCGTCATGGAGATAGTTAAAGTCTATTAGTTCGACATTATCATCATTATAATCATTTAATGTTTTCTTTACAGCTGACGAAAGGTTAAGAACCCCTAAAGGAAAAGAAAGGGGAGCAGCTCTGCTGCTCTTATTTTTCTTAGTTTTTTCTAATTTTAAAGAAGTAATAGTTGTTGAATATGGCGATACTACAAATACTAGCTTTTTCATTATTTAAATATATGTTTAGGTTTATAGTAAAGAATTTCCTCTAACACATCAATTGTTATCAATATATTTGTAATCAGTTGGTTTGAATTATGTGTAAACCAATAAAATCGCTGATATTGATCATTGTTCACCAGTGTTACAAAAAGAACTTAACAAATTTTTATTTTCATCTTGGTTTCGTAGAAGTTTAATACAAGTTTAAAATTATATGCTGAGAGACAATCTTAACTTATTAGTCATTACTGCTTAGGAGCAGTTTTGTTATAGTGATATTGATCAAATGATTAGAGCTGAATTCGATACTGCTAATAAAACAATCAAACAATAATCTCTTAAAATTGTATTAGTATACTTTTACGATCAAGATCAAGAATTTGAAATTTTTCATTTATAACAGTGACTTTGTTTACAAAAATAGAAAGATCTTTAATTAATTTATCAAGATCTACATACAAAATATCTTCGTATTTCATCATGTTTCGATATTCTTTATCCATAAGCATAGCCAGTCCCAATTTCGTTAATGAAATAAGATGTCCTTCAATTATTGTATTATAAATTAATTTGAAGTAAGATTTTTTTTTGTTACCAATAATCTCTATATCTGAAATAAGAAAATAGGAATTTTTTAGAGCAATTTTTTTTACAGATTTCACTAAATCTACAATTTTTTTCTGAGATTCATAATACTGAACAACAGAATTGGCAATAATAATTGAAAATTTAACGTTTTTTAAAAAGGATAAATTTGTGTAATCATTGCTAAGTTTAAATATTTTAATATTGTTTTTATTTGCAACATTAATTTTGCAAAGATTAATATATTTTTGGGATGTGTCCAAACAATAGACATGACCCACTTTACTAGATATTTTTTTAGCAAAGTCTCCATTACCACAACCAATATCCAAAACCGTATGTTTTTTGTTGTAATTAAACATATCAAATGTTTTCTTATATAAAAACTCAACATTTTTTTTCCAAATTTCAGAATCTGTCCAAATATTTTTTTTATTCCAGTAAATTGGCCAACTCATTTTATTTTAATATATTTGGTGTATTAGAATTTAAAATTGTGGCCATGCCATTACCAAAAAAAATAGATAAAAAAATTAACGCAGGAACAAAATGTCTAGGTATTCCCGCCCAACCAAGCACCAAAACTATATAGGCAACGGATATCATTAACAAAAAAATAATTTCTTTTTTCATGTTTTTTAACGAATAGATAATACCCCAAAATACTATCAAATAAATTATTACAGAATAGATTATTCTAATAGGTATCCATTTTTTATGAGTTTCGCTTTTATGATATACACCACCTCTCCCCTCAAACTGATAAAAATATTTTATGTGAACAGGATTTAAAACCAGGTGATGTAAACTTTGTTTAAAAACACGTTTAATACTGATAAATGGATTTGTAATAATTATTTTTAAAGCTGTTTGTTGTAAGTAGTCATAGTATTTTTTTTTATCTTTTGTTGATTCATTATTAATTAGGACAAAATTTGTAGTACTTTGAATCACATCAATATTGTTTTTTTCTATCCATATTTTAGTTTGTTCTTTCATTTTTTTTCTTGCTTGATCAAGAGATGAATTATTTTTTTCTGCTAAAACTTGAGGTGCAAAATATATGTATAATGCTGTTCTGGAACCATCGGGAATTAAATTAAATTCTCCAATTCTTTTATAATTGTGAAAACCAATAACAATAAAAATTAACGAATATCCAACTATTAAGCTCAAAATAGGTTTGATTGATTTTTTTTTAAAAAGAATAAAAAGATAAAATATTAATGGAATAATGTATAAAAATATCTCTTGGCTTATCGTAAACATTATCCCTAAAGTAAAACCGATAAGAATATTTTTTAATACATCTCTAGACCTATCTAGTAAAAGAGATAAAAGCAAAATTTGAAATAGAAAAAATAGGGACTCATTCCAAAATGAGGAATGATATTGGAAAATTGAAGGTTCAAATGCAAGAAATAAAATTATAAAAAAACAATTTTTAAGAGGAAATATAGAAAATATTTTTTTACAAAAATACAATAGTGCTAAATAATATAATAAAGTTTTAATTATCAAATATGGTAATTTTGAATCATAAATTTCATAGCCAGTAATGTAATAATAAAGTACAAGCAATCTTGACGGCAAAAATTCATCATAGTGATCTTTACCAGAAGCAAAATAATTTTTTCCACTTTTAATATCTTTAAGTATACTGTCGGCTTCTGCCCATTGATTTGTTACTGCACTTTTTATCATTACATGTCCACGATTATCACTGGTTGAGGTATTTAAACGATCATATTTCGATATATAATGGTAGCTTAGTAGGACTGATGCTAAAAAAGCTATTATAATAGCTAGATATATCGAGGACCTTGAATACATTTTTAAATTTAAGAAAGTATTTTTATGTTCATTTAAACTAAACTTTTTAAAATATTCTCTGTCATCTTTTTTGCATCAGCAAATAACATTAAAGTGTTGTCCTTATAAAAAAGCTCATTATCTATTCCGGCATATCCGGGCGATAAACTTCTTTTGACAAATAAAACTGATTTGCATTTTTCTACATCTAATATGGGCATACCATAAATTGGGCTTTGAGGATCAGTTTTAGCAGCAGGATTGGTTACATCGTTTGCACCTATCACAAAAGCCACATCTGTATTTTTAAAATCATTATTAATATCGTCTAATTCAAAAACTTCATCATAAGGAACATTGGCCTCTGCAAGTAACACGTTCATATGTCCTGGCATTCTTCCAGCAACCGGATGAATTGCATAAGAGACTTTAATTCCATTTTTTTTTAACAAATCTACCATCTCTCTTAAAACATGCTGCGCTTGTGCAACTGCCATACCGTACCCAGGTACAATTATAACTGATGATGCATTTTTCATTAAAAAAGCCGCATCTTCAGCGTTTCCACTTTTGACTGGTTTTTTTTCAATATTTTTTACTGTGTCATCAGTTGCCCCAAATCCACCAAGTATCACATTAAAGAACGATCTGTTCATTCCTTTGCACATTATGTAAGAAAGAATTGCTCCAGAAGAACCTACAAGAGCTCCTGTTATTATTAATGCAGTATTTTCCAAAGTAAATCCTATCCCTGCTGCAGCCCAACCAGAATATGAATTTAACATTGAAATAACTACTGGCATATCTGCGCCACCAATTGGAATAATTAAAAGAAATCCAATTAAGAAAGAAATTAAAATTAATATCCAAAATAACTGAGGCAATTGACTTATACAAAGATAAACGATTGAAATAACTATCAAAATTCCAATTAATCCATTTAATATATGCTGGCCTCTAAATACAATTGGAGAACCTGACATGATTCCTTGTAATTTTAAGAATGCTATAACCGATCCAGAAAAAGTAATTGCTCCGATAGAAGCTCCTATTGACATTTCAATTAAGCTTGCAGTTTTAATATTGCCGACTGTACCTAAATTAAATACATCTGGTTCAAGGAACACTGATATTGCTACTAATACAGCGGCAAAACCCACTAAACTATGAAATCCTGCAACCAATTGTGGCATAGCGGTCATGGGAATTTTGTAAGCTATGACAGATCCAATTATTCCCCCTACGGACAAAAAAATTAACACATAAATAAATTCTTTAGAAAAAGATTCGACTACCAAGAAAGTTACTATGATTGCAATTATCATTCCCAAAATTCCAAACAAGTTTCCTTGTCTCGAAGTCTCAGGTGATGAAAGTCCCCGAAGAGTTAAAATGAATAATATTCCTGAAGCTAAGTACAAAAATGCTGCAAGATTTGGTGACATATTTTTATTTTTTTTTCTTTTTTTTGTACATCTGCAGCATTCTTTGAGTTACTAAAAAGCCTCCAAAAATATTAATTGCCGCTAGTAATATTGCAAAAAAGCCAAAAATATTTGAGATTTCGAAATTAGAATTATTTTCACCTGCCAAAGATGCAATTATTGCTCCTACAATAATTACAGAGGAGATGGCGTTTGTTACTGACATTAATGGAGTATGTAAAGATGGCGTTACACTCCAAACAACATAATATCCTATAAATATCGATAATATGAATATGCTTAGCCTGAAAATAAAAGGGTCAATTTCCATAAATTAAGTATTTTTGTTTTGTATAAAAGTTTTATTAATAATTTCGTCTTTTAAATTAATATTTAAATTTTTCTTTTCTTTGTCATATAGATTAAAAAAAAAGT
>Ga0187827_10002565_pt1 | contig 24589 bp, 27 predicted proteins | sample ETNtaG_39_FD_167969 | JGI IMG/M metagenome (GOLD analysis project Ga0187827, IMG submission 167969) | Marine microbial and viral communities from oxygen minimum zone, Eastern Pacific Ocean - ETNP2014_SV_150_PacBio MetaG (Illumina Assembly) | ecosystem: Environmental > Aquatic > Marine > Hypoxic... | reverse complement strand
ATACTGATTTAATTCTTGTCGGAGATTCTTTAGGATCAGTTTTATATAATTATAAAACTACAAGAAAAGTAACTTTAAATATGATGATTGAACACTCTAAAAGTGTTCGATTAGGAATATCAAAAAGCCTAATGATTGTTGATATGCCTTACAATACCTATCGTACTAAATCTGAAGCTCATAAAAACTGTAAAAAAGTAATGAAAGAGACTAAATGTGATGGGGTTAAATTAGAGGGAGGGAAAAAAATTAAAAATATAATTGAGCATTTAGTTAAAAATAAAATTCCCGTTTTGGGACATCTTGGAATATTGCCACAGTCAGTTAGAGGGAAATTTAAATCTAAAGGAAAATCTTTAAGAGAGAAAAATCAAATTATGAGAGATGCTATAATTTTAGAAAATGCAGGTGTTTTTGCTATTGTTCTTGAGTGTGTTGAAAGTGGCTTGTCTAAAGCAATTACAAAACAAATTAAAATACCAACCATTGGAATTGGTTCTTCAAATAATTGTGATGGTCAAATATTAGTGACAGATGATATTTTAGGGTTAACAAATTCAAAAATAAAATTTGTAAAAAAGTTTGTTGATGTAAAAAAACTAATAACTGAAGGTGCCAAAAAATTTAATACAGAAGTAAAATCTAAAAAATATCCTAGCAAAAAATATTCTTACTAAAAATATTTAATATATTTTTCATTAATATTTAGGATTTCTAAATCTACCAAACCACCAATAATTAATTGTATAGCTACTATTAAAATAAAAGCTAAACCCACATAAGCAATCCAAAGATTTTTTTGGATAAAATTAGCCAGATAGGTAGCAAGTGCACCTGTTAAAACTACCGACAAAACAAGGCCAAAAATCATAAAAGCAAAATAATCTTTGGCTGCACCAACTACACCAATTACATTATCAAAACTAATAGTTATATCCGCAAACAATACTTTATAAATACTTTGTATATATGAAGGTTCCATTGATTTTTTCTTTGGGGATTTAATTTTTTTAATTTCAAACAAATCTTTTCTTAAATCATTTACTATCCAAATTAATAGAAGGCCACCAAGAATTTTTATAAAATAAAATTTAAACAAATAAGTAGCAAATATCGCAAAGATTATTTTAAATACCAAAGCACCAGCTACTCCCCAAAAAATTATTTGTTTTCTATTTTTAGGAACAAAACTAGCCGCTATCAATCCAATAATAATAGCATTGTCTGCAGCTAGAATTATATCAATAAAAATTATCTGTAGTAAAATTAACGATTGTTCAATCAAGATGAATTTATAATATTAGAAAATCTATATAATTCAATCCAAAATAATTGAATTATATTCTAAATAAAAAAAAGGCGATCGTATTAACGACCGCCTTTTTTAAATATAATTATTTATTATTTTTGAGACCAGGTTGGCATTGGATATTTTAGTTTACAAGCTGCTAACTCAAACGGATATACTGTACAGTATTTACCATTCTGAACTTGCATTAAAATTCCTCTTGTTTTCTCATTCTGACCGTCTGCTCCAAATTTAATTCCTCTATAAGGAACAATTAAAGAATCAGGAGACATATCAAGATTGACCAGTGCTTGTCTTATTTTTTCCGGATCTGTTGATCCTGCATTATTAATTGCATTAGCTAGAGCCATAAAACCAGTGAATGCTCTTGCTGGTACGTCTGACAAGTCTCTTCCACCAGAATGTGTTTTGAAAAGATCATTTACAGTACCAATCATTGGAATTGTAGTAGCTAAGTCAGTATTAAATGGTGATCTTGTTATTACACCTTCCGACTTACTTCCCATTGTTGCTATAAATTTAGGGTCCGTATAACCAGCATTTTGAGCAACTAAAAGTTTTGGATTGTAATCAAGTTCTTTAGCTGTATTTAAGAATAAATATGCATCAGCTGTATAAGATGAAGGCAATAAAACATCTGGGTTTTTTGCTTTTAATCTTTGTACTTCTGAACTTAACGTAGTTGTTTTTGCTTTATAACTGATTTTTTCCACAACTTTGTAACCTTGGTCTTTTGCCATTTTATTTTGTGTTCCGCCACTATCAGATCCCCAAAGAGTATCTTCGTGAATAATTCCAACAGTGTTAAGTTTATTGTTATTCTTTTTGTTAAAATCATTCATGAATTCAAACATTAATTGAGTAAATTCACCGTCATGCGGAGTTACTCTAAAGAAATATTTAAATCCTCTAGTTGTTAATTTAGGTGATGTTGACTCACCATTTACCCAAGGTATTCCTGCTCTTTCAGAAACTTGGCTAGCAGCACCAGTAACGGAAGAATAATAAGCACCAAACATTGCATTAACTTTGTCAGAGTTTAACATTTTTTCTGTTTCTCCAACACCGACATCAGGTTTTCCACCGTGGTCACCAACAACAATTGATATTTTTCCACCTCCTAAACCTTTTAGTCCTGCATCTTTTGCTAAAGGCATTCCAGAAATATTGTGACTATTATTTATAATATCCAAAGCAGTTTTTACAGCTGCTACCGCGTCCTTACCAACTTGAGCAACTGGACCAGTTAACGGATATAGCACTCCTATTTTAACATCTTCTGCCGCACTAATCACAGGCGCGCAAACCAATGATAAAAAAGTGAATACTGAAAGTATTAATTTTCTCATTTATTTTTCCCCCTTATTTGATTTTTTAAAATACAATCTAATACTATATGTGATATCAATTCAATGTTTTTGTATTCAGTGAATATTTATATTTAATAGATGACATCAGAAATTATTTTACAAGCGGCAGTAACAGGATTAATGATGGGATTGATTTATGCGTTAATTGCAGCCGGTTTGAGTTTAATATTTGGTTTAATGGACATTGTTAACTTTGCTCACGGTGAACATTTGATGCTATCTATGTTTTCATCTTTTTGGTTGTGGTCATTGTTTGGAATAGATCCTATTTTTTCTATTCCAATTACCATTTTGCTAATGGCGCTTTGTGGCATAGCTACTCATTATTTTTTAATCAGATACATCTTAAAAGCTAAAATGTTAATTCAGATCTGTGCAACATTTGGATTATCAATATTTATAAGATCTATTGCGCAACTATTATGGACTCCTGATTTTAGAAATGTTGAAAAACCTCTTTTGGAAGGAAGATTGGAGATTGCGTCAGTTTTTATTGGACAACCACAATTAATTGCAAGCATTGTTTGCTTAATTGCTTTCATAGGACTTTATTTATTTGTTACCAGAACTGAAACAGGTTTAGCACTTCAGGCTACAGCCCAAGACAGACATGCTGCCGAAATTTTAGGAGTTCCTTCAAATAAAATGTTTGCAATAGGTTGGGCTATTGGACTTGGTTGCGTAGCTGTAGCTGGAGGCATGATGTCAAATTACTTTTTTATATTTACAGATGTTGGAATTAATTTTGCATTATTTGCTTTTGTTGCTGTAGCTTTAGGAGGTTTTGGAAGCATTATTGGATGTTTGTATGCAGGAATAATAATTGGTTTAGTAGAATCTTTAGGAGGACTATTAATAGATCCATCATTTAAACTTCTATATGTTTTTGCAATTTATCTACTGGTTGTGATTTATAGACCACAAGGATTATTTGGAAGATATTAATATGAATAAATTAGATATTGCAAAATCAGAACCTCTTTGGAATACAAACAAAAACATAATATTCATTATCACCGGTTTATTAATTTTGTTGATAGCTTTACCTCTTACTGGTCTTAACTCTTTTTATCTTCATCTTTTTATTATGATTTTTATGCATGCAGTTATGGCCCAGTCGTGGAATGTAATAGCAGGTTTTTCAGGACAAATTAGTTTAGGTCATGGAGCATTTTTTGGGATAGGCGCTTACGCAAGCTCCTTCTTTTTTGTTCAGTTTGGAGTTTCACCTTGGATAAGTATTTTTATTGGTATGTTTTTTTCAGGAATAATTGCTGTTCTAATTGGTATTCCAATGCTTAGATTAAGTGGACATTATTTTGCAATTGCAACATTATTAATAGGTATTAGTTTTCAAGTGGTATTTCAAAGATGGGAGCTGGTGGGAGCTGCTTCTGGCCTTTGGATTCCTCTTACACAAGAAGACTCTTGGTCTTCACTACAATTTCATAGTAGCAAAGCTCCATATTATTATATCTTTTTGTTTTTCTTTATCATAACATTTTTTTCAGTTTGGTTGCTAAGTAGATCTAAGGTAGGTTTCAGACTGAGAGCAGTAAGAGATGACGCTCAGGCCGCATCAAGTTTGTGCATAAATGTTTCAAACTATAAAATTATAGCTTATGTAATTTCAGCAATGATAATGGCTCCAATGGGAAGTTTATTTGGTCAATACATCTTAATTATTGATCCAGACAGAATGTTTAATATTGAAATTTCAATCATTGTTTTATTGATTGCTGTTTTAGGAGGTATTGGAAATATTTGGGGGCCTTTAATTGGTGCTGCAATTTTAATTCCAATTTCTGAATACTCTAGAATTTATCTTGGAGGAACAGGAGGAGCGGTAGATTTGATTTTTTATGGATTAATATTGATGGCGATTTGTATTTTTAGACCTGAAGGACTTATTTCACTTGTTCCAAAAAATATTTTAGAAAGAGAAAAACAAAGATGAAGATTTTAACTGTAGAAAATTTAAGTAGAGCTTTTGGAGGCATTAAAGCAAATGAAGATATTTCTTTTGAAGTTGAGGAAGGGCAAGTTTTAGGAGTTATAGGACCAAATGGTGCTGGAAAATCAACACTTTTTGATTTGATTACTGGTTATACAAAACCAGATAATGGAAAAATATTTTTTGAAAATAAAAATATATTTGGATTAAAACCAGACAAAATAAGCAGTCTTGGAATTGGTAGAACTTTTCAAAAGCTAAAACCTTTTGCAGATCAAACATTATTAGAAAATGTAATGATTGGTGCTTTTGTTAAAGAAAATAATATAAAAAAAGCAAGAGATAAAGCTTTAGAAATAATAGATTTTGTAGATCTGATCGAAAAACGCCACCACTTCGCAAGAGAACTTTCTACTGGTCAGAGAAAAAGATTAGAAATGGCTAGAGCAATATCCATAAGACCAAAACTATTATTAATGGACGAGGTGACAGGTGGCGTTGATCAAAAAACAATTCCTGGACTAATAGAACTTATAAAAAAATTGAGAACTTTAGGAGTAACAATCATTACAATAGAACATAACATAAATATTATAATGCAAATTTCCGATAACATTTTGGTCCTGGATCAAGGCAAAAGAATTGCTTTTGGATCGCCTAAAGAAATTCAAAATAATAAAAAAGTAATTGATGCTTATTTAGGAACTGTAGATGCTGCTTGATATAAAAAATATAGATGTCTTGTATGATGATTTTCAAGTTATTTGGGACGTATCATTAAATGTAAATAATTCTGAAATGATTGCACTTTTGGGACCAAATGGTTCTGGAAAAAGCACAATATTAAATACTATAAGCAATTTAGTTGGACATAAAAAAGGAGAGATATATTTTGATAAAAAATTAATCTCTAATATTCCAACTTATCATAGAACATCCATAGGTATTTCACACGTTCTTGAAAGAAGACGAGTATTTCCTTACTTAACTGTTATGCAAAATCTTTTATTAGGAGCTTGGCATCCAAAAGCTAAAGAGTCGTTAAATAATTCTTTATCTAAAATTTATAAAATTTTTCCAAAACTTGAGAGTAGATCTTCTCAACTTGCTCACACCATGTCAGGAGGAGAACAGCAAATGTTAGCTATCGCAAGAGGTTTGATGGGCCTGCCAAAATTATTAATGGTTGATGAACCTTTTTTAGGATTGTCTCCTATTATAGTTAAAGATTTAATAGGTATTTTTAAAAATATTGTCAGCGAAGGCATATCCATTCTTTTTGTTGAACAGAATGTTAGATTAGCTTTAAGCATGGCAGATCGAGGTTATGTGCTTGAAAGTGGAAGATTAGTTGTTTCAGGAAACTCCAAAGACTTAATTGATAGCGATAAAGTTAAAAAAGTCTTTTTAGGGAATTAAATTAAAAAGCAGATAAATCATTGTTTAATTTATCAGTTATAAGCATTTTTCCAGGACTATGAGTAATACAAAAATCTGGTTTTGATTTTTCTAAAATAGATTGCGGGGTAACACCACAAGCCCAAAAAACAGGCATCTCATCACTTCTTAAAGCTCTTGGTGGATCACCGTATTCTGGTTTCATTAAATCTTTAATTCCTATTTCTTCTGGATTTCCTAAATGTATGGGCGCTCCATGAACAGCAGGAAATCTAGAGCTAATTTGAATAGATCTAATTGTATCTTTTGAGTTTAACGGTCTCATCGAGACGACCATTTTTCCTGAAAATTGGCCAGCAGTTTCACAATCAATTGATGTTTGATACATAGGTACTATCGTATCATTTTGTATATGTTGCATCTGTATTCCAGCTTCTATTAAAGGTAATTCAAAAGACATTGAGCAACCTAAGACAAAAGTTACTAGATCAGCATTCCAGTATTTTTTTATGTCCAGAGGTTCATCGATTAATTCTCCGTTTTTCCATACTCTGTACTGAGGCACGTCCGTTCTAATATCAATATCTCCTAAATCTTTTAGAGATGGATCGCCTTTAGTTCCAAAACCAATTAATGGACACGGTTTAGGATTTTTTTGGCAAAAGGATGCAAAATCTGACGCATACTTGCTTGGCAAGATACATAAATTGCCTTGGACATATTTGTATGCAGTGCCTGCAGTTTGTTCTGTATATTTATTTTCTCGGATTATTTTTCTTGCCTCATTTGGATTTTGAACATCAAGCATAATGAATTTAATATTTTGATTTTTTTGTTTCTTCAATAATTTTTTTAACCATCTAAGTAAATTTTTCCATTTTGTTTAATGATATTAAATTTAGTCCATTATCTAGAAAATTATCTCTTATAGATTTTGCTGTAACTAATGAACTTTCATTATCTCCATGTATACAGACTGAGTCTATTTCACAAGGTATTTGTTTTCCACTATAGCAATTAAGCGCCTGATTTTTTACCATTTTAAACACATGTTTTTTTGCTTCTTCTGGATCTGTAATTAGAGCATTAGGTTTTTTTCTTGAAACAAGGTTGCCATCTTCTTCATAGTTTCGATCTGCAAAAATTTCGCATGCTATTTTCATATTTAGTTTTTTTGCAGCTTCTTGCATTTTAGATCCTGTTGGAACTAAATAAATAAGATCTTTACTTATTTCATTTATTGCTTTGGCGAGTGTTGTTGCTAATTCAATATCTTCACATGCCATGTTATTTAGTGCTCCATGTGGTTTAATGTGAGTTACATTTTCTCCATGTTTGGAAGCGATATTTTGTAAAATTTCATACTGGTCAATTATTAATTTTCTTATTTCAGAAGATGATAAATTCATTCTTTTTCTTCCAAAGTTTTCTGGATCGTTAAAAGATGGATGGGCTCCAATACTCACTCCATTTTTTTTAGATATTTCTATCACCTGATTCATTGAATCGTTATCTCCAGCATGATAGCCACAGGCTACATTTGCTGAATTTACTATATTAAGTAGATCGGGATCATACTTATTCGAATGGTGTTTTGATTTCTCACCTAAATCGCAATTGATATTAATTTCCATAGCTTTAATACTTGAAGTATAACATGGCATGATAAAAAATATATCAAATCTTGGGGATGCGGCTTTGTATTGTGATTTTGGAAGTAAAGTAAATAGGGAAATTAATTCTAAAGTAATACAATATTTTAAGAATATTAAAGAAAAAAATATAGACGGAATTACTAATATTACACCTTCTTATAATAAATTAATTATTTCATTTGATTTGAAATTTACTAATTTTATCAATCTTAAAAAAAAAATTGAAAATTTAGAGTTAAAGGAATTTGTAAATATAAAAAACGACATAGTAAAAGTACCTATTTGCTGCGATAAAAAGTTTGCCCTTGATATTAATAGATTAGAAAAAAAACTTAAAATCTCTGAAGATAAAATCTTAGAAAAATTTTTTTCAAAAGAATATTATTGCTATATGACAGGTTTTATCGCTGGTCATCCTTTTCTAGGTGATACCGATGAATCTTTAAGAGCAAAAAGATTAGAAACTCCTAGAGTTAAAATTCCAAAAGGTTCAGTTGGCCTCACAGAGCAATTTTGTAATATTTACACTTTTGAAAGTCCGGGTGGCTGGAATATTATTGGTAATACTCCAATAAGTATCTTTGATAAGACAAACGAGTTAAAACCAAATCTAATTAATCCAGGAGACACTGTAATTTTTAATCAAATTTCAAAAGATGAATATGAGAGACACTATGACTAAAAGTTATTTTGAAGTAATACGTCCAGGAATAAATACCACTTTTCAAGATTTAGGTAGAAAAAATTTGTATCATATTGGAATTCCTTTTAGCGGAGCAATGGATAATAGAAATTTTATTTTAGCCAATGCGATTGCGGGAAATAAGGAAAATACTCCCGTTATTGAGTTTGCTTATCAAGGTCCGCTATTAAAATTTAAGGGTGAAAAAGTTAATTTTAATATAACAGGAAATGTAAGTTTTAAGCTGATTAAAAAAGAAGAGCAAATAGAAGGCAATTGTTATGAGAATTATGTATTAGAAGATGGAGATCAATTAGATATCCTGTCTACAAATAAGTCTGTTTATGGTTATTTGGCAATTAGCGGAAATATTGATGTTCAATTTCAGTGGAACAGTTGTTCTACTAATACTAAAGCAAATATTGGAGCTAACGATGGTAAAAAAATAGAAAAAGATCAATTAATTGAAATTTTAGATACTCACTCACGTAATTCAAAAAGAAAATTGGAATATATAAATTCTAAAATAGAAAACATTAGAGTTATCAAAGGAACAAATTTTAATTATTTTTCTAACGAAGATAAAAAAACTTTTTTTGAAAAAGAATTTACAGTTACAAAGTTAACTGATCGAATGGGGATGAGACTTGAAGGTCCTAAAATTGAAAATATTGTTGATACAAACATAAAGTCCGAAGGAATAATTAAAGGTGTTATTCAAGTACCTGCAGATGGAAATCCTATAATTATGCTTTCAGATCACGGAACAATTGGCGGTTATCCAAAAATAGGTGTTGTTATAAGCGCAGATTACGACAAATTAGTTCAATTACCACCAGGATCAAAAATTAAATTTAAAGAAATAGAATTATCTGATGCTGAAATTTTGTTTAAGCTATATGAAATGGAAACACAAAATTTAGTTTTAAACATTAAATGAATTTAATTTCAAAATTACCTGGACCATTGTTAGTTTTTTTAGGGGCCTTTTGTTTAAGTTTTGGTGGTCTAATTGTAAAATCTTTTGAAGGAGCCACGCTGTGGCAAATATTGTTTTGGAGACAATTATTTTTTGTTGTTCTAGTTAGTATTTTTTTATTATTCACTTATAAAAAAAAAGTTTTTCGCGCTCTGTATGAATCGGGAATACCTGGATTTTTTGGCGGAATAATACTTGGTTGTGGTTTTAGCGCCTACGTTTTCGCAATGTATAATACAACGGTTGCTAACACTAATTTTATTATTCAAACTCAAGCGATCTTTTTGGCAATCTTTGGATATTTATTTTTGAAAGAAAAAATATCTAAACTAACTTTAACTTCTATAATTCTTGCAATTTCTGGAATAATACTAATGGTAGGTAATTCTTTATCTCCAGGACAATTGTCTGGTAACCTTGTTGCTTTTGTAATGCCATGTTCGTTTGCAGTTTTAATTATAATCGTAAGAAAATATCCGAATGTTGATATGGTACCATTACAACTCTTTGCGGGAATAGTGGCTATGCTAATAGGTTATTCTGTTTCTACAAAAATTAATATATCCACAAATGATATCTTCTTAGCTTTTATGGCCGGTTTTTTTCAACTTGGACTTGGCTTTATTCTTATAACTATAGGAGCAAAAAAAACTTTATCAGCAATGGTAGGAATTTTAATGATGACAGAAGCAGTTTTCGGACCTTTTTGGGCGTGGATTTTCTTAGATGAAGTTCCACAATTTGTTGCACTAATAGGAGGATCAATCATCATTATTGCAGTTTTTATTCAATTTTACTCATTGTTGGAAAAAAGAAAAAAGACCTAAAAAAATTCACTTATCCATGATATAATTTCTTTACGGGAGAGACTACTTAAGTGTAGCGCCGAAGGAGCAACCACCCCGGAAACTCTCAGGCAAAAGGACCGTACATATTAACTCTGGAAAGAGAATAATTCTCGCCGAAGGAGTAAATCTCTCAGGCAAATAGACAGAGGGGGTTAATTAAGAGTTAATATGGAATCTAAAAAAACATCATTATTTAATCTTCATCAAAAACATGGAGCTAAGTTTGTTGAATTTGCAGGTTATCAAATGCCAATTCAATATAAAGATGGAATTATTCAAGAACATAAATTCACTAGAACAAAATCAGGAATATTTGATGTTTCTCATATGGGTCAACTATTTATTTTTGGAAAAGAAGATCTAACTGAAAGTTTAGAAAAAATATTTCCATTAGATTTAAAAAAAATAAATTTAAATCAAAGCAAATATTCATTTTTGATGAATGATAAGGCTGGAATATACGATGATCTAATAATTACAAGAATCAAAGATGGTTATCTAATCATTCTAAATGCTGCTTGCAAAGATCAAGATTTTAAAATTATTAAAGAAAAATTAAATAATAAGTATGACATGAATTTAAATGAAAACCTTTCATTGATCGCAATTCAAGGACCAGATGCAAAAAATGTATTAGAAAAAATAATACCAAATTCAAATAAACTTAAATTTATGAATGGAGATAATTTTAATTTTGAAGATACCAAAATCTATATAACTCGATCTGGTTATACAGGTGAAGACGGATTTGAAGTTTCTATTAATAATCAAAAAGCAGAGAGATTTGTAGAATTATTGCTAGAAAATGGTTCAAATTTAATTGGATTAGGAGCTAGAGATACTTTGAGATTAGAAGCAGGCCTTTGTTTATATGGAAATGATATAGATATTAAAACAAGCCCAATAGAAGCAAATTTGAAATGGGCAATTTCAAAAAATAGAATTGAAAGTAATTATCCTGGCTCAAGTATTATAAAGGACCAAATTAATGAAGGCGTAAAAAGATTAAGAGTTGGAATTAAACCTGAAACAAGAGTTATAGCGAGAGAAGAAACAAAAATATTTAATGATGAAAATCAAGAAATTGGAAAAATTACAAGCGGAACATTCGGACCTAGCGTAGAATGTTCAATAGCTATGGGGTATGTGGAAAATAATTATTCTTCATTAAATACAAAAATATTTTTAGAAGTTAGGGGAAAAAGGGTGCCAGCTAATATTTGTAATTTACCATTTTATAAAAAAAACCATGTTAAAGGAGAGATAAATGTCTGAATTTAAATTTTCCAAAGAACACGAGTGGATAAAACTAGAAGGAGAAGTTGCTACAATTGGTATAACAAAAAATGCAACAGAAATGTTAGGTGATATTGTATTTGTTGAACTTCCAGAAAAAGGGTTAAATGTCGAAAAAGATGGAACGGTAGGAGTGATTGAGTCAACAAAAGCTGCTAGTGACGTTTACACACCAGTAAGTGGAGAGGTAGTTGATATTAACAAATCAATTGTAGATGATGCTTCAAAAATAAATACAGATCCAGAAGGAAACTCGTGGTTATTTAAGCTTAAAATTAAAGATAAATCAGAACTAGATAGCCTAATGAACAAAGAAGAATACGATAAATTTGCGAAAGAAAGCGCAAGCTAATGTTACATAATTCTCAAAAAGATTTTATAAAAAGACATATTGGCACTTCAAAAGAAGAACAATCAAAAATGTTGAATGAGCTAGGTTACGAATCTTTAGATGATTTAATTAAAGACACAGTTCCTGAAAAAATTCATTTCAAGGACGAGTTAAGTATTGGAGAACCTAATTCTGAGTATGAAGCTTTAAGAAAGTTAAAAATTGTATCGAAAAAAAATCAAATTTACTCAAATTTCATTGGAATGGGTTATTATGGAACTTATACACCTAATGTAATTGTAAGAAATATTCTTGAAAATCCAGGATGGTATACCTCTTATACACCGTATCAACCTGAAGTCGCTCAAGGAAGATTAGAAATGTTATTAAACTTTCAACAAATGATTATTGATTTTACCGGAATGGACATTGCGAATGCATCGTTGCTTGATGAGGGAACGGCCGTTGCGGAAGCAATGGGTCTTAGTCATAGAATAAATAAAAGTGACTCTAATTTAATATTTATTTCTGAAAATTGTCACCCACAAACTATTGATGTTGTTAAAACTAGAGCAGAGCCAATGGGACTAAAGATGATTGTTGGTAACGATAAGAAAGAATTGGATAAATTAAAAGAAGATTTAGTTTGTGGAATTATTCAATACCCAGGAACGCTTGGAGACATAAAAGATCCAAGTGAAAGTATAAGTAAAATTCATAAGAAAAAGGGAAAAGCAATTTTAGCATGTGATTTGTTGGCTTTAGCTAAGCTTAAAACTCCCAGAGAATTAGGAGCAGATATAGCGGTTGGTAGTTCCCAAAGATTTGGAATTCCAATGGGTTATGGTGGTCCACATGCGGCTTTTTTTGCAACAAAAGATGAATTTAAAAGATCAATGCCAGGAAGAATAATTGGTGTATCTGTAGATAGACATGGCAATAAAGCTTATAGACTGTCTCTACAAACGAGAGAACAACATATAAGAAGAGATAAAGCGACAAGTAATATTTGCACAGCTCAAGCTTTGTTAGCAATTGTTTCAGCAGCCTATGCAATTTACCATGGACCCGAAGGAATAAGAGCAATTTCGGAAAGAGTTTCACAGTTAGCAAAAAACTTCTCTGATAAACTGAAACAATCTGGATATAAGTTATATTCAGATTCTTTTTTTGACACAGTAACAATTATAACGAAAGATAAAACTGAACAAATATATAAAAATGCCCTAGATAATAAAGTTAATATCAGAAAAGTAAATTCTTCAATGTTATCTATTTCTTTTGATGAAAAGAAAAATGTTTATAGAGCCAATCAATTGTTAAAAATTTTTAATTGCACAGAATCAATTAAAGAAAACCCAACTGAAAGTTTGCCCAACTTACCTAAAAGTTTATTGAGAAGCTCAAAATATTTAGAGCATCCTATTTTTAATACTTATCATTCTGAAACAGAGATGGTTAGATACTTAAAAAAATTGGAGAATAAAGATATTTCACTTAATAGGTCTATGATTGCCCTAGGATCATGTACAATGAAACTAAATGCTGTTGCTGAAATGATGCCAATAACCTGGAGAGAATTTGCTGAACCACATCCATTTGCTCCAATAGAGCAAATGGACGGTTTTAGAACACTTTTTACCGATCTAAAGAATTGGTTAAGATCAATTACTGGTTTTTCTGGAGTTTCTTTACAACCAAATGCTGGTGCACAAGGCGAATATGCAGGATTGATGGTGATTAGAAAATATCATTCTGAAAGAAGTGAAAGTAATAGAAATGTTTGTTTAATACCAAGCTCTGCTCATGGAACCAATCCTGCAAGTGCTCAAATGGCCGGAATGAAAGTTGTTGTTGTTAATTGTGACAAAGATGGAAATGTCGATTATGAAGACTTAAAAAATAAAGCTGAAAAGCACTCAGAAAATTTAGGTGCTTTAATGGTAACTTATCCATCTACACATGGAGTCTTTGAAGAAAAAATTATAGATATTTGTGAACTAATTCACAAGCATAGAGGACAGGTTTATATGGATGGAGCAAATTTAAATGCTCTAGTTGGTATCTCAAAACCAGGCAATTTTGGTCCAGATGTGTGTCATATTAATTTGCATAAAACATTTTCTATTCCTCATGGTGGTGGAGGTCCTGGCATGGGTCCAATTGCATGCAAAAAACATTTAGAAATTTATTTACCTAGTCACTCAGTTATTAAAGATTGTGGTCCGGCAAATGGAATAGGCGCAGTTTCAGCTGCTCCTTGGGGAAGTTCGAGCATTCTATCTATTTCATGGATGTATATTAAAATGATGGGATCTGATGGTTTAAAATTAGCCACTCAAAATGCAATTCTTAATGCAAATTATGTTGCTAAAAAATTAAAAAATCATTTCCCAATTTTATATGCCGGAAAGAATGGGAACGTGGCACATGAATGTATTATTGATATTAGGAACATCAAAAGCGAAACTGGCGTAACCGAAGAAGATATAGCTAAGAGATTAGTAGATTTTGGCTTTCATGCTCCAACCATGTCATGGCCAGTTCCAGGAACCATGATGATTGAACCGACTGAAAGTGAAAGCTTATCCGAACTAAATAGATTTTGCGATACTTTAATTAAAATAAAATCTGAGATAGATAAAATAATGTCAGGAGAATTTGATAAAATTGATAATCCAATCAAAAATGCACCTCATACTAATTTAGAATTAACATCAAATAATTGGAATCATAAATATTCAAGAGAAGAGGCTGCTTATCCAGAAAAATTTCTTAAAGCAAATAAGTTTTGGCCTCCTGTAGCAAGAGTAGACAATGTGTATGGTGATAAAAACATTTATTGTACTTGTCCAAGCATGGATGAATTCAAAGAAGATGCTGCATAATATGGATGATGTTGTTATTGTTGGTGGTGGAATTATTGGTGCAGCATCTGCTTATTTTTTATCAAAAGAGGGCAGAAAAGTTAAGGTAATTGAAAGAGACCCAGCTTATAAATCTGCTTCTTTCCCTTTATCATTAGGTGGTTTTAGAAGACAATTTTATCAAAAAGAAAACATTCTTCTTGGGAAATTTGCAAGAGAATTTATTTTTCAAATTCCTGAATTATTAAAAACGGAAAAGAATCCAAATCCAACTGCCAGCATAGTACCTAACGGATATCTATTGGTATTTGGCCCTGAGCATGCTGAAGAACAATATAGAGCTTTACAAAATCATAAAGAATGTGATGCTGGAACAAAGAATATAAAAGGTTCAGAGTTAAGCAAAATTTTCCCCTATGTTAATAGTGAAGGAATTGAAACAGCAACCTATACAGATAATAAAAGTGAAGGCTGGATAGATCCTTTCATGTTTCACAGTGCACTTAAAAGTAAAGCAATTGAACTTGGTGCAGAATTTATAAAAGGAGAAGTAAAAAGTTTATCTGAAATAAATGCTAAAATTATTGTTTCTGCTGCCGGATGTTGGACCAAACAGCTTTTAGAAGATATTCCTGTAGTTCCACAAAAACACACAGTTTTCAGGGTTAAATGTCCCAAACATTTTCCTGAAATGCCATTAATAGGAGATTTAACAACAGGAGTATATTGGAGACCTGAGGGTAAAGAATATTTAGCTGGTTCTCCTAAATCTGTATTTGATGCTGAAGATCTTGAGCCGGCATGGAACGATTTTGAAGAACTAGTTTGGCCAGCTCTTGCAAAAAGAATACCTGCATTTGAGGAGTTAAAGTTAACAGGTGGGTGGGCAGGCTATTATGATTGTAATAAACTAGATAACAATGCAGTAGTTGGAAAACATCCAAAATATGAAAATGTTTATGTAGCCTCAGGCTTTACGGGAAGAGGTTTAATGCAAGCACCCGGAATAGGAAAGGCTCTAACAGAATTAATTACAACTGGCTCTTATCAAACAATCGATATTAGCGTATTTGCCGTTGAAAGAGTATTAAACAGCAATGCTAGACCTGAGCCATATGTACTATAATTTTTTTATATAAATATCCAATACACCATTAAATAACAAAACAAGAACAATCAATGATTGTCCTTTTAAAAGAAAAAAATTAAACGAAGGATAAAAATTTGTAGCTACACCAAAAAAATATAAGTTAATAATAAAGAATGGTAAAATTTTTTTAGTTCCAAATGCTATTTATTACTTTCATCCTTCCGCATGCCTTTTTATATCTTAAATAATTAATAAAATATTCTTGATAATAGTTTTGATGTTTATCCTCGGCTTTAAAAAATTGGTCAAATTTTCTTATATAAGTTACTACTTTTTTTTGGAATTTTTTTTCGATTTTTTTAGCGGTGTTTTCAATCATTATTTTTTGTATTTGGTTCTGATAAAAAGCAACTGATCTATAACTGTATCCTTTATCACAAAACTGACCAACTGAATCAAACGGATCTATGTTGATCCAAAAATTATCTAATAGTTTTTTGTACGATATTACTGAACTATCATAAATGACTTCGATCGTTTCAAAATGACCTGTATTTCCGTATGTAACTTCTTTATAAGTTGGATTTGTTGTTGTTCCACCTGAATATCCTGAAATAACTTCAACTACACCACCTATCTTTTCAAACGACTCTTCCATGCACCAAAAACACCCACCAGCAAAATAGGCTTTTGCTATATTTTGAGCACTCAATATTTTTGTTGAGATTAGTAAAATTAAACAACTATAAAAAAAAACTTTCATTTAAAAACCAAAAATATTAAAACCCATTCTTACAGTTACAAAAATTACTAATAGAGAAGTAATTAAAGCTAATATTTTTGTTGAAAATAATTTTAAATTTAAAAAATTTCCTATTTGTCCTCCAATAAATACAGCTAATAATAAATAGAGATATTCTCTAACCTCAAATAAATTTTGATTTTTTGTTAGCTGACCAATAATTCCAAATATAGAATTTATTAAAATAAACAATGAAACAGTGGTTGTTATGTGTCTGGGGTTAGCTGCTCTAAATAAATAGAGGATAGGGCTTAAAAAAATACCACCTCCTATACCAACAATTCCAGACGCAAAGCCTAAAACAACTCCTATTAATGCAGAGATATAAATTGGTAAAGTTTTGTAACTTGATGAATTGTCGCCATAAGATTTAAAATTAATTAACAGCAACACTCCAGCTATCGCCAAAACAAAAAACAATATTATTTCAAATAATTCTTTTTCAATTTGAATTGAACCGCCAATAAATGCAAAAGGTATTGATCCAAGCAAGTAAGGGATAAGAAGTTTTAAATTTAATTTTCCAGTCCTGATATAATTGAACGAATTCCCTGAAACTACTATTATATTACAAGCTAATGCTACAATCGGGAAAATTTGATAAGGTGCTCCCCATAATAGTAATAAAGCAAGATAAGTAGAACCACCTCCCAATCCAACACTAGAGTAAATTAGCGCAGTTACAAAAAAAAGAATTGATAATATAGTCATAAAAAAATTATGAATATAAATATAGCATTATTGACAGTTACTGACACAAGAACTTTAAAAACAGATAAATCAGGAAATATACTTTCTCAAAAAATCAAAAAAGCTAAACATAATTTAATGGATAGAAAAATTTGCAAGGATAATAAAAAAGATATTAAAAAAATTCTTAAATCTTGGCTAAACAAGAAAAAAATAGACGTCATTATTACTACTGGCGGAACAGGACTAACAGGTAGAGATATTACTCCAGAAGCAATTGAAGACATTGCAGATAAGAAAATACCTGGTTTTGGTGAAGTTTTTAGATATATGAGCTTAGAAACTGTAGGCACATCATCTATTCAATCAAGAGCTTGTGCTGTATTAGCAAAAGGTAAATATATATTTGCACTACCGGGGTCTTCAGGTGGAGTAACTGATGCTTGGGATAAAATTTTAGTTCATCAATTAGATATTAATCACAAACCTTGTAACTTTGTAGAATTATTTCCTAGACTTAATGAAAAATAATTATTTTTGATATTTTTCTTTCCACTCTGAATATGGCATTCCATATACATACTCACGTGCATCTAAATCGGAAATATTAATTCCTTTTGTTTCAGCTTCTTCTCTGTACCACCTAGAAAGACAATTTCTACAAAAACCAGCAAGATTCATTAAATCAATATTTTGAACATCTTTTCTTTCTCTTAAGTGATTTAACAATCTTTCAAAGGCTGCAGATTGTAATTCTTTTTTTGTATTTTCGTCCATAAATTAGTATATTTTTTTTCTTATGAAATTGTCAGGATCTTATCAAATAAATCTAGAAAAACAAAAAGTGTGGGAGGCATTAAACAATCCTGAAATATTAAAAAAATCAATTCCAGGATGTGAAAAGTTTATAAAAAATTCTGATACAGAGTTCACGGCAACAGCTACGAATAAAATTGGACCATTTAACGCAAGTTTTACAGGAGATATTGAATTAAAACAAATTAACGCACCTAATAGCTATATAATCGAAGGATCTGGAAATTCACCAGTTGGATTTGCTTCTGGACAAGCCAAAGTTAACCTAGAAGATTTTGAAGGTGGTACAAAACTTTCCTATGAAGTTGAAGCAAATGTAGGCGGAAAGATTGCACAAGTAGGTTCACGTTTAATTGATATGACAGCAAAAAAAATGGCTGATATATTTTTCGGAAAGTTTTCAGAATTAATTTCATCAGAAAAAATTTCACGTGAAACAGAAAATAAACTAGAAAGCGAAAATCAAAAATATGAAAAACTAAATATTTGGGAAAAAATTAATAATAAATTTATTATTTATATTTTAGGAGTAGTTTTGCTTCTTATTGTAGTATTTTTTGTAATTTGAATCGCGTTAAACTAGAACCAATTTATGCTTAACAATTGAAGATGCTTCTTTATTATGTTTTAATCATAAATAGAATTGAAATAAATTAACGCCTTATTCAGGGGGTAAGAGGAACTATGAAAAAGGTAAGTTTGGAAGTTAACGGAAAAAAAGTTACTAAAGAAATATCAAATCATACGATTTTATCAGTTTTTTTAAGAGATATATTGAATTTAACGGGAACGCATGTTGGATGTGACACTAGCCAATGTGGCGCATGTGTTGTTCATGTTAATGGTAAGTCAATAAAAAGTTGTACTGCATTTGCTGCAGATCTTGAAGGATCAAAGATTACTACAATAGAGGGACTGGCACAGAATGGAAAAATGCATCCCATGCAAGAAGCATTTAAAAAACTTCATGGTTTGCAATGTGGTTTCTGCACACCAGGAATGGTTATGAGTGCTGTTGATCTGTTACAAAACAACAAAAAACCAAGTGATTCAGAAATAAGAAAATGGTTAGAAGGCAATATATGCAGATGCACAGGTTATCAAAATATTGTTGCTGCAGTTAAAGAAGCAGCTTCCAAAATGTAGGAGGATATAAAGATATGGCAAGTTTAGTTGGATCAAGAGTTGAAAGAAAAGAAGATAAAAAACTTTTAACAGGAAGAGGAAAATATACTGCAGATGTAAATTTTGTTAATCAAACCTTTGCTTATTTTGTACGCTCTCCTCATGCAAGAGCACAAATAAAAAAAGTTGATACTTCTAAGGCATTAAAAGCTTCAGGTGTAGTAGCTGTACTTACAGGCGCTGATATAGCAAACGATAAAATTGGAGGACTAATAGCAGGCTGGAGAATTAAAAGCGAAGACGGCTCTGATATGAAAGTACCAGCACATCCGCCATTAGCAAGCGACACTGTAAATTATGTAGGAGACCATGTTGCAGTTGTTATAGCTGAGTCATTAGATGAAGCGAGAAATGCAGCCGAACTTGTTAAAGTTGATTATAAAATTATGAAAGCCGTGGTTAGCACAAAGGATGCAATGAATTCAGATCAAATTTATAAAGAAATACCTAAGAATTTATGTTTTGATTGGTTATTAGGAGATAGAGCAAAAGTAAAAGAGGCTTTCGATAAAGCAGACAAAATAATTAAAATTGATTTAATTAATAATAGATTGGTTCCAAATGCAATGGAACCAAGAGCAGCTAATGCTGATTACAATCCGTCTACTGAAGAAATAACTTTATATACCACAAGTCAAAATCCACATTTAGCTAGAATAATTATTTCTGCATTTAATGGAGTAGCTCCAGAAAATAAATTGAGAGTTATAGCTCCAGATGTTGGAGGTGGCTTTGGTTCAAAAATTTATCCATATGCTGAAGAAGTTGTTTGTAGTTGGGCTGCTAAAAAAATTGAAAGACCAATAAAATGGGTTGCTGATAGAACAGAATCTTTTTTATCTGACTGTCACGGAAGAGACCACGTCACTCATGCTGAACTAGCAGTAAAAAATGATGGTACATTTTTAGGTTTTAAAAATGAAACAATAGCAAATATTGGTGCTTACGCTTCCGTATTTGCAACAGTTACGCCAACTTATTTGTTTGGTCCTTGTGCTACCGGAGTTTATAAAATGCCAGCAGCTTATACTAATGTAAAGGCAGTTTTTACAAACACTGCTCCAGTTGATGCTTATAGAGGAGCTGGAAGACCTGAAGCAACGTATACAATTGAAACTATAGTTGAAAAAGCAGCAAGAGAGCTAGGTATGGATCCAGCAGAAATTAGGATGAAAAATTTTCCAACCCAATTTCCATTTCAACAAACATTAGTTCATTCAGTTGACTCAGGAGATTATGTTGCGGGACTAAATAAATCAATGGAAGTAGCTGACTACAAAGGTTTTGAAAAAAGAAAACGCGAGTCAGAATCTAAAGGTAAACTAAGAGGAATAGGATTATGTTCTTATTTCGAAGCTTGTGGAATAGCTCCATCTCCAGTCGTTATGATGTTAGGATGTGGAATAGGACTTTGGGAATCTGCTGAAGTTAGATTTAATCCAACTGGAAATGTTACTGTGTTTACAGGTTCACACAGCCATGGACAGGGTCATGATACAACATTTGCACAAATAGCAGCTGATCAGTTAGGAGTACCAATAGAAAATATTGAAATTTCCCATGGAGATACGGACAAAGGTCCTTTTGGATATGGAACATACGGCTCTAGATCATTAACAGTAGGTGGAACTGCAATAGTCAAAGCTTGTGAAAAAATAATAGCTAAAGGCAAAAGAGTTGCAGCAAAAATGCTAGAAGCAAGCGAAGATGATGTTGAATTTAGTAACGGAGAATTTGTTGTTGCAAAATCAAACAAGAAGAAAACAATAGGCGAAATAGCATTTGCTTGTTATCTACCAGGAACTTATGGCGAAGTTAAATCTCCTCTTCCTGAAGGAGAAGAACCAGGGCTTAAAGAAACTTCTTTTTTTGATCCAGTTAACTTTTCTTTTCCTGCGGGATCACATATTTGCGAAGTTGAAGTAGATCCCGAAACAGGAGAAACAAAAGTTGTTAAATATACAGCGGTCGATGATTTTGGAACAATTATAAATCCATTAGTTGTTGAAGGACAAGTTCACGGAGGAGTAGTCCAAGGAATTGGCCAAGCATTATATGAAGAGTGCCGCTATGATAATTCAGGTCAATTAATTACAGCATCATACATGGATTATACCATGCCAAGAGCAGATAATTTACCAGAATTTAAACTAGATTGGACCTGCACACCATCAACTACAAATCCTTTAGGAACAAAAGGATGTGGTGAAGCAGGAGCTATAGCTGCTCCTGCTGCAGTGATGAATGCTGTAATGAATGCAATTGGAGCAGAAATTTCAATGCCAGCTACCGCAGAAAAAGTCTGGAAAGTATGTAGTCAAAATAAAAAAAGAAATTCGGAAGCAGCTTAAGGAGAGATTATGAAAACATTTAATTATCATTCAGCGAAAAATGTAAAAGAAGCTTCAAAATTGGCTTCTTCTAACTCTGTTTTTTTAGCAGGTGGAATGTCCACTATTCCTTCAATGAAATTAGGATTTGCAAATTATAGAGATATTATTGATATAAAAGGAATAAAAAGTCTATCTGGAATCAAAGTTAGTGGTAAGACAGTAAAAATAGGAGCTACGACAAAACATGTGGAAGTTGCTAATTCAAAAGATGTAAAGAAAGCAATACCATCATTAGCAGCTCTAGCCGAAGGAATAGGAGATCCTCAAGTAAGAAATAGAGGAACAATAGGAGGATCTATTGCAAACAATGATCCATCAGCAGATTATCCATCTGCATGTATAGCTTTGAACGCTGTTATCCATACAAATAACAGGAAGATAGATGCAGATAAATTTTTTAAAAGCATGTTTGAAACTCCGTTGAAAAGTGGTGAGATTATAGAAGTAATAGAATTTGCAATACCAGAAAAATCTAATTATCAAAAATATCCGAATCCAGCATCAAGATATGCTATAGTTGGAGTTTATGTTGCGAAACATAAAAGTTCAGTTAATGTTGCGGTTACAGGAGCAAAATCTTGTGTTTATAATGATAAAGATTTAGCAAAAGCACTTACAAGTAAATTTTCATCTTCATCAATTGATAATTTTAGCATTTCTTCATCAGGCATGAACTCTGATATTCATGCATCAGCAGAATATAGAGCAAATATGATAAAAGTATTTGCTAAAAAAGCCGTTGATGCTTGCTAATTAAATCTAACGGTATTAACTTCATATCAAATGAAAAATTCATTTGATGAAAAAATTCTCGAAGAAGCTAATGATTGGGTAAGTTCCAATCAAAAAGTAGTTCTTGCAACCGTAATACAAACTTGGGGTTCTTCACCAAGACAAGTGGGCAGCAGAATGATTGTAAATGAAAACGGAGATTTTTCAGGTTCCGTTTCAGGAGGATGTGTAGAATCTGCCGTTGTCAGAGAATGTGTTGGACTAATTAAAGATAATAAACCTTGTAAGAAAATTGAATTTAAAATTTCTAATGAAAGTGCCTGGGAAGTAGGACTTGCCTGTGGAGGAGAAATTGCAGTTTATCTTGAACAAGTAAACTAATGAAATTAAAGATCCTTCAAGAAATTATTAAAAAAAAAATATCCAAAACTGAATTTGCAATTTTAACTAATCTAAAAAATGGAGATAGCGAAATATTTGAACCAGGAAAATCATTAAGCGAAGAATTTGAAAATTATAAAAAACAAATTGAAAATTTTTTTAAATTAAAAAAAAATGGTGTAATTGAAGGAACTGAAATTTTTATTGAAACATATATTAGACCAATAAAAGTAATTATTGTAGGTGCAGTACATATTGCTCAGTATTTAGTTGATTTTGCGAAAAGTTTAAATTTTGAAATCTCAATAATCGATCCAAGAGGATATTTTGCGTCCGAGCAAAGGTTTCCCGATATTAATATTATAAATAAATGGCCCAATGAAGCATTTGAGGAAATTGAAACAAATTCAAATACAGCTTTAATTGCACTAACACATGACCCAAAAATTGATGATCCTGCATTACAACATGCATTAAAAAATAAATTTTATTATATTGGAGCTTTAGGTAGTAAAAAAACTCATGAAAACAGATGCCAAAGATTAAAAAACGCGGGATTTACAGATCAAGAAATAAATTCTATTCATGGACCTATCGGGATTAAACTTGGCGGAAAATCAGCACCTGAGATTGCTCTATCAATTATTGCTCAGCTTGTCTCAGAAACATATAAAAAATGATAAAAGCAATTCTGTTAGCAGCAGGAAAATCTAAAAGACTAAAAAGTGAAAATAAGTTAATTAAAATTTATAAAAAAAAACCATTAATAAATCATGGAGTAAAATCTTTAATTAAAAGTAAAGTTAATAAAATTATTATTGTATTAGGTTTTGAAAGTAAGAAATTAAAAAAAATAATTAAAAAAAATCGAAAAATAAGTTTTACATTCAATAAATATTATAAAAAAGGAATGTCTTCATCAATAAAACAAGGACTAAAAAAAATATCTAAAAAAGATAAAGGTTTTATAATTGTTCAATCAGATATGCCCTTTATTACAACTTCGAATATAAATAAAATTTGTAATTCAATTACAACAAAAAAATATCTTATTCACATTCTCAGGTATAAAAACCAAATGGGCAATCCTATTGGTTTTGATATTTCAATTTTGGATAAATTCAAAAAAATTAAAGGAAACATTGGGGCAAAATATATGGTAAAAAAATTAAAAAATAGGGCAAATTTTATTACAGTTTCATCAAAAAAATTTTTTAAGGATTTGGATAAGCCTTCAGATTTTAGAAATTAAATTTTTTTCATATTATAATTATTATTTTTGTTGAATACTAATACCTTTCAGCCATTCACTTTCTTTTTTATTGTAGTGCTCTTTTTTCCATATAGGTGTTCTTTTTTTAATTTCTTCAATAATATATCTAGACAGTTTGTAAGCCTCATCACGGTGCTTGCAAGCGACACCTACTATAATACTTTTCTCTTCAACAGAGACATAACCTTTAACATGCTCAATAAATACTGTTTTATCTTTGATGTTTAGTTTGGTTTTTGTCTCAGAATAAATTTCCTTAAAACTCTTTAAGACCATTGAATCTTTAGAATCATAAGTAATTCCGGTCACTTTTTTATTTTCATTTAAATTTCTAACTGTGCCGACAAAGCAAATAACTGCCCCAAATTTTGAGGAGGATAAAAAATTTTCAGCTTTGGTAATATCTATTTCTTCTTTTTTTGCATCAACAATTTTTGTATGGAGCATTAACCACCTCCGATAGGTGGAATAATTCCAATAGTTTGATTTTGAGAAATAATATAATTTTCTGAAATAATATTATCATCTTCAGAACAAA
>Ga0187827_10002564_pt1 | contig 24592 bp, 18 predicted proteins | sample ETNtaG_39_FD_167969 | JGI IMG/M metagenome (GOLD analysis project Ga0187827, IMG submission 167969) | Marine microbial and viral communities from oxygen minimum zone, Eastern Pacific Ocean - ETNP2014_SV_150_PacBio MetaG (Illumina Assembly) | ecosystem: Environmental > Aquatic > Marine > Hypoxic... | reverse complement strand
ATCGCGCAAAGCACAGCGCCATTGTCTGTGATAATTGCCGCATCACGTGCGTAGATCGAATCCAGAGTTGCCCCAACTTCCCCCGGGGCGAAAATAACGTTGGCACCTTCACTCTGAAGGAGCTCAACAAAATGATCGAATTCGTCAACGGCCCGATCGAAATCTGGAGGTGCATGGTAATCGAGCTCGTTCCATTCCGCGGCGATTTTTTTCGCACTGCCAAATGCATCGCGAGCGTGTCTGACCAGCACCGAGCGGAGAGTCCCTGTTTCGGACTGGGCTGTTGTCACCATCATCCAAAGATACACCAGTAAGCCAAGAACAACGATTCGGGTACAATCCCGACTCTCAAGCTTGACTTATATTCGCGGAATAATGACCGACCCGACGCAAAGCGACCGCAGTCCATCTGTGCTCTGGATGTCAGCACCTTTGATGGTGTCGTTCGTTATGCGATCGGCGTTTACTTTTGTCGACACAATCTACGCGGCGATAATCGGTGATGCTGCAGTGGCTGCGATCGGCTTAACTTTCACTTTCGAATTCGTGATGGTCGCCTTCTGGATCGGCCTCTCGACCGGCCTTACATCAGTTCTATCACGCAGCATCGGTGCGCACGAAGGCAAGAAGATTGAACAGTATCTGAGCGCAGCATGGCGATTGGTTTGGTTCGTTTCTCCAATGTTCCTATTCGCTGGGATCGCCATCTGGATTGTCACACCACGGCTCAATGAGTGGTTTCCAGGGATTCAGCTTGATACGGAGACACTGCAGGCGTTTCGCATCTACGGGACGGTTTTGATTGGCGGCTCGGCATTTACGCAGTTTTGGTCGGTAATACCTGATTCGATCATCAAAGCGCACCAGGACACGCGCTCGACTATGTGGGCTGGAATCTGGTCAAACGTTGCGAATCTGGCGCTTAACACACTTTTCTTGTTTGTCTTCGGCTGGGGCATCTTCGGCATAGCATTCTCGACCGTCATCGGGCGCATTGCCGGGCTCGTGTACGCAATGAAAAAGGCGAGTGACCACGAAGCCCGTCGCCTTGCCGAGGGTAGTGACATCAACCTTGACCAAGACCCCAACCCATACAAACCAATCCTGGCACTGGCTGTCCCAGCATCTATCACTTTCATCCTGATGGCAGGCGAGACAGCCGTCGTCAACGGCTTCCTCGCTGGCAGCCCCGATTCAACATCGGCCATTGCCGCTTACTCTATTTACTACCGAATCATGACGTTCGCAGCTATGCCGATGATCGCAATTAGTGTTGCTATGTTGCCGTTTGCCGCTAAACGCATCGGCGAGCGCGACGGTGCCGGGCTAAACCAAGGCCTGAAACAATCCGCAGTCGTCGCCATCATCTACGCTATAGGCATCATGACGCCTGCCGTATGGTTGTGGGGAGACCAGTTGGCCGCCTGGCTCTCGGAATCTCCATTGACGGCAGAATACGCTGCTTTTGGCTTACAGGTGGTACCGATTGCTTCGCTGATGTTCGCACCCTTTTTGCTGTGTCGGCCGGTGTTCGAGGCAATGGGCAGAGGGCGTCCTGGCCTCTATATCGCAATACTTCGTTACGTAGTTCTTACTTGGCCAGCCGCCTACATTGGCATCCAAGTAGCGCGAAACATGGGGCAGCCGGACTTGTACGGAATCCTGATCGCTCTGGTCGGAATTGCTGGTGTATCGTCGGCTATGTTAGCGGCTTGGCTGCGCATCGTTCTTCCTCAAGCAGCCACCACAGCACTCAAGGAATCGCCGAATTCTTAAACCTACTCAACGGTGCCAATCTGGACGCTGGCGAGACCAGGGCGACTTAACGAGCGAACATAGGCGACCAGAGCCACAAGCTCATCGTGGTTCACATGCGGAAACGCGGGCATGTTCGGGAAACCGCGGTCGATTCCACCGAAGCGAATCGTCTCGGCAATGGTGAGGTCGGTAATCGCGTTCATCACCTCGGCGTCCGTATAGTCGCGAGGAGGTGGGTCGAAAGCAGTCGCCGACGTACCGTCACCCTTACCGCTGTACCCATGGCACTGGACACAATACTTGCGGTACGCAGTGCGCCCCATGTGCAGCACCTCCGGTGTTACCAACACTTCAGCCACCTCGGTGACCGCTAAGTCGTTCTCCGGGGCTCCTTTGATGCAACCGGCAACAGCACAAACAAACATCCCCATGGACACGGCCGTGATTCGCCTCATGGCGAGACTAAATCCGGGTCTGCCGCACTGGTCAAGTCTCTTCGACACTGTTACGACCGGTGCCCCTAAGGAGACCGGTGCCATCGTCAAGCCTCCTTTCCGGAAGCACTGACCTAGCGTCGTCAGCCCACCGCAAGATCTGCGAGCCAGGCGTGTCAGGGTTGCACCATGGCCTGCTAGCGAGCGCAGGTTAAATGTCGGCCCCCATCAAGACTCAATGTAACCCCAGTTACCCATCCTGCCTGACTGGAAGCCAAGTAGATAATCGCTTCGGCAATATCTTTTGGTTGCCCCACCCGGCCTAGTGGATGGGTGGTCTTACTATGCTCGAGAAACTCCTCGTAAGCATTCTCCTGCATGCCACTACGCCGGTGAAGGTTACTCACCACCACACCCGGATTCACGGCATTAACCCGGACACCTGACTCCGCCAGCTCAAGCGCCGCGCATCGGGTTAGCTGGTCGAGCCCGGCCTTGCTAACACAGTAGGCGAGGACCCCCGGAAAAGCTCGGAGCCCAGTAACACTGGAGACATTCACAATGTTGCCGGCCGTGGTTTGCAAGTACGGAAGGGCCGCTTGCATCAGAACGAAAACGCAGTCGAGATTGATCCGCATCATCTCCGCCCACCCTTCCTCCGTGGTCGAAGCGAGATCACCGCTGGCAATGATACCGGCGACGTTAACCAGAACGTCTAGCCGGCCCTTGAATGCAACCGCCTCATCAACGGCGGCCCGACATTGGGCACTTTCGTTTAAGTCAGCGACTACCATGACTGAACTAGCCCCGAGATCCTCAACCGCAGCCGAAGTCTCTTCCAGAGCACCGCGGTCACGACCCAAAAGCGCCACTGCAGCTCCCTCTTCGGCAAAGCGCAACGCGGTGGCACGACCGATACCACTTGAAGCCCCTGTAACCAGGGCGACACGCTCGTCGAAGAGCTTGCTCATCTATGCCACCTCCTCCGTTTGGTACGCAAACCGACGCCAGTGAGCCCCGCGCCACACCCCAGGTTGCAAGAAAATCAGTACCGCCATGACCTCTAATCGACCAACCCACATGTTTACAAACAGTACCCACTTACTAAACGAATTGAATTCGGCGTACGTGTCCATCGGCCCAACCTTGCCAAAACCCGGTCCGATGTTGCCCAACGTCGCGATGCTTGCCGTGATCCCGGTCATCATGTCGATTTTTGCGTCCTCGTAAACGCCAAAGCCAACTAGAACAACGACGCTAGAGGAAAAAATCACCAAATACATTAGGAAGAAAGCCATGATCGACTGCATGACGTCGGTCGAAACAACCCGTTTCCCCAAACGCACCGGACGCACGCCGTGCGGGTGCAAAACCTTGAATAGTTCCACATAGGTAAACTTCGCCACCAACCACAAGCGGATCAACTTAGGCCCACCGGCGGCAGAACCGGCACATCCACCGAGAAACATCAGTACCAGCAAAACCATCTTCGAACTATCGTTCCATAGGTTGAAATCGTCGGTCGCAAACCCCGCGGTGGTCACAATCGTCAGTACCTGAAAGATCGACTGCCTTGCAATCGTTTCTATGTTGGCCTGATTGAGAACCGCATCCCCTGGAGCGCCCTCGAGGTAAGCCTGGCTAGGCTCCTGCGAGAACTGGTGCAAGAACCCGCCGAGCAACAACGAAGCGGCGAGTACAACCACCACGTAGACCCGGAATTCTTCGTCGCGAAGAAGTGGTCTTGGATCCAGGATACGAAATTTAAAGACCGCCAGGGACAGCGACTTGCCGCGAAACAACTGGTACCACAACAAGTAGTTGGCCCCGGCAATGAAAATGAAGCCGATAAGGACCCACTCTGCCGCGTGGTTTCCATATCCGGCGATGCTCCCCGAATTCGGCGAGAAGCCACCCGCCGACATGGTGGTGAAGGCGTTGCAAAAGGCGTCGAACAGCGGCATCTCGAACCACCAGAGCATGGTGATTTCCACCCCGGTAAGTGCAACGTACAATCCCCACAGCCGCAGGGCCGTGCCTCGGATGCGGGGTGTGAGCCGTTCTTCGTCAGGGCCCGGCGCTTCTGCGAAGAATAGCTGGCGCCCAGCGATAGCGAGGGCTGGCAGGATGGCGATAAACAAAGCGATAACCCCCATTCCCCCAAGCCACTGGGTCATGCTTCGCCAGAAAAACAGCCCTTCGGAATAGAGGCTGAAGTCCTTAAAGATCGTCGCTCCCGTGGTCGTCAATCCGGACATCGACTCAAAGGCACCATCAACGAATGACATATCGCTCCGCACAACAAAAGGTGCCTGTTTGGTACCCTTCAGCAGATACGGGATGGCGGCGAACAACGACACCACGAGCCACGAAAATGCCACCACCGCAAGGCCTTCAACGCGGCTGAGTTCACGTTCACCGCGATGCAGTCGACGCGCTAGTTCCCCAACCATTGCGGCACTAGCTCCAGCGATGGCAAAGCTCGCAGCTTGTTCATGGTTGCCGTAGTACAGATCGACAACAAGCGGAGCTACCAGCAGAATTCCGAACAATCGGAGTATTAGGCCGATCGTATGGGCAACTACTGCTAGGCGCATACTGGCACCAGGCGATGCCCTACTGGGTCGCCGTTAACCGAAATATTTCTCGACCTTCTTCTTGGCATCTTTTGTGGCAACCACCAACAGATGGTCCCCCGGCTGCAATAGGTCATCCCCGTGCGGGACGATACTCCGTTTCTTGCGCACCACGGCACCGACAATGGCACCTGGCACCTGTTCCAAATCCTTAACTTTCTTTCCAACTGGCCAGTCTTCGGGGACCTCGATTTCAATCACCGCTGCTTTACCCTGCTCAAGCGTTGCGTGAAGGCTGGACTTGGGGGCCCGGAGCATAGTCTGTACCGCATCGACCGCGGTGCTCAACGCGTTGATCGCTACGTCGATCCCTACTCCTTCAAACAAGCCGATGTTGGTCGGATTATTGACACGCGTAATAATCTTGGGGATACCCATCTGCTTCGCGAGGAGCGAACCTAGCAGGTTTTTTTCGTCATCACTTGTCACCGAAACGAGCACATCGCTATTTGCAATTTCTTCCTCGCGCAACAACGAAAGATCACTACCGTCACCCTGAAGCACCATGCAATCGAGTTCACCCGCGATCTGATCACAACGTTCCTCGTTTACCTCGATCAGCTTAAGCTCTACCCCTCTATCGTGCTGGAGCTGTTTCGCAACCATCACCCCGACCGTTCCCCCGCCGATCACCGTAACTGTGTTGACCTTAGTCTTGCCCTTTTGAAACACCGATCGGGCAAACTTAGTAAGCGGCTTATGCTCACCCATGAAGATAACTTTGTCGCCGGGATCAAACAGGGTGCTAGCGCGCGGGATGGTGATTCGACCATCACTGATCAGAGCAACCGCCAGGACGCGTTTTGGCAGGCCGATCTCCGTAACACGCTTACCTACCAGTGAAGAATCCTCGCCGATACGGTACTCCATTAAATCAATCTGGCCGCCAGCAAAATGCTCAACATCGATTGCTTCGGGCTCTCGAGCGATGAGAGCAATCTCGTTAGCAAGCCTCTGTTGCGGCCAAATCACCTTATCGATGTCGAAGATATCGTCATCCGTCTCACGACGGAAAGACTTGTAGTACTCCTCCTTGGAGACAAAACAGAAGGTGAATAGGCCGTCCGCCCCAAGGCGTTTAGCAGCCATACAGGCAAGAATGTTCTGTTCGTCCGAATCAGAGCAGGCGACGAACTTATCTCTTGCGCTTAGGTCTAGGCCGTGCAGCGTTGCAATGTGGGTGGGTTTGCCGCGCGTAATCTGCACATCCAAGACCTCAAAGGGTCTTGAAGCCTCCGGATCGTCTTCGATGACCACAACGTCATAATCGGCAGACAATTCGCGGGCGAACTGCAAACTGATTTCGCCCCCACCCCCGATGACAATTCGCATCCGTTACGCCTCTTGTCGGTACCGAGGCGGCACCCTAACAGTTGCCTTACCAAAAAGCTTAACTTTACAAGCAGTTCAAAGCTATCCATCTACGTCGGGAGCTACAAGCAGAGGAACTGCCATTGCCGCCGTCTCACGCAGAGAAACTTCACACATCTGGGTCAGCAGTGTTTCATTGGGGTTCACCTCAATGATCACACCACCAGCCTGGTGGGTAACCATGGCGACACTAGCGGCCGGTTGCACGACCGCGCTAGTACCAACGATCAGGCAAGCATCAGATCGTGACGCACAGTCGAAAGCGCGATCAATGACTCCTCCAAGAGGCTCGCCAAACCAAACAACGTCGGGCCGCATCAAACTGCCACAATCATCACAGTGGGGCAGAGCCTCTTTCGAACTGACATCGATTAAGTCGCGGTGTTCACGGCGAAGTCCACAGGAGGTACAGCGGACGTTGTAGAAGGTCCCGTGGAGTTCTAAAGGAAGAGCACGGTTGGCGTCACTACCATCGGTGAACGACACGCGTGGTTGTTCAGAATATCTACACCCCATTACCATTTCTCGGGCAGCAAGGGTGTGGAGACCATCGACGTTTTGCGTCGCAATGATGACATCATCGCGACGCAAAGCGAATTCAGCGATCGCACGGTGGGCATCATTGGGTCGGGACTTGGCAGCAACGCGGCGCCGCTCTTCGTACCACTCCCAAACGAGGCATGCATCGCGGTGGAAAGCCTCGGGGGTTGCCAGTTCTTCGGGGCGGTGCTTTTTCCAATGTCCCTCCGAACCCCGGAAGGTCGTAAGACCTGAGTCAACACTCAACCCAGCTCCGGTAAGTACAATGACACCTTCCGAATCGCGCAAGATGCCACGCCCACGTTCAATTTCTCTCAAAGTAGCAGCGGCTGCCCCCGATCAACCCGTATCGCTACTAAACTTTTGCTCAACCCAATCGACCGCCCTGTCGAGATCAATAACTTCTATGGTCGGTGAATAAAAGTTGTCCGTAACTTTCTCAGACAAGCGGTTCACCCAGATAGTATTAATCCCCATATACACCGCTGGCTGTATGTCGTGGAAGTGGCTCTGCGCAATGTGGAGTATTGCCGCATGATCTCCTCTATATAGCTCAAGGGCGCGTTCAAAGTGTGGTGTTGCCGGCTTGTAGCTACGCAGCTGTTGGGCGGTAATCAACAGATCAAAGTCGACGGTAAAATGCCGCCGAGTGCCAGCAAGAAGTTCATCGTCAATATTAGACAAGACACCTAATTCAAAGCCCATGGCACCAAGCCGTTCCAGGGATCGGTTTGTGTCAACGAATGGTTGCCAACTCGGAAGACTGTCAGCGAGATAGCCAGGGGATGCTGGGGCTTCCCAGCCAAGTTGCGTCGCGATTTCCTTTTCCAGCAATCCCAAAATCTCGCGGTAGGTGCGATAGTGTCTCGATTCAACCTGCATCTCAGCATCATGATAGACATCGAGAATCATTTCTCTGTCCGTATGAAAACCTTGCCGCTCTCCTTCGGCAATCAATGCCTGAGAGATCCCGGCATTCCAATCGATGAGTGTCCCATAGCAATCAAAGGTGATAATTCGCGGGCGGTTCATGGTTAAAGCCTAGCAGGCGCTTCGGCTCGGATGCCCAGTGACTGCTGCGGTCGTGCTACTGGAGACCTAGCCTGCTAGTGTACGCGTCGCGATGACTTCTATGATTGGTTCTTCTGCAGTCAGATTGGCAATAGGTGGGAAGGTCCGAGGACACACCACAGAGTTCCCTGATCACGACGTCATGAGGGACCATCCACACAGGTGCTGCCCCACTTGCGCATTCGGCATCGAGTCACTCACGTGATTGGTCTCTGGCTTGAGGACGGACAATTAACCCTAAACACCACCCTGCCCGCCCCAGTGCCTCTTGCTAACGAGGCACTCGTCCGCGTAGTGCAGGCGGGAATTTGCAATACTGATCTCGAATTGATTCGTGGCTATTATCCTTACACGGGTGTTCTCGGCCATGAGTTCGTCGGAGTCGTTGAGCAGGCGCCAACTGGATTGGAACACCTAGAAGACCAACGGGTGGTCGGCGAAATCAACGCGGCTTGCGGCAATTGCAAAGCTTGCGACGCAGGGCGAGAAACTCATTGCGGAAACCGCACGGTGCTTGGCATCCTGGGCCGCCACGGTGCCTTCGCAGAATACCTAACCCTGCCAGCCAGAAACCTCCACACCCTGCCAGATAGTATCCCCGACGAGGTAGCAGTGTTCACGGAGCCACTCGCTGCAGCGCTCCAGATCCAGGACCAGATAACCCTTCACCAAAAAGACCGTGTGCTTATCGTCGGCGATGGCAAGCTTGGCCAGCTTATAGCTCGCACCCTTCATCAAACCGGTTGCCACCTCTGTGTAGCCGGCCGACACAACAAGAAGCTAGCAATGCTCTCCAATCTGGCCATCAAGACGTTTTTGGTTAGCCGCACGACTTCGGTGGGTCCTGAGTCGATCAATCAGCTGAGGAATTTTGACGTCGCAATCGAGTGCACTGGAAACACTGAAGGATTTGGGCTCGCAATGCGCGCACTGCGCCCAAGGGGCACGTTGGTACTCAAAAGCACCTATGCTGACCGCCTGACGCTAGATATCTCCAGCCTTGTCGTCGATGAGATCACCTTAGTAGGATCGCGCTGTGGGCCTTTCAAACCGGCGATCCAACTGTTGCGCGACGGCACCGTGCCCGTCAAGGAACTAATTGCTGACCGCTATCCGATCGCTGCTGGGCTCACTGCTTTCAATCGCGCCCAGCAACCAGGAACTCTCAAGGTGTTACTACAGATCTCCTGAATACGGGTGCGGCCATGGGAAGCTAAGCACGTCCTAAGGGACAGCAGAGGGGATAATCGCCGGATATCAGGAAGTGATCGCGACTGGACCCGCCGCCTTGATATCTTCCGATGCTACTTCTGCAAACTGTTTGAAGTTCTCGGAAAACATGTCGGCTAGCTTCCGCGCTTGCTCATCGTACGCTGACCCGTCACTCCAGGTGTTCCTGGGTATGAGGACTTCATCAGGTACGTTAGGGCAATTCAATGGTACGGCGACGCCAAAAATCGGATCTTCCGCAAACTCCGAATCCCTAAGCGAACCATCAAGCGCAGCGTGAACCATGGCTCGTGTGTAGCCGATCTTCATACGCTCACCGACACCGTAGGGGCCTCCTGTCCAACCAGTGTTAATCAGCCAGCAATCAACGTTATGATCGGCGATCTTTTGGCCGAGAAGCTTAGCGTAGACTTTAGGATGTTGTGGCATGAAAGGAGCTCCGAAACAGGAGCTAAAAGTTGCCTGTGGCTCGGTGATGCCACGTTCCGTTCCAGCAACCTTCGCGGTATACCCGGAAATGAAATGGTACATCGCCTGCTCTGGCGTCAACTTAGAGACCGGAGGCAACACACCAAACGCGTCGGCGGTCAGAAAGATAATGTTCTTCGGGTGGCCAGCGTTCCCAGTAGGTGATGCATTCGGGATGTGCGATATCGGGTACGCGGCGCGAGTGTTTTCAGTGTAGGTATCGTCATCGAGGTTCACCTTGCGGCTTACGGGATCGATAACTACGTTCTCAAGAACGCTGCCAAACATCTCAGTGGTGTCATAGATCTCGGGCTCAGCCTCTCTAGAGAGACGGATGACCTTCGCATAGCATCCACCTTCAAAATTAAACACGCCGTTACTACTCCAACCGTGTTCGTCATCTCCGACCAGAGTTCTTGACGCGTCCGCGGACAGTGTTGTTTTGCCAGTTCCGGACAGGCCAAAAAACAGCGCAACGTCGCCATCCGGCCCGACATTCGCCGAACAATGCATCGGCATGACGTCACGAAACGGCAGATAGTAATTCATCGCCGAGAATGCCGACTTTTTCATCTCACCTGCGTATTCAGTACCAGCTATCAGAACCAGCTTCTTGCTGAAGTTCACTAGTATGAATACATCCGAGTTCAGTTCGTCATGACGCGGAGAAGCGTGGAATCCGGGACAGTCGATTACGACGAACTCTGGATCATGCACTGCAAGTTCTTCGTCCGTAGCCTTGATGAACATATTCCGGACGAAGAGGCTATGCCAGGCGTACTCTGTAATCACCCGCACCGACATACGGTAATCTGGGTCAGCCCCACACCAGCAGTCCTGTACAAAGACGTCCTGGCCACGCAAGTGCAGCGCCATGCGACGGTGTAACTCTTCGAAGCGCTCCTCGTTGTAACCCTTGTTCTCAGGGCCCCACCAAATGTGGTCACGATTTAAGTCTTCCTCTACGAGATATTTGTCGCCAGGCGAACGTCCGGTGAAACCGCCGGTGCGCACAACAAGCGACCCACCATGGGCGAGTACACCCTCATGGCGACGGAGTGCCGCCTCGTATAGGCGGGCCGTGGTTTGATTCCAATAGATCCTTTTTAGGCCCGTCAGGCCCTGCTCCGAAAGGTCTACTGGACTGCGGTTGGGGGGATCAGATTCCTGCATCAAACTCTCCCTGAGAGAAACGTCGGGTTACTTTGGAATTAGAGTTAGCCGGCACAGTCAGGGAGAGTCTACATAAAAATTCGGCGGCTGCTGACCCACCTGCCCTCGGCTGTCATTACCCCAAAGCTGGCAACAAACAGGGACGGCTCAAAATCAGCCAACGAGCGTCGCTACCAGCACCGCTTTAATCGTGTGGAGGCGATTTTCCGCCTGGTCAAACACGATCGAGTAATCTGACTCGAAGATGTCATCAGAGACTTCCATCCCGTCAAGCCCGTACTTCTGAAAGATTTCCTCCCCAACTACTGTCTCGCGATCGTGAAAGGCTGGCAAACAATGGAGGAACTTAACGTTAGGATTTCCGGTCGCCTCAATGAGGTCACGGTTAACCTGGTATGGCGTCAATAGTTCGATGCGTTCTTCCCAAACCGATACGTCTTCCCCCATCGAAACCCAGACGTCTGTGTAAAGAAAGTCAGCTCCGAGAGCACCCTCGACGGGGTCAGCGGTGAAAGTCACACGGGCGCCGCTCTTTTCGGCATAGCTGGCACAACGATCTCGCAAATCGACACTGGGCCACAACTCCTCGGGGGATGCTAAACGAACTTCCATGCCAAGTTTGGAGCCACCAACTAGCAGAGAATTGCCCATGTTGCTACGCGCATCGCCGAGGTAGCAGTAGCAGATCTCGTTCAAGGGCTTGCCGCAATGCTCGGTCATGGTCAAAACGTCAGCAAGAATTTGCGTTGGGTGATACTCGTCGGTAAGACCGTTGTACACGGGTACCCCGGCGTACTCAGCAAGGGCCTCGACCCGGTCTTGTGCATAACCTCGATATTCGATGGCGTCATACATTCGACCGAGGACCCGCGCCGTGTCTTTCATCGATTCCTTGTAACCAATCTGCGATCCCGACGGGCCAAGATAGGTAGCTTGGGCACCTTGATCGTAGGCGGCCACCTCGAAGGCACAGCGGGTTCGAGTCGAAGCCTTCTCGAAAATTAGGGCAATGTTTTTACCCCTCAGGAGTGGCTCCTCATGACCTGAATGCTTGGCTGCTTTAAGTTCACGAGACAGTTTCAGAAGGTCGCAAATTTCTTCGCCACTGAGGTCTTCGAGGGTCAGAAGGTTTCTGTTTTTCAAATTCACAGGCAGGTCACTCTCTGCAGCATAGAAATCAAGGGAACGTTCTAGGTAACCGTACCGTTTTCTGCCTGAAATTCCAGATCTACAGGCTTGGCCAGGAAGCGGTGAATACCTACGAGCATGACAGCACTAATCGGCAGGGCCAGCCACCACGGCAGACCGAAACCGGTGGGAATGGTGCCAATCACCATGCCGACAGACCCTACTAGAAGAGCGTACGGCAATTGGGTGCGAACATGGTCGATATGGTCGGAGCCGCTGGCCATTGACGACAGGATCGTGGTGTCAGAAATTGGTGAGCAATGATCCCCCCACACAGAACCAGCGAGCACACAAGAAACGGTCGAGTAGATGATTCCGTAGTTCTCTGGCGTCGCCATGTTACTTGCCTGCATCACGGCCCAGGTGAGCGGCAAAACAAGTGGCATCAGGATACCCATGGTTCCCCAGCTCGATCCAGTAGCAAATGCAGTCGCCGCCGACAGGATGAAGACGAGCGCCGGTACAAACCCAGGGTGCAGCGCATCACCGAGGACGGAGACCAAATAGCCAGCAGTGTTCAGCACTTCGGTGACCGCCGAGAGTGCCCATGCCAGCACCAAGATGATCATTGCGATCATCATCGCCTTAAGGCCAGCGTACCAAGCGTCAACCGTCTCAGCGATCGTTAAGATCCGCTGGCCTATAGACAAAGCGGCGGCGGTGAAAGCCCCAAGCAAAGATGCCCACATCAACGCTTTGTAGGAGTCCGCCTCGCCTATGATCTCACGCAAGCCATTGCCTTCCCCTGTCACGTTTGCTTCCCCTGTCACGTAGAGTCCCACAAGCACTCCGCCAACCAGCACGGAGATCGGGATCATCGCGTTGAGCGCACGCTGTGGCTGCCCTTCTTTCGGCACCAGTTCACGGGCGCCGCCCGCCGATTCGTCGACGTGGGCAGTGGGTGAAAGAACCTGCCCCGTAGTCCGGGCCCGAATCTCGGCATGATACATGGGCCCGAAATCACGCCCCGAAAGTGAGACGAGAAAAACAAAGAACATCGCCAAAATAGGATAGAAGCTATAGGGAATCGATTTCAGAAAAACGGTATAGGCAGCCTCGTTATATCCGTCCATTTGCTGCATGCCGGTCGCGATCTGTCCGACCTCGAAGCCGATCCAGGTGGTTACAAACGCCACGCAAGCAACAGGTGCAGCGGTGGAATCAACTATGTAGGCAAGCTTCTCGCGTGATACGCGCAGCCTGTCAGTAACCTGCCGCATCGTGTTGCCAACGATCAGAACGTTGGCGTAGTCGTCAAAGAAGATGACGAGGCCGAGCACACCGGTCGCCGCCTGTCCCCTCTCAGGCGTACGCGCAAACGGAACGATCTTATTGACCACCCCTTGCATGCCGCCGCTTTTTGAAACGATTCCCACCATGCCACCGATCATGAAGGTAAAAAGAATGATCGCCGCGTGGCCGGGATTAGTTATCGCCTCAAGAACGTATATCTGAAAAGCGTCGAGCAAACCCCATCCTGCCCCAGCAAAAGAGAACCCGTGGGCTGCGAACGCTCCGAACCAAAGACCGAGGAAGAGTGCCGGGATAACGTTCTTAGTAATCAGCGCAACACCAATCGCGATCAGGGGAGGCAGGATCGAAATCCATCCCGGAATCACCCGTACCGAACTCATCGCCACGATCGAGCCATTGATCAGCAGTTCGACCTCCACCGGTCCGGTGGACGAAACAACGATATCGGCAACCATGAAGCTTCCATTCTCTTCCACATCAGCAATTAGGGTCTCGCCCCCGACTCGTACCGCAAGCACATCGGAATCAGAGACCTTGCCCATGACCGAGACCTCAAAAGGAATGCCGGCTAGAGCCAGCGTGGGCTCGATTTCGTAATCCTGTGCCCAAGCTGGGCTCACGCAGAAGCAAAGCCACACAGCTATCGCACACGTCGGTAGTGCACATCGAGTATGCATGGTCTCAGTCGCCTTTCAGGGTGGGCTCGACCGGTGACTCAAATAACGTAGAAGCTCCGAATACGCCCGACCAAACGAAATCTTCAAGCCCTTTACGCTGACGCGGCTCATTTTCTGCCGCTTTTAGCTCCCGAGGCAATTTCTCGGTATCACCTGGGTAGCCGAGAGCGATGCCAGCGACTGGGTCATAGTCATCTGGAATGCTCAGCTTCGCACGTGCCGTGTCTTGGTCGAAACCACCCATCTGGTGCGCCACCAGTCCTAGGTCAGTCGCCTGCACCAGCATCAACGCCACAGCCTGGCCAAGGTCATGGTAGGCATGGCGATTCGGTCTCCCGTTGTGGTCGAAAGCCAACTTGGCGATTGAGACCATCAGCACCGGAGCGAACTCGGCCCAACGACGGTTTCCTTCAACCAGGCAATCCGCAATAGAACGGTGAGCCTCCAAGTCGTTCTTGGTAGCAACAATGAAGCCCCACGGCTGCTCATTGAATGATGAAGGCGCCCAACGCGCTGCTTCAAAAATACGGTAGAGATGGTTAGTTTCGACTGGCGATGGCGCAAAAGCACGCGGGCTCCAACGTGCTGCAATGAGCTCGTGAATTGAGTGTTTTGTGTCCGCAGGCTTGTCCATCATGTAGACCGTAGAATACCGCGAACCGCGCCAGGCACGGGACAATCTGCCAAATAGGGAATTGGGACAAGTAGAAAGAGCGCAGCAGCAATCGGTCAGTAGCCGATCGCCATCCCATCTTTTCGCGGGTCACTCCCTCCATGCAACATACCCGTAATGAAATTAATAAGAACCGCCTGATAACCCCCCATCGAGCGACCTCCGGACCGACGTACAGTATGACCACGGCGCTCGAGTTCCGCTACTACCTCGTCGGGAACACCCCACTCAAGCGCTATTGTGCCACCCTGGGCACGGGCAACACCCTCTGACGAATCTGGAGAATGGCGAAATCTGGCTGAGTCACCGGCTTCCTGCAGGTTCATCCCAAAATCGATAATGTTAGAAAGTACCTGCGAGTGCCCTTGTGGCTGCATGTTCCCACCCATGACTCCGTATGAAAGCCACGGAACTCCGTCCTTGGTAACCATTCCCGGCATGTTGGTGTGCAGCGATCGTTTGCGTGGACCAATTTCATTCAAATGCCCTGGTTCCATCGAAAAGCCACTTGCACGATTCTGCATTGCGAAACCGACGTCTCCCGGCACAACCGTGGAACCGAATGCCGAGAAGATGCTCTCGATCATCGAAATAGCATTGCGATCCTTATCAACAACGGTGAAATAGACTGTGTCGCCGTGCTCAAGAGGATCGTCCATCGTGGCCTCAAACGGCGAGACCTCAACCAAGGCCCTTTCCATGTCAATTAGCGAGGCGCGTTTTTCACCGTATTCCTTCGAGATCAGATACTCCACTGGCAACGTTCCGAACTCAGGGTCAGCAACGTACTGACCACGATCAGCAAAAGCAAGCTTCTTAGCCTCGACCATCACGTGCAAGGCATCGGCAGAGTTGTGTCCGGCAGATGCGAGGTCGAACTGTTCCATGATGTTAAGCATCATCAGCGCAGTGATGCCGTGGCTATTCGGGGGCAGCTGCCAAACGTCGTAGCCACGGTAATTTGTCGACACCGGATCAACCCATTTGGAGCTATGCTCGGCAAAGTCCTGCATGGTTAAAACGGCACCGTTCTCTTGTCCCCAGGTTACGATCCTCTCGGCGATCGCGCCCCTGTAGAAACCGTCCCTTCCTTGTTCGGCAATCAGCTCGTAACTGCGCGCCAAGTTAGGATTACGAAATACCTCGCCCGCACGCGGCGCCCGTCCCTCGGGTAGGTAAGTTGCCGCCGAATCGGGCCATCGGCTAAGTGCATTCTCCCCAGCACGCCAGTCCCCTGCGATAACGTCAGTTACAGGAAATCCGTTGCGGGCGTAGGTAATCGCCGGGGCTAGGACTTCTTCGAAACTCAAGTTGCCAAAGCGTTCGAGTAGCTCGGCCCAACCATCAACTGCTCCCGGAACCATCCACGAGAGGGTTCCAGAGCCCGGATTGCGCTCAAGTCCCCGTTCTTCAAGAAGTTCACGGGTAAAACCGTAGCCAGAACGCCCAGTGGCGTTGAGTGCGTACATCTGTTCAGTTTCAGCGTCCCAGACTATGGCAAACATGTCACCACCAATGCCATTCATGTGAGGTTCCACCAGGCCAAGCATGGCGTTTACCGCAACTGCAGCATCAATAGCATTGCCACCAGATTTAAGAATGTCGATGCCAACCTGAGCAGCTAGTGGCTGGCTTGCCGCCACCATGCCATGAGGTGCAATTACTTCGGAGCGACTACCGCGTTGGGCACGCGCTGGCCGTCCGTATCCGTAGCCCATTTCTTGCTCCGCTGTCTGCTGCTGAAAAGCTTCTGCCAAGATGATGTGCTCGGAGAACAGGCCCGCCTCGCCGAGCAGAATGATCGCCCCGACGGCGATCAATGCAAGAACAACCAAGGTCACCGTGACGCGACGGGTCATGGTCTTTACTCCGGAAACAGAAAGCGGACCAATTCGGGCCACGATCTGCGTAGTTGGGAATGCTGGAAATCGGAGCGAAGTTTAGCAGGGCCAGACGATAATCACGCGGGCACCGATAATCGAATGAAATAAACATCGATACAACGAACTAAACGTTACGAAGCCGCTGCAGGCAAGCGCAGAACACGCTCAACGCTTTGAGTTTAAGGCACGGTGGCGCTGACGAAGCACTTCATACAAAACCACCGCGACACTGTTGGCAAGATTAAGCGAACGTAGTTGTGGATCGACCATAGGCAACCGCAAGATCTGGGCATTGTGCGATTGGCGAATTCCAAGAGGCAACCCATCACTCTCGCAACCGAACACCAGAACGGTACGCGGCGGGAACAACACGTCCCAGTAGTCACGGGTCCCTTCCGAGGAAAAAAAGAATGGTTCTCCGAACTCTGGCAGCTTATTTTCGAGGAGTTCCCAATCGGGCCAGACGAGAGGGTTCACGCGCGGCCAGTAGTCAAGCCCAGCGCGCTTCACACGTGCATCATCAAGTGAAAAGCCAAGCGGCTCAACCAAGTGCAGTTGGGCTCCAGCAGCTAAGCAGGTGCGCCCGGAACTGCCCGTGTTGCCATGGATTTCCGGTTCCACCAAGACAACGTGCAAGTCAGCCCCAAGTGACTCAGGAGTGGCGGCCACTAAATCACTCATCATCGTGGTTCCCAAGTCCGTTGTGCCTCACGCAGCAGACTTCGACTGGCCCAACTTAAGGTAACCGCGCGCGAGGCCATCCATAGGGTCATAGATAACCAAAGAATGTGATTGTCGCCCCGGACAACTGCAACCCAGGCCACGGACCCAAAGATCACGATCGTTGAAAACAACATCGAGTTACGCAGCACACGGCCCTCCGTCAAACCAAGAAAGAAACCATCGTAGATATATGCAACGGATCCGAAAAGCAGTACCGGAATCAACCAATACCCGAATCGTGTTGCCACCTCAACGACCTCCTGGTGCGACGTCAGCAATGGGTACAAGAACCCTGGCGCTATCACTACGAGGACAGCGAAACCGAGCGCGCAGGCAAACCCAACTACAAGGGATAGCCGTAAAAGCTTGAGCAACCCTTTGGGATCACCCCGGCCACGGAAGGTGCCCGCCAAACTTTCAGTCGCAAAGGCAGCTCCATCAATGAAGTACGAGGCGAGATACTGCACCCTTAATAAGATCGCATTGGCAGCTAGTACTGTCGTCCCGAGCACAGAACTAAAATTGGTGAACAGACTCAAGGCGGTAATTAAACCTAACGTGCGGAACAAGATGTCACGGTTCAGTCGCATCAGGCTCGTCAGCCCATGACGATCAAGGATTTCACCCCACACCCAAGGCCGCGATTCGCGTGACTTCCAAAACAGAAATAACCCTATGGCTACCGCCAAATATTGGCTAATCATCGTCGCCAGCCCAGCGCCAAATGCCGCCAAGCCTAAACCTAAAACAAATACGTAATCGAGAAGGATGTTGCTGACGTTGGCGGCCACAGTAATCAGCAGTACTCGACCACTCTCTTCGCGGCCAAGAAACCAACCGATTAAAACAAAGGAACAAAGTGTTGCTGGGGCCCCCCAAACACGGGCGTTGAAATAGGCGACTCCAGCAGCCTCTACGCCTTCAGCTCCCGAAAGCACCGCGAAGCCCCCGATACGAATCGGAACCTGGAGAACAACCAGAGCGGTCCCAATCGAGAGCGCAAGGAACAGGCCACGGTACAACGTCAAGTAGACGGCTTTCATATTGCCTCCACCCATAGCCTGAGCAGTTGTTCCAGTCGTACCCATGCGCAAAAAACCGAATGTCCAATAGACGTAGTCAAAAACGATCGAGCCTAGTGCCACACCAGCGAGAAAGCGGATGTCCTCAAGGTGTCCGAGGATGGCAGTATCGACCAGGCCTGCTAGGGGCACACTTACGGTTGCCATTATGTTGATTGCAGCAAGGCGCAAGTAGCGTTGGCGCAATGATTGCGTGAGTCTTTCTGACATCCGCGGAGTCTAGCCCGATAGAGTCACGATCGCTCTAATTCTTCTGACAGCAACCACACCACCAACAAAATAACGGGAACACCAAGCAACCTTGCTCATCTGGCTATAACAAATTTTTATCAATATCGATTTAATGCATTAGATGGTGCCACTAGCCTGGGGCCGACTAATGCGCGTTGACTTATGCACTCGAATCTTCGCTGGGGATATTTGTACTAGGTTCAAACAGCCCCAACTGGCGTAGACTGCCATCATCTGGACGACTGGTCGGCTCTCCCGGACGAATCAAGTTTGAACCACCCAATCCAACCAGGCGAATTGGCCTGCCATCCAGCGGAACTCGTTCCACCAACTTTCGAGCAACTCTCATTATTTCATCGGCTTGGCGCACCGGCACCAATGGAGTATGGGATCGAGTGATCGTGGTGAAGTCCTGGAACCGAACCTTTAGGGTCACTGTCCGAGCGCTGAGACTCCAGCGATCAAGACGGCGTTCCATATCGACAACGAACTGCTTGATATTGGGCCACACCGCCTCCCATGAAGGCTGGTCGTGTTCATAGGTTGTTTCAGAAGAAATGGACTTGGGCCGACTGGGGGGTTCGACCCGCCGACGATCTCGACCGTGAGCAAACTCCCACAACTGCTTTCCCCACCTTTCTCTAAAGAGATGCTGAAGGTTCTCAAGAGAACTGGCAGTGAGCTGTCCAATCTGCTCGAAACCATTGGTGCGCAACCGCTCGGCGTTGGCCGGACCAACTCCCCAAAGCCTCTCCACTGGCAGGGGGGCAAGAAAATTGCGGGCGTCTTCAGGTCGGATAACAGTCAGGCCATTGGGCTTGTCAATATCGGAAGCGAGCTTGGCAAGGAATTTGTTAGTCGAAACACCTGCAGAGCCAGTCAATCCGGTCTTACGATGGATCGAAACACGAATCGACTTGGCGATGTCGACCGGTGAGCTGATGTGTGAAGTCACGTCCAGGTAGGCTTCGTCTAAAGATAGTGGCTCAACGCGTTTGGTCCAGGCATCGTAAATGGCGAAAACCTGCTCTGAGAGTTCGCGGTAACGACCAAATCTTGGCCGCAGGAAAACTGCATTGGGACACAAACGTCGAGCCCGTTCCATGGGCATGGCAGAGTGAACACCATTCCTGCGGGCTTCGTAAGAAGCGGCAGCGACCACACCACGACGACCGAGACCCCCGACGATGATCGGCTGGCCCGCAAGATCGGGATTGTCTAGCGCCTCAACACTCGCATAGAACGCATCAAGATCGATATGAAGAATCTTGCGAGGCCAATCGGCGCCGATCAGATTCGCTGGTGTGGTCACACGGCCATGCTAGCAGAAGGTCAGGAACCGCTGTCTGGCTCTTTCCGCTCTGGAGAATCTGGTGCGTCCTTTCCTCCAGAAGTTGGGCTTTCAGCCATAATCAACATCGCAAGTAATGCGCAACGCTCGACCGACTTCGCCACATTTATGCACTCGTGGTTGGCGTGGGCTCCATCCCCTACCGCTCCGAGTCCATCTAGCGTGGCCGCGAATGGGCTAGTCAGGTTACCGTCTGAGCCTCCCCCGGCAACGCCCTGCTCGATTTCCAGGTCCAGATCTCTGGCCGCTTCCAAGGCCAGTTGCCAGAGTGCCTGGTTGCGTGGTGTTCGCTCCAGAGGAGCGCGCTCCAACGATTTCTCAACCTTGAGACTTACCCCCGTGGTGGCAGGCTCAAGCCCGTGGATAGCCGCCTTAATTCGTTCTGCTTCGATTGAGTCCGGCACTCGAACGTCGACGATCGCCTGGCTTTCCGGAGCAATCACGTTGGGCCGCAGACCACCACCGATAATACCAACATTGACGCTTACCCCCCTAAGCGGATCATTCAGATCGAACAGTCGCTGAATCTGATGTGAAAGCTCCAGGATGGCGCTCGCACCTGCTTCAGGATCAAGCCCAGCGTGTGCCGCTTTTCCCGTGACATTGACAACGAACTGACTAACGCCCTTTCTGCCAGTCTTTAGCTTGCCCGACAGCCCTAAAGCCGGTTCCATGACAAACACACGTGATGCGAACTGAGCTAGGCGAACTATATTGGCAGATGACTCATTACTGCCAATCTCCTCGTCCGAGTTAATGAACACCAGAGGCAGGAGGGCCGGTTCAAGATCTAGTCGGTGCAGAGCCTGCAAAGCAAAGATCGTTTGTGCCAAACCTGCTTTCATGTCGAAGACCCCCGGACCTCGCATGATCGAATCGTCGATCCGCACTGGCATTTTCTTCAAGGTGCCAATCGGCCAAACAGTGTCACAATGGCCGATGAGGAGCTGAACGGGGCTAAGAGAAACGCTATCAGGCGTGGAAGCAGTAAGGTCAACACCGCCGAAGTCTCTACCGCTTGGCGCCGCTAGCAATTGTCCACCGGACTCGTTGCCAGGGATGCGACGTATCTCGTATCCAATCTCGTCGAGAGCCTCCCCAATGAGCTCAAAAATTGGCTCTTGTGCCTCGGGAACTAGGGACGGGCTTTCATGGACAACGAGCTCCTCTAGGAAGCCCAAAAACTCGTCGCGCTGCTCTCCTACCGCATTGAGGATCGCCCCTGCGATATCGTTCATCAGAATCGCAGTAGGTACGTCGCCTTAAAGAGGATCGCTCGATCGATCAGGCTTGATCCCTCCACAACTTGGGTTTCATTGTAGACAAGGTAGAGGTCGGATCCCGGAGCATAGATGTAACGGAGCCGGACATTGGCGAGCATTATGTCTTGCTGGCTGTTGTATTGGATCAAGCTACGCATCGACATTTCTGTGGTGAAGTCGAGGTCAGCCCTAAGGCTCGCTAGATCTGTTTCGAACGCTCCCTCTGGAAGATCAATTTCGTTGTGATTCCACGAGAGCTTGAAGCTCAATCTGGAACCCGGACGCCAACCTGCCTGGACGCGAATTTCACTTCGATCTCCGCTCCAAAAACCACCTGTTGTGTAGTTAAAGCTGCCATCGACTGGACGGCCCGCATCGGACTGCAACTCGAAGTTGACCTCGCTCCATTCGTAGACGCCAGGAGGAATGATGACTCCTGCACTGATCTGGAAAGGGAGTTCAAGTAACTCGTAAGAACGATTGTGTGCCACGCTTATTTTGTCCCCATATTTCAAGAACATGTCCCAATCCAGGTGCGCATATGTACTCAATAACTCGCCACCGCGATCGGTGGTATGCCTGTACATAACGTGCGGGCTCAGGTTGCGAACATAAGGAGAATTAGGGAAAAACGGCGTCCAGTAGAAATTCGAATCGATAGCCCGGATCCCGGTCCGGGTTACGAAACCCATCTCTGGGTTGAAGTTTTCACCAACGTCGAGATAGGCACCACGTACCTGGAAACGCGGCGAGCCCCAGTCGAATTGAATCTGGCCCGCAAAATCGTTTCCGTCGAAGTCCGGCGTCTCGGTCTTCATAATCCAAGCGTCAACCGTTGTCTGGTCGTTGATCCCCCAACGACCATCGAAACCAAGTTCTCGGTTGTAGTCTGTGCTGCTCGCTTGCCGGTTAGTTAACAACACGCCAGCGCGCGACCTTTCCCCGACGTCGTAGCTAGCACGGCCTACGAAGTAGTTGTTGGAAGGCGATGTTTCGCTGCCAACAGACGATTCCAAACTTCCAGTCTGCATGATTAGCGTGCCTATCGACCACTTACCCACCTTGCCAGTCAAGCGACCGCCACCGTACAACGGCACCTGCTCATTGTTAGCGTTAATACCGATTGTGCGGGAGTGGAACCCCTGTACGGTGCTCCCCCCTCCCATCCGAGAGCCCCCCCGGCCGGACGAACCACCACCAAAAGAAAAGAACCCAGCATTCTCCAGGAAAAAGTCGCGCTTTTCCGGAAAAAACAAAGAGAACCGTGTGAGGTTGATCCTCTGGTCATCCGCTTCGACCTGGGAGAAGTCGGTGTTGACCGTCAAGTCCAGTGTTAGGTTCGGACTGACGCTCCACTTCATATCGCCGCCGATATCACCGATGTAATCGTCCTCGTACTCATAAACATAAGACGCGCCATCGGCGAGCTTGCGATTAAACCCACCGACCACATAGGGCCGCATTTGCAAGTTTCGTGGTTGGGACAATTGCAGGCCCTGGACCATGCCAGAGGATGACAGCCGAGTCTCATCGAACTGACGTTCGACCGGAGCCCAGTACGCTGCCTCAGTCTTGCGGCGGATAATGCGGCGGAAATTTATGCCCCAATCACTCCGGTCGATATTGAAGCGCAGTTCTGAAAACGGAATCGCGATTTCGACCATCCAACCTTCTTCGGTAATACGGGCACGAGTTTCCCAAATAGCATCCCAGTCTCTGTTGAGGCTCTGGCTGGGAAACCTCCCCCCAAACGCCCCACTTCCTTCACCGACGATCTGCGCATCGTAGCGAACACCTAATGGGTTTGTAGCAAAAAGGAATCCATTTCGATGATCGTGATAAGTGTCGAGCGTCACCAAAAACGAATCGTTGTTGTGTGGAGATTCGTCGCGGCGGCGGACGTTAGCGATGATCCGGTCCGGTTGGCTGTCATAGTTCGTGGCGGCGATGTAGATTGCCTCGTCGTCGTAGATAACGCGCACCTCTGTGCGCTCGCTCACCGGCTGCCCCTCGTTCGGCTCCTCCTGAACGAAACCACTCAAGACAACGGCACGCGACCAAACTTCTTCGTCGATGAAGCCGTCGATATCAGGCGCAACGGAAACGCGCGTAGCAGAGAAGTTGAACAACCGGTCAGCCTCGGTGGTCGCACCAGGAGGTATGGCTCCCGTATCACTCTGCTGGTCGTTCGATTGCTCTTGTGCCGCGCCTGCCACGCGTGTGACAGCTAGAAAACAAAAGGCGAGTAAAAGTAAAACCGGGGGCGGTTTTCGCATAGGTGAGAAGTCTCGGAGGGGGAACGCAGAGAATATCGCAGGGACTAGCGACTGGCTAGCCGAATAATCGGCCGCAGGAGCCTCGATGCACCATCATGGCCTGACATTAAGGCGGCGCATCCCAACAGGTGTTTTCCGTCAGGTTGGCAAGTTCAGTATCCGGATCAGGGTCCGACTTTGAAGGCATCTGTGGCTGTCTTTTTAACAGCACGTAAATCAGTCTTCCCGGTACCCAGGACCGGCAGCTTGTCGACTTCTATGAAATCATCCTTCTTGGGGATAAACAGATTCGGCAATCCCATCGTTTTCAGGCACTCAAGCACACCGGGCAGCTCCTCCGAGTCGATCGTGTGAAGAACGACTATGCGCTCGCCGCGCCGGGTGTCAGGCACCGAGGTCACGGCGAAAACTTTCTCCTCTTGGATGATGGCCTCGTGGAGTTTCTCTTCGATGACTCCATGCGGCACCATCTCGCCACCAATTTTCGAGAACCGTGCCAGTCGATCGGTAATCGTCAGGAAGCCGTCCTCATCGACCATGCCAATATCACCGGTGATATACCACGCGCCGTCCATCGCCTTTTCGGTCAGATCCGGACGTTTTAGGTAGCCAGCCATAATGTTGGGCCCGTGAACCAAGATCATCCCCGACTCGCCGGGCTCAAGGAGTTCGCCGCTCTCCGAATCGACGATACGCACCGATACACCTGGCAGCGGCTGCCCAACGGTTCCGCGGCGTGAGCCAGGCTGGTAGTAGCCAGTAGAGCGGTAGCCAGGCAAATTGAGGGCAATGCCGGGAGAAGCTTCGGTAGCACCGTAACCTTCGTATGCCGGTAATCCGAAGGTGTCTTCGAACATCTGAGCGAGTGCTGCCGGCAGCTTCTCAGCCCCAGCAATGACGAGGCGTAGCGAGCCAAACTGTCGCGGCTCGCATCGACGAGCGTACAGCTGCAAGAATGTCGGCGTAGCGATCAGGATGGTGGCCTTATAACTTTGCACCAGTCCGCCAACGTCACCGGCATCCATCGGGTTCGTGTGGTAAACCACGCCTAAGCCATTGTGGACGGGAAGCCAAAGCGTTGCCATGTAACCAAACGAGTGAAAGAACGGCAGAATGCCGAGCATCACGTCACCCGGACCGCACTGAATCACCTGCGCCGCGGCCTCGACGTTGCTCTCCAGATTGAACTGCGTTAGCTGCACGCCCTTGGGATCCCCGGTACTGCCGCTCGAAAAAATGATCGTGGCTACATCATCGGGGCTGGGTCGGGCGACGCTTCCGCAGACCTTCTCGATGGCGCGCAGTGGACCG
>Ga0187827_10002563_pt1 | contig 24594 bp, 24 predicted proteins | sample ETNtaG_39_FD_167969 | JGI IMG/M metagenome (GOLD analysis project Ga0187827, IMG submission 167969) | Marine microbial and viral communities from oxygen minimum zone, Eastern Pacific Ocean - ETNP2014_SV_150_PacBio MetaG (Illumina Assembly) | ecosystem: Environmental > Aquatic > Marine > Hypoxic... | reverse complement strand
TGATCGTGAAGAAAGAGAACAAATATAAAAATCATTGATGTTTTCTTTTCTAACTAGTTTTTCAATGCGTTTTCTAATCACATACAATTTTGTATCAAAAACACTTTTATCTTCAAAAATATCATTACCTATTAATATTTGTTCAATTTCCGGTCTAGTCAACTTAGCTTTTTCTCCAATTACTTTGGTGTTAACGGGAACATGACGCCAACCATAAATTGTTAAACCTTCTTTCAGAACCTCAGATTCAACAATGCTCCGTGATCTTTCTTGTGTGGCAAAATTTGTGCGAGGCAGAAAAATCATACCAACGGCAAAAGGATAGTTATTTGGCCTATGACCCGCCCGCTCTATTTGTTCAATAAAAAAATCTTTAGGAATATTTAAATTAATACCAGCACCATCTCCTGTTTTTCCATCAGCATCTACGGCCCCTCGGTGGTATAAACATTTTAGTGCTTCTACCCCCATATTAACAACTTCTCTGGAATTTATACCCTTGCTTGAAGCTATAAGACCAACTCCGCAGGAAGAATGTTCGTCTAATTCATTGTAAACATAATTTTTTATTAATTTATTTTTTTGTTTGTTCCACTTTATTAAACATGAATCATTAAGCATGAGCTAAATCTCTATTATTGGGATTATTTTCAGTGATTTTCAAACTTTTTTCTAAATATTGATGGATTTGATCTGCAGCATCTCTGCCATCTTTTATAGCCCAAACGACTAAACTTGCCCCTCTAACAATGTCACCCGCTGCAAAAACACCGTTTATGTTTGTCATCTTTGTTTTATTATTAACTTTTAATGTTCCTAATTTTGTTACAGTTAATTCTTCTAGATCAAACATTTTAGGTAAATTTTCTGGTTCAAAACCCAGCGCTTCTATAATTAAATCAGTAATAATGATTTGTTCAGATCCTGAAACAGGTTCTGGATGTCTTCGCCCAGATTCATCAATTGAACCAAGTTGCATATTTAGTGTTTTGATTTTTAAAATTTTTCCATTACCAATATATTCTGTTGGAAGAGTTAACCATTTGAAATCCACACCTTCTTCAAGTGCATTTTGAACCTCTTTTTGAGATCCTGGTATATTACCTTGATCTCTACGATACAAACATTTAACAGATTTAGCGCCCTGTCTTACAGCTGTTCGAACACAATCCATTGCAGTATCCCCGCCTCCAATAACTAACACGTTTTTATTGAGACTATTTAGTTTTTCATTATCAAATTTCTGCACTTTATTTTTTAGATATTTCTTATTGCTAGCTATTAGAAAATCTAACGCAGGTACTACATTTAATAAGTCGTTTTTATTTAAATCAGTTTCTTTGGGTTTGTAGACACCAGTTGCAATAAGAACAGCATCATGTTTATTACTGATATCATCAAAACTAATTTTAGATCCTATTTCACTATTAAGCATAAAAACAACTCCGCTCTCTTCAAGTCTTTTGGTTCTATTCATCACCACACCTTTTTCTAACTTGAAATTAGGAATTCCATAAATAAGCAACCCCCCGGATCGATCATATCGATCATAAATTGTAATTTGATAACCTTTAATTCTAAGTTGTTCAGCTGCCGCTAATCCTGCGGGGCCTGATCCAATAATTCCAACTGATTTATTTTTTTCTTGTTTTATATTTATATTTTTTATCCAACCTTTTTCCCACGCTACATCTGTAATATACTGTTCTATTGATCCAATAGTAACTGTCCCATGACCAGATTTTTCAATTACACAATTACCTTCACACAATTTATCTTGCGGACAAATTCTTCCACAAATTTCAGGCATATTATTTGTTGAACTTGATAATTCAAACGCTTCTTCTAAACGTTCTTCTGCTACAAGCTTTAACCAATCTGGAATATTATTGTTTAAGGGACAATGAACATGACAAAGGGGAATTCCACACTGAGAGCATCTGGATGCTTGTGTCTTAGCCTTATCTTTTACAAGCTTGTGATATATTTCATCAAAGTTATTTTTTCTAATCTTGTAAGAAAACTTATCCGGAAAAACCTGTGAAATATTAACAAATTTAAGCATTTAGTATAAATATGGTACAAATCTATTTGTAAAATACTGCTAATAACCAAATCTTATATAAATATATACAAATAAATTATAAAATTAGTCTTATAAATTGACTAATATAAAATAAATGACAATTTTTAAGGAAAAATTAGTTATTAATTAATAATCATTTTTAAATTATTTGATACTTTTAAACTCTTGATCAAAATCTTCTGAATATCTATCTATATTCAGAAGGCAAATTATCATTTTTAAAAAGATAGTGGTATAGCGTTATTTTTAACAAGTAATAAGATTGTTCAAATTAATAAATATGAAAATTAAACTGCATAAAAATGATCTACCAAAAAATATAAATTTTGATAAATCAGTTGCTATTGACACAGAAGCAATGGGCTTAAATCATGCAAGGGATAGATTATGTCTTGTACAATTATCAGGTGGAAATGGAGTTTGTCATTTAGTGCAGATTCAAAAAAATGAAATAAAACCAAAAAATTTAATTAAATTGTTAAAAAATAAAAAAATATTAAAAATCTTTCATTTTGCCCGTTTTGATGTTGGGATTTTAAAGCATACTTTTAATATTAATATTGAAAACATTTATTGCACAAAAATTGCATCTAAATTAACGCGTACTTTCACTGACAAACATGGATATAAAGACTTATGTAAAGATTTATTAAATAAAGAGATTTCAAAATATCAGCAAACATCTGATTGGGGATCTAATAAATTAACACATGCACAACAACAATATGCAGCTTTTGATGTTTTATACCTTCATCAAATCAAAGATAAACTTGATAAAATGTTAATTCGTGAAAATAGAGTTAAGCTTTCTAAAGCTTGTTTCGATTTTATTAAAATTAGAACAGATCTAGATTTGTCTGGATGGTTAGAACTAGATATTTTTAAACATTAAAATTAAACAGTATGAACAAATCCCAAATAATTAAAGAAGCAAAAAAAGTTCTCAAAATTGAGATTGATAGCGCTAAAACTCTCAGCTCATCATTCAATCAATCATTTTATAATGTTGTCAAAACTATATTTGATACTCAAGGAAGAGTTGTGGTTACAGGTATTGGTAAAAGTGGTCATATAGCAAATAAAATATCTGCTACCTTTTCGTCTACTGGAACTCCCTCGCAATTTGTACATCCTACTGAAGCAAGTCATGGAGATCTTGGCAGCATAACTAATAGTGATTGTATTTTAGCGGTTTCAAATTCTGGTCAATCTAATGAATTAAATGATGTTATTGATTATGCAAAAAGATTTAATATTCCCTTATTAAGTATCTCTTCAAATAAAAAAGGTTTATTGTATAGTAAGTCTGATCATGCAATTTTATTTAGAAAACCAAAAGAAGCTTGCCCTCTCAATTTAGCTCCAACAAGCTCAACAACTATGACTTTGATGATTGGTGATGCAATTGCGATATCGTTATTAAAAATGCGTGGGTTTGATAAATCTCATTTTAGTAAATTCCATCCAGGCGGCAATTTAGGCAAAGATTTAGTTAAACTTTCAGAAGTTATGCATGGGATAAAAGAATTACCTTTAGTAAAAGAAAACGATCTTATGTCTAAGGTGCTTCTAATCATAACAAAAAAAAGCTTTGGTTGTGTTGGTGTTATAAGTAAGTCAAAGAATTTAGTTGGCATTATTACTGATGGAGATTTGAGAAGAAATATGAAAAAAGATATTATTAACAAATCAGCTTATGAAATTATGACAAAGAATCCAAAAGTAACTAAAGTTAATACTTTAGTCGGTGAAGCACTAAATATAATGAACTCAAAAAAAATTACCAGTTTGTTTGTTTGCAAAGATAAAAAACCTGTTGGCATTGTTCATGTACATGACTTATTACGACTTAGTAGTTAAATTGAATAGTTTCCTTAGAATAAACAAAAAAACATTATTAATTTTATCAATTTTTTTAATAACAATATTTTTTTCAGCAATTTTTTATAAAAAAGGAGATATAGATAAAAAAGAAGAAAATTTTTTATCAATTGATCCAAAATTTGATATAGTAAATCCTAGTTTTACAATAAACAATGCAAAAGAAAAAATTTCTGTAACAGCTAATAAGGGAAATTTCTTAAATCATAATCAAATATTTCTAAAAAATAATGTATTTTTTAAATCTAACAATTTTACACTTCTCTCTGATGAAGTAACTTATGATAAAAAAAATCAAACTGCTCTAAGTAACAGTCCTTCAAAATTTGAATCAGAGGGGACAGAAATAATTTCTGAAGGATTTAGCATTACTGAAAAGGGTGATATTATCCTATTTAATGGTAAAACTACTTTAATATTAAAACAATGAAATATATTATTACAATATTGATTTTTTTTTCTTTTCAGACAATTGGAAGAGAATCTGGACAAACAGAAATTACAACAGATGATGGAATTGAAGTTTTTAATATAGAAAAATATTATTTGTTAAAAACAAACGTTAAAATTATTTCTGATGAATATGAATTAAATGCTGATTTAGTTAAGGCTTATTTTAACAAAGATCTATATGATATTACAAGAATATTCTCAGATGGAAATGCCACACTAAATTCTTCAAAAGGAATCAGAGCATCGGGAGAAAAAATAGATTTTGACATAGTAAATGAGGATTTACAAATATTTGGTAAAAATTCTCAATTTATTAATAATAAAATAAATATGTTCTCAGATAAAGAAATAAAAATAAACAATATAACTGGTAATTTTTTGATAAATGGACCAAATTCAAGATTAAAAAGTGATAAAATAGATATTACTGGTTATTTTATTAAAGGAAAATTTTCACAAATTGAAAACACTAATGAAGTTGAATTGTTATATGTTGAAGATAAAACGCAAATAAACATAAAAACAGAAACATTAGATATGTATGCTCTAAAAGCTGACTATGATAAAAAAATTAACATTATAGAATTGTTTGATAACGTTAAAATTATTAGAGATAATGAATTAATTGTAGGGGATTATGCAAAAATAAATACATTGACTGAATCCTACAAAGTTACTTCTAAGGAATCAAGAAAGGTTAAAGCTTTGCTAGATAAAACAGATGAATAAATTTAATGTTTTAGACAACGGTTTAATAGTCAATAAAATTTCTAAATCCTTTGGCAATAAACCAATAGTAAGAGATTTAAGTCTAAATTTCAAAAAAGGAGAAATCGTTGGACTACTTGGACCTAACGGCGCTGGTAAAACTACAACTTTTTATATGATAGTAGGATTGATAAAACCTGATACGGGTTCAATCATTCTTGATAAAATTGATGTATCAGACTTACCAATCTATATTAGAGGAGAAAAGGGCATAAGCTACCTACCTCAGGAACCTTCAATTTTTAGAGGAATGAATGTAGAGGATAATATAATGTCAATTATTGAAATTATTGAGAAAGATAAATCAAAACACATCATTATATTAGAAAATTTATTAAATGAATTTGATATTGCTCATGTAAGAAAATCAAAATCTATAGTTTTATCAGGAGGTGAAAGAAGACGTTTAGAAATAGCTAGAACACTAGCTTCAAATCCTTGTTATTTGCTCTTAGATGAACCATTAACTGGAATAGATCCTGTCTCAATTGAAGAAATTAAAATAATTATAAAAAAGTTAAAAAGAAAAAATATTGGTATTTTAATAACAGATCATAATGTCAGAGAAACACTAAAAATAGTTGATAGGGTTTATATAGTTAATGAAGGGACAATTTTTTTTGAAGGAAATCCCAATGATGCTATTAATAATGAAAAAATTAAGAATTTTTATTTGGGTTCAAATTTTTCTATTTAATACTTAATGCTAATTAGTTCAAAAATAATAAATGGAATTAATGGCACTATAAAAATTCCTGGCGATAAGTCTATTTCACACAGATCGATTATAATTCCTTCAATTTCAAAAGGAATTACACAGATATCTAATCTACTTTGGTCTGAAGATGTTTTTAGAACCATTAATGCTTTTCAATCAATGGCGGTTAATATTCAAGTAAACAAAGATGATGTAATTATCGAGGGTAAAGGACTCAATTCTTTGATTAAATCAGATAAGGATATTAATCTTGGAAATTCAGGAACTAGTGCAAGACTGTTAACAGGCCTTTTGTCTTCTCAAAATTTTGATTCAACACTTGTTGGAGATAAGTCTTTATCTAAAAGGCCGATGGCAAGAATCACAAAACCATTAGAACTTATGGGGGCAAAATTTAACAATAATTATAATAAACTTCCTTTGATAATTTATGGTAAAAAACTCCACAAAATTGATTATGAACTTGAATTACCCTCGGCTCAGGTAAAATCTGGATTAATTCTTGCTGCGTTAAATACTGAAGGCAGAAGTAAAATAGTAGAAAAAAAAATTACAAGAAACCATACAGAAACTATGCTTGAATCTTTCGAGGCTGACATCAAAATTAACAAAATAGACACAGTGAATCATATATTTATAAATGGTAAAAAAGAACTTGTTCCAAAAAACATTTCTGTACCTTCGGATTTATCAAGTGCTTCTTTTTTCATAGTTGCGGCATTAATAAATAAAAACTCTTTAATAAAAATGAATAATATAAATCTTAATCCTACTAGAGATGGAATTCTAAGAGCTTTAAATTTAATGCAAGCAAATATTCAAATTAATAATAAAAGAACAATTAATGGTGAATTAATTGGAGATCTTGAAATTAAAACTTCTGATTTAAAAGGATGTGAATTAGAAAGTGACTATGCAAAACTGATGATAGATGAATATCCAATTTTATCTGTTGCTGCTGCTTTTGCAAAATCTCCTTCACTATTTAAAGGTTTGGGCGAATTAAAAGTAAAAGAAAGTAACAGGTTAGAACTTATTAGACACAATTTACAAAATTGCGGTATATTTTGTAAAGTAAGTGGTGAAGACTTATTTATTGATCCAACAAAAAAAATTAGCATGAAAGAAAATCAAATTAAAACCAATAATGATCATAGAATAGCAATGTCTTTTGCTATTATGGGAATGAAATTAGGTGTTGAACTTAAAATTACTGATTCTGAATTTATTAAAACAAGTTTTCCTAATTTTTTAATTACTCTAAATAGTGTCGGAGGTAATTTAAGTGAATGATATAATTATTTCTGTTGATGGCCCATCAGGTTCTGGCAAAGAAAAAATAGCAAAATATATCTCAAAGAAATATAATCTTTATCATTTGGATTCTGGTATTTTATATAGAAGATTAACTTATTTGACTTTGAAAAAAAAAATAAATTTCAAAAATAAAAATGAATTAATTTTTTTTTTAAATTCACTTACTTACTTATCTCCAAAAAAGCATAAAACTCTTAGAAAAGAAGTTATTAGTAAACAAACTTCAATTATTGCAACTATTCCAATAGTAAGAAAATTTATTGATAATCAACAAAAATTAGCTGTAAAAAAAATGCTTAAATCTAAAAAGGGCTGTGTGGTAGATGGTCGTGATATTGGATCTAAAGTTTTTAAAAATGCTAAAATAAAGCTTTTCATTGAAGTTAAGCCAGAAATAAGAGCAAAAAGACGACATAAACAGTTGATCGAACAAGGTGAAAAGTCTATATACAGCCGAATTTTGAAGAATATTAATTTGAGAGATAATAATGATAGAAATCGAACAGTGTCGCCACTAATTGTACCAAAAAAAGCTATTATTATTGACAATTCTTATTCATTCAAAAATACAATTTACCAAATAAAAAAAGCTCTTAAAAAATTATAAAATTGTATGGTAGTAAACCAAAAAACTTCAAAAATTACTAATTCTGAATACGATAACCTAATTTCAAAAAATCTAGATCTAAACAAAAATAAAGAAAAATCAATTGTAGAAGGTAAAGTCGTTGCAGTAGAAACTGATAGTATAGTTGTTGATGTAGGTTTGAAAAGCGAGGGTAGAATTCCTATCTCAGAATTTTCAAGACCTGGGCAAAACTCTGAAATCAATGTTGGTGATTTAATCAAAGTTTTTATTGATAAAGTTGATGGTGCCAATGGAGAAACTAGATTATCACATGAAAAAGCTTTAAAACAAGCTGCTTGGAATAATTTACAAGATTGTTTTGAAAAAAATAAAACTGTAACTGGAACACCTTTTAATAAAGTTAAAGGTGGCATAAGTGTTAATTTAGATGGCGTCATAGCATTTTTACCTGGAAGTCAAATAGACAATGTAACAATGATGCAAGATGCGCAGGAATTTATAAACAAACCTTTAGAATTAATGATTTTAAAAATGGACAAATATAGAGGTAACATTGTTGTTTCGAGAAAAGCAATATCTGATATAGAGATGAAAAAAGAAAGAGAACAATTATTATCAAAAATTACTGAAGGATCAATTTTAGACGGAAAAGTTAAAAATATTACTGACTATGGTGCGTTTATTGACTTAGGTTGTATTGATGGTTTAGTACATATTACTGATATTTCTTGGAAAAAAATAAATCATCCATCTGATTTGTTAGAAATCGGATCTCAGATTAAAGTTAAAGTTTTAAAATATGATGTAGAATTCACACGATTAAGTTTGGGTATAAAACAATTAACTGATGATCCGTGGATTGATTCTCATAAGCATTTTGAAATCGAAAAAAACTATGTCTGTGAGGTCTCTGGGATTACTGATCAAGGAATATTTCTTTCAATAAATAATTTTGATGGATATATTCAAACAACTGAACTTAGTTGGTTAAAAAAACCTCCCCATCCTTCTAAAATTGTTCAAATAAAAGATAAAATAAAAGTAAAGCTTCTTGAAATTGATTCAGAAAAAAGGAGGTTTAATTTTAGCCTGAAAAGACTTAAAAAAAATCCATGGCTCAATATTAAAGAAAAATTTAAAGTTGATGACATAATTAATACAGAAATAGTTAACATTGTTGATTTTGGTTTATTTGTTAAAGTTTATGATGAAATAGATGGAATGGTACACGTTTCAGATTTAGATTGGGATGAATCAAAATGCTTGTCTATTCTAAATAGTTTTAATAAAGGTGAAAAAATTCAAGTCAAAATATTAGAGATAGATACAAATAAAGAAAGAATCAGCTTAGGTGTTAAACATTTGATCAATAACCCAATTCTAGATTTTATATCAAAAAATCCAATAAAATCTACTGTTTCTGGTAAAATTATTTCAATAGATCAAAAGGGATTAACTGTTAATCTAGCAAATAATATTAACGGTTTTATAAAAAAAATAAATTTAGCAAAAGATAAATTAGAGCAAAGAATTGATAGATTCGCTATAGATGAAACAATTGATTCTATGATAATTTCATTTGATGAAAAATTAAAAAAAATTAATTTATCAATTAAAGAAATTGAAATTAAAGAGGAAAAAAAAGTTCTCCACAAATATGGATCGAGTGACTCAGGAGCGTCTTTAGGTGATATTCTTGGCAATGTTCTTAATAAAAAAAAATCCGGTTGATGTTAAGGTCTGAGTTAATACTCAAAATACAGAATAAATATACTTCCTTGAGATTAAGTGACATTGAAAATATACTTGATCTTTTTTTAAAAAAAATTTTTTTAGGTTTGCAAAATAATCAAAATATTGAAATTAGAAAGTTTGGAACATTTAGCAAAAAAATAAATAAAGAAAAATATGTTAGAAATCCAAAAACAAACGAAAAAATTTTTAAAGTTGCAAGTAATAAAATTCATTTTAAAATAGGGAAAATTCTTCACCAAAGAATTAATAAAGACAAATATTTAAATAATGAATGACAAAAAAATAATTGTTGCTTTAGATAGCAACAATTTATATGACTCAAAATATCTCGTTGATGAAATAAAAGATCAAGTTTTTGCTTTTAAGATAGGTTACGAGTTTTTTTTAAATTTTGGTCTATTTGGATATAATCAAATAAAAAACAAAAAGGTAAATATTTTTTTGGATTTAAAATTGCATGATATACCAAATACTATAAAAAATGGGATCGAAGCTATTGCCAATCTTGATCCATGTTTTACTACAATACATATAACAGGTGGGGATGAAATGCAAAAAATAGCAAATTTAAGCAAAAAAAATGTAAAAATATTAGGTGTGTCAGTTTTAACAAGCATTGATAGTTCACAAGCTAAAAAATACTATAATGAAAAAAATATTAAATATCTTGTAGGTAAATTTGTAAAAAATGCTTTGGATAATAAATTAGATGGTGTTGTTTGTAGTCCTCTAGAAATAGAATTGGTAAAAAAATTATCATCAAAAAAACTTATTATTGTTACGCCTGGGATACGTCCAGAAAATTATAATAAAAATGATGATCAAAAAAGATTTATGTCACCAAAAAAAGCTATTAATTTGGGAGCAAATTATTTAGTTATTGGAAGACCAATTACTCAATCATCTAATCCACTACTAGAAATAACATCTATTAATTCTTCCCTTGAATAAACCTAAAATAAAAATATGTGGAGTTAATGAAATAAAAATAATTGATTGTTGTATCAATAATGGCGTAAAATATTTTGGTCTAATTTTTTATGAAAAAAGTCCAAGATTTGTTGATCAAGAACTTACTACAAAAATAATCAATTATGTTAATAATAAAAGAATAATTCCTGTTGGAGTGTTTGTTAACAAACCTCTTAATGAAATCAAAAAAATCATAAAAAAAACATGTTTAAAATATATCCAGCTTCATGGAAATGAAAACAATAATTATATTAATCAATTAAAAAAAGAATTTGACCTAAAAATAATTAAAAGCATAGGTATTAATAATAAGAATGATTTGAGAAAAATAGATGATTTGCAATTATCAGATTATTTTTTATTTGATTATAAGCCTGAAATTAATGAATTGCCTGGTGGAAATGCAAAAAAATTTGACTGGTCGTTACTTCATGATATTAAAATAAATAAACCATGGTTTATTTCAGGAGGAATAAATATAAATAATGTTGAAGAAATTAATAAGAAATTAATTCCTTATGGTATTGATATTTCATCAGGTGTAGAAGAAAAGCCTGGAATTAAAAATTCTCGTAAAATTGATGCTCTGTTGGAAATATTAAATGCTTAACAAAAATTCTTATTCTCGATGGCCAGATGAAAAGGGTTATTTTGGTCAATTTGGAGGAAGATATGTTGCTGAAACGTTAATGCCTTTGATTATGGAAGTTGAGAAAGAATATAATAATATTAAAAAAGACAGTGCGTTCAACAAAGAATTTGAATATTACCTAGAAAAATTTGTCGGTAGACCAAGTCCACTTTTTTTCGCTGAAAGAATAACTGATGATCTAAAAGGTCCTAAAATTTATTTTAAAAGAGATGAATTAAATCATACTGGCGCCCATAAAATTAATAATTGTATCGGACAAATTCTCCTTGCAAAAAAAATGGGTAAAAAAAGAATAATTGCTGAAACAGGTGCTGGACAACATGGGGTAGCAACAGCAACTGTTTGCGCTCTTTTTAACCTTCCTTGTATAATTTATATGGGTGAAAAAGATATTGAAAGACAGTCACCTAATGTATTCAAAATGAAATTACTAGGAGCAGAAATAAAAAATGTATCAAGTGGATCAAAATCACTAAAGGATGCTATGAATGAAGCTCTTAGGGATTGGGTAACAAATGTTAAGGATACTTTTTACATTATAGGTACGGTAGCTGGTCCACATCCCTATCCTTCAATGGTAAGAGATTTTCAATCTGTTATTGGAAAAGAGGTTAGAAAACAAATTCTAGAAGTAGAAAATAAATTGCCCGATCTTTTAGTTGCCTGTATCGGAGGAGGATCGAATGCTATTGGTTTATTTCATGAGTTTCTAGATGATATAGGCGTCAAAATGTTAGCTGTAGAAGCTGCTGGTTTGGGTTTAGCATCAGGTAAACATGCTGCAAGTTTAACAGGTGGCAAACCTGGAGTTCTTCATGGTAATAAAACATATTTATTACAATCAAAAACAGGTCAAATTGAAGAAGCGCACTCTATATCTGCAGGTTTAGATTATCCAGGTATTGGTCCTGAACATTCGTTTTTATTTGAAGAAAAAAGAGTTAAATATATGTCTGCTACTGATGAAGAGGCCTTAGAAGCTTTCCAATATTGCAGTCAACTAGAGGGAATAATTCCTGCCCTTGAACCATCTCATGCTCTCGCGGTGCTTAAAAAAATTGCCCCTAAAATGAATTCTGATGAAATAGTTGTTATGAATATGTGTGGAAGAGGAGATAAAGATATTTATACTGTTGCTAAAGCCCTTGATATTAATATCTAATGAGTTATCGCATAACTAAAACTTTTTTCAATAATAAAAAAAAGCTTATTACTTTTATTACTGGCGGTGATCCAAATTTTGAAACATCAAAAAAAATTATAAAAACCATAGTTGAAAATGGGGCAGATATAATTGAAATTGGAATACCTTTTTCTGATCCAATGGCAGATGGACCAACAATTCAACTATCAAGTACAAGAGCAATTAAGCAAGGTATAAATCTTGATCATATTTTTTCAATTTGTAAAGATCTTAGAAATACTAATAATGATATACCTATCATCCTTATGGGATATTATAATGTTGTATTTCATTATGGTTTAGAAAAATTTGTTTATGAATGTCAACAAAATGGTATTGATGGTTTAATAATTGTCGATTTACAACCAGAAGAAGATCCTGAATTATTATCTGCAATTCAATCAACCGATTTAGATCTAATTAGGTTAATAGCTCCCACAACTAATTCAAAAAGGCTTGAAAAAATTCTAAAAAACTCTTCTGGTTTTTTATATTATGTGACTATAACAGGTATTACTGGGCAAAAATCAGTAAACTTGGCGGACTTAAAACAATCTATAACTAATATAAAAAATAAAACAAAACTTCCTGTTGTCTCTGGATTCGGAATAAAAAATAGAGAACAAGTTAAAAAAGTATGTAAAATCAGTGATGGTGCGGTTGTTGGTTCATCAATTGTAAAAATTATTGAAAATAATATAAACAATGAGAATAAAATGATAGCTCTTGTCGCAAATTTTGTAAAACAGTTAAAAGAAAGTATCATAAAATGAATTGGTTAACAAATTTTGTTAAGCCTAAACTTAAGTCTCTTGTCAATAGACGTAATAATGTTCCTACCAATTTATGGCAAAATTGTCCAAATTGTGGAAACATAATGCATCATAAAGATATGTATGAAAATTTTCATGTTTGTAATTCATGTGATTATCACTTTAGAATGCCAGTTGAAAAAAGAATTGAAATAATTTTTGGCAAAGAAAACTTTAATGAAATTAAGCTTGAAAAAATTAAAGATGATCCACTTAATTTTACAGATACAAAAAAATATAAAGATAGACTAAAAGAGTATAGAGAAAAAATACATAGAGACGATGCTTTTATTTTAGGCAAAACTCAAATCAATAATAATAAAATAATTGCTGGATTTATGAATTTTGATTTTATGGGAGGCTCAATGGGAAGAGCTGTTGGAGGAGGTATTGTCAAAGGTGCACAAGAAGCAACTTCTGAAAAATGTCCTTATATATTATTTACTTGTTCTGGAGGTGCTCGAATGCAAGAAGGAATAGTTAGTTTGATGCAAATGCCCAGAACTGTTGCTGCTGTAGAGTTATTAAACAATAATAATATTCCCTATATCGTAATCTTAACTGACCCCACTACTGGTGGTGTTACTGCTTCATTTGCTATGCTTGCTGATATTACTATCGCTGAAAAAGGTTCAACAATTGGTTTTGCTGGAAAAAGAGTTATCCAAGATACTATTCGTGAAGAATTACCAGTGGATTTTCAAAAAGCTGAATATTTACAAGATCATGGAATGATAGATATTGTTGTGCATCGAAAAGAATTAAAAAAAACTATTTCAGATATTATAAATCACATTTGCAATAATTAAACATGTCTCAAAAACTTGAAAAGTTGCTTGATCAACTTGTCAAGCTACATCCAAAATTTATTGATTTATCTCTTAATAGATTGTCGCTATTATTAGATAAGCTTGGGAATCCACATCTAAAATTACCGGCTACAATTCATATAGCAGGCACAAATGGCAAAGGCTCAATCCTTAGTTATATTCGTAATATTCTACAAGAAAACAAATATCTTGTTCATTGCTATATATCTCCACACTTAAAATCAATTGAAGAACGTTATATTGTATCAAATAATCAGATTGGAAAACAACAATTACTAAATACTTTGAGATATATAAAAAAAATAAATGCTTATAACCCAATAACATTTTTTGAAATAACAACAGCTGCCGCTTTTTACATTTTTGAAAAAGAGAAAGCTGATTTTGTTATATTAGAAACAGGACTTGGGGGAAGATTAGATGCTACAAATATAATTAAAAAAAGTATGATTGATATAATCACTCCAATTAGTGTAGATCATCAAGAATTTTTAGGTAGTACTATAAAAAAAATAACTAATGAAAAATTAAAGATAATTAAACCATCAAGTAAAGTTATTATTAGTAAACAAAATAATATTGTAAAAAAAGAGATAAAAAAAAGAATAAAAAAATTAAAAAATATTAAACTATTTTTTGGTGAAAAGTTTAAATTAACAAAAATAAATAAAAAATCATTTTGTTTGAATTATAAAAGTAAAGATTTTCATTTTACCAAGCCCAGTCTCAGAGGAAGACATCAAATTGAAAATGCTACAACTGCAATAATGGCGATTTTACAAATTAAAGAAATGGGAAATAAAATTTCAAAAAAATCAATTGATAATGGCTTAAAAAAAACAATCTGGCCAGGAAGGCTCGAAAAAGGTTATCTAGAAAATATTCCCGTATATTTAGATGGCGCACATAATGTATCCGGTTCTAAAGAAATAGTAAATTATTTTAAAAACAATATAATTAATAGATGGTTGATAATTGGAATGTTAAACAATAAAGATTTAGTAAAATATTTATTAATAATTAAAAAAATTATTTCTGGTGTCATAGCTGTTAAAATACCTGGTGAAAAAAATTCTTTTTCAACAGATCAAATTTCTAAAGTTTGCAAAACATTTAATATTGAGTGTGTAGAACAAAAAAATATTAAAGAAGCGAATAGTTTATTAATAAATAATATAAAACCTCAGGAAATAATTATTTCTGGTTCACTCTATTTAGTAGGAAAAATAAGAAAATTATATATTTAAATTACTTTCAATCCACTCGTTGAGTAAAGATTTTGATAAGCTGCCAACTTTAGTATCAATAAGTTTTCCCCCATTAAAAAACATTAAGGTCGGTATTCCACGAACTCCGTATTTATTTGCTATTTCAGGATTATTATCAATATTCATTTTATAAATATTAATCATATCTTTTTTTTCGTCAGAAATTTCTTCAAGAATTGGGCCTATTTGTTTACATGGACCGCACCATTCAGCCCAAAAATCAACAATTGTTGGTAAATTAGATTTTATTACATCATTTTGAAAATTACTATCCGATGTTTGTGTTGTAGTCATTTAATGTTCCTTGCTAAGAAGAATAAGCAATTTAGAATAATATTCAAGTATTTGAAATAATTGCTGCTTTTAAGCCACTTTTGTCACCTATATGATAGAGGTTGGAAAACATTAAATTTCCATATAATGAATTTTTTTTGATCTGTAAGTCCCATACATCATTAAAAGAAAATTTTCTCATTGTAAAATTATTCAATATATTCAAAGATATCATTTGAAAACCTGAATAATATAGAATTTGATCTCTCAGTTCCCATCTTTTAACATGATTATTGTTAAGGGAAAAATCTCCTACTTTATTAATCAAACCATGGGCTTTTTCTTTTTCAACTAATAGTAATCTGCATTCCTCTTTTGAATCAAAATTATTGATAAGACTAGTTACATCTATCTCATTTTCTCTTTTCCAAAATATATCACAATTTGTTACTACAATACTATCATCATCGAATAATTTCATTGCCTTTTTTACTCCACCAGCTGTATCTAAAATATTTTTTTCATGAGATATTTTAACATTATGATTAGTGTAATTTTTTTGAATAAAATCAGAAATCAGATTGTGTTTGTAATGAGTATTTATAACTATTTTTTTACACCCAATTTTATATAAAAAATCAATATTATTTTTTAATAAAGAAATATTATTAACTTTAATTAGTGGTTTGGGTATTTTATTAGTTAAAGGTAACATTCTTTTGCCATAACCAGCAGCAAGAATCATGGCAGAAAAAGACTTAAACATTAGAAAGTCCAGGTATTAATTTATTATAAATTGATTTTAAGTTTTTTCTATTTATTTTTTCTATTGCTTTAATTAATCTTTTTTTGGTTGTTTCAATAAAACCTAAGTAAAAACTTTGATTTAATTCTTTTGATAACTTTACCCACCTACCTAGTAAGCGAGTTTGGCGTGAGCAATTCAACACATAATATTTTTCTATAAAATCATTAATTTTGATATTTTGATTGGTAGATTTATAAAAAAATTTAATAAAATGATCATTGAATTGATCGTCAAAATAAATTCTTGAATCTTCTAATAGTGAAAATAAATCCCAGCAACTATCGCCCCAAAAAGCACTTTGAAAATCTAAGAGACCACATCTAAGATGTTCTTTTCTTGAAGATAAATACATCAAATTATTAATATTAAAATCTTTATGGACAAAATTATTAAAATCAAAATTTATTGAATTAAAGCATATTTCCCAACACCAATAAAATTCTTCAATAAGATCTTTAGATATTTCTTTATTGTGAACATAAGGATAATAAAAATCGTAGAATTCAGAGATTTCAGATTTAAAAGTATTGTAATCATAAACAGGTAAATCTTGAAAATTATTATGATCAATATCATTTTTTAAGATTATCAAAGTTTTTACAGCATAACCTAGTAAGTTTCTTAGAGTATAATTTTTTAATATTTTATCAAATCGTAGATTGCCAAAATCCTCTAAGATTAAAATATTATTAACATCATCATTTTCATAAATATTTGGTATTGAAACATTTACTTTTGATAAATAAGAATGCACATTAAGAAAATTTTTATATTCTTTATTTTCATTACTTAAATCTAAACAAATCAATGAATTTGAACCCTTTATAATTCTATAAAATATTTTCTTAGACGCTCCGCTTTTGATCTTTTCAAATTTATAATCTTTATATTTTGAAGAAATTTTATCAAATATATCAAAATTCATTATCAAAATGTTTATTATGAGTATGTGTTATTTTTATTATCCGTTGACTGGAATTAACAATTTCAAAATTTAATAAATAATAATTATCTATTTGCAGGTTCTTAGTAATCATTTCTGGCCATTCTATAAGAGTTATATTTTCTTTTAAATTTTCAAAAATATTCAATTCTTGAATCTCATTTTCCTTTTTTAATCTATACAAATCATAATGAAATACTTCAAAATTTTTTATAGGATAATTAATTAATATTGGAAATGAAGGACTTTTAATTGAATCAGGCCTTTTAGTTAGATTGCGATCGAATATCGAATTAATAAAAAAACGAACAAATGTTGTTTTTCCAGAACCCAATTCGCCACTCAATAAATAAATATCACCAATTAAACTTTTGTTAGCAAGTTTTTTTGCTATTATTTCTAACTGTTTTAAACTCGTCTTTGTTTTTAATAAATTAAACAAATTTTATCTAAAAAGATTTTTTTAAATCTTCTACAAGATTTAATTTTTCCCAAGTAAAATGTCCTTTATCGCTTGGTATTCTGCCAAAATGTCCGTATGCAGCTGTTGGTTCATAAATTGGATTGCTTAATTTCAAATGCTCTCTAATACCCCGTGGACTTAAATCAAATAATTCAGGTATGATTTTTTCTATTTTTAATTCATCTACTTGATTTGTTCCATTAGTATTTATGTAAATCGATAATGGTTTAGATACACCAATAGCATATGATAATTGTATAGTGCACTCGTCAGACAAACCAGAAGCAACAATATTTTTCGCTAGATATCTAGCGGCATAAGCGGCAGACCTATCAACTTTTGAAGGATCTTTTCCAGAAAAAGCACCGCCACCGTGAGGAGCTGCGCCACCATAAGTATCAACTATGATTTTTCTTCCAGTTAAACCAGCGTCTCCATCAGGACCTCCTATAACAAAATTTCCCGTTGGATTAACATAAAACTCTTCATCTTTTAAATCGCTAATTAATTTTTCAGGTATACAATTTTCAACAAGGGGTTTAATAACTTCTTTAATCTGTCCAGGAGATAAACCGTTTTTATGCTGTGTTGACACAACAATAGAAGTTATTTTTAAAGGTTTGCCATTTTCATATAGCATTGTAATTTGACTTTTTGAATCTGGTTCTAATTCGTTTGCTTTTCCAGCTTTTCTAGCTTCTGCCATTTTCAATAAAATTTGGTGAGAAAAATGTATTGGGGCTGGCATTAATTCTTTAGTATCTCTACATGCATATCCAAACATAATACCTTGATCACCAGCACCTTCATCTTTATTTTTTCCAGGATCAACTCCCATTGCAATATCAGAAGACTGTTCGTGAAGATGACTTTCAATATTGCAGTTTTGCCAATGGAAGCCAGTTTGTTCATATCCAATATCTTTAATACAAGAACGAACTTTAGAAATTATTTCTTCTTTATCAATCGATGGACCTCTTATTTCCCCTGCTAATACAACCCTATTAGTTGTAGTGAGTGTTTCACACCCTACACGTGATAAAGGATCTTTTAAAAGATAGGAATCAACCACCATATCAGAGATTCTATCACAAATTTTATCTGGATGACCTTCTGATACAGATTCACTAGTAAAGAAATATGATCTTTTCATTTTTCCATTATTCATAATTTTATATTAATTTAATATCTGTATGAATCATCTTTAAATGGTCCTTCTTTTTTTACTCCTATGTAATCTGCTTGCTTGTCATTTAACTTAGTTAATTTTGCTCCAATTTTTTTCAGGTGCAAAGAAGCAACTTTTTCATCTAAGTGTTTTGGAAGAACATAAACTTTATTTTCATATTTATTATGATTTTCCCACAATTCTATTTGAGCCATTACTTGATTAGTAAATGAAGCGCTCATTACAAAACTGGGGTGACCCGTTGCATTGCCGAGGTTTACCAATCTTCCTTCAGACAATAATATTACTTTTTTTCCGTTTGGAAATTCAATCTCATCTACCTGGGGTTTAATTTCTTGAGATTTATAATTTCTTAATGCTTCAGTTTGTATTTCATTGTCAAAATGACCGATATTACAAATTATAGCTCTGTCTCGCATTTTACGCATATGCTCAATAGTAATTACATCAGTGTTGCCCGTTGCTGTCACAAAAATATCACCAAATGAACAAGCTTCATCCATAGTCACCACTTCATAACCTTCCATTGCAGCCTGAAGGGCATTTATAGGATCTATCTCTGTTACACATACTCTTGCTCCAGCACCTCTTAAACTTGCAGCAGAACCTTTACCTACATCTCCGTACCCTGCTACAACTGCAATCTTGCCAGCCATCATTACATCTGTTCCTCTACGTATTCCATCGACCAAGCTCTCTTTACATCCGTAAAGATTATCAAATTTTGATTTTGTTACAGAATCATTCACATTAATCGCGGGTACTTTTAGTGAACCATGTTTTTCCATTTCTTTTAAGCGATGAACGCCTGTTGTTGTTTCTTCTGACAAACCTTTAATATTCTTAAGTAGGTCTGGAAATTTTTCATGAATTATTTTTGTTGCATCGCCTCCATCATCTAGAATCATATTTGGTTTCCAGCCACCAGGTCCTTTTAGAGTTTGTTCAATACACCACCAAAATTCTTCGTCGTTCATTCCTTTCCAGGCAAATACAGGTATTCCTTTTGATGCTATTGCTGCTGCTGCATGGTCTTGAGTTGAAAAAATATTACAAGAACTCCATCTAACGGACGCACCGAGATGAAGCAATGTTTCAATTAAAACTGCGGTTTGGATTGTCATATGCAAACATCCAACAATTCTTGAGCCTTTAAGAGGATTTTTATTTTTGTATTCTTCTCTCAAAGACATTAAGCCTGGCATCTCTGTCTCTGCAATTGCAATTTCTTTTAATCCCCAATTGCTCAAAGATATATCTTTTACTTTATAATCAGTAGCCATTCTTTTTTATAGGGTATATTAAAATTATATTTATTTGTATTAGTCTATTAATGGTAAAATAATGCTAAAACAAGCACCAAAATACTTCTCTGATTTAACATTATTTAGTTTTAGGGAACCAGAGAAACTTTCTATAATTTTTTTTGCTATAGATAATCCTAGTCCAGAGTGTTTGCCTTGATTAACTTCTCTGTCTGTGTAAAAACGTTCAAAAATTTTATTATTCAATCTAGCATTTACCCCAGGACCTTGATCAAAAAATGACACTATAACATCTTTATCTGTAGTTTTTTGTTCTATTAATATTTCAGAGTTTTGAGGTGAATAAGATAAACTATTATCAATAAGGTTGCTAAAAACTTGAGCAAGTTTATCCTTATTTGCATTAATCATAGATGTCTTTTTTTCAAACTTAAAATTAATTTTAATATTTTTTGGGTTTGTAAAATAAGGTTCTAAAAAATCATTTAAAAATTCAATAACATCGAAGTTATAGAATAACTCTTCATCTATTTCTACTTGGGTTAATGTATAACTTGAAATATCAGTGATTAATACGTTCATTCTATCTATGTCTTTTTGCATATTTTTTAATAACAAGTATTTTTTTTCATTACTAATTTTATTCTCCATCAATAATTCATTGGAACTTTTTAAGCTAGCAAGTGGATTTTTTAACTCATGTGAAACATCTGCTGCCAAGCCCTCTATTTCACTGATGCGTTTTTTTAAATCTTCAGACATACCACGAATATCTTCGCTTAGTATTCCAATTTCATCGTTACGTTCAGGATAAGTGAGTTTATTGTTTTTTTTATTTGATTTGTTTCTTTCTGATCTAAGAATTTTTGAAAGTATTTTTATGGGAGAGACAATGCTTTGTGAGAAAAGTAATGAGAGAAAAAACATAATAAAAATAATTATTATAAAAAGATTGATTAAATTAAATGAAATTAATCCAGTCGCATTATTTTCACTCTTTAATACGCCTGAAACAATAGCCACCCCGTAAGTATTATCGCTTTTTACAATCGGTGCGGAACTGACAAGAATGGTGTCTTGATTCTCATCTTTATATAAATATGAAACATTGGCTGTTTTTTTTATTGTCTCTTGAACTAATAAAATTTCACTTTTATATTTTCCAACCCCAATTTTTGAGAGAAACCTATTATTAAAATATTTCTGAAGATTATTAAATAAATCAAGATAATTTTCCTTGTATTTAATAAATAAACTATTTTTATTTTCTGTAATTCTATCTTCATCAACTCCCTTTCTTGATAAAAAAATATCCAAATTGGACAAAGCCTGTTTATTATTTATTTCAATGACATCCTCCGAGATAAAAATATCTTCTGTATCAGCATATCTTATCCAAGAATTATCGTATATTTTCACTTTATGTATTCCATGAAGATAATTTTCTAATAAATATTTTTGTGTTAACGTTGGATCTAATTGTGGGTCTGAAAAAAATTTCTCACCGCATTCACTTTCAATGCTTTCAGAATTAACATCGCAATTTTCTACATTAAATTGTGGAATTTTTTTAATTGCATTATTGCTTAAAAAAATGGTTATTCGATTTAAATCATTAGCGATGTTGTCAATTTGTTTGTCTAAATTATTATTGTTTGATATTAATAAATAATTAATTAATAATAAAAAAATACATCCAAGAATTGCTGTCAATATATTAATGATTATTATCTGCGTAGTAAGAGAGTAATTGGATAAAGATATTTTTTTTATGTTATTACTCACGCCACGAATAGCCTGAGCCATATCGTGTTCTTATTTGATCAAAAGTTAGATCATATGACCTAAATTTTTTTCTAAGTCTTTTAATATGACTATCGATTGTTCGATCATCTACATAAATTGTATCGCCATACATTGCATCCATTAATTGGTTCCTACTTTTTATAACTCCAGGATTTTTTGCTAAAGATTTAATTAAATTAAATTCAGCAACTGTTAATTCAATAACAGTATTCTTCCAAAAACAAAGTTGCTTTAAATCATCAAGTAACAATTCTCCCTTTTTTAAATTTTGATTGTTGTCTTTTTTTGTTTTTTCAATATTTATACGATTGGCATGAACGCGTAAAACAGTTCGAATTCTTTCATTAAGAAGTTTTTGAGAAAAAGGTTTTTTTATATAATCAGCTGCTCCCATTTTCAAACCAATGATTTCATCTTGCTCTTGATCCTTGGAGGTTAAAAAAATAATAGGCAAGTTTCTTAACTCTAAATTACTGCTGGATCTAACCTTCATTAATAATTCATTTCCATTCATACGAGGCATTTTAATATCAAATAATCCAAGATCGTATTTTTTATTCTCCAATGCCCGAATCGCCTCTTCACCATTTTTGAAAGTATCAACATTAAAACCTTCTGTTTCAAGAGCAAGAGAAACAGACGTCAATATATTAGATTCGTCATCAACTAGGGCAATATTTGTCATTGTTATATTTTCTTACTATATTAATGCAATTATTTGTTGTTTATGGCAAATTTAAGTTCAAAAAAATATACCTAATAAAAGATATTTTGGACAAAGCAGGTAGGGATTAATTGTTAGTTGTGTTAATAAATTATTTTAACAAATTCAATTAGTTGAGTTCAAATGAACTAATTTTTAATATTAATCAATATTGACTTGTCAAAAAAAACATTATGTTCGTATTTTGTTCTTATTGCGATATTGAGTAAATATTGTATTGTCTTCTTATTGGCAGCACTACATATTGTGTTCACTTCCAATAAATTTATAACAAACGTAAGTATGGATAGAAATTAAAAATGCCTGAAGTATCTCCGACTAAAATACAAAAAGTCATCAAAATTACCAAAGATAAAATAAAAGATATTCATATATTAAGCCTCAGCGTCATTAGAAGGGCTGGATCTATAACCCCATTTAAATCTGATAAGATTTCAAACGCTATAAAAAAAGCATTCCTAGCTCAGACAAAAATTCAGAATAACAAAGAGAAAGACAAAGAACAAAAAGATAATATTCACAGAACGGTAGAAGAACTCACGAACAAAGTTGTGGCTGCCTTAACAAGAAGAATAGCTGATGGTGATATGATTCATATTGAGGATATTCAGGACCAAGTTGAATTAGCTTTAATGAGAGATGAACACCATAAGGTTGCAAGAGCTTATGTCCTATACCGAGAACAAAGGGCCGCATCTAGATACCACACCAAGAAATTAAAAGAACAGGCTGGCGAAAAAGTTTCATCAATGATGGTTACCAAACAAGATGGCTCAACTGAACCTGTGTCTTTAGATAAAATTACAAATAGAATATCTGTACTCTCAACTGGCTTATCAATTGATCCAATTACTGTTGCGCAAAAAGCCATTCCCGGTTTATTTAATGAAATCACTTCAGCGGAAATAGATAATTATTTGTCAGAAACTGCCGCTTCATTAACTGTCGAACATCCTGATTATTCATATCTCGCAGCTAGAATAAAAGCCAACTCTTTGCACAAAAAAACACCAGGATTTATAATAGCCACAAAGAATCTTTTTGAGGATGGTCTTTTAAGAGAAAGTTATTATAAAAAAGTAATTGAAAATGCAGAAGAAATTGAATCTGTAATCGATTACGATCAAGATTATCATTTTGATTATTTTGCCTTAACTACCCTTACTAGGGCTTATTTGCTCAAATATAAAAATGAAACAATTGAACGCCCTCAGGACCTTTGGATGAGAGTTGCCATAAATGTTTCGTGTGATGAATTTGATTCCGACAAGGTTAAAAAAACTTATATGGCATTATCGAATGGCCAATATACTCACGCAACACCCACCCTGTTTAACAGCGGTTTAAAAATGCAGCAGCTATCTTCTTGTTTTTTAATAGGAATGGAAGATGACTCCATTGAAGGAATTTTTAATACGATAAAAGACTGCGCTTTAATTTCAAAAACCGCAGGAGGAATTGGTTTGCACGCTCATAACATTAGATCTAGCGGAAGCAGAATTAAATCAACTAATGGCAAATCTAACGGCCTAATACCTTTTCTAAAAATTTTTAATGAAACAGCTAAATCTGTAGATCAGGGAGGAGGAAAAAGAAAAGGTTCATTTGCTATATATTTAGAACCCTGGCATGCTGATATAGAAAAATTTCTTGAGCTACGCAAAAATACAGGCGCTGAAGAATTTAGAGCAAGAGATTTATTTTATGCTCTGTGGATACCAGATCTTTTCATGAAAAGAGTTAAAAACGATGAAGACTGGACGCTGATGAGCGAACATGAATGTCCTGGTTTGTCTGACAACTATGGTGATGATTTTGATAATTTATATACCAAATATG
>Ga0187827_10002561_pt1 | contig 24603 bp, 25 predicted proteins | sample ETNtaG_39_FD_167969 | JGI IMG/M metagenome (GOLD analysis project Ga0187827, IMG submission 167969) | Marine microbial and viral communities from oxygen minimum zone, Eastern Pacific Ocean - ETNP2014_SV_150_PacBio MetaG (Illumina Assembly) | ecosystem: Environmental > Aquatic > Marine > Hypoxic... | reverse complement strand
TTAACTGAAGGAAAAAAAATTACTTTAGTTCACTTTGATGCTCACACAGATTGTTATGAAAAATTAGACCATTTTTTAGGTGCTAAAAAATCCGCTGCTCATTGGGCTTCTTACTTAGTGAAACAAGGTAATGTTGATCCGTCAACAAGTACACAAATTGGAATTAGAGGTAATCCAAGAACTTTAGATTGGCTACAAGCAAGTTATGATATTGGCTACCAAGTTATAACTATGGATGAATATAAAGAATTGGGACATGAAAAATGTTCTAAAATGATTTTAGATAGACTAGGTGATAATCCAATTTATGTAACTTTTGATCTTGATTGTTTGGATGCAACAGTTGCACCTGGAACAGCAAATTTAGAACCAGCTTTTAGAGGTTTTAATATGGATGAAGCAAGGAAATTAATTCAAAGTCTAAAAGGTAAAAATGTAATTGGTGGAGATGTTGCTTGTTTAATTCCAACTAAGGATAGTCCAAATCAAATTACTTCAATGGTTGCAGCATCTGTAATGTTTGAAATAATTTGTTTGATTTCAGTTTATAGAAATAAATAAATTAATTTAAAATTGCGTCAGCACCTTTTTCAGCAATCATTAGTGTAGGTGCATTTAGATTAGCGCTTGGAATTTCAGGAATGACCGATGCATCAATAACTCTAAGGTTTTGAATTCCTTTTACTTTTAAATTCTCATCAACTACTGCCATATTATCAACACCCATCTTACAAGTTCCGCATGGATGGTAAGCTGTGTCTGCTTTTGATCTAATGTATTCGTTTAACTCATCATCTGATTGAGCGCCTGTTCCTGGACCAACTTCTTTTCCAGCATGTTCAGCAAGTGCAGGTTGAGATAAAATTTTTCTTGCAACATGAATACATTCTCTTGTTTGTTTTAGGTCTTCTTCATCATGTAGATAATTAAATAATATCTTTGGATATTCATAAGGATAAGAAGAGTTAAGAGTAATATGTCCTCTGCTTTTTGGATGATTTGGACTTGCGTGCAATTGATAGCCATGAGTATCAGGATTAACTAAACCATGATTAATTACAAATGATGGAAAAAAATGAAACTGAATATTTGAAATTTCTCTCTCAGGTGATGATTTTGCAAATCCTCCTGCCTCTAAAAAAGATTTAGAACATGGTCCTGATTTAAACATAAACCATTGAATACCAGCTAGTACTTTAGGAATTAGTTTTGTATATGTATATAAAGTATTAGGAGTTTTGCATTCTTGTTGAATATAAGTTTCCAAATGATCTTGTAAGTTTTTTCCAACTCCTTTAACTTCATTAACAACTTCTATTCCATTATCTTTAAGATGATTTACATCTCCAATTCCTGATAACATAAGTAGTTGAGGTGAATTAATTGACCCACCACTAAGTATAACTTCTTTATTCGCATAAATCTTTTCAACTTTATTTTTAATCTTAACTTGAAGACCTACAGCTTTTTTTCCATCAAATAAAATTTTTTCTACATAAGAATTTTTTAAAATTTCTAGGTTCTTTCTGTTTTTAACTGGATTTAAATAATACTTTGCAACTCCAGCTCTTTCACCTTGGTGCATTGTAGTATCGAACATTCCAAAACCTTCTTGTTGTTCACCGTTCATATCAATATTTATTTTATGACCCGCTTGACCAGCGGCATCAATGAAAGCTTTAAATAAAGGATTTGAATTCTTAGATAAATTTACAGGAAGCGGGCCAAGAGAACCTCTGTATTGACTTTCTTCTTCTGACCAAGTTTCGATCTTTTTAAAATAAGGTAATACTTTTTCATAAGACCAGTTATTTAATCCAAAGTTTTCCCATCTTGTATAATCATCTCTATTTCCTCTAACGAAAACCATTCCATTATGAGAGGAGCATCCTCCTATCATTTTTCCTCTTGGACAAAATATTCTTCTGTTATTTAAGTATGGTTCAGGTTCTGAATAATATTTATAATTATATTTTGGATCATGCATTGTATAAAGAAGAGCAAGTGGCATTTTAACTTTCCAAATATCACTTGACCCACCTGCTTCAAAAATTGCAACTTTATGATTGCTATTTTCCGATAATCTATTCGCAAGTACGCATCCCGCAGATCCTGCACCAACAATTAAATAATCATAATTCATATAAGAGATGTTTTTAATAGATTTTTGTATTCACTGATATCTTTAATTTTGATATCCACTTTTTTTGCCGCTTCATCAAATTTTCTAAGCTTAATAGATTCTTTAAAAAACTTTTCTTCTTCAAATAATTTAGCCTCTTTACTATTAAGAAGCCCTCCTTGGAGATTAAGACTAGTGATAGATGCTCCTGATAAACGATTATAATATTTTTTATTTCTCGCAAGATATCTTTTTGCTAAAACATGATATTTAATTGGCTCAACTACCTCTTTTTTAAAAAAATTTTTTAAATATTCGTAACCGATATCTTCATGTTTACCGTCTTGATTTTTTTTAACTAATTCGTCTGGATCATCTAAAATAAAATGACCATAATCATGCAACAAACAAGAACAAACTAAATTATCTTTACTTTTTGATTTTTCTGCCATCATTGCAGATTGAATCATGTGATCAGACATTGTTATTTTTTCACCTATATAAAGTGATTTATTGTTTTTAAAATTAGAAATTATTTTATCTAATATGTGCATTGCTTATTGTGGATTATCTCCTTCAATAGCTATTCTATCCATTATTCTTTCATGACCCAAGCCTCTTTCAGGATAAAAATCTGCTATAGCATAATGAATAACACTTCTGTTATCCCATATTGCAACTGCATTTTCTGTCCATGTAAATCTACAAGTAAAGTCAAGTCTTGCCTGATGATCAAATATTTGTTTTAAAATTTCATCACTTTCTTCTTTTTCAAGACCAATTATTTTTTTTGTGTAAGTCCAATTTACAAATAATATTTTTTTTCCTGTTTCCGGATGTACTCTGACTACTGGGTGTTCATTTGAATACTCATCGTAGTTTTTTTTATCATTACCTTCCATTTTTTTGTAATTTTTTATGAAAAATTCAGCGCCTAAAGAACTATGTACTGCTTTTTTATCTTTAATTTTTTCTTTGATTTTTTCATCTAGAGTCTTCCATGCAAGCTCCATATTAGAAAAACAAGTATCGCCACCAACAGGCGGTATTTTAACTGATTTTAATATGACAGTTTTAGTTGGTTTAAAATTATAACTTACATCGCTATGCCAGTTTTCACCCCACTGATTTTTTTCATCTTCAGCTTTTATAATTCTTACAATTTCAGGATAGTCTTTTAAACCTTTTACATAAGCATGTGTTTCTAACGGTCCAAATTTTTCAGCAAGAGCAATATGTTGGTCTGCTGATAACGGTTGATTTCTAAAAAAAATAACTTTATGTTCTAATAACAAATTATTTATTTTATTAAAATTTTCGTCCGAAGTATCTGTAAGATCTATACCTTTAATTTCTGCCCCTAATGCGCCTGACAGTAATTTTACTTCCATGTTATTTTTTGAGTTTTTCAGTTATAACTAAATTATTATCTACAAATTTTGATTTATTTAAATTAATAAATTCATTCATAATTTTATATTTTTCATCTTCAAATTTACACACTCTTCTTTTGCTTAAATCTATATATAAAGCCACCATTTCAATTGTTGCTGATAATTTTTTTGATGATTTTTCAATCATTTCTAATCTAAAATGTAATCTTTTACTATCATGATTAAAATAAGTTAATAATATTTCAACTTCATCACCTTCTTTAACTTCATTGTTGTAGGTTGTGTGAGTTTCAACTACCATGGTGCTTCTCTTGGTTGTTTTTGCAGATTTTTCACCCATCTGAAATTGTTCTAGCATAACTTCCCAAGCTTTATCAAAAATCAAAACATAGTAAGCCATGTTCAAGTGATTATTATAATCTGTCCATTCTTTTCTAATAACTTGATTTGATACGTGTACTGACATATTTTTAATTTTTATAGCTTGGATCTTCTTTGTCTAAAATTGATCTTATGGCTTTTAAATGAAGATTTCCCATGTTTGTTGAATAATTTTCCCATTCTTGAGCAGTTTTTTCTGCTACTTCATCGCTAACTATTTTTAATTCTTTTTGAGTTGATAAAGCAACCAAGTATGTTTTGCAGGCTCTTTCAAAATAATATAATTCATCAAAAGCCTCAGCCACTGTTTGACCTGTAGTTAAAATTCCATGATTTGCCATAAGCATTATACGATTGTTACCAATACAAGCTGCCATTTTTTTTGATTCTTCTTCAAACCCTAGGCCGCCAAAATCACTATATACAGCAACACGATTATAAAATCTCATAGAATTTTGATCAATTGGAGGAAGATTTGGATCTTTTAAAGTTGATAAAGCAGTTGCATATTTTGAATGAACGTGAAGAATACATTTAGCATGAGGCACTTTTTTATGAATAGTTCCGTGAATATTAATTGCAGTAGGATCTACTAGAGATGGATTTTTTTTTATTTCATTGATATTCTTTTGCTCAACTAAAACTAAATCACTTGCTTTTATAGAGCCAAAATGCATTCCAGGCCCATTTACGTAAAAATCCTCATTAGAATTTGGAACACATATGCTAAAATGGTTGGCTATACCTTCATGCATATTTAATTTTGCTGTCCATCTAAAAACAGCCGCCAAATCATTTAATATTTCTGAATTTTCCATATTCAGAATGATAGTATACTTTATGTTAAAAAAAAATGAGCAAAGTTGGCCGGTATTATGCTGTCAATTATACAGGTGCTAACTCATGAACGCTTTTCCAGTCACTGACTACATAATTTATTATTAGATTTTTTCTAATTCCTTGGATATTTTGCATTGGGACACCATGCCAAGTATTTTTTCCTGCCATAAACATTAGTCCTAGATTTTGCCTATAGGGAGCTTTTGAGTGAAATGTTAAATCATCATTATAAATGGTTGTTCCCCATTCGCCAGAATTTGGATCGTTTGAAAGGTAAATAAGAAAAGTTATCATTTTTTCTTTGATATCTAGGTGAGGTTCTAGCCAAAAAGAACCTGTGTCCATAGTATATTCTATTCTTAATTTGCCTTTTGTTAAATTTTTTCCACAAATATTGCTTAATTGCAAAATAATTTTTGGATTATTAAAAATATCAACAACATCTTGCATGCAGCTATATTTGTTACAATTTTCTTTGTTCAAAAAAACTCTAGTATTATTATTGGACTCTCTCTTTCCGGAATAAAAAGAGATTTCAGGAGGGTTAATTGACAAATTTAATAAATCGTCAGCAATTTTAATTGGTAAAACTTTATTATAAATCCAATGATCAAATGGATTAGTTTCGAGCACCGCATTTTTTAAATTTCTATTTACTATTTCAACTATATGATCTCTTGTATTTGTACGCGAACTATCCATTTATTTGTAATTATTTGGTTAATTAAAATAAACTACCAAAGAAAAAATATAAAGAATTGTTCTATATCAAACCAAAAAAAAAATAATAAAAATTGACGTAGATCAAATCAATCAACTTTTTTTGATTTACATCATTTTTATTTTAACAATAAAATATAAGATTGTTCTATATGTTGTTTCAATTTCGAAAAGATAAATTACTATTAGATTTAGTCCCAGATCACCCTATTCCTAGATACACCAGCTATCCCACCGCACCTAATTTTAACAACACTATTAATGGAAAAAAATATAGTTCGTGGTTAAAGAAAATAAAATCAAGTGAAAAAGTGTCTTTATATGTGCATATTCCTTTTTGCAATTCTCTTTGTTATTTTTGTGGTTGTCATACAATTGCAACAAAAAAATACGATCCAATAGAACGATATGTAAATTTTCTGGTAAAAGAAATTTATTTATTATCATCAAAAATAAAATTTAAACCATTGGTCTCCCATATTCATTTTGGAGGAGGGACTCCTTCTATTTTAAAACCAAAAGATCTAAGAACAATAATGAACACAATCAAAAAAAAATTTAAAATTCTTGAGAAGTGTGAAATTGCAATGGAAGTTGATCCTAGATATTTTAATTTTAATTTAATTAATGTTCTAAAGAAATATAATTTTAATAGAATGAGTATTGGTATTCAGGATTTCTCCAAAACAGTACAAAAAAATATAAATAGAAAGCAATCATTTAAAAGTACTAAAGATTTAATTGAATCTTTTAGAATAAATGGAATAAATAAGATCAACATTGATTTAATGTATGGATTACCTTATCAATCTGAATTAAGTTTTTTATCAACTTTAGGAAAAGTTGTTTCATTAAAACCTGATTGCATTTCAATCTTTGGCTATGCACACGTTCCATGGATGAAAAAAAGACAAAAACTTATAAAAGGTAAAATTTTAAATAATAATGAAAGACTCAAATTATACAGAATAGCATCTAACTATCTTTTAAATAATAAATATATTTCAATCGGCATTGATCATTATGCTAGATATAATAATTCGATAATTAAGAAATTAAAAAACAAAAGTTTAACAAGAAATTTTCAAGGTTATTCAGAGGACGATTCAAAGATATTATTGGGTTTTGGGTCTTCTTCAATCAGCTCTCTTCCTGAAGGGTATGTACAAAATATTACGAACACTCCAGAATATATTGAATCTTTAAAAAGAAATAAAATTCCAATTTTCCGAGGATACGCATTCAAAAATAAAGATAAAATGTATGGCACTATTATTAGAGATTTAATGTGCTATTTGAGTGTAGATTTACATGAGATAGATGAAAAATTTAACGAAGAAAATAAACAAAATTTTCTACTTAGTGAATTACAACGGGTAAAACCTTTTATTGACAAAGGTTTGGTTACTTATAAAAATGATATTTTAACAATTGATCCATATGCTAGGCCGTTAGTAAGAACAATAAGCTCATCGTTCGATCAATATTTTAAAGCAAATAAAACAAAATATAGTTTAGGTATATAAATCGATAAGTATTGATGATTTACGATATTGCAATAATTGGATCTGGTCCAAATGGTGATGCTTTGGCTTGTGCGCTAGCTGACAGCAATCTTAAAATAGCAATTATAGACAAGCAGCCACTAAAAAAGTTGGAAAATCCTATAATTGATGGAAGAGATATAGCTTTAACTCATCGCTCAATAAACATGTTAAAAGAAATAGGATTTTGGAATTTAATTCCAAATAATTTAATATCTAAGATAAATAAAGCAAAAATTTTTGATGGGGATTCCACATATTCATTAAATTTTGAAAATATTAATATTAAAAAAGATAATTTAGGATGTTTAATTCCAAATTTTTTAATTAAAAAAAATTTAAAAAAATTATTAAAAAAAGCAAAAAATATATTTTCAATTGAGTCAGAAATTATAGATTTTTATAATGAGGGAGATTTTAATTCAATTTTATTATCAAATAAGAAAAAAATTAAAGCATCATTAATTGTTGGAGCTGATACGCGATTTTCATACGCTAGAACAAAAATGGGAATTTCTTCTTTTGTTAAAGATTTTAAAAAAAACATGATTGTTTGCAGAATGAAAATAGAAAATATTCACAATAATACTGCCTATGAATTTTTCAAATACGATAAAACTCTTGCTTTACTTCCCTATGTTAATAACGAAGCTTCAATAATAATTACCGACACCAAATACAACACAGAAAAATTGCTTAAATTAAAAACAAAAGATTTTAATTCCGAGGTTGAAAAAAATTTTAATTTATTTTTCGGCAAAATGCATCTAATTGGAAAACGTTACTCTTATCCCATGATCACAGTATATTCAAAAAAATTTATTTCTAATAGATTTGCTTTAATAGGTGACGCTGCAGTTGGCATGCATCCTGTAACAGCGCATGGATTTAATTTAGGATTACAAGGAATAAAAATTCTCACCAAAGAAATTAAATCAGCTGTAAAAAATAATATTGATATCGGTTCAAATTTCGTTTTAAACAAATTCCAATACAAGTTACATCTAGCTGCAATACCGCTATACCTGGCCACAAATAGCATAGTTCGGCTTTACACAAATACTTCAAAACCTTCTAAAATGGCAAGAAAATTTGCTCTAAGAGCAGTTAATGCTATCAAACCCTTGAAAAAAGCATTTATGAATGTTTTGGAATAAATTTATTAAAAGCTTAATTTAAATCATTAATTTTAGACATTTATAAGCAAATCAACTACAAATATTATTAATTAAACAACGAGAGAGGTTTAAATGAGTATGATAAACAAATGCGGCATATATAAACTAGTAGGTTCTTTAATAGTTTCTCCAATAATATTTTATGTAACAATTACATTTACAAAAATATCAGATGTAACTTACGACATATCACATGGTGATGCTTTTATTATATGGGTACTGTTAGCAATATTAGTTGTTCAATGTTTTAAATGTGAGCAAGCTAATAAAAGAAAAACTAATAAAAGAAAAAGAAGATAAAAACTTTTACGAAACTTTTTTTTGAAAGCTGATTATATTGTCAGTTTTTAATATTTTGTTTCTAATCATTGCTTTTCTAAGTTTATGCACCATATCTAAGATCATTTCGTCTGTGTGAAGTGGACTAGGAGTAAATCTTAATCTTTCTGTGCCTTCTGGTACAGTTGGATAATTAATAGGCTGAACATATATACCATCCTCTTCAAGCAATTCATCACTGATAGTTTTGCATTTTATTGGATCACCAATGATAATTGGTACTATATGTGACGAATTTTTTAATACATTAATGCCAGCTTTGGCAAGTTCAGTTTTTGTTTTTAATGATCTTTCTTTTATTTCATCTCTTAAATTGTTGTGTTCTTTCACAAATCTTACTGAAGAGATTGCACCCGCACAAATTACTGGGCTTATGCTAGTTGTAAATATAAAGCCTGGAGCCAAACTTCTAATTGCATCTAAAAAATCTTTTTTTCCTGCTACATAACCACCCTGCAAACCAAAAGCTTTGCCTAAAGTTCCATTAATTATATCAACTTGATCTTGTAAGTTTTCTCTTTCGGATACTCCTGCTCCATTTAAACCATAAAGACCAACAGCATGAACTTCATCTAAGTAAGAAATTGCATTATATTTTTTACACAATTGAAGAATTTCTTTGACTGGACTAATGTCTCCATCCATTGAGTAGACGGATTCGAACACTACACATTTCGGACCTGCTATTCCTATTAATATTTCTTCTAAATGCTTTAAATCATTATGCTTCCATATTGCTTTCTTTGCTCGACTATTCTTTATTCCTTGAATAATTGATGAATGATTCTCGCTATCGCTGACAAATGTTATATCAGGTAAAACTTTAGGAATAGTTTCTAAAGTTGTCAAGTTTGCAACATAAGCTGAAGTAAATAATAAGGCTGACTCTTTTTTGTGTAAATTTGACAATTCATTCTCTAAGGCCTCATGATACTTTGTAGTACCTGAGATATTTCTTGTTCCTCCCGATCCCGCTCCAACATGGTCAAGCGCAGTTTTCATTCCATCAATAACTACCTTGCTCTGACCCATACCCAAATAATCATTGGAACACCAATTGACAATTTTTTTAACTCCGTATTTAGAATACCAAATACCACTTGGGAAATTTCCTCGTTTTCTAAGTATGATATTAAAAACTCTATATTTGCCTTCAGCTTTTAAGCGATCTAATATTTTTTTAAATTCATCTATATATTTCATTGTCCACAACCCATTAAAATATATTAATTATAAATGATTAAGTATTTGGTTTAAAGAATTCTTTCTCTCCTACAATTTTATTTTTTTCAAGCATATCAAAATATGGTGATTTTAAATCTTCAAAAGCTTCCGTCCACGTTCCTTGAGTAGAAGCTTTTGAATATTCAGTTGATCTTCCTTCAAAAAAATTCATATGTTCAACAGCATTCAACATTGCATCAAGCCAACTTAAAGGATTTTTTTCTATTTTATACACTTTATTCAGACCCAATTGTATCAATCTCCTGTCTGCAATCCATCTAATATATTGCTTAACTTCCTCAGGTTTTAAATTTTCAAGAGGCCCCATCTCAAAAGATAAATCTATAAAAGCATCTTCCTGCATTACGGCGATTCTGCATGCTTGATAAATTTCCTGTTTTAATTTTTCAGTCCATATTTCAGGATTTTCACTTATAAATTCCTTAAACAATCTTATCATTGAGTTACAATGCAAAGTTTCATCTCTAACAGACCAAGTTATTATTTGACCCATACCCTTCATTTTGTTGTGTCTTGGAAAATTAAGTAATATTGCAAAACTTGCAAAAAGCTGGACACCTTCGGTGAAAGCACTAAAAATAGCTAGTGTTTTTGCTATGTTGTGCAGCGAGTTAACATCACACTTTTGCAAGTAATCATATTTATCTTTCATAGCTTTAATTTTTAAAAATTCTGAATATTCGGATTCTGGTAAACCTATCGTGTCTAGTAAGTGTGAATATGCAGCAATATGAACTGTTTCCATAGCAGAAAAAACTGACAACATCATCTTTACTTCTGTGGGTTTAAATACATTCATGCAATGACCCATGTAATAATTGTTTACCTCCACATCGGCTTGAGTAAAAAATCTAAAAATTTGCATAAGCAAATTTTTCTCAGATGGAGTAATTTTCTTTTGCCAATCTCTAACATCGTCAGACATAGGAACCTCTTCAGGTAGCCAATGAATTCTTTGTTGAGTTAACCAAGCATCATAACACCATGGATATCTAAAAGGTTTGTAAACAGGCACACCGACCATTAATCCTTTTTTGTTATTCATGTCGTTAACTAAAATGTTAGTTTTATTTTCAACTGTCTGAGCCATATTTTCTAAAATTCTTATTAGAGCTACTTATGATTCTATATTATTATAATTTTAAACTATTGATTTAAGTCAAATCAATTATTTATTTTGTTGCCTCTTTTAAGTATTCTAACAGATCTAATATTTGATTTTCTTTTTTCAATCCGCCAAAGGACATTTTTGTACCAGGTACATATTTTTTAGGATTTGCGATATATGCTTTTAAAGTTTCTTCATTCCAAATTATATTTGAGCTTTTAAGTGCATTTGAATATTTAAAACTTTCTACAACCGCCGCTTTTCTTCCAAAAATTTTTACTAAATGAGGACCAACTTTATTTTTTTCTTTATCAACAGAATGACAAGCTTTACACTTGTTAAATATTTTTTTCCCTGCCCCAACATCTGCTAATGAAATATTTGAATTAATTAAAAAAGAAAGAAAAATAAGCGAATAAATTAAATTATTAATTTTCATCTTTCTGCTAATATTTTTCTATTCGTGCCACTTTGATATGCTAATTTAATTTTTTCAGCATTAAGTAGATCAAAATTCTCAATAAATAATTTTCTTTCTTTTTCAAGTTGTAATTTGATCGAATAATACAAAATTGAAAAACTCAAAATTGTAAAAATATATGCTGGCCAAACGTAAATTCCATAACCATCTAAATATAATATCTCCATAATCATGCTTCTTTATAAAATATTAACTATTTATTGTTTTTGATTTATATCAAAATGAACATATTTCTTTATCTTATACATATAGCTCTTTCACTTGGATAGTTAGATTTGCTGACTTTTTTTTGGACTTTAAAAAATATTCAATATGAAGATTTGAAAGACGCACCAGAGCGAATTTTAATTGATGAGGACGATCAAGCTCAAATTGAAATCCAAAAAAAAATAAATTTATCAATAAGAACGATTAGATTTCATTGGTAAATTCGTTTAAAAATATGTTGGCGAATTAGCATTGATAGGCTATGATTCTAACACTATGAAAGAGATTTTGTGATGAATAAGAAAGTTTTCGTATCATGCGCTGTTACTGGGTCAGGAGATACTGCCTCAAAACATCCAGATTTACCAAAGACACCAGAACAAATTGCAAAAGCTGCAATTGAAGCCGCAAAAGCAGGAGCAGCTATTGCTCATATACATGTAAGGGAAGAAGACGGAACACCAAGTAGAAGATTAGAATTATATAAAGAAGTAGTTGATAGAGTTAGATCAAGTGACACCGATGTTATATTAAATTTAACCACAGGTATGGGGGGAGATTTGGATATTGGACAAGGGAAAAACCCACTTGAATTTGGTCCAATGACAGATATGGCAAATGTTATGGAAAGAATTGCTAATGCTGAACAATTTTTACCAGAAATTTGCACTCTTGATTGTGGAACTTTAAATTTTGGAGATAGTTCGGTAATTACAGTAAATACCCCAAACGATTTGAGAAAGGCAGCAAAAAGATTACAAGAAATTAAAGTAAAACCAGAAATAGAAGCATTTGACTTAGGCAATATGTGGTTTGGAGCTCAATTATATAAAGAAGGATTATTGGATGATCCGCCAATGTTTCAAATGTGTCTTGGTATACCTTGGGGAGCACCCGCAACACTTTTGGCGATGCAAGCAATGAAAGATGTAATGCCAAAAGAAGGTATCTGGTCTGGTTTTGCAATTTCAAAAAACGAAATGCCATTTGTTGCTCAAACTGTAATTATGGGAGGAAACCCAAGAGTAGGTCTTGAAGACAATTTATATTTAGAAAAAGGAAAGTTAGCTACAAATGGTCAATTGGTAGAGAAAGCAATTAGGATTGTAAATGACCTTGGGGTATCAATAATGACTCCTGTTGAAACAAGAGAAAAACTAAAGTTAAAAAACTATAAATAGTTAATAATTACAAACTTTTTCAATCCATTCGTTCGCAATTACCATCTACCGCTATAACTTGACCAGAAACTTTATTTGCTTCGTTTGAAATTAAATGAGCACACATATTCCCAATATCCTCTGGATTAACCCAACTTTTCATTGAGGCCATAGAAACAAAATCATTTTCTATAGTTTTGGCTGAAACTTTTTCAAATTTAGCCTTGTCTCTTATTACTCTTTTCATTCTATCGCCCTTAATAGTGCCTGGGCAAATTGCATTCACCCTTATTTTGTATTTACCAAGTTCCATTGCTAGAGTTTTGGTTATACCAACCACGGCCCATTTGCTTGCAGCATAAGGTGATCGAAGAGGATAACCCATAATTCCCGCAACTGATGAAATATTAATTATTGAACCATTTTTTGATTTTTTTAAGAGAGGTATGGCTTGTTTAGTAAAATAAAAATGACTATTTACATTAACATGTAAAGTGTTTTCCCATTCGTTGGAATTTAATTTTTCAAGTGGTTTTGTTGGTCCTTCAATTCCAACATTGTTGATTAATGTATCTAAATTTCTAAATTTCTTTTTAATTTTATTAAAAAAGTTTATTACTTGTGCTTCGTCGGATGCATCCGTTTCTGAAACAAAAATTTGCTTGTTATATAAAGGATGTTTTTTGACTTTATTTATTGCGTTGTGATCAATATCACATAAATAAACTAAAGCACCTTTTGCAACACAAACCTTTGTAGTTGCCCATCCAATTCCTGAAGCACCTGCAGAAATAATGATTTTTTTATTTTGAAGGCTTAGCGGCATCAGCCATATGTTCTTTTGTTAATGCTTTTGAGAGTTCTTTTTGAGTAATATAACCTTTTATATTTCCACTTTTATCTACAACTTCACAGTTTGCATTTGAACAAACAACCTTTGGCAAAAACTCATCTATAAATTGATCTTCTTGAATCTTAACAACATTAGATTTGTCAACTCCGTTAGACTCATTAGCAGGCTTCATAATTATTTTTGCTTTAATTACTTTTGCACGATTTACATCCTTTACAAAAGCTTCAACATAATCATCAGCAGGCTTCATAATAATTTCAATAGGTGTTCCAACTTGCACTAATCTTCCACCATTTAATATTCCTATATGATCTCCCAATCTTAACGACTCGTCCAAATCGTGGGTAATGAATACTATTGTTTTTTTTAATTCGCTTTGTAAATCTATCAATTGTTTTTGCATATCACTTCTAATCAAAGGATCTAAAGCAGAAAACGCTTCATCCATTAACATTATATCTGTATTTGTAGCAAGTGCTCTTGCTAGACCAACTCGTTGCTGCATTCCTCCAGATAATTGATTTGGGTACTGGTGTTCGAAACCGGTAAGACCCACAGCTTCAATTTTTTCCATCGCTGTCTTATTTCTTTCTTCTGGTTTTTGTCCTTGAACTTCAAGACCATAGCCTACATTTTCCAAAACTGTTTTGTGAGGGAACAGGCCAAATCTTTGAAAAACCATGCTCATTTTATGTCTTCTAAATTCAATTAGTTTTTTTTGATCTAGATCCATAACATTTATACCTTCGACGGAAATTACACCTGAGGTTGGATCTATTAATCTATTGATGTGACGAATAAGTGTAGATTTTCCAGAACCTGACAAACCCATACAAACAAAAGTTTCACCTTCTTTAATAGACAATGATACATCGTCAAGACCAACAGTATGTCCTGTTTTTTCTAAAACTTCTTCTTTTGTTGCTCCATCCTTAACCATTGGAAGTACTTTCGAAGGCTGATCACCAAAAATTTTGTAAACGTTTTTTATTTCAATTTTGCTCATAATTTATAGTTTTATGTTTTTCTTTTGCTGTGTTCTTTCTTGAATTTTTTCACCATAAGACTGTGTAATTCGATCGAATATAATTGCTAATAAAACAATTGCAATACCAGCTTCAGTTGCCATACCTACATTTAACTGTTGTAATCCAAGTAACACTTCATCTCCTATACCTCTTGTTCCAATCATTGAAGCAATAACAACCATAGCTAATGACATCATGGTACATTGGTTTATTCCTTGCATTATATTCGGTAAAGCCAAAGGAATTTGAACACCCAAGAGCGTTTGTTTTTTGCTAGCACCAAAGGCTTCTGAAGCTTCAATTACTTCTTTATCAACTAGTCTTATGCCAAGATCAGTTAATCTAATAAGAGGAGGAACAGCGTAAACAAAAATTGCGATTATTGCCGGCACTGCGCCCAATCCAAATAATAAAATACCAGGAATTAAATAACAAAAACTTGGAATTGTTTGCATCAAATCAAGTATAGGCAATAATGCATTTCTTACTTTTTTATTTCTAGCCATTGCAATTCCAATTGGAATTCCAATAACTATACAAAGCAACATACCAATAATTACGATGCAAGTTGTCATAATACATTTGTCCCAATATCTTGGACTTAAAAAACCTAGAAAAAAAGTACAAAAAGCAACCATTACAGTAGTATTAGTTTTTCTTCCGCTCGCAAAATAAGTAATGAAAATAACTATTGCTATAACAATTGGCCAAGGCAAACCAACTATAGAATTTTTCATTGTAGTATAAAGACCAAGTAAAAAATTATTTATCCCTTCAAAAAACAATCCATATTTTACAATTAACCAATCAAAACCAGTATTAAGGGGTTGCATTAAGGGAAAATCAAGCCACTTAGGCCAGTTTCCTAGCCAAGAAAAATCATCAAATATATCTGTAAAATGTTCAGGTTTGTATCTAGGTTTGGCTGAACGATAACTGATTATAATAAAAAATATAAAAATTACCGAGAAAATAAAAGGTTTTATAAATTTTTTATATTTTTCCATATTTATTAGCTTAAAAAAAACCAAGAGCCCTGAAAAGGGCTCTTAGTAATTAATTTATTATTACAAATTAAAGCGAAGCTTTAACTTTTTTCGCAACATCGCCTGGTACCCACTTCTCCCACATATTATTGTTTGATAAGAAGTTTTTAGCTGTTGCTTCCATGTCTCCACCAGATTCGTCCATATAGAAAGCAAGTGATTTGTTCACAACTGCTGTCGGTATAGAATAATTCTTAATGAAGTCTATGATTGGCTTGTTTGCAGCATTGTTTGCAAATTTAGTTGAAGCAGCTTTTGTTAAAGACATATTAACGTATTCACACGCACAAGTATCTTTGTATACATCTGGACCATTTGCTTTAATATCTTCAACAACTTTAGTCATTTCATCCCAGCAAGCTTGGTCATATTTAGGTTCTTCTAATTTAACCAAATCTACTTTACCCATCAAACCTGTTGGCGTCCAATAGTATGAAAATACTGGTTTTCCTTTTTTAAATCCACCAGCAATCGCTGCATCTAATGCTCCACCAGAACCTGGATCAAAGTTAGTATAGTATTTATCTAGACCATAAACTTTGTGCTTCACTAAGTTAATAGTGTAACAAGTCCATCCAGAAATACAGCTTGTCATTCTACCTTTTCCAGGAGCTTCTGGATCTGCGAATAGTTTTGCTATTTTTTCGCTCTTCATGTCGTTAACATGTTTTAGACCATATTTGTCTGCAGTTGGTTTATCCACATAGAATCCTTGAGTAGACGAAGGAGTGTTAACACCAAGCTCAATTATATTTCCTTTAGCTAGGTTATCCTCAATCAATTGAACAAGGTTGTCTCTCCAAACTTCAGTAATAATATCTATCTGTTGATCAAAAAGAGCTGCCATTATCGGAGTAGTACTTCCTTTTGTCGATTCTACTGTGCAGCCATATCCTTTTTCAATAATATAACCTGCTATTGCAGTATGAATGTTAGCACTATCCCAGTCGAAATCTCCCAAATGTACTTTACATCCAGCATTAGCACTTGTGGTACCAAAAGTTGTTACTGCTAGAAAAGCAATTGAAAGAAATAGTTTTTTTAGAAATTTCATGAATTCCCCCTTATTATTGTAGTTTAAACTTCTTACATTAGAACTTGATACAATAAAAAATACAACCCTAATAGGATTGATGAATGTCAATAAATGAGGAAAAAAACAACATAATATAATATATATTCAATTATAAATTGAATTGAAAACAAAACTAAATAAAAATAACATTAGTTTTATGACGGCACAAATTTTAAAAGTTTCAAAAAATGGTTCAGCATTAAATGTTGAGTGGAGCGATGGAGAAAAAAGTAATTTTAATTTTTTGTGGTTAAGAGACAATTGCCCAACTGCACACGACAAAGATTCAAGACATAGAATGTTTAACATACTTGAAGTTTCAACAAATATAGAACCCACAACATATAAATTAAATAACGAAGGCAAGTTAGAAATAGTATGGAATGAAGGTAATCATACTAGCTGTTATGAACAAGAATGGCTTAGAAAAAATTGTTACACTATAAATAATAATAAAAAATATGCTTCTCCTTATCATTTGTGGGACAATTCTTTACAAGAAAATTTAAAATCTATTAACATAGAGCATGACGAAATTATTAATTCTAATGAAGGCTTAATAAAATGGTTAGAACTTTTGCACCATAAAGGAATTGCAATTGTAAAAAACACACCAACTGAAAAAAATTCTGCATTCCCAGTTTTAAATAGAATAAGCCATACAAGAGAAACTTTTTTTAAAACACCTTTTGAAGTTATAAATATTCCAAAACCAAATAACTCTGCATACACAGCACACGGTTTAAGAAACCATGTTGATTTACCTTGGTTTGAAAACCCTCCGGGGTATCAATTTCTTCATTGTTTAATAAATAACGCAAAAGGAGGAAATTCTTCAGTGGTAGATGGCTTTACAGTTGCTGATTATTTAAAAAAAAATGAGAAAGAAATTTTTGAAACTCTAGTGAGCGTCCCTCTTAAATTTAGAGACAAAGATTATACACAAAAATCACATAGAAGTTTTTATGCTCCAGCAATTTCTTTAACTAAAGATAGCGATTTTAACGATATAAGATTTAGTGTTGCCACTATGGATGCTTTAGACTGTCACCCAGATGTTATGGAAAAAGTTTACAAAGCTCATCATAGATTTGGAAATCTTTTACATGATGATAAGTTTGTAGTTAAATTTAGATTAGAGGCAGGAGACATATTTTGTTTTAATAATAGAAGACTTTTGCATGGAAGGACCGAATTTGATCCGAATTCAGGTCACAGACATCTTCAAGGTTATTATATGGACCGAGATGAAATTATTGGAAGATTAAATTATTTAAAAAAATAATTTTATAAATTCTCGAATATCAAATTATTATTTTTACTATACTTGTTAAATTCTGATTTTGTTTTGATTGTGTAATAATATTTATTAATTTTTAAATCTTGAATACTTTTATTTTTTATAAAAAATTTATCTAAGATTAAAAAATTAATTTTCTTATTATTTAATTTTTTAACAATTGTTTTAACACTTGTAGGAGGTGAAAAAGATAATCCTACTTTTGTATTACTTTTTATTTTTAACAAATTGTAAATATTTTCATGATTGAAAGAAATAAACACACATTTTGAAAATTTAGATGTTTCTTTCAATAATTTTTGCAATAGTTTTTTTGAGAAAGTTGGCTTTATTTCAATAAATAAAGGATACCTATTTTTTGAAGCTTTAAGTAAATCTTTTAAAAGTGGAATTTGTTTCTTGTTTTGAGTACTTATTTTTTTAATTTGAAAATATTTCATGTTCTTCACGCTTTCCTTTTTTTTAAAGATTCTATTTAAAGTAAAATCATGAAAGCAAATAAATTCATTGTCTTTTGTGACATGGATATCAGTTTCAATTCCATACCCTTTTTTAAATGACTGTTTAAATGATTTTAGTAGGTTCTCTTTATATTTTTTGTTTACAATACCTCTATGGATTAAAAGATGAGGCATTTAGTATAATTATTTCCAACCAGTGATTGTTTTTATTTCTAGATATTCTTCTAATCCCCAATTACCACCTTCACGACCATTTCCTGATTGTCCGTACCCGCCAAATGGCGTTCCAGAGTCAGCGGCATTTCCATTTATATAAACACAACCTGATCTTAATTTTTTTGCAACTCTTTTTGCTTTTTCTTTATCTTCAGTTTGCAAGTAATTGCCAAGTCCATATTCTGTATCATTAGTAATATTAATTGCTTCTTCTTCTGTTTTAAATGGAATTATAGAAAGTACGGGACCAAAAATTTCTTTCTTTGCAATTTTCATATCATTTGTAACGTTCGTAAATATGGTTGGTTTAATAAAGTAGCCTTTATTTAAGTTGTCTGGAAGCTCAGGCCCTCCCGCTGCTAATTTTGCCCCTTCATCAATTCCATTTTTAATTAAATTAATTATTTTATTGTACTGAATTTTTGAAACTACTGGACCTATATGATCTCCTTTTTTTGATGCAACATCTACTTTGATTTTATTAGCTTCATCTGCAGCTTCTCTAATAGCTCTTTCATAAATAGATTTTTCCACAAGCATTCTTGTTGGAGCATCGCAAGATTGGCCTGAATTACTCATCACATTTCTAATTCCGTCTCTAACTGCATTTGGGTAAGAATCTGCAAACACAATATTTCCACCTTTACCACCTAACTCTAAACAAACTCTCTTAATTGTATCGGCGGCATTTTTTGTAATTAATTTTCCTGCCCTTGTTGAACCGGTAAAAGAAACCATATCAATCTCAGGATGACCAGATATATACGTTCCAACTCCAGCTCCATCACCGTTTATTAAATTAAATACTCCCGAAGGGAAACCAGCTTCATCTATCATTTCAGCAAACAACATTGCTGAGATGGGAGCTATTTCAGATGGTTTGAGTATCATTGTACAGCCAGTTGCGAAAGCAGGAATTACTTTTAAAGCTATTTGATTGATCGGCCAATTCCATGGAGTAATAAGCCCACATACACCTATTGGTTCACGAACTATATAATTATTAGACTTTGAGCTGAAACGTTCTTCAAATTTAAATTCTTTTAATCTTAAAATAAAATCTTCCAGATGAGCTTGACCCGATGTTGTTTGAACATCTGATGCCCAATTTATTGGTGCACCCATTTCATTCGAAATAGTCTTTGCCATTTCATTAAATCTTTTTTTATAAATTTCTAAAAGTTTTTCTAGTAATTTAAGCCTTTCCTCTTTTGAAGTATTTTTCCAACTAACAAATGCTTTTCTTGCAGCTTGAACCGCTTTATCTACATCTTCTTTAAATCCTAAAGAAATAATAGCATAAGGATCTTCATTTGATGGATTTATAACTTCAAGATCATTTGGTTTAGATGGAGAAATCCATTTACCATTTATGTAAAATTTTTTTTTATCTAACATTTAAACTTCATGTCCTTTCTCTTCAGTTTCAACATCCACTAATTCATCTGGAAAACCTTTTTCTCTAAAATTTATACCATATTTATCTTCCAATCTTTTAACAACCATAGATGACCATGCTCTGGATCCAAATTTCTTTTTAGCATCTTTAAATATATCTATAATAAAAGGTGCAATTTCTAAATTTATATCAAGATCTTTAGATAGTTTATTAAATAAAGACATATCTTTTTCAACAAGATCCATGGTAAAATTTATATTATAAGATCCATTTAAAATAACTTGGCTCTCAGTTTCGTGAACAAAAGAATTACCAGAAGAAATTTTTATTCCTTCATAGGTTTTTTTTAAATCTAAATTATGTTTTTTTGCTATAGTCCATGCTTCTCCTAAAGCTGCCAAATGAACTGATGCCAGATAATTTGTAATTACCTTTAATATTGAAGCAGAACCCAATTCTCCGATATGAAGTATTTTTCTTCCCATGCATGCTAAAACAGGTAGAATTTTCTCAAATGCTTTTCTTTCGCCACCTACAAAAATTGCAATATTTCCAGTAGCAGCTCTGTGACACCCTCCGCTAACAGGTGCTTCTATCGGAATAGCCCCTTTTTCTTTGACAAATTTTCCCAATCTGATTACTTCTTTTTGATCTGTAGTGCTCATTTCAATCCAAATTTTATCCTTAGAAATATTTTTTAAAATGCCATTTTCACCAAGCATAACTTCTGAGCAAATTTTTGGAGATGGCAAACATGTAATTATCACATCCACTTCTTTAGTGAGTTCTCCTGCTGAATTTGCAATGTTTACACCTCTAGATTTAAAATTATCTGTAACGGCTTTGTCTAAATCATGAACAGTTAAATCAAATTGATTTCTGAACAAACTTCCTGCAAGTTTGCCCCCAACATTTCCAAGTCCTATAAAACCTATTTTCATTTTTAAATTTATTGACGCCTACAATGATATATGTATTTTAAGTTTATGAGCAAAGCTTTTTTAGTTTACGGACATTATAATATAAATTTTACCATGGATCTTGTTGAAAAATATGAGATCGACGGCCTTCTTAAAGGTCACTGGTTAACAACAGGAGTTTTTCAACCTGTGTCCTTCGGCTCATCTATATAGGTTAGATTTTTGTTTAAGTAGTAAAAAAAATTTAGTAGGAATCGCCTTTATGAAATCTAAAACTAAAGTAGTTGTAATTGGCGGTGGAGTTGTTGGAGCAAGTATGCTCTATCATTTAGCAAAAAAGGGATGCTCAGACGCAGTTTTGGTAGAGAGAAAAGAATTAACATCAGGTTCTACTTGGCATGCAGCAGGATTACTTCCATTATTTAATATGAGTTACTCAGTAGGACAACTTCACAAATATGCAGTTAATCTTTATAAAACTTTAGAAGAAGAAACCGGCCAAAATGTTGGCTTTAGTGTTGTATCTAATATTAGGTTAGCAAGCACCAAAGATAGAATGGAAGAGTATCACCAGTATGCTGGTGTTGCACAAACAATTGGAGTTCAGGTAAAATTTTTAACTCCAGAACAAGTAAAAGAAATTTGGCCTTTATGTAACATTGATGGATTGATTGGTGCTATTCAACACCCGGAAGATGGATATATTCAACCAGCCGATTTAACACAAGCACTTGCAATAGGTTCAAGAAATCGAGGGGCGGAAATTTATAGAAACACTTCAGTAGTAGGAATTAAACAAACGAAAGATGGTTGGATAGTTGAAACAGATAAAGGATCAATAGAATGTGAACATGTGGTTTCATGCACAGGAAATTTTGCACGACAAACTGGTAAAATGGTAGGATTAGAAATTCCAGTTATTCCGGTAGAGCACCAGTATATTGTAACTGAACCTCATCCAGAAATTGTAAAAAGAAAAAAAGAAGGAAAACCAGAAATGGGTGTGCTAAGAGACAGTGATACCCAATGGTATATGAGAGAAGAAGCGGGCGGTTTAATATTAGGCCCTTACGAAAAAGGAGCACCATGTTGTTATGTAGATGGTCCTTCAAAAGATTCTGAGTATGAATTATTTCAAGAAGATTTAGAAAGATTAGCCCCTCATATTGAAGGAGCCATTCACCGTGTACCTGCTTTTGGAGAAGTAGGAGTTAAAAAAGTTTATAATGGTGCAATTTGTTATACTCCAGACGGAAACCCAATTGTAGGACCTGCTTGGGGATTAAAAAACTTTTGGATAAATGAAGGACATAGTTTTGGTATTACAGCAGCAGGTGGAGCCGGATGGCAACTTGCAGAATGGATTATGGATGGTGAACCAACAATTGATATGCTTGGTGTTGAACCTAGAAGATATGGAGACTATGCTTCAAAATCATATTTAATTGAAAAAAATGAAGAAGCTTATCGAAATGTATTTACAATTCACTATCCTGATGAAGAAAGAGAAGCAGCAAGACCATTAAGACAAGCACCATGTTACGAACGACTGAAAAAACTGGGAGCAGTTTTTGGACATAAATTTGGATGGGAAAGAGCTAATTTTTTTGCAACAGATGGAATGGAGCAAAAGGATGATTGGTCTTTTAGAAGATCTAAATGGTTCAAGGCTGTTGAAAAAGAATGCAAAAATGTAAAAGAAAACGTAGGCCTTTTAGACATGTCCGCATTTGCAAAATGTAGAATAAAAGGACCAAAAGCTGAAGAATTCTTAGATTATTTAGTAGCAAATAAACTTCCTAAAAAAATTGGTAGAGTAAATTTATGTCACGCTCTTAACACAAAAGGAGGGGTTCATTCAGAATTTACAATAATGAAAGAAGCAGATGACAGTTATTATTTAGTTTCAGCGGGAGCTTTTCAAAGACTTGATCATGATTGGATACAAAAATGGATGCCAAATGATGGTTCAGTTCAATTTGAAAACCTAACTAATTCAATAGGAGTTTTGGTTATTGCCGGTCCAAAAGCTAGAAATTTAATGAATAAAGTTTCTAAAGATGATTTTTCTAATGAAAACTTTAAATGGTTAAGTTCTAAAAAAGCAGATATTGGTTATGCGCCATGTACCGCTATTAGAGTAAACTTTGTCGGTGAATTGGGATGGGAACTTCATCATCCAATTGAATACCAAAACCATATTTTTGATAAGTTAATGGAACATGGAAAAGATGTTGGACTAAAACCTTTTGGAATTAGAGCAATGAATAGTTTGAGAGTTGAAAAATCTTATAAACTAGTTGGAACCGAATTATCCATTGAATACTCACCTTATGAATCAGGTTTAGATAGGTTTATACATCCAAATAAAGGAAATTTTATTGGTTTAGAAGCATTAAACAAATGGAGAGAAAAAGGTTTCCAAAACAAATTAGTAACATTGGAAGTGCATAATGTTACAGACGCTGACGTGTTAGGAAATAATCCGATATATGAAAATGGGAAAGTAGTTGGAAGAGCGACAGGAGGGGATTTTGGTTTTAGACTTAATAAATCAATTGCTATTGGCATGGTTAAACCTGAGCTTGCGATAACTGGCCAAAAATTACAAATTGATATTTTAGGAAAAATGTACGACGCTACAATTTTGGAAGAAAGCCCATATGATCCAGAAAATAAATTATTAAGAGCATAATGAAAATATTAGTCGCCGTTAAAAGAGTTATTGATTACAACGTTCAAGTAAGAGTTAAAGAAGATGGAACTGGAGTAGTTACTGACAACGTTAAAATGTCAACTAATCCACCAGATGACAATGCTGTAGAAGAAGCTGTTAAAATAAAAGAGTCAGGTAAAGCACAAGAAGTTATTGCAGTTACAGTTGGAGAAGATAAAGCGCAAGAAACAGTTAGAAAAGCATTAGCTGTAGGTGTAGATAGAGGAATTCATGTCAAAGCTGAAGGTCCAATAGAACCATTAGCAGTTTCAAAAATTTTACAGAAAATTGTAGAAAAAGAAAAACCAGATTTGGTTTTTATGGGAAAACAGGCAATAGATGATGATTGTAATCAAACGGGCCAAATGCTGGCTGCATTACTTAATTGGCCGCAAGCAACTTTTGCATCAAAAATAGAAGTTAAAGACAAATCTTTAGAAGTAACAAGAGAAGTAGATGAAGGCTTAGAAACGATCGAGACAAATATTCCATCAATAGTAACATGTGATTTAAGATTAAATGAACCAAGATATGCATCATTACCAAATATAATGAAAGCAAAGAAAAAACCTTTAGAACAAATTAATGCTTCAGACCTAGGAATTGATATAAAACCAAGAATAGAACAAATTAAAGTTGAAGAACCATCAAAAAGAAAAGAAGGAATTAAAGTAGCGAGTGCGGCTGAACTAGTTGAAAAATTAAAAAATGAGGCAAAAGTAATATAATGTCAGCATTATTAATAGCAGAACACAACAATAAAGAAATTAAACCATTTACACTTAATGCAATTACAGCAGCATCACAAATCGATCAAGATTTACATGTGATAGTTATTGGCCATTCTTGTGAGATTGTAGCTAAAAGTAT
>Ga0187827_10002560_pt1 | contig 24605 bp, 20 predicted proteins | sample ETNtaG_39_FD_167969 | JGI IMG/M metagenome (GOLD analysis project Ga0187827, IMG submission 167969) | Marine microbial and viral communities from oxygen minimum zone, Eastern Pacific Ocean - ETNP2014_SV_150_PacBio MetaG (Illumina Assembly) | ecosystem: Environmental > Aquatic > Marine > Hypoxic... | reverse complement strand
CCTGGAACCACTTGTCACCATCTCCGGCCTCAGCGACCTCTTCGATTGAGCGTGTCCCCAAAGTTGAAAGTGCATAGGGCAGCCCGGCGCGGGCTGCCGAGCGGGCCACGGCAAGCTCGCCCTGAGAATGAGCGATCCGTGTAAAACCGGTGGGAGCCAGCACAAGGGGGACGGGCAGGTGTTTGCCCATCAGGGTGGTAGAAGTGTCGATTTCAGCGTTGCCCCGCAGCACCCGGGGAGCAAAACCGATTTTCGCAAATCCAGCCTCGTTGCGGTTGAAGGTCCGTTCGTCTTCGGCGGCTCCGTCTATATAGTCGAACACGCCTGAGGGGAGGCGCCGTCGGGCTAGGCGTCTCAGATCCTCGATGTTGGCCACCTTGGAGAGGCGTCGTTTGACCGGGTCGCGTTCGAACTTCTTGAACCGGACTACTGCTCGGAGGGATTTCAGCATAGGTGCCATTGTGACACGGTTTAGTTTGTGACACAATACTTGTTCTGCCTTTGCCATTAGTGCGATTGGGGGCCTACTTGCGAAAAGACAGTGCGGCCCAAGAGGTCATGGTTCAGATCCGAGACGAGTTGTTTGATGGCAAGATAGCGCCAGGAACTTGGCTGCGCGAAGAGCAGATAGCCGAACGCCTCGAGGTCGGGCGCTACACAGTCCGATCTGCCATCGAACGGTTGGTCAGTGTCGGTCTGCTGATCCACGAACGTAATCGCGGTGCCTTTGTATCTCCGATTTCACCTGAAAGGGTCGAGAATCTCTTCGAGACCCGGAAGGTAATTGAAGTGGGATCCCTGCGACTCTTCCTTGGCTCAGGGACTGACCTGTCCGAGTTCAAGGTTCACGCCAATAGGTTGGGATCCTTTGACGAAACCACGCCTTGGCACACCGTCATTGAGGCCCACAACGACTTTCACCGAGCCATCGTCATCGCAGGAGGGAACAGTCGGCTCCTTGACACTTACGACCGCTATCAGGACGACCTCCAGTTCATGTTGTCTTTCCTTGGTCGCGTCCACACCGTTGATGACTTCGGGACAAACCACGTGCTACTGGCCGAAGAGATCTGTCGGGGCAGTCCAGAGGCCATCGAATGCCTCGAGTTCGACCTGAGCGAGTTCGGAGTTCCCCCACTACTAGAGGCTCTCGCTGGACTCGAGGGCACCGCCTGAAAGTCGATTAGGGCCACCTGCGACCCGTGACTCTTTCGTGGGTCATGTCAGGTGCGTTCAGTGCCGCCTTCGGGTTGCCTGTAGTTCGACGGCGATTCGGGCGGCCGTGGCGGCGTTGTTGAGCACCAGGGCCACGTTGGTGTCGATGCTCGCACCGGTTGTGGACCCGGCGATATGGGCGAGGAGGAACGGCGTGATCGCGTTCCCGCTCACTTCACCGGTCGCTGCTTCTTGCAAGCCGAGCCTGATGGCCTCGTCGATCGCCCGGGGGTCGGCCTCGTGTTCGGCCGGCACAGGTACGGCAACCACGACACCGCTGGTGAGGCCCGTGGACCAGTGGGCCTTCAGGAACGAAGCGGTTTCGGCGGCGTCGCCTGAGCGGGTGGTTGTCGGCAGGTTGGTTCCCCGGGTCCAGAACTCTGGGAATACGTCGGTTCCCTGGCCGATCACGGGCACACCGAGTGTCTCCAGGTGTTCGAGGGTCCGGGGGATGTCGAGGATCGCCTTTGCGCCGGCGCAGACGACAGCCACGGGGATCGTTCCGAGGGCTGTCAGGTCGGCTGAGACATCACCCGATTCGCCCCGGTGCACCCCGCCGATGCCACCGGTTGCGAATACCCGGATTCCGGCCCGGTGGGCGGTAAACATGGTTGCAGCGACCGTTGTGGCTCCCTGTCGGCGCGTGGCCAGAACCCAGCCGATGTCACGCAGGCTCACCTTTTCCACGTCATCCGAGGTGGCGAGGCGGTGAAGGTCGGCCGAATCGAGGCCGACACGGAGAGCGCCGTCCAACAGTGCCACCGTCGCTGGAACGGCGCCGCCGGAGCGGACGGCCTCTTCGATGGCGTGTGCAGTTTCCAGGTTTCGGGGATGAGGAAGGCCGTGGGCGATGATGGTCGACTCGAGGGCCACGACCGGTGTACCTGCGTTCAGCGACTCGGCAACCTCGTCGCTGAACCGGATCGGTCGATTGGATTCTGAGTATTCGTCCATCGCAGACAGTCTCGCCAGTTCACGGCCCTTTCAGGCGTTGTGGGACGCACGGAAGCGTGCCGGGGTCTCGCCGGTGAGGCGTCCGAACTGCCTGGTGAGGGTGGCTTGGTCGTAGAACCCGCATTCGGTCGCCACGACGGCTATCGGGTCATCCGAGTCGGTCAGGCGGGCTGCCGCCCTGTCAACCCTCACCCTCAGCACGTACTGGTTGGGTGTGATGCCGAACACCTTCTTCATGCGGCGTTCCAACTGGTTCTCGGAACACCCGGCAGCCGCGGCCATGTCCGCCACCCGGATCGGGTCGGCCAACCGCTCCTGGACGAGGTCCACGACCCGGGTCAGGGACTCCATGGCGATTCCCTCTTCGCTAGGGGTCTCCAGGTCGCGGCTGACGCTGACGAGACCGAGGACTATGCCGTTCCCGATGATTGGCAACTTGGTGGTGAGGTACCAGCCCGTCGACCGGTCCGGTCGTCGGATCAATTCCAGTTCGTCCCTCAGCGGTTCGCCGGTGGCGAACACCTGGGCGTCCTGGCCCTCGTAGTGCTCGGCCAGGGCCTCAGGGAAGAGGTCAGAGGCACGGGTACCAACCACGTCACGCCTCGACTGGCGCCCCGAGCGCCGTACGAAGGCCTGGTTGACCGCCACGTAGCGGTCGTCTGTCCCCTTCATGCAGAACATGACGTTGGGCAGTGCGTCAAAAAGGTCCAGGATCTCCTGTCGACAGCCGAACACCGGCTGGCTGGCAGGGCTCTTGTCGGATTCGGCCGCCATCAGGGCGCTGATCGTACAAGACCCCCCGGGGCCGGTCCTAGATCATGTACCCATGGTCGAAACGGAGGCACGATTCAATCCTGGCAACTCTCCGATCGATCCCGTTCCTGACGAAATCGTCGAGGATGCGGTACGGCTGGTCGGTAGGTGGCTGGACGCGGCCAGTGCAGCCGAGACCACCGATGAGCGCGATCTGGCCGATCGACTGCTCGGCCTCGTCGAGGACGAGCACGGTGTCGCCTTTACCATGCGGTTTGTGGACAGGGTTGCCAGGAGCCGCCACAACGGGCTGGCGGCGCGGCAGCTGTCGAGATTGGTCAATGATCAGGTGCTCCCGTTATTCCTCGGGCCACTCGACCGGTTGATGCTGGTAGTTGGAGCGCGTCTGGCACCACTGGTTCCGGCGCTCGTGATGCCCATCGCCCGGTGGCGCATGAGGGGCCTCGTCGGCCACCTGGTGGTTGATGCCGAACCCGACGCCATGCACGCACACCTGGCCGGCCGGAGAGATGACGGCTACGACTTGAACGTGAACCTGCTCGGCGAGGCCGTCCTCGGTGAGGCCGAGGCCGCCCGTCGGTTCCAACGCACCCTGGACCTGATCGAGGACCCCGAGGTGCCCTACGTGTCCGTCAAGGTCTCTTCCATCGCCAGCCAGGTGAACCTATGGGCCTTCGAACACACCCTTGAGAGGGTCAAGGACCGCCTTCGGCTCCTCTATCAGGGGGCGGCCGACCCGGCGTCAGGTGGTGGCGCACCGACCTTTGTGAACCTGGACATGGAGGAGTACCGGGACCTTGAGCTGACCGTCCGTGCCTTCACCGAACTGCTGGACGAACCGGATCTCCGGCACCTTGATGCTGGGATTGTCCTCCAGGCCTACCTGCCGGATGCCTTCGGATCCCTTCAGAGGTTGACGGCATGGGCCGCTGGGCGTCGTCGGGCCGGTGGCGGGAAGATAAAGATCCGTCTGGTCAAGGGTGCCAACCTGGCGATGGAGCAGGTTGATGCCGCCATGCACGGCTGGGAACAGGCCCCCTATGCGAGCAAGGCCGAGGTCGACGCAAACTACAAGCGCTGCCTTGACTGGGTGCTCAGGCCCGAGCACACGGGTGCCGTTCGCATCGGCCTTGCCAGCCACAACCTTTTCGATGTGGCATGGGCCCATCTCCTGGCTGAGGCCCGTGGGGTATCGGACCGGATCGAGTTCGAGATGCTCCAGGGCATGGCGCCGTCCCAGGCTCGGACGGTTCGCTCCGACACCGGTGGACTGCTCCTCTACACGCCGGTCGTGGCCCGAGAGGACTTCGACGTGGCGATCAGTTACCTGTTTCGGCGTCTGGAGGAGAACGCCTCACCCGACAACTTCCTGAGGCACCTCTTCAGCCTGCGACCCGGCACACCAGAGTTCGAGGATGAGGCCGAGAAGTTCCGGCGGTCTGTGCCCGAGCGAACGACGGTGGGTGCGGCTCCCCGTAGGGGCTCCTCACTGGCAACGCCGTCGGCTGGCACCTTCGTGAACCAGCCGGACACTGATCCGGCCCTTTCCCGCACGCAGGACTGGCTGTCCGGGTTGGTGGGACTGGCAATGACCGAGGTGGCGACCCCCGTAACCACATCGATGGATGAGGTGGGCGGGGAGGTCGCAGTCGCCAGGGAGGCCCAGCGCAGGTGGATAGCGGTGCCTCGGCAGGAGAGGTGGGCGGTGCTCCACCGTGTCGCCGACGAACTTGTTGCCCGACGCGATGACCTCTTCGTGTCGATGACACAGGAGGCGTCCAAGACCTGGGCCGAGGCCGACCTTGAGATCAACGAGGCTGTCGACTTCGCCCGCTGGTACGCGGACAGGTCGCTCGAACTGGACGCAGTGGAGGGAGCCGTGTTCGCGCCGTTGGGCGTGGTCGCGGTGATCCCACCGTGGAACTTCCCGGTGGCCATCCCCACTGGTGGCGTCATGGCTTCACTGGCTGCCGGGAACGCCGTCATCTTCAAGCCGGCACCCGAGACCCCGCGTTGCGCCGAGGTGGTTGCGGAGGCCTGCTGGGCCGCCGGCGTGCCTGTCGATCTGTTGAGGTTCGTCCGCACCCCTGACAATGAGGTCGGCCGTCACCTCGTGACCTCTACCGACGGGGTGATCCTGACGGGTGCCCATGAGACGGCAACCATGTTCAGGTCCTGGAAGCCCGACATGACGCTCTTCGCTGAGACGAGTGGGAAGAACGCCCTCGTCGTCACGCCGCAGGCCGACATGGACCTGGCTGCCAACGACCTCGTCAGGTCTGCATTCGGGCATCAGGGCCAGAAGTGCTCGGCGGCCAGCCTCGGCATCCTCGTGGGTGAGGTGTACCGGGACGAGCGGTTCCTGCGCCAGGTAGTGGATGCCGCTGCGTCGCTCGTTGTCGGCCCGACGACGAACCCGGCGACCACCCTTGGCCCACTGATCGGGCCGGCTACTGGAAAACTGGCCGACGCCCTGACCACTCTCGACGCCGGGGAGAGGTGGCTGTTGGAGCCGCGCCGCCTCGATGAGGCCGGGTCAGCCTGGACCCCGGGGATCAAGATGGGGGTGTCGCCGGGTTCGCCGTTCCACCAGACCGAGTGCTTCGGGCCTGTGCTCGGGTTGATGGCGGCCGCCGACCTTGACGAGGCAATCTCTCTCCAGAACGCGGTGGACTACGGGCTGACCGGAGGAATCCACTCCCTGGACCCGACCGAGGTGGAGCACTGGCTGGATGAGGTGCAGGTGGGCAACGCCTACGTGAATCGCCAGATCACGGGAGCGATCGTTCAGCGCCAACCCTTCGGCGGATGGAAGCGTTCCGTTGTCGGTCCCGGCGCCAAGGCCGGTGGCCCCGACTACCTGTTGCAACTCGGAACCTGGCAGGCGGTCGACCCGGTCCGGTCGGCTACCGCCCTGGCCGCCGCCGAGGAGAGCGACGCCATCTGGTGGGAGCGTCACTACGGGGTGGGCCATGACCCGACCGGGCTGTTCTGTGAGGCCAATGTCCTGCGGTACCGGCCGCGTCCGGACGTGATCGTTCGCGTGGGCAGGGATGCAGATCCGTTCGAGGTGGGACGGGTGCTGGCGGCGGCACGGCAGTGTGGAGTTCAGCCCGAGGTGAGCCGTGCCGACGAGGTGGATGATGGGGCGTTCGCCGACTCGCTGTCGGATCACAGGTTCGGCCGGATCAGGTACGTCGGTGGAGGCGGTGGGATCGGTGACGAGGTGAGGTGCGCGGCCATCGCTGCCGAGGTGGACCTGGTGGACGCACCCGTTGCCACCAGCGGACGTCTGGAGTTGAGGTGGTACCTCCGCGAGCAGGCGATCAGCCGAACCCTCCATCGATTCGGGAACCTTGTTGGGGTTGCCTCCTGACGGGCTTACCACCGGATCAGTTACAACGAAGGCAGAGTTGCAACTGAATCAGTTGTGAATGGTTGAGACGGCGACTGGATCACTTGTATACCTGAGCGCGATTCGCGAGAATCAGGCTGATGAAGCGCCCACAAATGCGGATACTGGACATCTCCGGGACCCCGGGTTCGATGGGCCACGCCCATGGAGCAGCCCACGCCAATGAGATCCGCAGCTACGCCGAGGAGCGTGTCCGGCTGGCCGGTACCCGGTTCTGGGCCGGTGGCGAGATGGACCGGGGTTCCGTTCTGGAGATTGCCCGGGAGTGCCTGCCGGCCCACGAGGCTCACTCACCCGCTTTGTTCGAGGAGATGTGTGCCCTTGCCGAAGGGTCGGGCATCACACCTGAGGAGGCCGTCGTGGTCGGAGGCTTCACCGACTTCGTCGACACGGTGAGGTCCGTTGTCGGCGGTAACCATCCGGACCAGGTGATCGAGGACGACTGCACCGCCGTGATCGTCCCGGACAGTCGAGCCGATGGAGCCGGTTTCATGGCCCAGACCTGGGACATGCACGACTCGGCAACCGAACACGTGGTCCTGCTCAGGATCAGGCCCACAGACGGCCCAGCGGCGCTCGTGTTCACCACCACCGGCTGTCTCGGCCAGATCGGAATGAACGAGGCCGGTGTGTGCGTGGGCATCAACAACCTGGTTGCCGCCGATGGCTGTCATGGCGTGATGTGGCCCTCGGTGGTCAGGGACATGCTGCTCAGGTCCACCGCGGACGAGGCACTCGAGGCACTGCTTGAGGCCAACCTGGCCGGTGGCCACAGCTTCCTGATAATGGACGCCCGCGGTGTCGGCCATGTCGTCGAGGCAATGCCGACAGCTAGGCCGTTCGAGTCGTTGGACGGTGACGTCCTGGTCCACACCAACCACACGATCCACCCGGATGCATCCGCGGTGGAGGGACCCAGACCGGAGGGCCTCATGGCCAGTTCAAGTCGCCGTCTCGAGCGGGCAACCGAACTGCTGGACCGCACCGGCATCACGGACGATGACCTGATGGCGCTCACCCGCGATCCTGACTCCATCTGTCAGGTCTCCAGCGAACCGTTCCACATCGAGTCAAGCGGTGGAGCCGTAATGCGACCACGGACCCTCGACTTCTGGGCCGTCTGGGGAGTCCCCAACCAGAACGAGTACGTCCACGTCCCGTTCGGCGGATGAGGAGCCTCCATGGCTGAGGTCACCTATGCCCCGATCGAAGCCAGGTGGGTAACCGAACTGGCCGCCATCGAGCGTGCGGCGTTCCCAACTGTCGGGACCGTCGACCTCCTCTCCGCCGAGGACATCGAGATCCTCTGCGGGGTGTTTCCCGAAGGGGGCTTCGTGGCACTCGATGGTGACAAACCCGTTGCCATGGGCGTGGGGATCCTCATCGACTTCGACTTCGACTTTGATGAACCCCACCACTCGCTCGACGACCTCTGCGGCGAGCACTCCTGCGGCAACCACAGGGACGATGCTGATTGGTACTACGGAGTCACCATTGCCGTCGACCCGCACTACCGCCGACTGGGTATAGGCCAGCAGTTGTACGTGCTGCGAAAGGAGACGGTGAGGCGTCTCGGCAGGAAGGGGATCGTGGCCGGAGGGGTCATCCCCGGTTACGCCGATCACATCGGGGAAATGACCGCTGACGAGTACGTGGACCGGGTCGTGGCCGGTGAGCTCTACGACCCCACCCTCAGCTTCCAACTGGAGAACGGTTTCGAGACACGGGGTGCAATCCCGGACTACATGGACGATCCGGCCGTCGGCGACAACGCCGTGCTCATCGTCTGGAACAACCCGGATCTGGCATCCTGATCCCACCAGAACCGGTGTGGGGAGGCATCTGATGTCAGAAGCTGTCGAGCGAGTTGAGCGAGGTGCCCTCGGGCACCTCCGGATTGCCGACTTCAGCCGAATCCTGGCCGGACCCCTGGCGACGATGGTCATGGGTGACCTCGGAGCCGACGTGGTGAAGGTCGAACAGCCCGGCGTGGGTGATGACACCCGCACGTGGGGGCCGCCATGGTGGAAAGTGGACGGTGAGCCGACGAGCACCTACTACCTGGGCCTCAACCGCAACAAGCGGAGCATCGCCCTGGACCTGGACGATCCCGCAGACCTGGATGTGGCCCGTCGGCTCTGTCTGGATGCCGACGTGGTGGTCGACAATTTCCGTGTCGGAACGATGGCACGGTTCGGCCTGGACCGGGACTCCCTCGTCGAGGATCGCCCCGACCTCATCACCTGCTCGATCACCGGATTCGGGAGCACCGGTGACGGTGCTGGCCTCGCCGGATACGACGTTCTCGTCCAGGCGATGAGCGGCCTCATGGCAGTCACCGGAGAGGTCGACGGGGAGCCCATGAAGGTCGGCGCCGCCGTCGTCGACAAGTTCGCCGGCCTCTACGCCGCGGTAGCAATTCTGGCAGCAGTCGAGGAGCGGCGCCAGACGGGCCTCGGCCAACATGTCGAGGTCTCCCTCATGGGAGCGGCCCTCGCTGGCCTGTTGAACGTGGGCTCAGCCCACGTGACCACCGGTGTCGACCCCGGACGCCACGGAAACCGGCACCCGTCGATCGTCCCGTATCAGCCGTATCGGGCCTCAGACGGCCAGATGGTGATCGCCGTAGCCAGCCCTGTTCTCTGGGAGCGACTGTGCGAGGTGCTGGGCCGGCCGGACCTGCCCGGTGACGTCAGGTTCGTAGACAATGCATCCCGCACAGAGAACGCTGACGCGCTGGAGACCGAGTTGGAATCGACGCTTGCCGGCGGGACCGTGTCCGAGTGGATCGACAGGATGCGCGAGGCAGGGATTCCCGCCGGTCCGATCAACAGCGTTGCCGCTGCGTTTCAGGTTGCCGCTGACCTGGGCCTCGACCCCGTACAGGAACTGGGCGACCGAGCGGATGTCTTCAGGTCGGTCAGGTCGCCGATCAGGATGTCGGCGACGCCGCCGATGGTTCGCAGGCGTCCACCTGCCAACAACGAACACGGTGATGAACTCCGCAGGGAGATCAGCGACAACTAGGGCTCGATGATCCTGAAGAAGATTGGGAAGTCGGTGAGGGTGTCCCAGAGGGCGAGCACCCGGTCGGTGTCACCGCTGACAGTGGCTGCACCAGATCCGCCCAGGTCGGCGAGATGACCCCCGGTTGCCACCAGCTCGTTCAGTGCTGTCCGGTCGCAGGTGACGACGGCATCTGGCGACAGATGTGACCTGCCCGGGGTGGAGTGGAGGGTGCCGTTGGAGAGTTCCACGCGGACGACCTCGTCCGTGTCGGGCAGTTGCCAGTTGATGGTCAGGTGGCCCAGGTCTGCTGCTGGAGGACCGTCGACCCTGACAGCGAGGTAGTCGAATACCTGCTGCAGGGTCATGCCCCGCGCTATCTCGGGCCTGGGTCGTTGCATTGCCGGTACGTCGAACGAGCCGTTGCGCAGTTCCTGGGCGCCTGTCAGGTAGATGTCGCGCCACGGTCCCGACTCGGCCCGGTAGGCAAGCTGTTCGAATGCGTCGGCCTGGAGAAGCCTGGCCTCTTCACAGGTGGGGTCAGCGAACACGGCGTGTCTCAGCACCTCGGCGACCCACCGGTGGTCGCCGCCTTCATAGGAGGCACGAGCCTGCTCGAGCAGGGTGTCCATTCCGCCCATGAACTCCACGTAGCGGGCCGCGGCCTCCACGGGTTCATAGGGGTCGAGGCTGGATGGGTGGCCGTCGTACCAGCCCAGGTAGCGCTGGTAGACGGCCCGCACGTTGTGGCTGACCGTGCCGTAGTAGCCATGGCAGAGCCAGTCCTCCCACAGCCCAGGGGGGAGGTCTATGCGGGCGGAGATCTCATTGGGGGTTAACCCCAGGTTGGCCAGGCGCATCGCCTGGTCGTGCAACCACCTGTAGAGGTCGCGCTGGTTGGTCAGGTAGTTCCTGACGGCGTCGGTTCCCCAGTGGGGCCAGCCGTGGCTGGCGAACACGATGTCGGTCTCGTCGCCCCACCGGTCCAGCGCCTCATCGATGTAACGACTCCACATGAGTGTGTCGCGGACCAGCGCCCCCCTGAGGGTCAACACGTTGTGCATGGTCGCAGTGCAGTTCTCGGCCATGCAGAGGATGCGGTGGTCCGGGAAGTAGAAGTGCATCTCCGCCGGTGCTTCGGTCTCCGGTGTGAGCTGGAACTCGATACGGACACCATCCAGCACCAGTTCCTGGCCGGTCTCGGTGATGTCGATGGTTGGAGGCACCAGGGCAGAGGAACCCGTGGGCAGACCCTTGCCGAGTCCCTGGTCGACATGGCCGTGTTCGTTCCACGGGATGAGCAGCCCGAACTGGTAGGTGGTCCTCCGGCTCATTGCAGGTCCGGCGACCACGTTCTCAGCCACCGCCTCACGCAGGAACCCTTCTGGCGCCACGATCGGTACCTCACCGGACTCGACCCGTTCAAGGTCGACCACGCCCAGCACACCGCCGTAGTGGTCGAGATGTGAGTGGGTGTAGATGACCGCCGTGACCAGCCGCTCACCCAGGTGCTCGGTGACCAGGTCGTATGCGGCGCGGGCCGTCTCGGTCGTGGTCAGGGGGTCGATGACCACCCACCCCCGGTCACCCCGGATGAAGGTGACGCAGGAGGTGTCGAATCCGCGGACCTGGTAGAAGCCCTCGCATATTTCGTAGAGGCCATGCTGGGCGTTGAAACCGGCCTGGCGCCACAGCGCCGGGTTGACCGTGTCAGGCGCGGGACCCTCCACGAAGTCGGACCGGGAGAGATCCCAGGCGATCGGCATCCACGGGTTCGGGTCGATCCTGTCGATCACCGGCTCCACCCTTGTGGCTATGAAGCCACGGGCCACGTTGGCGGCGTCACGACCGTCGTCGGGTGGAAGGGATGCTGCGAAGGCGTCCAGGTCGGTCCGGGTATGTGGCGTGGCCGGCTTCGGGGTGCGGGGGTCGTCAGCCATCTGTGTTCACCAGTCCAGACAGCTCATGGACCGGTGAAGGCTGGGCCCGTGGTTTCGTGGATCGGGACCTCACCGGGGCCGTCGCCGTAGCGGCCAAGCTCGAACCGTGCGACCACGAAGTGGTGTACCTCGTCAGGCCCATCGGCCAGGCGCAGCGTGCGCTGGGAGGTGTACATCGACGCAAGCGGCGTCCACTGGGAGACGCCCGTGGCTCCGTGGACCTGGATCGCCTCGTCGATGATGTGACAGACCTTCTCGGGAACCATTGCCTTCACGGCGCTGATCCAGACTCGGGCCTCGGCGTTGCCCATGGTGTCCATGGCTCTTGCTGCACGAAGCACCATGAGGCGCATCGACTCGATGTCGATTCGTGCCCGCGAGAGGACCTCCATGTTCTTTCCGAGGCGGGCTATGGGTTTGCCGAAGGCCTCCCGGTAGAGGCCACGCCGGGCCATCAGTTCCACGGCCCGTTCGGCGGCCCCGATTGAGCGCATGCAGTGGTGGATGCGACCCGGGCCGAGGCGCAGCTGCGAGATCTCAAAACCGCGACCCTCGCCCAACAGGAGGTTGTCGTAGGGGACGCGGCAGTCGTCGAAGGTCAGGTGCATGTGGCCGTGGGGGGCGCCGTCGTCACCGAACACGTGCATGGCGTGGTCGATGGTGAGCCCCGGGGCGTCAGTTGGTACGAGGATTTGGGACTGGCGGCGGTGTGGTGGGCTGTCAGGGTCGGTCTGGACCATTGTGATCATGATCTTGCAGCGGGGGTCTCCCGCGCCGGAGATGTAGTACTTGGTCCCGTTGATGACCCACTCGTCTCCGTCGCGCACGGCGCTGCAGGCGATGTTCTTGGCGTCCGAGGAGGCCAGGTCGGGTTCGGTCATGGCGTATGCGGAGCGAATCTCGCCGTTCAGGAGGGGTTCGAGCCACTGCTTCTTCTGCTCGGGGGTGCCGACCCGCTCAAGCACCTCCATGTTGCCGGTGTCGGGTGCCGAGCAGTTGAGGCTCTCGGAGGCGATCGGGTTCTTGCCCAACTCGGCGGCGATGTAGGCGTAGTCCAGATTGGAGAGGCCCTCGCCTGTCTCGGCATCGGGAAGGAAGAAGTTCCAGAGACCCTTCTCGCGGGCCTTGGCCTTGAGGGTCTCGATGATGTCGATCTGGCCGGGGTGGTATCCCCAGTGCTCCTCGCGTTCCGCTCCGAGGTCGTGGTACTCGCGGGTCACGGGCTCCACCTCGGTGGCGATGAAGTCCACCACGGCGTCGTAGAGCGGGCGTGCACCTTCTGACATCGCCAGGTTCATGGACGTGTCGCTGGGGTCTTCGATGTGCAGTCCGGGTCCGATCGGCATGTTCTTCCTCGTTGTTCGGCTGGAGGCTGTGGCTGGGTAGTGCCGGAACCTAGGACAGTGGCGGCGTCGGCCCACAACCGGAAGGGTCGGATGGTCTGGCCTTTCAGGCCCCCCGAGTCTGTAATAACATGTGTAACACGTAAACTGTGGTACACATACAGACATGGCGAACCTCACGCTTTCGGTCGACGACGACCTCCTCGCCAGAGCGCGGGTAAGGGCAGCCGAGCAGGGAACCTCGGTGAATGCGGTGGTGCGCGATCTGATTACCGGCTTCGCTGCCACGGATCGGGTCGACGCCGCACGCCGTCGCCTGGTGGCACTCTCGATCTCCTCTGCGGCCGGATCCGGCGGAAGGTCTCTTGCATGAGTGGGCAGGCAACCAACAGGGTGTTCGTCGACTCCTCGGTCGTGGTGCGCCTCTTTGATGACGACGATCCACAACGCCAGGCGGCTGCCCGGGCGCTGATGGGTGAGAGCGGAGGAACGACGCTCATCGTGTCGACACGGGTCCTGGCCGATTTCTACGACACCGTCACCGGCCACTTCGCGCGCCCACTGCCCTCGGTCGTCGCCGGTCGTGCTCTGGCCGATCTGGCTGATCTGACGGTCGTCCAGGTGGATCCTGACCTTGTCTTCTCGGCTGCCGAAACCGCCGAGGCGAACGACCTGCTACTGCGTGACGCCCTGGCCGTCGAGGCAGCGGTCACAGCGGGATGCGGCCGGCTGCTGACCGAGGCCATCCCGCATGGGACCGTGTTGCGGGGTCTCGTGGTCGAGGACCCGGTCTATAGCGAAGAGCAGTTGTCAACATGATGGAGATCGCCGGCCTCAGCCGACATGCCGTGGATGCGTTCGGAACCCGTATTCACGTGGCCGAGGTTGGATCCGGACCGATGGTGCTGTTCATCCACGGGTTTCCCGAGTCCTGGTACTCCTGGCGTCACCAGATGTCCGTTGTTGCCGAGGCCGGCATGCATGCGGTGGCAATTGACGTCAGGGGATACGGGTTGTCAGATGCACCCGAGGAGGTCGGCGCCTACCGTCTCGTGGACCTGGTTGGTGACTGCGTGGGCGTGGTCGAGGCCCTGGGTGAGGAGACGGCTGTGATCGTCGGCCACGACTGGGGCTCGCCGATTGCTGCTGCCGCGGCCCGCCTCAGACCTGACGTGTTCACGGCGGTGGCCTTGTTGTCGGTGGCCTATGAGCCGAGGAGTGACCTGCGTCCGACGGACGCGTTCAAGATGATGGGTGGCGACGACGAGTTCTACATCGAGTACTTCCAGGAACCAGGCCGGGCCGAGGCCGAGATAGTCGAAGATCCAGAGCACTGGCTGGAGGGTTTCTACTTCACTGCTTCCGGCGACTGTCCGCCCTTCACATCAGACGAGATGTCGATGGGACTGATAGCCCCGGGTGGGAAGATGAGTGATTCCTTCAGGTATCCGGAGCAGTCGCCTAACTGGATGACGGCAGACGACCTCGCCTTCTACGTGGCCGAGTTTGCCCGTTCCGGCTTCACCGGAGGTCTCAACCGTTACAGGTGCGTTGATCTCGACTGGATCGACATGCGCGCCTGGCATGGCGCTCCCATCAGGCAGCCGTCACTGTTCATAGGAGGTGAGAAGGACGGTCCCACCATCTGGGGAGCGGGCAGCATCAGCCGGTTCCCACAGACGCTTCCCGGCCTCCGCGCCTCGGTGATCCTCCCCGGCGTGGGACATTGGATGCAACAGGAAGATGTCGACGGTGTCAACGCCGTCCTCCTGGATTTCCTCGAGAGCCTCAGCTGAGGGATCCGCCCACGAGGGACCGTCGAACGGGATCTTCGCACCTGTAGCAGCTAACCGCCTAGGTTGGACGGATGGTGGCACGTGTTTCCGGGAAACTGACCAGATCGCTCGGGTTGCGCCACGTCTTCGCGCTATCCACGGGGGCGATGCTCTCATCAGGCCTGTTCCTGCTGCCCGGCCTGGCGGCCGCCAAGGCGGGGCCAGCAGCGATCCTCGCCTACCTGTTGGCGGGAGTCCTCGCCATCCCGGCCATGCTCAGCGTCGCCGAGTTGTCGACTGCCCTGCCAAAGGCCGGCGGCACCTACTACTTCCTGGAGCGAGCGCTTGGTCCGGCCGTCGGCACCGTTGCCGGCTTTGGCACATGGCTCTCGCTCATCTTGAAGGACGCATTCGCCATGGTCGGCATGAGCGCCTATCTGGTGTTGATAGTCGATGTCGACGGCAGAACCCTGGCACTCGTGCTTATCGGGCTGTTCACGGTCGTGAACGTGGTCGGTTCCAAGGCCAGCGCCTCGCTGCAGCTGATCATGGTCGCCTTCATCCTGGTCGTGATGGGGTGGTTCCTGGGCGCCGGACTGTGGGACATCCGAACTGAGGGCATCGACAGCTCGCGGCTCGACCCGTTCTTCACCTCAGGTTTGTCCGGCGTGCTGGCAGTGACAGGCCTCGTCTTCGTCTCGTACGGCGGCCTTACCAAGGTCGCCAGCGCAGCCGAGGAGGTCGAGGATCCATCCCACCGGATTCCGTTGGGGATGATGCTCTCCCTGGGGGTTGCCACGCTTCTCTACACCCTCGGTGTGTTCGTGGCGGTTGCAGTGGTGCCTCCGGAGATTCTCCACAAGGACCTGGCTCCGATCCACACGGCTGCGACTTCGGTACTTCCGGAAATTGGGATCTGGCTGGTGGTCTTGGCAGCCCTGGCGGCCTTTGCCTCGGCGGTGAACGCTGGAATCCTGGCGGCTGCCCGTTACCCGATGGCCATGGCACGTGACGGGCTGTTGCCTGCGAAGCTCGGCGGGCTGAGCCGGCACGCCACCCCCGCCGTGGGGGTGGTGATCACCGGTGCGATGATCGCAGTGGTCGTCCTGGCCTTCGACGCCGAGTCGATTGCCAAGTTGGCGAGTGCATTCGTGTTGCTCACCCTTGGCATGGTGAACCTGGCTGTTCTGGTGCTGCGGGCTTCCCGGATCCGGTCATACGCTCCGGCCTTTCGTACCCCGTTCTACCCCTTCACGCAGTTTGCCGGGATCGCCGTCTCCGTCCTGCTTATCTCCATGCTGGGCTTGATGGCGCTGGTGTTCATCGGTGTGGTTACGGCAGTGGCCTGGGTCTGGCACCACTTCTACGCCACGCCGCGTACGCAGCGGGCCGGCGCGATCAGGCACGTGTTCGAGCGCTGGGGCGAGGGGGTCGACCGTGGCCTGGACCGTGAGATGAGCGCGGCGATGGCAGGTCACGGGCTGCGCTCCGGTGATGACTATGCGGGGCTGATAGCAAGGGCAGCAGTGCTCAGCGTCTCCTCCGGTACCGACATCGCCGAGGCTGCAGAGCGCGTCTCGACCGTTCTGTCTGACCGCATCGGGCTCCAGCGGGAGATAGTCAGCCAACGGTTCCTCGAGACCGGGTCACTGTGGATCCAGCCTTCTGACGACCATCCCACGGCAACGCCCGTGGCCCTGTTCGACGCCATCCACGATGACCAGTTGGTGATCGTGCGGGCGGCGGATGGAATCAGGATCCCGGCGGCATGGGGTGGGTCAGGGGAGAGGGTGAACGCCTTGTTCTTCCTGGCTGGGACTTCGACAAACCCGGGTCGCTCATTGCGGTTGGCCGGAGAGTTGGCCGGGTACCTGCACGGTGGTGCTCAGTTGATCGGATCGGCTGGTACCGAGGCCGAGGTCAAGTCGGCTCTCTTGCCCGGAGTGACGTTGCGCCAGTACGCGCTTCTTCCAGAGGGTCGCGACGTCGGCCTTATCGGTGAGCGTGTCGGCGACATCGAATGGTTGGACGGGGTTGAACTGGCCTCGGTGACCAGGTTCGGGGTGTCTCTGACGATCGACCCCGACCTGGTGCTGGAGCCCGATGACCAACTCGCCCTGCTGGGGCCCGATTCGGTCATGCCCGCGGCGGGCCAGCCGGCCCCGCTGAGGCCAGCCCGCTCCTGAGAATTCGCTGGTTTTCAGCGCTTCAGGATTCGCTTCACCTCAGCCAGTCCTGCGATCGCCTCCGATGGTGTACCAGCCACGGGTGCCAGGTTGAAGTCGGTGGCTCCGCCATCGACAAACGGGGCCAGCCATGCGGCTATCTCAGACGGCGTGCCGACGGGCGAGTACTTCTGGAATCTCGAGAAGGGCGCGGCGTAGAAGGATTCCATGGCGGGACCCAGGAGCCCGGCGCCCTCCTCTGGCGTGTCTCCAAGCCCGACCCACACCTGGTACCCGTGTCTCCATGTCACACCGGTCCGGCCAGCTGACAGGGCGACCTCTTCTGAAAGGGCAACTCCGTCGGCAAATCTCTTGGGTGAGCACCAGGAGGCGAGCCAGCCCTGGCCCCGTGTCCCCGCCCTCGTGATAGCAGCCCCCGAACGTCCACCGACCGTGACCACGACTGGCGGGTCCGGTACCGGACTGATCAAGGTGTCCGGCACCTGGAAGAACTCTCCGTCGTGGTCGACCGTGCTTCCCCCCAGCAGCGGGAGGAGTACATCGAGGGCCTCGTCGGTCCGACGCCCTCGGGTGGCCGGGTCCACCCCAACCGACTCCATTTCGTGGCGATCCTCACCGCCCACACCTATTCCGAGTGTGAGGCGGCCCGGTGCGTCCTCGGCGAGGGTGGAGACCTGGCGGGCGACGGCCACAGGGTGACGGAGGGCCAGCAGGTAGACGCCGACGTAGAGGCCGATGGTGGGGTGGAGGCCCGCCAGCCACGCCATGGTCATGAGGCCGTCACGCCCCTGACCGCCCCGGAATGCAACATGGTCCGCCGTGATCATGTGGTCGAGGCCACCGTCGGCGGCGGCGTTCACATATGCGTCCGCTTCCTCGCGCGATTTGAAGCCGGCTGGAGGGATCGAGACACCGACCCGCACCGGCCAGCTGGTCACGGGGTCTTCTTCTGCCCGAATCGATCCCATGATGTGATGCGTTCGGCCGGCCTCTGACGGGGGGCTATGCCCCAGCTGCCCGTCGGATGCCCGAGGGGTAGGAGGGCCAGAACCTCGTAGCGCTCGGGTATGTCGCACAGTTGGCGCACCTCATCTTCGTAGATGCGGTGCAGCGTGGTCATGGTCGTTCCGAGTCCCAGTGAGCGTGCTGCCAGCATGAAGTTCTGGACCGCCGGGTACACGGAGGCGTGGGTGGGGCCGACCGGCATCGGGCCCTCGTCGTCCTCGACCGTCATGTCGATGGAGGGCATGAGCACGAGCACCAGGACAGGTGTGTGTTCGAGGTTCTGTGCCAGGTGGACTGTGGCCCGGTTGTTGCGTTCCCAGCTGCTTCTGGCGGCATCGTCGGGGAACTCGGTCGGAGCTATGGCAGCGCCGTAGCGTGCCCACCCACGTCTGTAGATCTTGGCCAGGGCCAGCCTCGTGTCCGGGTCCTGCACGATGAGGAACTGGTAGGGCTGGATGTTGCCTCCGCTCGGTGCCTGGACCGCTGCCTTGAGGCACGTCCAGATGTCTTCCTCGCTGACCGGATCATCGTTGTATCGGCGCATTGCCCGATGAGTCATCAGGCCCTCAAGAAGGCCCAGTTCCGATCCGGTTTCTCCACCCATGCCGCTGTTCTCCTACCTGCCCGTAAAGCGGGGTTCGCGTTTTTCGGTTATGGCAGCGAGCGCCTCAGCGTGGTCCTCTGAGGTGAACGTGAGCATCTCCAGGGCCGTGGACAGGTCAAATGACGATCCCATTGTCTGCTTGATCCAGGCGTTGACAGCCTGCTTTGTGTACTGCACCGCCTGTGGTGCACCGGCGGCGAGGCGCTTCGCCCATGCCAGGCCCGCGGCCCGGCAGGTCTCTGCATCGGGTGTCGATTCTGTGATCAGGCCCAGCCGGGTGGCTTCTTCTGCTCCGACTGCGTCCCCTGTGAGGAGGAACCGCTTGGCCAGCACGGGGCCCAGCGCGAGCGGCCATGCGATAGTGCCACCGTCACCTGCCACGATGCCGACCCTGACGTGGGGGTCGCCCAGCCGTGCCGTTTCGGACATGACCACCACGTCACAGAGAAGGGCGATGCTGGCACCCAGGCCCATTGCATGTCCGGTTAGCGCACAGACCATCGGCAGGTGGACGTCGAGCAGGTCCCAGATGAGCGACTTTCCGTCAAGTCGGAGGTTGGTTGCGAAGCCGGGCTCTTGAAATTTGGGGAACCAGGCGAAGTCGCCGCCGGCCGAGAAGGCCGACTCGGTACCGGTCAGGAGGACAGCCCGGGCACTTCGTTCGGCCTGCAGGCGTGGGAACAGATTCGTCAACTCGTGGTGCATCCGGTCGTCGACCTTGTTGAGGGGGTCGTCGACCTTGTCGATGGTGACGATGAGGACGTCCTCGTCGTATTCGAACCGCAGGTACTCGAAGTCGTCGCTCGTCATGTCGGTGAGTTCACAACAGTCTCGTGTCGGTGTCCAACCCCAGTCGGATACGTCCGGTCAGCTCGTGGATTCTTTCGGCCACCATGCCGTGGGTTGCGGCGACCTGGCCGTCCCGTACCGCCCTCTGGAGGGGTTCTCGCAGGTAGACGGCGGTACCGCCGGCCTGTCGCTGGAGGTTGATGAGGGCATCGGCACACCTCTGTGCCGCATCGGCTGCAGCCAACCGGATGACGCGACGGTGTTCGATGCTCAGCGGGTCGCCGGCGGACGCCGTTTCCCAGGCGACTCCCAGGGCGTCCTCGAGGAATGCCCTGGCGGACCGGGCAGTGGCCTCTGCAGTGGAAATGGCAGTCTGTCCGGACGCCCGCTCAGCCAGGGTGCGCCCGGAGCCCTGGGGGGTCTTGGCCTCGGCTATCTCGGCGAACCTGTCGATGGCGCCATCCAGTAGGCCGATGGCCACAGCAGCCACTCCGGTCGCGAGCATGCCGTAGAAGGGGAAGCGCCACAGGGGACCGTCAAGCCGCGGTTTCGCGCCTACCAACTGGACCCATCGACCCTCTGGCACGAATGCTTCTCTGGTCGCGTAGTCGGTGGAACCTGAGCCCGAGAGCCCAGTTACATGCCAGGTGTCTCGGAATTCGACGTCTTCTGGTTCGAGGAACACGAACGGGGCGAAGAGCCCGTCGGCCCTGCGGGTCGGTGATCCGTCATCGTCGACGATGCGGGTACCTCCACCTATCCAGGTGCAGTGGCGGGTGCCCGAACCCCATTCCCAGGAGCCCGAGACCACGAGTCCACCGTCGACCGGTCGTGCCGTACCGGTTGGAACCGAGTAGCCACCGGTACAGGAGTCGGCGGGGCCATAGATGGTCGCGGCGTGATCGGGTGGGAGAAAGCCGGCGAGGAGGGACGTGGTCCCGGCGATCATCACGCACCAGGCGGAACCACCGTCGTGTCGAGCCACCTCGGCGATCGTGGCCATACCCGTCGCGACGTCCACCTCCGGGCCACCAAGTTCTGCCGGGACGAAGAAGCGGAACAGGCCGGCTGAGCGCAGGTCGTCAACGACATCACCCGGGAGGGTCCGGTCGGCTTCGATCCGTTCGGATCTCTCAGCGATCGACGGCCCCAACTCACGGGCTTCTTGTACGAGGTCGGTCATGGCCGGAATCTAGAAGCAGCATCGGAGTTGGGCAAACCAGTGGTGGTGGTCCGATGGTCCCCCGGGGCCGTAGGTTCGGCTCGCGTATGACGAGGTCCATGAGGCCGACCCGGACGACGGGAACCAGCGCCTTCTTCCTGGACTGACTGGCACCTGAGGCCCTGGCGTTGGCGGAGCGGCCGAAAATGCGCGACCATCGCTGTCAGGTCGGATGCCGGGAACCCCACCATCGGGGGAGGGGTGGCCCGACTTGTTGACAAGATGGGGGTTTGTGATGGAGGTATCTGTCACGGTCAACGGTGAGGTACGCACCGCTGACGTAGAGCCGCGTACTTTGCTGGCGCACTTTCTGCGCGACGACTTGGGGCTGACCGGTACGAACATCGGCTGCGACACGAGTTCGTGTGGTGCATGCACCGTCCTGGTCAACGGCCGATCCGCAAAGTCGTGCACGATGTTGGCCGTTCAGGCCGACGGAGCAGAGGTGACGACCATCGAGGGTCTGGCTGGCGAGAACGGCCTCCACCCGATGCAGGAGGCCTTCCACGAGTGCCACGCCCTCCAGTGCGGCTACTGCACACCGGGCATGGTGATGGCTGCCGTCTCCCTGGTCGACGAGTACTCCGATCTTGACGCTGACGGCGTGCGCGAGGGCCTCGAAGGCAACCTCTGCCGCTGTACCGGCTACCAGAACATCGTCAAGGCCGTCATGGCCGTGTCCGAGTAGGGGGAACGAATCGTGACTGTCACAGACACACCATTCGCCGGCGGCATCGTCGGCGAAGCCCGCCTTCGCAAGGAGGACCCCGCCCTGCTCACCGGCGAGGCGAAGTTCATAGACGACCTTGACCTGCCCGGTGCACTCTGGGTGGCATGTGTGCGCAGCCCCCATGCACACGCTCACATCAACGGTGTCGACACCTCCGGGGCGCTGGCCGTCGACGGTGTGGTCGCGGCCTATTCAGGCGAGGACCTTGCAGACACCTGGGTTGCGCCGTTGCCGTGTGCCTGGCCGGTTACCGACGACATGAAGAACCCGTCGCATTTTCCGGTTGCACAGGGAAAGGCCAACTATGCGGGCGACATCGTCGCCGTGGTTGTCGCAACCTCCCGGTACGCGGCGGCCGATGGCCTTGAGGGAGTGGTTGTCGACTACGAGCCGCTGGATGCCGTCGTGTCCGTCGAGGACGCCGAATCCGACAGGGTCGTCATCCATGAGGACCTGGGGACCAACGTTTCGTATGAGTGGCCTCTGATTCCGGACCCCGAGGGGGTGGATGCAGCGTTCGAGGCTGCGACACACCACATCACCGAGACCTATGTCCACCAGCGCCTGATACCGGCGCCGATGGAGCCCCGCGGTGTGGCAGTGGTTCCGGCGCCTCACAACGGCGACATGACGCTCTACTCGTCGACCCAGATACCACACGTGCTGAAGGTCATGGCGGCTCTCACCCTGGGTGTGCCAGAGCAGAAACTGCGTGTGATCGCACCTTCGGTGGGTGGTGGGTTCGGTTGCAAGCTGAACGTCTACGCCGAGGAGATCCTCTGCATGGCCCTCGCACAGCGCCACGGTGTACCGGTGCGCTGGACCGAGAGTCGCACCGAGGCGGCAGGTTCGACCATTCAGGGAAGGGCGCAACGCCAGACCATCGAGCTGGCTGCCGACGCCGATGGGAAGTTGACCGCGGTGCGTGCGACCCTTCTGGCCGACATGGGTGCCTACCTCCAACTGGTGGCGCCCGGCGTGCCGTTGCTCGGAGCATTCCTGTACCACGGGCTCTACGACGTGCCCCTCTACGCGTTCACATGCAAGAGCGTGTTCACCAACCTCACGCCCACGGATGCCTACAGGGGTGCCGGAAGGCCTGAGGCCACCTACGCCATTGAGCGTGGAATGGATGCCCTGGCAGTGGCGGTTGGTGTAGGTGCCGACGAGATCCGCTCCCGGAACTTCATTCCGACAGAGAAGTTCCCCTACGACTCACCGGCAGGTCTGGTGTTCGACTCGGGCAATTACCAGCCGGCCCTGGATAGAGCCAAGGAACTCATCGGTTGGGATGCCCGGATGGCAGAACAGGCTGAGCGTCGGGCAGCAGGGTCCACCACACACCTTGGCCTCGGTATCTCGACGTACGTGGAGATGTGTGGCCTGGCCCCCAGCAGGGTTCTGGCCTCGCTCAACTACGGAGCCGGCGGTTGGGAGTCCGCAACCGTGCGGATTCTCCCTACCTGCAAGGTCCAGGTCGTCACCGGTGCCACGCCGCACGGCCAGGGCCATGAAACCTGTTGGTCCATGATCGTCGCCGACCGTCTCGGCGTTGACCCCGACGACGTCGAGGTGCTCCACTCCGACACGGCTATCTCACCGCTGGGAATGGACACATACGGCTCAAGGTCGCTCTCCGTTGGTGGTACCGCCATCTGGATGGCCACCGAGAAGGTGGTCGAGAAGGCGGCGACCATTGCCGCTCACATGCTCGAGGCCAACCCGGAGGACCTGGAGTTGACGGGAGGCGTGTTCAGTGTCAAGGGCAGTCCGGACGCAGAGGTGCCTCTGGCTGGCGTGGCATTTGCCGCCTTTACTGCCCATGACCTTCCAGACGGTGTCGAGCCGAACCTCCAGGCACAGGTCACCTGGGATCCACCCAATTTCACCTTCCCGTTCGGTGCCCATATCGCCGTCGTTGAGATCGACGAGGTGACCGGTGCGGTCGACCTTGTCGACTACGCTGCCTGTGACGACTGCGGCAACCAGATCAACCCGATGATCGTCGAGGGGCAGATCCAAGGCGGCATTGTCCAGGGGGTCGCCCAGGCCCTCTGGGAGGAGGCGGTCTACGACGAGGACGGCCAGTGTCGCTCGGCAAACCTGGCCGACTACCTGGTGCCATCGGCAGCCGAGTGCATCGATATGAAGTTGGACCACACCGTCACCCCGTCGCCCACGAACCCCATGGGCGTCAAGGGGATAGGAGAGGCCGGGACCATTGCGTCAACGCCGGCCGTGATGAACGCCGTGGTTGATGCGCTGAGGCCGTTGGGTGTGACCGGGATGGCGATGCCGGCGTCGCCGATGACGGTCCGACGAGCCATCGAGGCTGCCGGTGGAGGTGCATCATGATCCCCGCAGCGGTCGGATACGTGAGGGCCGACTCCGCCCAGGCGGCGGTAGCGGCACTTGGCGAGCACGGCGACGAGGCCAAGTTGCTCGCAGGTGGCCAGTCCCTGATACCGCTCATGAGGCTCCGCCTCGCCAGGCCGAGCATGCTGGTTGACGTGGGCAGGGCAGACGACCTGCGCGGCATCAGCATCGACGGAGACGCGGTGTCCATAGGGGCGTTGACCAGCCACAGTGACCTTGAGCATTCGACAGATCTGGTGGCTGCCTGCCCGTTGCTTGCACACGTCGCATCCCAGGTCGGAGATCCGGCGGTCAGGCACAGGGGAACCCTTGGTGGGTCTCTGGCTCACGCTGACCCGGCTTCTGACCTTCCGGCGGCCGTGCTAGCCCTCGGCGGAACCCTCGTGGCGACAGGTTCGGGTGGCTCGCGTGAGATTGCTGCAACCGATTTCTTCACTGGGTTCCTGGAGTCGGCCCTGGCTGTCGACGAAGTGCTCACCGGGGTCCGGGTGCCGGTCTCCACGGGTGGTTGGTCCTACCAGAAGTTCAACCGGCGTGCCCAGGACTGGGCGATCGTGGGGGTAGCCGTTGCCGAGGGTGGTGCGGGCGTGAGCCTTGTCAACATGGGTTCGACACCGCTGCGGGCGTCTGCGGTCGAGGCCGCTGTTGCGGGCGGTGCAGGTGCCGCCGATGCTGCTGCGGTGGCAGCCGATGGAACCGAGCCACCGTCTGACAACAATGCCGACCCGGCCTACCGGGAGCACCTGGTACGGGTTCTCACCGAGCGGGCCCTGGTGGCGGCGGGTGCATGAGCATCATCTCCCAGAGGCACCGCCTCGTTGCCGGTGGCCGTTGGGCACGACCTGCACGGTGGGTGGTTCGGGGTCGTGCAATGCCCGGCATGGACGAGAGCCGTGGGGAGTCGGACCGGTACCGGTATCAGGCCTCCAGGTCTCAGCGCTCCACGCGTTGGCGGTCACGTGGGGTGGCCCTGCAACGACACCGGTAGGAACCGGTCCCGGCGACTGCGGGGATCAGTGCAACAGGCGGTGGAGCAGTTCGACGCGGCGGGACGGTCGGCCGGTCCTTGCCTCTGCCCGGTCTCCCGACCGTGCCGCCCAGAGTCCCGAGTTGACTCCAACCCAGCGGAAGGGTTCGGGTGCCCACCGACATGTCGAAGCTGGAGTTCATCAAGGACACCGGCGACTTCGAGATTGAGTACACGGACGCGTTGTCGAGGGCGCGTTCCTGATCCTCCCCGATCCGGCGGCCCCGGGTGTCGGTCGAGAGGC
>Ga0187827_10002559_pt1 | contig 24608 bp, 19 predicted proteins | sample ETNtaG_39_FD_167969 | JGI IMG/M metagenome (GOLD analysis project Ga0187827, IMG submission 167969) | Marine microbial and viral communities from oxygen minimum zone, Eastern Pacific Ocean - ETNP2014_SV_150_PacBio MetaG (Illumina Assembly) | ecosystem: Environmental > Aquatic > Marine > Hypoxic... | reverse complement strand
TTCGTGTGGATATCGGTGGCATTAGCTACCGGGGGCCGATTGTCAATTCTGATCTGTTCCACGGCGAAGGCAGTCAGAGGGTCTTCCAGGTCCAGGTCAGTAATATAAAGAGTGATATTGTAGATCCCCGCTTTTCTGTATATATGATTTGCCGATAAGGAATGGTCTTTTCCGGTTCCGTCTCCGAAATCCCATCGCACATTCTTGTAGAAGACATCTGAAGGGTCGTTAGGATCATGGGATTTGATTGCGCTCATGTAGATCGTATCATCCTCTTTCCCGCTTCGCTGAACCTCTATTACCACAACCGGTGGTGCATTGGATATGTTGAACAAGGCAGTTGTGGAACGTTCTATCATCAGATTGTCCCAAACGCTTAGAGTTACCAGGAACTTCCCTTTCTTATCATAGGCGTGGACCACCGTTGATTCATTTTCCACAGGCTTTGAACCATCACCGAAATCCCATCTTTCATTGGCAATAATACCGTCTATGTCGACAGATAACGATTTGAAATGGATACTCTCCCCTCCTGGGACGTTTACACCGGAATCAATTATTTCCAGAGGACCCGAAAGGTTCAATGTCGCCTCCATACGGGGTTCGGGTGGAAGGTTTGCCACGTATCTCACACTTGCATGAGACCATGTATCCTCGAAGTCCTTAACGTGAAGATTGAGATCATAGTTACCTGATTCCGTGAATGTATGTGTTATGAGCTTGTCATAGCCTATGTTCTTCCCGTTGATCTCCCAAGTATAATTTGCTATGGGTCCGTCTAGGTCGTATGAACCAAGCCCGGAGAATGTATAGGGAGTATTTATCTTGATGATATTTGGTAGTTCAGGGGTTTCTACGATATTGATCACGGGTACTGGCTTTCTGTTATCCAATAGCAGGTGAAGCAAGCTTCGAGCAAATTCAAAATTATCATAGGGCGAATATTCTCCTTCCTTTGAGATATTTCCGTCGGAAAGAATACCATCGCTTATCACGGCGAGCCGACCCTTTCCAATATTGGAGTAGACACTTAGATTTTCGTCATTTTCTGATTTCAAAATGGTGTGATTGCCTCCTTCCAGAACCCTATTGTGCCTGTCATAGTAGATAGTCTCAACGTAATCAAACTTTTCTAATGATCGATTGATATGAGAGGTGTTTCCCTTTCCCGGAGCATTGCTGTCGGTCCATGAGATACCTCCCATGGATGTAATGGGTAATGTAATGTCATTTTCTCCACCACCCAATACGAAAACACTGGCGCCTTTCAGAAGAAAATCCTCTAGGGCCGAGAGTTCAGTGGTGGTGAAGGTTTCCGTGGGGCCGGTTGTGACGTATATGTCATATCCATCAAGTTCTTCTTCATTTGCACGTTTATTCAGGGTTTCAAGTTCGAAATTCTCAGCCAAAAATTCCTCAGTGATGGTGGTATAGTCCTTATCGTTGCCATGTGCCAGGTCTATCAGTAATTTTTTCTTTGATTGCACAAAGGTGGATAGGTAATAATCATCAACGGGATCACGTGCACTGTTCCCGGCCATGGAAATGTCCTTGGTCTCGAACCAGTAATAGACTTTGGTGTAACATGGAAATGGTGGGATATCCCCCTGAAATATGGTATTGGTAACCTGTTCCAGAAGTATCTTGGTAACGGGTGTCCCGGGCGCAGAAGAGTTCACCATGTAATTCAAAAAGGTGCTATTGATATCGATACCCATGTTATCTGTGATGGTCGCAATCATTGTGTAGGAATTTTCGGTCTCTGTGATGTATACGACTGGGAAATGAATTATTCTTGGCGCAGTAAGATCAAGGCCCACCCAGAAACTGTATAGCGTTCCGGGAATGCTTGGTTCGGCATTGACCGGTTCGGTGTAAGTCGAATTGTCACTAAGGAACAGCTCGATATAATAGTAAAGGGTTGCATCATTTACAGTAATATCAAGTATTGCGCGGTATATATCTTCGAGTCGCAGGAATTCCACAGGGATGAAGTTTTTTTCATCGACAGAATAGTTCAAAACGACTTTGGCAATGCTACCGGTGGGCGCGTGAACGGTGGCATCGAAAATATACGGCCCATTAACATTCTCGGTATCTCCCAGCGGTACATGATCGATTGATATCGGCGTTGGCGAATCGTATTCTTTCAAAAAATCAATCCAGGAGGTTTCGGAAAAATCGAATTTACGCAAATAAGTGTTATAATTAGAGGTGGAAAGTATATTTTCCGGGAACCATATGGCCAGACCCAATGAGTTCGGGTGATCCGAGCCGGTACCATAAGCCACGATGCTATCCTTGAGAGCAATGCTCAATTCCGTGGCTTTCTGTTTCAATGACAGAGGCAGCGTAATATCGTCTTTGATAAGTTTTACGAAACTGTACAGATCAACGTAGCGGGATCGGGGTGTGTCTGAATGTCTCCTTGCGATCTGTATCTCAGAATGATAATGATACGTTGAAGAGATCAATGCCCTTGTGAAGGTCTCTAATGCCGGTATAAGAAATTTTTCCATGGAAGCGATACTAAGTGCCATTTGGGTGATGTAACCCTGTTCGTAATCCTCCAGAAAACGCTCAACGATATTTATGGCCACATCCCGGGATGTCGACAGCGGCTTTTCCGATATGAAAGACAATGCTCTTTGATAATCCCATCCTGCAGCGGGCTCTTCATCTGAGGCACCGATGAAAAATTTTGTATATTTTTTTACCTGGTAGGCCGATTCCAGATAACCGAAATAACAAACGTCCGCGGCTATTATTTCGTATTCGGTTCCATGGCTCTCCTTCAATTCTGAGAGTACCGAGGAAAGTTCCCACATCTTCAAGTCGTCGCTGCCGCTGCTCCAATCCTTGCAGAATCCTCTCGTCTCCTCGTTTCCTGAATCTCCTCGCCGTCTGAAAAGGCCGCTTCCGTGGTCCCACATCACGAGTATATATCTTTTGGCAGGGTAATTATCGACACCCCATTCTAGGAAATCCTTCAGAGTCCCGGGATTTCCCATGTTCAATTCACCCATTGAATCGTTGACTGGTACGGAATTGATTACCACGGGATCAAAATCCTGCTCCACCAAGTACCGTCTCGTATCCGTCCAATCTCCATTGCTTGAATCATGTCCGGATATTCGATCAAATTGTACAACTATATTGAGGTCCGGCCCACTACCTACCATTTCCATCTCATTGAAATCGGCTATTGCCACATCCTCTAGGTTATTGTCGGCGGCCATGTATACTAAAACGGTCCATTCCTTTTCAGCCCGTCCCGCTTCTTTTGATTCCGACTTTCCATTTACATTTTGGAAACCGACCACCGAAGGAACAAATGTTGCCAGGCTTATCATGAGAAGTAACGTCAGCACTGTTGGCCCTCGTCCGAAAATCAGTTTCGTCGGAATTATTCTCCGATTCTTCATCCATATAAGAGAAAACATGTTTCACCTTTGAAATATTGAATTTATTTGCTGGTTGATTTTCTTTTTGTTTTTTCGGAATTGGAAGATGTGTTCAGGCGCGAATTGTTATCTTGGCTATTCTCAGATAATGGGAGATATTTTTTCCCAACTTTTATGAACCATACGGAAAAGAGCAACATAACGAACATTAATTGTCCTTGTTTCCACCACCACATATGAACATCGCTCCATGTATCAAAACCGTATGCTTTGGCAATAGGCCAATTCAATACCAATCGAATAATATTTTCAATATATAATATGCCACAAAGTATTCCGGCCCATTTCAACCGTTTTAAAATATTCATCCGTAACCGGAATCCCATGACGATTCCCATGAGAAGAGCGGTAATAAATATCATTTCAAGTATACCTGTGCAATCGGGGATTATGATAAGTGTGTTCAAAGGTTTGGGGTAAGCTAGACCCGTGACCTTATCCAATTCAACCGGGATCGAGAACAATTTAGAAACGTAATAAGTGATGCGGGTTGTAATAAACTGAATGATCAGAAAGGGTTTCCAACTCCAGCCCTGTGCCTCCCCTGTATAATACCATTTATCCCACAGGTGGAGAATATATCGACCACCAAGATATGAGGGAAGAACCCATACAACAAGAAAGATTAAAATCCTGAATACTCTTCGGAAAAAAACACTAAGAGGAATATCATCAACTTCCTCATTCAAGACACCCCTCTTCTCTTTATTAATGTCTTTCTTTTCTATCTTTTTATTATCCGAATTCTTCTTTATACCTGCATTGTCTTTGGAAGCGTTTGCTATTATATTATTATTAGTGGAACCAACATCATCAATAATAGAATCGTTATCGTTATCCTTTTCCCGACCTATTTCAGCCTCATCCATTCCGACAAATATGCGTTTACGATAATTTATAATTATCTATTCCAGTCGCCATGTGAATGTTTCAAAACCTTAGCAACACTAATTGACTCGGTTGGTAATTATTTCATAAGTAAAGGATAAACTAAATAGGGTATATGTGATATTAGGGATTGTGAATTATATCATTACGATCGTATTGATTATATCTCGTTGGATCGGTGACGTTCTATGAAAGTTGTATCGGGATCATCCTCGAAGAAACTGGTGGAAGCACTTGTGCGAGAGATTGGCTGCACGAAGGCAGAGGTCACGTTAAAACGCTTTCCCGACGATGAATGCTACGTTAGGATAGACGAGGACCTCAATGGTGAAGAGATTTTATTGGTTTCCAACTCCTATCCCGACCGAAATATCATCGAACTTTTCTTATTACAGGATGCTCTCCGGAATTTCGAAATAAAGAGTTTGACTACCTTGATCCCGTATTTCGGTTATGCTCGACAAGACAAGATATTCGAGCACGGGGAAGTGGTTTCGGCTATGAGCATGGCGGGGCGTATCGGAACGGGTTCCGATAAGATCATTCTCGTGGATGTGCATGAACCGAAAATTACGCAATGGTTCGATCGGCCTGCGATTTCCGTTTCAGCAATGACGGATATCGGAAAATATCTCGCCGGAAAGGGGGTTGATATTATTATCTCTCCGGACCTTGGTGCCCTTGAGATGGCGAAGACGGCTGCCCGGGCGGCAAATGCGGAGTTCGATTATATTGTAAAGCACAGGATAAATGAGGATACCGTCAGGATGGATTTGAAATCCTTAAATGTCCAGGGAAAATGTATAGGGATCGTTGATGATATGATATCTACCGGGGGGACAATACGGGAATCTGCAAGAAATATATATTTACAGGGAGGACGGAAGGTTTACGCGGTTTGTACCCACGGTCTTTTCTCGAGGAACGCCCTGGAGATGCTCAAAGTCGAGGTGGACGGTGTTTATTCAACAGATACGATCGAGAATCCGTGTTCTGTGATATCAGTTGCCAGTGTCATAAAGGAAGCTCTTTTTAAAAATTAAAATATCACGAACTTACCCGGATTGGTTTCATAACGGTCCTTTTCTTTCCTCCGGATGTGATCCTGGCCAATATCACCGATATGTTGTCCTTTCCGCCCTTTTCGTTTGCACCATCCACGAGTTTCTGGCATATCTGTGCTGGATTATTATTCAATATTATGTCTCTTATCTCGTTATCCCGTAGCATGTCGGTGAGCCCATCGCTGCACATCAGCAGGTTGACATTCTCATTGAGGTTGAATAGATTGTAATCCGCTGTTACTTTCTCTGTGCTCCCCACCGACTTTGTGATCACATGCCGCATCGGGTGTTCCTCGGCTTCTTCTTCGGTAATGGCATTGTTATCGAGAAGCGCGTTTACGTAACTATGGTCTTTGGTAATTTGCTCGATCTCTCCTTTCTTGACCATATATGCCCGGCTGTCGCCAACGTGTGCAAGATACAGGTGATCGTCGTAGATGACCTCGTAGACGAGGGTACACCCCATCTTTCCGCCTTCGCTCAAGTTCCAGATCTCTTCATTCACATTGTTAAGCGTCTCTGCAACGCTCTTTTCGAATCTCTTTCTTATCTCGCTGGGGGTATTGTCTCCCTCGAATATGGCTGGGAGGCCCAGAATGCTGAACTGAGCAAAACCGTCGCAGGCAATCCTGCTGGCTACTTCTCCTTTTGCATACCCCCCCATTCCATCGGCGAGTATTAAGGCATAATGCCTGGACTCACCATCCAAGCCACCACTCATGACCTGGAGGGTCCTGATGGAATCCTCGTTTTGGTCTCTTTTTATCCCTACGTCGGTTTTTGAGAAAATATTGATAATGCTCATAATCACACCTACCAAAAAAAATGTTATTTCATTTATTACTGCTATTATCATCAGGGGGGATTTCTCCGCTCGATCTTTTCAAAGGTATTGGAGTTTCATCGTCATTATCCTGAGATGAATCCTCGGGAGCGTCAGGGTCCTCCCCCTTTTTATCTTTTTCGTCTTCTGTGTTCGTATCTCCCTTTATTTTCTTCTTTATAACGTGATATATAAAATCAACCACTATAGGAAGTGCGATTACCACTGCGAGGGTGACGAACATCATGTAAATACTGGTTGATGGAAACTCATTTTTCTCTTCTCCTGAAAACTTGAGTTTCACGATTCCAAACCAGGGTAATTCACCCCTGGCCTTGCCGATTATCCACTCGGTCTTTACCGGTCGGACCTTTTCTTTTGAGGATGGATTTGTCTCCAGATGTTCCTGATCGACACAGGATCCCGCGTTGCGGGCTGCATTGCGGTCACCAACGGTGATGAATCCATCGTGCATTCCATGGTCACCGAAATTCTTGGTGATTAACATTAAATTAATCTTGAGATGCACTCGAGCGTATCCGTATTCATTAATATGAATCTGATGATTTTCCCCCAAATTGTACCATCTAGCTTTTGTAATCAACGTGTTTTCACTGATCGTTATATACCAATCCATCTCTTTTCCATATTCGAGCTTCTTCAAATTGGGGATGTCGAAAGAATTATTTGTGGTCTCGTTGACATTCAGGTAGAGTACGGGCCGATGGATTACCGGCGTATCTGCCCCTCCGTTCTTGCGATAGATTATTACATCCCCGTATTCACTATATGTTTTATATCCTGTTGCCCTTCCTTTAACATAAGAAACCAGATCTTTATCGCCGTCCAGTTCCTTGACTAGAACCAGGTCCCCTGTATCGATAACTCCCAGCTCACTGTCATCTCCATGCTGCATGGAATCTGACTCTATGACCACCATTGGTGGCCAGTTTCCAGTGTACAAAAAAATTGCCAACAACAATACCCCTATGATTCCGGCGGCGATAGCAATATCTCTTAAAAAACCTAGGATATTTTTCAGTTTCATTAATTTGCCTCACATTCTCAGGTTCGGTCCGGTATTGTTCTTGACCGGATCGAACGCTGGCACAAGAGGAATAGCATTATTGTAATTAAAATTTTTATCAATATTAATAAATCCCAATACTCATTTTCTGAGATTCCAGTTGTCAGAGGCATATTTCTCAGTGGCCAGATTACTTGCGATGTTTTTCTCATCTTTAGTGTATTCTGAAGGTATTAAATCAACCTTGAAAGTGTCTTCGAATCCTTTTACGAAACAGTGAATCAAATCCTCGAACTCGATACGGTGACCCAGTTCTTTAGAGATGCTTGTTGCTTTTTCGTTGAATCTCTCCCGGTAAACTTTTCTGCCTTTTATTGGTATTCCCATAACATCTAACATCTTTTCGGTGTCCCAGTCGATTGGAACCGAACCGTGCTGTAAAATCACTCCCTTATCCCTGGTCTGGGCGGAGCCAATGATCTTTTTGTTACCCGCCATCACCTCGTAGGTAGATGGTGTCTCGAAACAAATCTTGGATCCCATTCTCGCCTGGCTGGGAACTATCTTTGGTGCTATTTCGCACATTATCCCGCAAAGCTGCAAAGATCTTACGAGGGCCTTGGAGATAGTCCGGTATGAATCCACCACTCCGATACCTTCCATCTTCTTGTGGGAAGAGGGAATAATGATCGAATATGTTAACTCGTCATCGTGTAACACGGCCTTTCCACCAGTGAGCCTTCTCACATAATCAATACCAAGTTTACGGCAGATATCAAGGTCCACTTCGTCCCTGATTCTTTGAAGATATCCAACAGACAAAGCTGGAGGTTTCCATCTGTAAAGTCTTATGGACGGTATGGAATCCTTTTTACATTGCTCTTGCAGTAGTGTCTCGTCAAGAGCCATGTTTGTTGCTGCGTCAGAAAAATCATCCAAAAAGAGTCTGAAACTTTCCATTTATTTCCCGCCCTAAGAGATTGAGAATACCCATATCTTTGTTGATCCCACACCATGGGTATCAAGAATTTTCCGGTCGATTTTCTTTTGTTTGCCGACTTTTTCGATCTGGCAACCTGCTGGGGCCAAAGAAAGAAAGTCCTCCACTTCTTTCAATGGAAGGGATAGACCTGGTAAGTTATAGTGCATGGGTACCGCCACACGAGGTTTTATTTCACTGATGACGTTCCATGCTACTTTCGGTCCAATTGTAAATATTCCACCCACCGGGATGAAAATAATGTCAATATTGTGCAATTTGGCCAACTCTCCGGGGATCAGCTTATGCCCGAGATCGCCCATATGTACCAAACGGATTCTATTGATCGAAACCGAAAATAGAATATTCTTACCTCTCTCCTTCCCCCTTGACATGTCGTGAAAGGTTTCTAACCCTTCAGTTTCTACTCCAAGGTAATGGATTCGCCCGGGTTTGTGGATGATCTTAGTTTTTTCGGTTTTAAAAAACCTGGCCTTGTCATGATCGAAATGCCTGTGACTAATGGTGATGAAATCGGCCTGTCCGCCCGGTTTTTTCAATCCTAGGGATTTTCCATCATGGGGATCGGTAACCCAAATTATCGATTTTCGAAAATATGATTTGCCATGGGCTAGGTCTTCCGGATTAATTTGAGACTTTCGGAGGATTGACGATTCTGGAGAGTTTTTTAATTCTACGCTTTCGGGTTCCCGGAGTTTATTAAGTGGCGACTTTGCAATTATTTCGAAGCAGGAGTGACCGTGCCATTTTATCAACATACAAAAAAACCCCTTCAACCGGGAAATGAAGAACGAGATATATAATAGATTCGTAATAGTTGAATTTCGCACAAACGTTGCAATTAACGATTGATTTTTGAGTTTAGTCCTTAAGGGTCTATTAGAAAATACCCGAAAGGCTTTTCTTCAGGTCGATTATCCTTGTTATTGGATATTGTCAATGGTGAAAAGTTCGACAGAAAGTCGAGGCCTTTCGAGTAACGCCTCGAAAGGACTAGATGCATCTGATGCATCAAAGGTTTTCAGCTTGACTATGTGCGCAGAATCGTGGGCTTGTAGGTTACCGAAGGAAATCGAAGGCTCAGAAGCGCCAGAAGGGTGCCTTCGGAGTGAAATGGGAGCCTGTAGGTTTGCAAAGGAAATCGAAGGCTCAGCAATGCCCAAAGGGTATTGCGTAGCCTGACCGCACACTTGCGGGCAGGGATAGGAACATCTCTGATGTTTCAAGACGAAGTGGGAGCCCGGAGGGCCGATTCCGCTTCATTAATATAAACAAGTTTTCTTTAAGTAAATCACAAAATTATGCCAAAGATTATAAAATCTTAAAAAACGATTTTATTATATTGCTAGGGTTCCTAGAACTGGCCATCCCTGATGAAATGCTTACAAAGATAGATTTCGAAGGTTATCGGTCAAAATCAAAGACATATGAATGACGAGGGTAATGAACCATGAGCTTTCGTGATGTTGGTGAAGATAATATCCCGTCCAGGGAAACACGCTCGTTCCAGAGGAGGTATATCCATCGGGACGATCTTGGTGTTTCACCCATACTCGGTACCATGCTTATATTGCTTTTAATGGTTACCATGATCACTTCAATTCTTCTCTGGGCCGCTCCAATGATTGATGAATTCGAGGATACGAACCAGTACAACAGTATGAAAGGTCTAATGGAATCCATAGACCATCGTATAGATTATCTTATGACCACTGGCGACAACTCCTCCGTAAATATGAATCTCATGATCCCACCTGGAACATTGGGTGTTGCCAATGACCGCGAATTCTGGCTTGTATCCTTTAACTACTTAAATCCGTTGCTGTCTGAAGAGGATGATTTTTTCTACGGAAATTTCCAGAAGAATCCCTCGAATAATGGAGGCAACTTCGTCCTCTCATCATCCTACAACCGAACCGTGGATGTGCTGATCAAATGGGTTGGTACCGATGTGACCGAAGGCCAGTACGAAATTCATCTGAATAAATCTATCGCGATTTCAACGATCAACGATATCATCGAGACCTTTTCCGTGACCGTGATGGACCATCAACGACAGGAACCTTTGAGTCAATGCATGGTTTTTTCTGTTAATCACATTGAGGGAAATCTCAAATGTCCTAGCGGAAGGTTTGATTTTATCGGTCTGAACGGCGGTGTTATGACCGAGTATCCCAATCCCGAGGAACCCCGAGCGATATCGCCTCCTGAATACGTGGAATCCGTCTCTATTACACCTCAAATACCGGATCTCTCCAATAAGTACTCCACCGGGGACTGTCTCATTCTAAATATTATGGATTTCAGTTCCACTGGTCTTAGTATTGCCGGAGAGGGCAATTACGGGCTCGATTTGGCCTATCCAGATATTAGAATGAATGATGTTGGGGAAGTCCGGAACGTCAGATTGCACGTCTACGGAAAATATCAACAATGCATTTATAATGATTATTCTCAAGGGTTTTCCAAAGGTTTTTCTGAAATTTCCGGTTTTTCCGGTTTTATGGAAGAACTCGACAGCGGAACTATTCTCTACAAGGTCAGCAATCCCACCCAACAGGAGCGGGAAAATGTAGTTAACCTTGTGGTTAACGAGCATTTTTTCACGTTAGATCTATATAAAAAATAAACTACGAAGGTGAATGTCCTGCTACAATCCAGGAGAAAATGGAGCTATATTCGAGACCGTGACGCCGTAGCCCCGGTTATAGCAACGATGTTGTTGATAGTGATAATGCTAATGATCGTGGCAGTGGTCATCAGTTGGGGAGTTCCTCTCATACAGGAAAATCAGGATGAAACTACAATTAGAACTAACAGAAGGAACATGAATACTCTGGAGGGGAACCTGAAACAATGTATCCAAAGGGGACCCGGTTTTCAATTGGAGAATTCATATAATTTTCAGGATAGCGAGTTCTATATGAATAAAGATGCCGAAACCTGGCTGATCTATTACTCCTGTTTTCCAAGTATCAATATTACATACTTGGGTCTTGACGATTACAACGATTTCTTTGATATCAGGACCGAAGGCCCGGTGACTTATCCCGAATTCGACATAAAAAAATGCTGGGCAAGGGTAGATTTCATTGATCCAAAACCATTACTGGGCGATTCGGTTCGGGAAGTCCCTTATGCTTCAGGATTTTTGCTGTCAAAAAATGACAACGGCACTGGTAATTACATAACAAGCAGTGAACTGAAGGGCACCGTGAGGATCTCGGTCCTGTTTAATGAAACAGTGATCTCGGAGGCATGGCTATTCTCATTGGACATGATCGAGCAGAAGGTCAAAACAAACAGCGAAACCTATCGAATGGGACTGGGTAACGGAGCATTATTGGAATCCAGTCCAAGCACCACGAAGGTTGTAACAGAACCAGTATTCTCACAGAATACGATATTTGGATCCCTAGGGATTTCAATGATAGATTACCGGAACGAGGAACTTGATTATTTCTCGGAGGGAAGATACACTATCGGATTCGAGGTGGAAAACCGAGAGACCTTCAATATTAAGAAAGTTTTCAACTTGCACATTCAGATTGATGGGGAATGGGTCGAGACGTGGTACAATTATTTGGATCGTGATTTTCAAAAATTCGATGGGAGTCAATCCGATTACACGGGATACCGTCTGAATGATGAAGACAGCCGTATTGATTATCTCTATCCTGCTAATACAGCAATAGGGAGAGATGATCTCTATCCAAACAATATCGATCTTCAAATATCCCGATATGTCGTCAGGAGCTGGTTCGAGGAAGGTTAAGTGGTAAGGGAGATAAGATGAGAAAATATACGAAAAGAGGTGCCGGTCTTTATTTTAAGCGAAATAAAGGAGCTTTTGTGGAGATCGGATATATATATGTACTTGTTATCTCCGCACTTGTATTCGTATCATTGACAACGATGATCTCACAGAGAGTAGAGGAAGAAACTGATCGGTCCGCCAAGGTTCAGCTATATGAGATAGGTGGTAAAATCGAAATGAACATCAACAATGCAGTTATATTCGCTGCATCGCATCCTGATTCACAGCTTGACATGAACGTGATGATACCAACTACAGTGGGTGGGGATGATTATACCGTCTATATCAAGGATAACGAGATGTTTCTCAATTCTTCGGGGACGGTTAGTTCCGTGAAATTCTACCTGATGGAATCTCCTTACGAGGTTCTTTCGTACAATGCCAGAACTGGAACCCCCGAACCGATTCAGAGTTCATATGGTTCGATAAACCTTAAATACGGTAAAGGACTTAATAATAATGTTATTTGGATTACTGAGAACACAGATTGATGAAAGGAAAAGAACTACATAAATTGCGTAAATAGAAAAGGTGTCGCCATGACCAACAATAAAAAGACCAGACCCGGCCTCTCCGGGAAATGTGATGTCTTCCAGACGGAAGAGACCAACGATATATTGCGGTCCCAATTACGGACCCTTATGATGCTTGGAATGGTGCCGCCTGCTTCGAAGAAGAAAGGAAGGAAGAAAGGGGACAAAAAAAAGGGGAAAGAAAGCCCCCGTAAAAAAGCCGGTGCTAAGAAGGGAGACAAGAAGGGCAAGAAAGGTGATAAGAAAGGAAAGAAGCCCGGCAAGAAGGGGAAGAAGCCTGACAAGAAAGGGAAGAAGGGGGGGAAAGGGGATAAAAAGGGAAAGAAAGGACCCAAGAAAAAGGGAAAAGGGAAAAAGAAGGGGGGCGAGAAAAAGAATAAGAAAAAGAAGGAGAAGAAGGGAGGTTTGTTTGGCAAGAAAAAGGGAAAGGATAAGGGAAAGAAAAAGAAAGGCGAAGAAAAGAAGAAGGGTGAAGAGGAGGAAGTCACCACAACTAAGAAACGTGGTGATATCAAACGGCACGACTCCGCAAAAAAGACGGAGAAGGTGGATTACGCCTCAGCAAGGTTCGAGGAACTGGAAACTTATCCTATTAAAGAACCCTTCGCCTACGTTCGAATATTGTATGATAAAAAGGCCTTCACAAAGATATATCATGCAGTGGAACCGGAGCTTACGAGGAAGGAGGAACATGCCTATAAATTCATATATGACGTATTGAAAAAGGCACTGAACGTTACCGTGGAAGAAATTGATATGGATCCCGAGAGATTCCTGAAACATGCCACCAGGGACGTTAACCGTAGTTACAACCTGGGACTGAAAGGAAGGGCCCTTGATAAGGTCTTCTATTATGTGGAAAGAGATCTTCTGGGTTACGGGACCATCGATGTTCTGATGAGAGATCCCAACATCGAGGATATCTCATGTGATGGGCCGAACATATCAATTTTCATATATGACCGACGATACGAATCACTGGAAACAACACTTATATTTGATGATGAGGAAGCACTTGACGATTACTCCATCAGGCTGGCCCAGAGGTGCGGAAAACATCTTTCCATTGCACAACCCATTCTGGACTCCACACTCATGGACGGTTCCCGTGCCATCATGAGCCTGGGTCGTGAGGTTACCACGAGAGGTTCTTCCTTCTGTATAAGGAAGTTCCGTGAACAGCCGTTCACACCTACTGACCTTATGGATTTCAATACTATCTCTTCGGTGATAGTCGCCTGGTTATGGATCGCCATTCAGTACGGTATGTCCATGCTGATATGCGGAGGTACTGCCAGTGGTAAGACCACATCACTAAATGCTCTTGCACTTTTTATCCACAGGGATATGAAGGTATTTTCCATCGAGGAGACGCGTGAACTGAACCTGCCTCATCCCAACTGGGTCGCCAGTCTTACAAGGGATGGTTTTGGAGGAGGTGATGTGGGAGCTGTTACAATGTATCACCTTCTCAGGGCTGCCTTGAGAGAGAGACCCGAATACATCGTGGTGGGTGAGATTCGTGGGGCCGAAGCTTACGTTCTTTTCCAGGCGATGTCCACGGGTCACACGACCTACTCCACGATCCATGCAGATTCTGTTCAAGCCTTGGTACATCGTCTCGAGAATAAACCCATCGATATCCCCCGGGTTATGATACCGGCTCTGGACGCGGTTGTGATCCAGATCCAGACCCGGATCGGTGAAAGGAGGGTTAGGCGGGCCAAACAGGTGGTGGAGATAATCGGACTCGATCCCCATACCGGTGAGCTGCTCACCAACGAGGTGTTCAGGTGGATACCTGCAACAGACGAATTCGAGTTCTCCGGTAAGAGCTATATTCTGGAAAAGGTCATGGTGAGAACCAATATGAGCAAACCCCAGATCATGGAGGAGTTGAAAAACCGGAAAGATGTTCTTGATTGGCTTGTAGAGAACGATATCAGGGCTCACATGGATGTGGCAAAAGTTATAATGGAATACTATTTAAGACCGGAAGAAGTGGTAAGGCAGGTCCAGAGCAGCAAGGAAGAAGCGCTCCCTGCTGCCAGAATGGCCGGGCATGAGGTGGGAGGGGCTGATGCAGCTGTCACATTGGACGGCCTAGCTAATCCAGGGGTAACGGCCCTCGATGCTGGCGGGGCGGTGATAAAGGAACCCTGCCCATCCTGCGGTCACAGTGTGAGAGTTGATCGACCTGATTGTCCTAAGTGCGGAAGAAAAATACGTTGAGGGTGGCGAAAGTGAAACTGACAGCATACCAGAGCTTCTCCTTTAAATATTTGGGGAAGGCAGGGAAAAAATATTCCGATAAGCATTCCGAGCTGAGAAAAAACTTGGAGAAAGGACGCATATTAATAATGCCCGAGGCCTACGCTGCAACAGCCTACATGACTTCGGCCATTCTATTCTTCTTTTTTTTGATATTTGGTTACCTGTTTATCTTCGCCATGTATCCCGGACTCATTGCCGGTTCATCATGGAAGGACGGTCTATTATTGAAATGGGTGGTTCCGATATTTTTCTATGCGGCTCCTTTTCTGGTTCCTTTGATCGCATACAATACAATACTTAATTCTAATCCGAAGGGTGCGGTACAAAAGAGAGCAAATAATATTGATATCCAACTGCCTTATGCCGTGAATTTCCTGGCGGCAATGGCTGCCACCAATTCGACCCCGGAGCAGATATTTAGGTCACTTTCCACACAGAAAGATATATACGGAGACATCTGTGACGAAGCGAATTGGATATACAGGGATACGAGAATTCTCGGTATCGATATCATGAGATGTATAAAGAATGCCATTCATCGCGCCCCATCGCATAAATTGGTGGAATTCTTTCAGGGCGTCCACAACGCCTTGGTATCCGGAAGACCGCTGGCCAGTTACCTAACGGACTCTGCCCACTCTTACATGCAGGAGAACCGCCGGGAACAGGAAAAGTTCATCGAGACACTAGCCTTTCTCGCCGAGAGCTACGTAGTGGTGGGCGTCGCATTTCCCATCTTTTTTATGGTTATCCTTGTTATCATGTACTGGGTTTCCGGGAGCGGTATGCAGGTAACCGATTCCATGCTCTATGCAGTAGTGTTCGGGGGCTTACCAATAATCAACGGGGTCTATATATTCATCGTGGGTCTCGTAACACCGGAGGTGTGACATGGCCAAAGAAAAGAGAGTTCTCCGTGTAAATGTCAAAGAAGGTATTTTTACCGAGAAGAATATTGGATACATGCTGATCGCCTTTTCGGTTATCGTCTCCGGTTATCTTCTATTTTCATACATATCTTCTGCACCAATTGAGGATGTTACACCAAAAAATCCGGGTGGTTCAATAGCCCTTTCGAAGGCGAACCAGCATCTAATTTCCCTGGCTATGATAGTCGCGGTGGGACCTTACTCGATCTACGCATGGTATAGGAACAAAAAGGTCAATGACCTGGAGACCAAGTTTGCCGAATTCCTGAAGGACCTTGCCGAGTATTGGAAGGTGGGGATCTCAATGAGCTCGGCAGTTCAGACTCTTGCCAGGGGGGATTACGGCGCCATGTCGACAGAGATCAAGAAGATGAATTCCCAGATCTCATGGGGCGTCGCTTTCAATGACGTACTTCACCAGTTGTCCCAGAGGATCAAAACCAGGTTGGTGACGAGATCGGTTTCACTCATTGAAGAGGCTAACCTGGCAGGAGGGAACATTGCGGATGTGCTGGAGAGTGCTGCCAAAGATGCTTCGGAGATAAAATGGTTGCAGTCCGAAAGGACGCGGGGTGTTTTCATGTACGTTGTTGTCATCTACATTGCTTTCGGGGTTTACCTGGCGGTAATAGCTGTCATCGTAGCACTGTTTCTTCCCGCCATCATCGGTACGTCCCAGGGCTTGGCCGAGACGGATGATCCCACCGCCCAGTCTGGAGCTGGCGCTGAGGCTGATGCAGCAGATAGCGGTGACGGTGGCGCCTCAATTGGTGGAATGGGCAGTACGAAGAAGATAGAGGCTTCAAAATTGACCTTCATTTTTTTCAGTTCGGTGTTGGTACAATCTGTGGGAAGTGGTTTGATGGCCGGTATGATGGGTGAAGGGAAACTATCGGCCGGTTTACGTCATGTGGTCATTATGACGGCTATGAGCTGGGGCATATTTTCATTCCTGGATTCCAAAATGAACCTTGGATTTAGCGGACCCCCCGGGACTTGATGACCGAAGTGGTACTATGTTGAAGAGATTGCGTGGTGATCGAAGAGGACAGATGTTTATTCTGGAGGTGATTACCTCGGGTCTTCTTATCGTGGCTGCCATCAGTTTCATCACTACCTTGCCGGCTCCCTCCCAGGATTCAACTCTCTACCTTCATCAGTGGGGGATGAATGGAGAAGACGTTTTTAGAGCATTGGATAACCTACCATCGGTGGGTTATGCTTCGAAATTGGACGAGGCGATGTGTCATGACCTATCGATATTGATCGATAAATTGAACGAAAGTTTGTCGCAAACACTCTCTTTCAACCTATATCTTCGAAACGAATCTGTCGAAATAACTCTCTATTACTCGGATATTCCCGATCCTGGTAATTCTGCAAGGGAGAATTATATCGCATATTTTACAGGCGGCGACGGGCCTTCTTTCTATTGCCGGGATATTTCCTCGCCCGAGACCCCTGAATGGAAGGAAATGAACTCGGGACTTTACGAGATATCAATTGTATTGTGGTACGAGGCCAGGGGGTTGATCGGATGAAAAAACTATCGAAAGACCGATCCGGTCAGCTACTTCTGGTCACGGGTGTAATGCTGGCGGTATTGTTACTGATCCTTGCCACTATAAACGTTGATACCTCAAATGTTCTTCGAACATCCACTCATCAACCGGATATAGGTACTAATGAGATGACCGATATACCTATGAACTTTGAGAGAGCACTTAAACACATGTCTGAGGATTATGCCAACTCTCTTCCCAAAAAAGAAGCCATAACGGATGCATTTGATGATGTCTGCCAGCAGTATAATGTTCTTCTGTCAGCAAGAAACATCATATTCAAGGCTAGCAGGGGCCCAATATCTCTCCTCTCGTTGATCTATCACGTAGATGTGACGATCACTCTGTATTATCAGGCCGAAGGAGAGACATCGGCGGTATCGCAAAACCTTCAGATAGATATAATGATATAACGAATCGAACAATAATAAATGGGAACGCAGGTGAGAACTTGAGAAATTGGAAAGGCAAATTAAATGGAACCCGAGGAGAAGCAGGGAGAAGATATCTTGCATTATTACTGGCATTATTGCTCTTCAGCAGTATTTTTCTTTCTTTGACCGAGTTATTTAGCACAACCGGAGTCTCGGTTATTCGGGCATCTTCTTCTCAGGAAGGCTTTGAGGGGCAAAGAGTGGAATCTATTGATATCATGATTAACTACTATGGAGTGAAAGAAACACCTAGTTACACATCGGTGGATATGGATTACACTCCATTCTGTCAGGTAAAGAACCGGGACAACGCAAACACTGCAAGATATATCGCGGTCTATCTGAATATAATAAATGAGGACAACGGTACCGAGGTATGGAACGGTAGTGAAAGTATCATGCAGATCGGCCCCTTCGATTACGGGGAAGTGACGTTTGATCCCTGGCACCCGGATTTAGAGGGAAACTATCGACTGGATTTCGAGATCAATTACAGTTCGGTCCAGTATGAAGATCCCGAATATTCGAATAACAAAGCCCAGAAGAACATGTTCATTCAGGAAAAAGTGCTTCTCTCCATAGAATCCATGGAACTATTTCCGGATAAGATGAATTACACCTATGATGAGGAGGTACAGATCAACGTTACCATCGTAAACGATGCTCTCTCAAATGTCCATTTCATCCTGCATGTAAGTGTCACGAATGAGGGCTCCCATTCTCCCTTGCTCGATAAAGTGCTGAATATATCCTTGGAGCCTATGAATAAGGTTCTCGTTAACGTCAGTTACACATTTCTGAAAATATCAAAAATGCTAATAAATGCCAGCATTGAGCGTGAGAATAATGAGAAAGAAATATATAAAGCGGAACGCACTGTGAATGTCGTCCGTATCGAGCCGCCTATCCCTTTAATCACCGAACCAGTTTCGAATATTTTACCCTCTGAGAAAACCATCCTCTATTTTACAGACACACCGGTTCCACTCGACGCAAGGAACAGCACTGTTGATGCCAATGTTTCCGTTATGTCCTATATATGGACATCAAACGTCGATGGACTTATTTCCGAGATGGTGATTGATAATGCGATGTTATCCAGAGGGCTTCACGAGATCACTCTTAGCATTTACGATGGTTATTATACCAGGAATGAACGAACTATCATAAAGGTGAGTGAACGAGGAACCGCAACCTTGGAGGCTGATATTGCATCCGTTAAAATAGAATTCGTCGGGGGGAATGAAATATCAATCGACATTCTTGAGGTTGACGATCCTGGTGTGCTTTATCCCAAAGAAGAATCATTGAATATTTTCAGAAAGATATCCATCGGAGCACAGTTGATCCCGGAATCACTGCTCACGTTGAATATTTCCATCAATTACAAGGAACACCTCATCAAGGACGGAGAGATAATAACCGATGAATCCTCCATCAGAATATGTGTATACAACGGGGACACAGGGAGTTGGGATGAGATCGGTATAGCGGGATTTCCCGAGAAAAATACGGTATCCATCAGTATTCCCAACCCCAATCTCATCACCACCATAGGGGTTTTCAGCAACGTTCTCATCACCAAAGCAAAGCTATTCGGGACCGTTTACGGAAGGAACCCGTACACAGGGGATCTAAAACCACTGCATGGTGCGATAATTTCCTTTGATCGGGGTCGTTTAGAAGAAAGAACAGATGAGAATGGAAATTATAGTTTGACGTATTTCAAGACCTTTGAATTTCTGTTTTCGATTAAAAGGGGAGGTTACATCACCCTGGAAAAGAAGATATCTTTCGTGTTTGGTGAGGAGAAAAAACAGAATTTCGTACTCGAAGTGAAATTAGGGGGCATTAACGGTTCTGTAATGGAATTCGGCATACCCGGTAAGTATCTATCCGGAGTGGAGGTTTCGTTGGTACCGATTTCCGGCCAGGTTACCGTTCCACTGGTGGAGAGATATGTCAATATTACTAACAAGACTGGCAATTTCACTTTCAGGAACGTGTCAATTGGCAGGTATCAACTGGTACTGACACCTTTCGGAGATTATATCGGCGGCGACCCCTTCGAAGTGCTTGTGGATTATTCGAAAATAAATGAATTAGGCAAAGTTGACATTTATCGTAATAACAATCTGCCCACCCTGAGGATCATCGGTGTATCCATGAGTACTGGCTACAAGGGTGATCTGTTCTATTTCAGTGTTGAATATACCGATGCTGATGGAGAAATGGGAGATTGTCTTCTTGAGACGATCACTCCGGCTCAAGAACCACTGGTAATGAGTATTAACCGTTCTTCAGAGGTAAATTTTACACTGGGTGTAAGATATGATACCGCCTGGATCGCCCCTGCATGGGGAACCTACAGGTTCGAGTTTACCGCAAAGGATGCGAGGGGAGGCAAAGCGGCATCCACGAAGGAAGTAATCATAATAATAAACGAAGTGCCTAAGGACCCTCCGCCACCAAACTATTTACCCTTGATAGTTTCCATCGTCGTTGGAGTACTCGTGATCGGCGGAGTGATCATCTTTTTCTATATGAGATCTAAAAAGGTCAAATATTTCTGCCCCGAATGCGATACCCAGGTTGAGTTGGACGATTTTGAGTGCCCGGAGTGCGGGGAAGAATTACCCGATTTTGCGGCAATGGAAGAAGATGAGGTGGAGGAGGACGATTTCGAAGAGGAAGAAGAGGAAGAAGATGATGTGGATTTCGATACATACACTTCAATAAAGTCTTGATCTATTGTGTTACAGAAAAAAAGTCGAGATGAACATGAAGCAAAGCAATATAATAATAACTCGAATGCCCGGCGTGCTGATTATCGTTTTCATAATGTTAATTAGCAGTTTTTTCATTTGCATGAAAATGGATCGTGAAAATCCCAAGGAGGCTGTTGTAAACAGTGAAACACAGCTCGAGGGCTCTTTAAACACTGCATTCTTGAACAGCGAAGACACACCTGATAGCGTGTCAGACTTTCAAGCCGAGCCAGCAAGACTCGGCTTTTCAAGTGAAAGCGGTAGCCGGGCCGTGACCCTTGGTAAAAGCGGCTTTTCTCCTATCCAGGGTAACAATTCCACCCTTTTCAAATTCACAGTGACCTATTACAATGGTGACGGCGAGGAAGCTGTCGACCATGATATTATAATCGATTCTATCGCCTACGAAATGGATCATGTTTCTGGTGATCCGGTCAGCGGTTCGGTCTATGAATATCAAACAAAGCTCTCCATGGGAACTCACAGTTATCGGTTCAGTTTTCCGCCGGTCTTTCTTCCCGAGAACGGAGTCAACAACGGGCCAGTGGTCAACCGCCCATCCAGCCTTTTTTGGACCCTTGAGGAAAATTATGAGAACAACGGGGTCTTTCCCAGTTCAGGCGTATCTGTGGATGATTTCCTCTTCAGAATAAGCTACACTGATTTGGACAATGATGATCCGCGGCTTGGACCAGGGTATATCAACGTGCTGCTTGACGGCGATTCGCACTCAATGGAAACAGTGGACGAGCTTTTCTCAGACGGGTCGATATTTTCCTTCAATCTATCGGATCTCTCACCGGGGGAGCACGAATACCATTTTGAGTGTTTTGACGGCCACTACATGGTTAGGTTCCCTGACACCGGAGAAATGTCACTTCCGGTGATAAATACTCGACCCGAACTTATAGTGCCGCGGCTTCCGTCCATGGGTGGAAATACAATTGCCGGAACAGTTCATCCCGATATTGCTAACGTCACGGACAAATTCACCTTTCAGGTAATTTATCTTGATATCGATGATCATCCTCCTTCGACCCAGCCCGGTTCGCGAGGCGTATACATCGATAATGTTTTCTACAATATGGTACCTCAAGAGGGTATCGGAATCTATTATGATGAGAACTATGCAAACGGAGAGATATTCGAGGTGAAACTGTCTCTGCCCCTGGGTGATTCCCATTCGTATTACTTCGAGTTCACTGATGAACTCCTTGGAACGAACTATACCGATCTATTCGAGGGCCCTGTGGTGGTGGAAGGTTTCCCCGATCTGAGGATCGCAAAGGAGAATAAGATGCTACTGATCAAGGTGGCCCCATATCCATTGACCATTCTGATTGGTACGATATCCTTATCTCGGCTGTTATCGAGAACCCAAGCGATTTCTCGGTGAACGAACCATTTTATGTCTCCTTCGAGATTTTTCATGCCAATCGACAAACCGGTGTTTTTTATTTGGAAGGAGTCTTTTCGAAACGAGTTTCCCATCTCTACGATCACACTCAAGAGACAGTCTATCTGGATTCCTTCACTCCCATGGAAATGGGAAACTACAAGGTTGTTGTAACTGTTGACGATCAGGATATTATAAGGGAGATAATGGATAACAGCGACGGGAAAACAAATAATGTGGGAACTGGCTTTTTTACTGTGGGCCCCGACCTACAGGTGAGGAGCAAAAACATATTACCCTCATCGGGATATGTGAATACCGGTTCCAGTCTTTCGGCAAAGATATTCAATGTGGGGCAAACTACGGCTTATTTTTCCAGGGATTTCCCTCTTGAGGTTACATTCACCACGACGAAAGATAACCTGACGTATCTTTATTACATTGAGGAACCGATATTCCCTGGTAGCTATGCAATTGCAAAGGTGGATCGGGTACAATGGACAAGCGAAGGTTTATCGAAAATTATTGTAAAAGTGGATGATGTCAAAGATATTGATGAGGTGGCCGATTTTGGTACATATGACAATAATAACTGGGCTGAAAAAGACGTTACCATAATAAAAAGAGTATCCAGGATCGACGCATCCTCCTTTTCACCCTCTTTATTGTCAGTTTTTGCTTGTCTGGTGGCGGTTTCTTTATTGGGATTGTCCTCTAAAAGACGCTAAATTTTTTTTATATGTTTTCGTTAAGTGACAATCCCTTTTCCAGTCTCCTCAATTTCATCTTCCCTCTGCTGAAATGATGGTTTGCTCTAGATCGCAGAAATTCGATATAATCACTATTGGCGATAATTTCGGCGTTTTCCCCCAACGGTGTGTGCAGGTTCTCGCTGGAAAGGATCTCCACAGTAATCTTTACCGGTTCACCATTGGCACGGTTTAGTTTTATTGATCTTATGGTGGAATATTTGAAGCCGTTTGCCTGGGCAAGATTTCGCAAAGTGATCGCGGACATTAGATCATCGGCTTCAACATGGAATATTGGTGACTGGGCCATGAGATATAAAGATCCATTATCCTTCCATGAAGTGAGCGCGGAGCCGAAATCTTCACCCTTAACGGGAGAATGCCATTTTGCGACTATTCTCGAATCTTTTTTTCCACCCACCTCCCTTAGGGATATCAGCTGGATCCGTCCGCTGCAGGAACTGGTGGTCAGGTATTTCGAATTACTATTGATCAGGTTCAGGATTGGGATTGCTTCCGGGTCCACTTTCCCCTCTTGAATTGATTCATCGAGCCTGACCAGTCTTTCTTCCCTGTTGGCGATCATGATATCGATTCCTTTTTGGATAATACCCGGCCCTACTAAAATAGATTTAGATTTGTCTGAACAAAAAAGTAGAGATCAAACCTGAACCCCTCACCAATCCTTAGGGTAAGGCATAGGGTAAGATATTGAAAAAAAAGAAGCGGGCCGAAACCCGCTAAGAGCAGTACCCTGTTATGGACCCCATCCCTCTGGCAATTAGTCCTAACTGGGTTGAAGCGGATAGGAGTGTCGGAATAAGGCCGCCTATCCCTTCAAGGAGGGAAATTCAATGTTATATGAGTATGGGATAGGGCCACCAGCCAGAGTCCCTATCCCTTTCAAGGAGGGAAATTCAATGTTATATGAGTATGGGATAGGGCCACCAGCCAGAGTCCCTATCCCTTTCAAGGAGGGAAATTCAACGTTACTATGTAGGTATGGGATAGGGCCACCAGCCAGAGTCCCTATCCCTTTCAAGGAGGGGAGTGTGATATTATTAACCGAATTTTGAATTGGATATTTCCTGCAACTGAGCCAGCTCGATCTTCTTCAGCATGATCTTCTGATTCATTTCCATCTCTTTTTTCATTACTTCTTCCATCTTGTTTATGTATTCGTTGAGTAGATCGTTGAAAAGCGTTTCAAAGTTCAACGTGTGACCCTTTCCAATAAAGTAATTTGCCCTGTTGTACCTCTTTGTCGCCAAGTTAACTATTACCTTTTTTGAATTGGATGTTGAACTGAACTGATTCAGCAACTCACGGATCGCAGTTCTTATGAATTCCGATTTTGATGAGAATTCGCCCTCTAAGATAAGATCCTCTATGGCACTTGCGATTGCCGGAGAATCTCGAACGTTTAATAAGACATCATTCTCAGTCGTCATTATATCAGCCTTTTTTCGTTGATTATGTGTTGCAGATTGGGTATTTCGCTCTTATATATATGACATATGAACTATTTTATATATAATGATTTCTATTGAATGTATTACAAGTAATAATTATCCTTGGTATTTACAGAGGTATTTATTACATTTCTGCTTTTGTAATACATTTGCAATACTATGGCCTTACTACTACTTAAAAGTTCTTTATAATAATGCAACAAACAAACGTTTAAAGGCGTGAAACGCCAAAACAAATATATATGGTTATATTAAACATCCAGAACTATTTCGAAACTCGATATTGAGGTACTGTCCTTAAAAACACCGCATAATTATTATACCATTAAATCATTACCATTAACATGGCAAGACCCAGAAGTAAAATAGACATAACATGTCAGAATCATAAGTGCAAGTATTTCCTCA